>Ga0210063_1000492_pt1 | contig 11840 bp, 13 predicted proteins | sample Muzzi_PWA_D1_FD_185529 | JGI IMG/M metagenome (GOLD analysis project Ga0210063, IMG submission 185529) | Wetland microbial communities from San Francisco Bay, California, USA, that impact long-term carbon sequestration - Muzzi_PWA_D1 (SPAdes) | ecosystem: Environmental > Aquatic > Marine >... | reverse complement strand
AACCGAAGGCAAGGAAGGCGAGTTGTTTTACCTGGTGAAGGTCGACAACGCCAAGTTCAACCGGATTATCGTACCCGGCGACCAAATATTGCTGGATGTCATCCAGAAACGGATCATGCGCGGCATGGGGCAGTACGAATGCAAGGCCTTTGTCGACGGTCAGCGAGCCGCCAGTTGTGAATTGCTGTGTGCCGGAAGGAAAAAATGAGCAGTATCCATCCGACTGCACTGATCGATCCGGGCGCCAACATCGCCGACGACGTGGAGATCGGCGCTTACAGTATCGTGGGTCCGCTGGTGACCATTGGACCCGGCTGCTGGGTTGGGCCCCACGTGGTGCTGACCGGCCGCACGACGATCGGAAAGAACAACCGGATTTTCCAGTTTGCTTCCCTCGGCGAAGAACCGCAGGACAAGAAATACGGTGGTGAAGACACTGAGTTGATCATTGGTGACAATAACTATATCCGCGAACTGTGCACCTTCAACCGCGGTTCGGCCCAGGGTGGCGGCAAGACCATTATCGGCAACAACGCCTGGATCATGGCCTGTGTTCATATCGCGCACGACTGTATCCTGGGCGACAACATCATCATGGCCAACAACGCGTCCCTGGCCGGGCACGTTACCGTGGGTGACTACGCCATTCTTTCCGGCTACGCGCTGATCCACCAGTTTTGCTCCGTCGGTGAGCATAGTTTCACCTCCTTCGCCAGCCACGTAAACCAGAGTATTCCGCCCTATGTGACAGTTTCGGGTGAAAAGGCCAAGGCGCGGGGCATCAACCGGGAAGGCTTGAAGCGGCGCGGATATACCAGTGATCAGATTCAGCAGATCAGGCGAGCCTACCGCCTGTTGTACCGTTCCGAGCTGCCACTGGATGAGGCCAGGCAGCAAATCGAATCCATGGCTGCCGAACACGACGAAATCAAACCCTGGGTGGAGTTTCTGAACACGACTGAAAAGGGCTTTATTCGTTAGGACCCTGATGACATGGGTCCCAGATTGAGGCGTTTCGATTGAATTCATCGCACCCCACGATTGCGCTGGTTGCCGGAGAGGCTTCCGGCGACCAACTTGGCGGCGCTGTCCTGTCCCACCTCCGGCAGATTTACCCGCAGGCCCGCTTTGTCGGCATCGGCGGCGAACAGATGCGCTCACAGGGTATGGACACCTGGTGGGATTGCCAGGAGCTCGCCGTATTCGGCCTGTTCGAAGTGCTGGAACATTTTCCACGCCTTTACCGGATCCGGAGCAAACTGCGACAACGCCTGCTCGAAATCAAACCCGATGTCTTCGTCGGCATCGATGCGCCAGACTTCAACCTGGGTCTCGAAATCAGCCTGAAGTCGCGTGATATATCAACGATACAGTACGTCAGCCCGACGGTCTGGGCCTGGCGTGCGAAGCGGGTTCGGAAAATCGCCCGGGCCGCCGACCTGGTCCTGTGCCTGTTCCCGTTCGAACCCGATTTCTACCGAGACGCAGGAGTTGCGGCAACCTATGTCGGGCACCCGATGGCCGATAGGATCGACAATGAACCCGGCACGCAGCCTGCGCGAGACCGTCTCGGCCTGGCGCCGACAGGCACCCTCATCGCCCTGTTGCCCGGCAGCCGCGCAGGCGAGTTGACAAAACTGGCCGGGCCGATGATCGAGGCTGCCCGGCTTTTGTCTCATCAACAGCCCGAACTGCGGTTTGTCGCGGCCATGGCCAATGCCACGGTACGGGGCCTGTTCGAAACGGAACTGAATCAGCCCGGGAATCCCGAGATCCAACTGGTCGACGGACGGGCGCGCGATGTGATGGCGGCCGCCGATGTAGTTCTGGTTGCCTCCGGAACCGCGGCGCTCGAAACCCTGCTGGTGAACCGGCCGATGGTGGTGTGCTACCGGCTGTCCAAAGCCTCCTCGGCCCTGATCCGGTGGTTCCGGATGATGAAGACAAAGTATGTCTCCCTGCCCAACATCCTGGCGGGTGAACCCCTGGTGCCGGAATTGCTGCAGCAGGAAGCCAACGGCCCCCGAATGGCCGAAGAGGTGCTGCGCTGGCTGAACGACGCCGATGGCCGCGCCACGCTGCAGACACGGTTTGCCGGGTTGCATCAACAGTTGCGTTGCGATGCCGGCGCGCGCGCGGCGAAGGCCATCCAGGCCCTGTTGGAAAGACAACCGTGAGCGGCCTATCCGAGGTGATCGTGGGAATTGACGAAGCCGGCCGGGGACCCCTGGCCGGGCCCGTGGTGGCCGCCGCCGTGGTGCTGAACCCGGCACACCCGATCACCGGGCTGGATGATTCCAAAAGGCTCAGTGAAAAAAAGCGGGATGAACTGTACCCGCAGATCAGGCAACATGCGCTGGCATGGGCGGTAGTCGAAGTGGGCCCACGGGAAATCGATCAGATCAATATCCTGCAGGCCACCCTGCTGGGCATGCAAAGGGCGGTCGAGCGTTTGTCCGTTTCACCCACGCTGGCCCTGGTCGATGGCAATCGCGCCCCTTCTCTGCCTTGCCGGGTAAAGACCATCGTCCAGGGAGATCGGCTTGAACCCACCATTTCGGCAGCTTCCATCCTGGCCAAAGTATGGCGTGACCGCCTGATGCGCGAAATGCACCTTCGTTACCCGATGTACGGATTCGACCGGCACAAGGGTTACCCCACCGCTCAACACCTGTCGTTACTGTCATTGCACGGCCCCTGCCCGGCGCACCGGCGCTCGTTTGGCCCGGTGCGTACGCTTTTACAGGGTGAATTGCTCTGAAAAGCCGGTCTGAAGCTACTGGAATATCTCGTCGGACATCTCTGTCTGGGCGTTAATGTAGCTCTCCAGTGACTCGCGCGTAACCGGGCCCAGGAAAGCTTTCACGGCATGACCCTGCTGGTTCAGGATGATGGTGGTTGGCAGCACCTTGGGCGCACCGAATGGCTCGGGCGGGTTGTACACGTCCACCCGTAAAATCGGAAAGGTGATATGCAGATCGGCCAGGAACTCTTCGAAGGCCTGGTCATCGGTGTCTTCGTAGGCCAGGCCAACTACCACGACGTCGGCGCGTTCATCGTGCAACTCCGAAAGCTCGGGCATTTCTTTCCGACACGGTGCACACCAGGTCGCCCAGTAATTGACGATGACCCATTTACCGCGGTGATCAGACAGCGAGACCTCGCCTCCACCCAGCAATGGCAGCGTGAAATCGACCGGGTAGTCGGTTTCGTACACGGCTCCGGCGGAAATGCTTGACAACAGCGCACACAAGGCAAGGAGGGGGATCATCAATCGGCGTATTCTATTCATTATCACTATTCTTCCTGGATTGGCGGTTTTTTGACTCTGCTTCCACCCCTTCCTGGTACATTTCCCTTAAGGGTCGTTTGAACACCCCATCTGTGGAGTCTCTGACCTCGGTAAGAGACCGGACGAACACCCGGTCCATTTCGGATTCATGAGGCATGGCCCCATCGCTGGCAAAGGGCAAATAATATTGGCCTCCGTGATAAAGGTCACCCAGCGAAATATCCTCCAGGTCCCTGGCCAGAATCCAGTCTTCCTCGTGATTGCAGGCCACGATCCGTTCATTCGCCAGGTGATGAAGCAGGTTATGTATCTGGAGTTCCGTGGCCCGTGGTTCCAGCTCCAGCAATTGGGTCATGGACACGGCCTCTCCCTTGCGTTGCGCCTGCCACAGATGGCCGACAAGCCGGTAGACCAACTGGAAGGACCATTTATCCGGCCAGTCTCCCAGGTTTGCGCGTTCCGAAAAAGTGGTCAGCGAGGCGGCCAGGGAGGCGCCAAACAGCACCAGCGCCCAGACGATGTACAGCCAGAACAGGAAAATAGGCACCGTCGCCAGGGCGCCATAAATCTTGTTGTAATTGGCATTGCTGACGTACGCAACGAAGCCCAGCTTGGCCAGTTCGAACAGGACCGCACTCAGGAAAGCGCCGACCAGGGCGTCCCGGATTTTTACCCGCCGATTGGGCACCAGTACAAAAAACAGGGTGAAAACGGTCCAGGAAAGAAAGAAGATACCGGCCTGCCGCAGACCCGGCGCGACCCCGTCATCCAGGCCCAGCGTCACCAGCACTTTTTGAGCACTCAGAGCGATGGCGGCGCCGATCAACATGGGGCCCAGGGTCAGAACCGCCCAGTACATGACAATTCGATTGGTCAGGGTGCGTGGGTGTTCGACCCGCCAGATTCGATTCAGCGCAATCTCGATCCGGAACATCAGCAATAACGCGGTGAAGATGAGCGTGATGGTTCCGGGCAAGGTCAGGCTGCTGACACTGCTCAGGAAGGTTTGCAGGTACGGTTCGATTTGTGAACTGACGGCCGGGATAATATTGGCGAAGATGAAGGCCTGCAGCTTGGCGGAAACTTCGTTGAAAACCGGAAACGCGGTGATGATGCCAAAGATCACCGCCAGCAGGGGCACCATGGCCAGCAGGCTGGTGTAACTGAGGGAAGCCGCCTCTTCCAGGCAGCGATCCTCCTGGAAATGATTCCACACGTGACGCGCCAGCCGCTTTAGCCGCAGGCTGTTCCGCTTGAAATCAAATTCTGCTGTCAGTTCCTGGATCACCGTGGTTTACCCATGCCAATTCTCTGAATAGAATGCATGATCAGCATTCAATCCCTTCATTTTAACCTCGGGACCGGTCATGACCACCACAATCTTCCATAATCCACGCTGTTCGAAATCACGGGCCACGCTCGCCCTGCTGCAGGAACAGGGCATCGAACCTCAGATCAGGCTCTACCTGGAGGACCCGCCCGGCGAAACCGAACTGCGATCCATTCTGAAAAAACTGGGGCGCACACCACGGGAATTGATTCGAAAAGGCGAAGCGGAATACCGTGAACAGGGCCTGGCCAACCCGGATCTGGACGACCACGCGCTGATCGCGGCCATGGTGCAAACGCCCAAACTGATCGAACGCCCGATCGTACTGGCCAACGGCAAGGCGGCTATCGGCAGGCCACCGGAAACGGTCCTGGAAATACTCTGAGAACCGGCGCTGAAATGAGCCTGGAAATCCTGGTCCTGTATTACAGCCTGCACGGGCATACCGCGCAGATGGCTCGGCAAGTAGCACGGGGCGTGGAGGAAGTCGACGGGGTGTCAGCGCGCCTGCGCACCGTGCCGCCCGTCACTACCGGCCTGGAATCCAGAACCGCCCCGGTGCCGGAAACCGGGCCACCCTATGCCCGGAACGAGGATCTGGTGCAGTGCGCCGGGCTGATCCTCGGCAGCCCGACCCGGTTTGGCAACATGGCCGCGGCATTGAAGTACTTCATCGACGGCACTGCCGCGGAATGGTATTCCGGCAAACTGGAAGGCAAGCCCGCAGCGGTATTCACCTCCACCGCCAGCCTGCACGGCGGCCAGGAAACGACCCTGGTCAGCATGATGTTGCCCCTGTTGCACCACGGCATGCTGGTGCTGGGGCTGCCGTACAGCGAAGCGGGATTAATCAGGACAAGAGGTGGGGGCACACCTTACGGCGCCAGTCATTTTTCAGGCTGGGAAACAGATCGCGAACCCGATCCCCACGAAATTCAACTGTGCCGGGCCCTGGGGAAACGCGTTGCCGGCGCGGCTGTAAAGCTGGCCTCCGGCTAACCGGGCCCATTGATGCGCCTGCTGAACCGGCACCATGCGATCGTGGTATTCAGTTACCTGGCCCTGCTGATTCTGCAACCCGTGTGGCATGCCCTGCTGCCGGCGCCCCGGGGTGCCCAAGCCTGGTGGCTGGGCGTTATCGCCGCCCTTCCCTTGCTGCTGCCGCTGAACGGCATCCTCCGCGGTAGCCTGCGCAGTATGACCTGGGCGGGTTATCTGCTGTTGTTGTATTTCGCCATCGGCGTGATGGAAGCCTGGAGCAATCCGCCCCAGCGCCTGCCTGCGCTGGTGCAGATCGGCCTGGTGGTCATCTGTTTCAGTTCCCTGTTCCGATTCAGCCGCCAAAACCCCTGACGCTGGCTTGCCCGCCCCTGGCCTTTTCCTCTTCGAAAAATTCCCGGTAGAGTGCGTTCAGCCGGGCAATGGCAAGGGATACCGAAAGGGCAGATGAGCCGTCATTGCGAATGGCTTCCGGCTGGCGGTCCCAGAAGGAATGCAAACCTTCAAAGCGCGATACCCCGGTGTCGTTGATCGACTCGATCGCCACGTCCGATTCGCGAAAGCGTCGCAAAACCGATTCGTCGACCAGCGACTGCGAGCCCTGCAGGTATCCCCTCGCCACGTCGGAATCCAGCATGAAATCGGGATAGAACAAGCTGAACTGGCTCCGCACCAGCGCTTTGGCGGTGGTGACTGCACTCATTTCTTCGAACAAAGACATGGGATCGTCCACACCCCCCCGCGACGGCGGTCTGAGCAGGGCACGGTACAGGGCGGATTGTTCCGCCTGGTAAAGCCTCTGCAATTGCTGGTCCAGCCGGTCCATGAGGGTTTCATCAGGCGCGAATTCGAACCGCGTGATGCCCAGCCCGGTGACAAACCAGTCGCGCCATTCCGCGCCGCGGCTCCAATTGAGGTTGAGTATATGGGAGGGTTGCTGCCGGGCGCCGGCAAGATAGGTCAGGCGATCAGGCACGACCCGTAAGCGGTCATCGTGGTACAGGCGACTGACCGTTTTGCTGCCCACCCATTCCGTTGGGCAGCTGTCATCCAGCACTTCCTGGTTGTTTGCGGCAAACAGATAGTGATATTCCTCAGGGCTGACAAAATTGGAACCGAACACCTCGCGAGTGGCGCCGGCTTCATGAAACCGGCCGATCAGGTCGAAGCTCAATCGTCCATAGTAATTGGCCACATTGGGATCATCGGCCCGCACCGGTTCGGCGCGCCGTTGCACCCATTGAACTTTGTCGTAGCAGATTTCGACCTTGCCCAAACCCACCTGGTCCGCGATCAGATACTGATCCGGAAAGAGGCCGATCAGCGCCCGCGTGGCCTCCAGCTTTCCGTTCATTTCACAGATATTGTCGGGGTTGCACGGCTCGATCAGCAGGCCTTCCGGGCGGTAGGCCGTTTTTTGCTCCGATCCTGCATGCAACACGATATCTGCGCCGGGAGCGAGGTTGAATTCTCTGAACGTGAGCTCGGCTTCACGAATGCCGCCGATCAATTCGTCCAGTGCATCGCGGTAGACAGCCAGGCTCATGCTGACCGGATCGCTGATGCCCGGTCCTGCGGCGCTGAAACAGGCGACCTGCTGATTCATTGTCTGCAACAGTTCTATCCCCTGCTGCTTCATGCTGAGTATCATGGCCTCGTTTTCAGGTGTCTGGAAATAGACCGGCGATTGCCGGGCAAACCAGGTGAGTGCGGTGGCCAGCGTTGACCATTCGAGCGCGTTGACCAGAGGCCGGGAAGGCAACTGGCAGGCGCCCGGAGCGAGATCATGGAGGTAGCCCAGCAAATAGTTGACCCGCTGCCACGGCATCAATTCCAGTTCCCTCTGCAACTGGAAAATGCCGTAAGGCCCATCCGGATCCCCGGCCAGCTCGGCGCTGCGCGCATTGACATCTGACAGATTGACAAAGCTGGAAATACAGCGGTCAAACTGCTCACGGCTGAGGCTGGATGTGCCGTTTTTGAGCGCGGCGGCGGCCATGCTCACGCAGAGGTTGATCTCCTCGCCTATTTCACGGCGCACGGGTTGGTCAACGTAGTAATTCACGTCGGGAATCAACAAGGCCAGTTGGGCAACGGCATCAGCCAATTCGCGCAACAGTGCGGATTGTCGGGCCAGGTCGGCAGGCAGTCCTTCTTTGAGACTCTGCGCCACGTCAAAAGCGGCGGCGAGGTTGGCGTTGATGCGAGGATCGACGGTCGTGAAATCCCGTGCAAAAGCACTGGAAAGCTGTGGCAGCAGGGATGCCAGCGCCCGTGCGAGCGCAGAGGCCATGGGGGCTGGTAACGCCGGATCAGGCGGCCCTCCATCGACCTTCCCGGACTCGACGACGGCCGGAGCTTCCTCGGCAACGGACTCGGCCGCTGGCGCGTCGTCGCCAGGAGAAACGCCGGCCCCATCGGTAAGAAGGCTGGAGCCGAAGGGGTCGGGGGGCAATGCAGGTGTCAGCTGCCTGTAGGGCTTCTGACTCTCCAGCAACAGGTCCGTCACGACCCACAGAAGGGTCTCGGTGAATGCCAGGTAGTCACCGTCCTGCAAGCCGTCCAGTGTTGAAACCAGGCGCAGCAGATAGGCGGCATCGCGCGCCTGGCCGGGCTCCAGCGCCGGCATGGCTTCTAGCAACATGAATCGTAATCGCTTGAGACGCAGCGCATCCGGTGCGCCTTCGTTCATGGCCGCAGCTGCCAGGATCGTGAATTCTTCGATAGCCCAGTCGATCAGGCCAACATCATCATCACGGCCCGCTGGCGCCGGTGGCTCAGCCGCCATCCAGGGATCAAACCAGTCTGAATTCAGGCTCGCAAGTTGCGCCTTGAAATCCGGATCATCCTCTCCCCGTTCCAAAACGCCTTGCCAAATCACCGGCGCCCTGTATTCCATTCGCATCAGCAATTCCGGCAATGAGGCCGCTGCCAGGCTTGCATCACTCCGATCAAATACCTGGCGCATCAAGTCACCGGTTGCCGGACCCATTGGGGAGACCAGCAGGGGCGGTGACAACTGGTGCTGATCGAGTTCCAGTGCAATCAGCCAGGAAGACGCATCCATCACGGCGCTTCGCATCGGCAGCCGGGTAAACCGCGCTGCCAACCGGTCGAGCCAGGCCCGATCGGAATTGAACATGGCTTCGAGTTCGCCGTCCTCCAGCGAGGAATACACCGGCGCGGCTTCCAGTAAGTTGGCGGTAACAGCCATGGACATCAGGGTATCCAGGCGGGAATCGGTATCGGCCAGCGAGGCGGCCAGGTGACGCAGTTCAGGAAGGCCCTGATCAACCGGCTCCGGATCCTGAGCCAAAAGCGGCTGCATGGGCAGCAGCAGGAGCGCCAGAAGCCCGGCCCATGTCCTGGTTTTACTGGATCTCCGGCCGCGCCCAGAACCCAAATTGGTTTTTTTGTTTATCAAAGTGTTCAAAGCCGATAGATATGACACAGTTTGGATATACTACGCGAATGATCTCAAAACTGTTAATCATTACAACCGGCGGAACCATCGACAAAATTTACTTCGATGACAAGTCGGATTACCAGATTGGAGAACCGCAAATCAGCCAGATTTTGCATGCCATGCATGTGGCCTTCGAGATCGAAGTCAGTGCACTGATGCGCAAAGACAGCCTGCACATCGATGATCGTGATCGCAAGCTCATACGTGACGTGGTCGCCGCAGCCGACACGCGTCACATCCTGATCACGCACGGCACCGACACCATGGTGGAAACCGCCACCGCACTTAAGGACATTGAAAACAAGACCATTGTCCTCACCGGCGCCCTGAATCCGGCGCGCTTTCGCGACTCCGACGCTATTTTCAACATCGGCTGCGCCGTCGGCGCGGTGCAAAGCCTGCCGGCTGGCGTTTACATCGCGATGAATGGCAGGGTGTGGAACCCGGAACACGTACGTAAAAACCGCCGCGAAAACCGCTTCGAACCCCTGTAGGAATCCAAAATACCCTAGCCAGAGGCGTTCCGCCTTGCCGCCCAGGACACACTCAAGCCATCCCTGGGCGTTCGGTCAGCTGTTCCCGACAGCTGACGGTCCTGGCCGGCAAGACGGAACACCTCTTTTACAGGTGATTCTGAAATCTGATCCGTAACGTCAAACCATCTTCAAGGCGTGAATCACCAGCCCGACCAGGCCGCCGACCAGGGTTCCGTTGATCCGGATGAACTGTAAATCGCGGCCGATTGCCAGTTCCACCCGGTAGGACGTGTCGCGGGCGTCCCAGCGCCGCACCGTGTCGCTGATCAGGCTGGCGATGGCGTGACGGTTGGTTGCGACCACGGAAACCGAGGCATCCACCAGCCAGCCATTCACCCAGGCCTGCATGGCCTCGTCCCGCTCCATCTCCTGCGCCAGGCCGGTGAGCAATTCACTGAGTTGCTTCTGAAGCACCGATTCCGGGTCGTTGAGATCTTTTTCGATGCCGGTGACGAAATCCGCCCACAGGCGGTAGAGGTAATCCTGTAGATCCTGGTTCTCGAACAGATCCTGCTTCAGTTCCTGGCCCCAACGACGATACTGGGCGGAAGTCTGCAGTTCTTCGGCCCAGTTCACCATCCACTGATTGAATTCACCCCGCATCGGGTGATCGGGGTCCAGCGACATTTCCAGCAGCACGGTCTCGATGCGATCGAGCAACTGGACGACGATTTTGTCATCCACAAAACCCGGCATCCACCAGGGGCTGCCCTGCCGGACATTGCCGCGTATCGTATCCCGCTTATCGTGCAGCAACACGATCGCAAACCTCAACGCCTGGGTCAGCACCTGTTGATGCCGGTTGTCCAGCACCAGCCAGTCCAGCGTGCGACCGAGCAGCGGCGCCAGGTCCAGTTGCTCCATCTGCCGGCTGCCGATGCGGCGGATGAAGTTGCGCACACGCTCTTCATGCAGCGCCCCCAGCATCCAGCGCAACAGGCTGATGACCAGTTCCAGCACCCGGTTATGCCCGGTTGGCGATTTTAGCCAAAGGGCCGTGTTCCTGGCCAGGTTGACCGACTCCAGTTTTTGCCGCACCACGTCGGGATGCAGGAAATGCTCGGCGACGAATTGCGCCATGCTGTCACCGATTTCGTCCTTGCGGCGCGGGATGATCGCGGTGTGGGGGATCGGGATGCCCAGCGGGTGACGGAACAGTGCGACGACGGCAAACCAGTCCGCCAGCGCGCCGACCATACCCGCCTCGGCAAAAGCATGCAGCCAGCCGGCCCAGCTTTCGGGCCGGTGCAGCGTGAAGGCAAACAGCGCCGCCATGAACACCAGCAGAAACAGCGGGAGCCGCTTCATCTTGCGTAGCCGATTGATCTTTTCCTGTTCGCTGAGAAGCGGCCCGGCTGATTCGATTTTCACGCTGATTTCATTCTCCGCAGGGACTGGTGCAATTCTATACGGTTAATACTATCCAATGTTTATGCCACAAGGCCGCCTGTCAGACGGACGGCTTTGACTAGGCCTCATCCTGGAAAATCTCCTCGATCGGCATTTCAAACAGGCGCGCGGCCTTGAATGCCAGCGGCAGGCTGGGATCGAACTTGCCCTTCTCGATGGCATTGATCGTCTGCCTGGAAACCTGCAGTTCCTCGGCGAGTTGCGCCTGCGTCCAGTCTCGCTCGGCGCGTAATACTTTCAGGCGGTTTTTCATTGGTACTTCCTGTGGCCGGCAATCATCCCGACCAGGAAGGTGAGGCTCATCAGAATGACCAGGTGTGCTATCGACGGCTCAAAAGAAATGAGCCGAATATCCTCCAGGAGGTCATAACTGACGCCACACACCAGCCCGACACCCAGGGTCAGTGCGCTCGCGTCGAGAAAAATTTTCTGCTGCAGTTCATCCTGTCCCCGTAACTGGCGCCGGTTGGCCAGGATCATTCCAAAACCAATGGCCAGGTTGAGCAATACGGCAATAACCGTCGGAACCGTGGCGAAATCCCAAACCAGTTGGGGCCCAAAGGCCATCAAGGCAGTCGACAACACCCAGGCGGCGGTCCACATGCCCAGCCGCGTGGTGTTTTTCTTGTTGCCGGCTTCCCAGTTGTTGGTAGTGCTATCAGACTTGTTCATTTGTACTGCTCCTTTGTCATATAGTAAAGTTTACTTGTCATTAAGTTTATACAACTCCCACATATTGTCAAGTGTTATTTACTTTATGACTAGTTAACATGACTAAAATAGTGTGATGAGATCAGGAAATACATC
>Ga0210063_1000490_pt1 | contig 11846 bp, 7 predicted proteins | sample Muzzi_PWA_D1_FD_185529 | JGI IMG/M metagenome (GOLD analysis project Ga0210063, IMG submission 185529) | Wetland microbial communities from San Francisco Bay, California, USA, that impact long-term carbon sequestration - Muzzi_PWA_D1 (SPAdes) | ecosystem: Environmental > Aquatic > Marine >... | reverse complement strand
CAGTTCCACCGCCCTGACCCTGGGGCGCACCCGGGTGCAGGGGCGTGGCTGGTTGCGATTGCGGGTGCTCCAGGGCCGTATGGAGACGGTCCGGGTGGCCGTGCCGCCGGGGTTGGAGGTCACCGGGGTGACGGGCGAAGAGATGGCCGAATGGCGCTTGGAGGGCGATCGGGTGGTGGTGGATCTTCAGCGCCCGGCCCGGGGGGAGGTGCTCCTCGCTTTCACCCTCAGCGGTCCGGCACCGACGGCGGCGATGGCGGCGATGGCGGAGACCGACGGTGCCGAGGTGACGAGCCCGGTGCTGGTGGCGGCGGGGGCGGTGCGGGAGCGCCTGGCGACCCGGGTCCAGGTCGAGGGGGATGGCCTGCTGACCCTGGCGGATGCCGGTTCCGGGCGGCGCCCGACGGCGGAGGAACAGGGGCGTTTCCCCGGCCCGGACCTCGCCACGGCGGGGGGCAGCGTGGCGCTGATCGTGCCGGACGCCACCCGCCCGCCGCGCTGGAACGTCGCCTGGGCGGAGGGGACGGAGGTGCTGGCGGTGCAGGTGGACAGCGCCCTGGTGGAGGTGCTGCTGAGCGAGGCGGGACGGGCCTACTACCGGGTTGGCGCCGTGGTGCGCTCCCGGGGGGCGGCGGAACTGGCGCTGACGCTGCCACCGGGGTTCGCCCTGACGGAGGCGCGGCGGGAGGGGGAAGAGGTCCTGCCGGGGAGCCGGGGGGAGGCCCTGGTGCTGCCCCTGGCCGCTTCGGCCGCGCGGCAATTGCTGGTGGTGGAGGGGTTTCTGCCCCTGGCCCTGCCCACCGGTGGTGGTCGCCTGACCGTGCCCATCCCCCAGGCCTCCGCCCCCATGGCCCAGGTTTCGGTGCGGGTACTGCTCCCCGGGGAGTGGCGGGGCAAAGTGGCGGAGACCGGTCGCATGGGTGGCGCACGGGTGCCAGGGGATTATGAACTCCTGGAGCCGCCGCCGGGATTTGCCCCGGTGGAGGCGACGTGGAGTGCCCTGTCCCCCCATCCCGCCCCCCTGGGGATCGAGATCGATCATGACGCCGAACGAGAGGAGTGGTTCTGATGGGTACTCTCAAGAGCATTGCGTTGTCGCTCAGTCTGGGCTTTTTCTTCCTGCTGTCGCCCACCGCGATGGCGGCGGCAAATTCCGACGAGAACCTTGGGGAGAGTGTCGCGGGGGGATCGGTCCAGCTTCCCCTCGACCAGTACCTGGCCCTGGTGGAGCTGGCGGAAAGCACCGCCGCCGGGGAGACGGCGGAGACCCTGGCCACGGTGACGGAGCAGCGGTTGACCCTGCGCCTCGAGGGTGTCCGGGATCGCCAGGTAGAGGCGCGCGCCCTCTTCCAGGTGGAGGTACGGGGCGAGTTGCCGGAAGGCTCCGTCACGGTGCCCCTCGCCTTCCCCGCGGTCCTGGAGCACGGGAGCGTCACCGCCACCGGAGTCCCCGGCGGGACTGCGAAGAGTGCGGGCCAGGCGGGTCTGCACCGCGATACCCAGGGCGCCCTGGGGCTCCTGGTGCGGCGCGCGGGCAGTTATCGGGTCGAGCTCTCCGGTCGTCTCGCCGTCTCCCTGTTCGAGGGAAGCCAAGGGGAGATGGCGGCGGCCTCGGTGGCATTCTCCGGGACCGCGTCGCGACTCCCTCTGGGGCGGGCCCAGGCGGCCATTGCCGAGGCGGTGCTCGATCTGCCGGTGGAGCTCCACGGGGTGATCACCGGTGCCGTGGTGGTGGAGGACGAGGCGGTGGGAGAGCGGCGGCGGCTGCTTCTGTCCCTGCAACGGGACCAGGACGGCGCGGTGGAACTGGTGCGAGCCACGGAGGCGGTGGAAGCCGACACCCTGGCGCGGGCGGTGGTGGTCACCACCGTGACGGTAGGGCGTGGCGGCATCCAGCGGCGGGACATCGTGGGCTTCGAGGTGCTGCGGGGCGGTTTGGGGGCGTTGCGGGTCCAGGTGCCCGGGGGGTATCCCCTGGAAGGGGTGGAGAGTGACGCCGGGGAAGGGGTCACGCCCCCTTCCGTGGCCGCCTTGCCGGACAGTGTCCTGACGGTGCCCCGGGAGCGGCGGTTGACCCCCCGGGGAGGGATGGGTCGGCTGACCCTGACCGCGTCTCCCCGGTCGCTGACGGCGGTGGAACTGCCGCTGGATCCGGTGGAGCCGACCGGTGGCGGGGTGGAGACCCGAGCGCGCTACCTGCTCCTGGCGGCGGCGGTGGCCACCGAGGCGGAGCCCTTGCCCGCCGGAGCGTGGGCGCGGGTGGATCCGGAGGATGTGGGGCAGAGCCTGGCCGGGTTCCTCCCAGAGCCCACGGTGGTGTGGCGCTGGCAGGGCAGCGACGGAGTTGGGGGCGCGTCCGGCGCGCCGCGCTTGCGCCTCGCCCCCTTACCCGCCGCCGCCGCCCATCCCGCCCGCATCGTCCGGCGGGAGACCACTTCGCTGCTGACCGTGGATGGCACCCTGGTGCACCGCGAGCGCTTCCGGCTGGCGGGGCTCACGGGGCTCTATGGCCTGAACGCGGGCCTCGAGATCACCCTGCCGGGGCGAGCCCGCCTCTGGTCCACCGCTGTCGATGGGGTGTCTGTGCGCCCCCTGGAGCGGGGCGGCAGTCTGACCGTCCCGCTGCTGACCGCCGACGCTTCTGGCACGGCGGATGGGCCGGAGGTGGAGGTGGTCTCGGTGGAGGAACAGGCCATCCTCCCCGGGCGTACGGTGATGGATCTGGCGCTGGCGGTGGTGGCGTTGCCGGTGCTGGAGCATCGTTGGCAGTTGCTGCTGCCGGAAGGGAGCCGCTACCGCTACGCGGGGGGTAGCTTGCGCCCGGCACCGCCGCCCCTGGCAGCCCGATCTTCGGGCAGCATCCAGGTGCTCGACAGTTTGACCCGCACGGAATCCGTTGGCAGCGCGGGGGTGGAGGGGGTGGTGCGCGACGCCAACGGCGATGCCCTGCCGGGAGTCCACGTGGAAATTGACGGTCGGAGCGCGTCTACCAACCTCCATGGCAGGTTCCTGCTGACCGGGATTCCCCCGGGAAGACACAAGGCCCTCTTCCAACTCAGCGGCATGACTTCCGTGGAGCGGACTCTGCGGTTGGCGGCCGGGCGGGTCGCCGTCGTGGAGGTCGAACTGGAGGTCGCTACGGTGGAAGAAACGATCATTGTGCGTGCCGAATCGCCGGTCAGCCGTTCCCTGACCGCCAAAGACGTCGAAGACGCCCGCGAGGCTAACGCCCAGGCCCAGTACCAGCAGAACATTGCCGTGCTCAACCAGGGCAAGGTGGGAGGCGTTCGCCCGCTGCCGGTGGAGATTCCCCGGGAAGGCAAGGGGCTCTTCCTGGTGGGTTCCCTGCCCACGGGGCCGGTGACGGCTCGCCTGGAGGTGAAACGGAAACGCTGAAGCGGAAGGAACGGGCACCGGCGACGCGCTGGGCGTAGTTTCTGGGTCCTGGGCCGCTCGGCCTTCGCCACCTGCCCGTGATCGATGCTCCGTCCCGAGGGGGGTGACTGACAATTTTTGTCAAAAAGGGGTTCCCAAGAGGGGTGTATTGATTTATAGTCACTCCTGCATGGCATTGAGTTCTTTTCATGTTCCAGGATTTTCGGTCCTGTTCTTCCTTGCCAGAACGCGAGGAGTTTCCCATGCCGCCGCGTACCGGGGCCTGTCTTACGGCACCGTCCCGGGTACGCGGCGACCCTGCCCGTGCCCCCGCTCAGCTCTCTCCTTCCGCTGCACCCCGGGGCTCTTCGGAGCCCCGGGGCCGCGGCCTCTCCTTGGTGGAAGCCTCGCCTTGAACCCGGAGAGCCGCCACGGTATCGCCGCAATTGCGCCACATCGGTCGCCGCCACGCGCCTTACGCTAGACTCGCGGAAGATTTTGGAACTCACCCCTTCCAAGAAGGGTCGAAGCGAGGCATATGGACCAGGCCAGCCACGAGATTCGCCGATTTCGCCGCCGCGTCGCCCGCCGGGTCGCGGTGGTGCGGGGTCTGCGCTGGGGCGCGGTGTACCTGGTGGCCTGGGGCACCGTGGCGCTGCTGCTGCGGGCCGCGTTCAGTGTTTCCTCCGGGTGGTTGTTGATGGGGCTCGGGGGGCTGGTGCCCGTCGCGGCTCTGGCTGTGTTGAGTGGGCTCCGTTCGCGTCCCGATCCGCTGGCGGTGCGTGCCCGGCTGGACCGGGAGGGTGCCGCTGGGGGACTGCTGATGGCCGCCGCCGAGGTGGATCTGGGTGCCTGGAGCCAGCGCTTGCCGCCGTTGCTGCCGGGGCCCCGGCTGGTGCCTACGTGGCGCCCGGGGCGGACCGCCGGGGCGGGGCTCGGGGCCGCCGCCTATCTGGCCGCCTGCTTGCTGCTCCCCGTGACCCGCGCCGGGGAGGCGCCACCACGCCCCCTGGATCTGCGCCGGGAGGTGGCGGCACGGACGGAAGAGCTGGCGAAGCTAGAAGAGGCCGGGGTTCTCGAAGAGGAGCGGGCCGATACCCTGCGGGAGGAACTGGCGGCGGTGGCGGAAAACGCCGCCGGGGATCGCCCGGCGGAGAGTTGGGAGGCGTTGGAGGCGCTCCAGCGACAGACCGCGGCGCTGGTGGCGGAGGCCGCCGAGAATGCCCTGGCCGAGAGTGATGCCCTGGCCCTGGCGGGAGAACTGGCGGCGGCACTGGCGACCGCCGCGGAGAGAGGCGCGGAGGTCACCGCCGCCGCCCAGGAGTTGGCGGAACTGGCGGGCCAGGCGGCGGCGGAGCAGGGACGGATGGCGGCGTTTTCGGATCTGCTCGCCTCCTCCACGGCATCGACGGGATCGCCCGGCAAGCCCGGCAAGCCCGGCGAGCCTGGCGAGACCGATGCGTGGACCCCGGAGCGGCTGGAGCGGTTGGCGGAGGGGTTGGCCAACGATTCTGCCGAGGCGCTGGAGCGGTTGCGCAAGCTGGCGGCGGCGGGACGGCTGCCGCCGGGGATCGACGATGAGTTGATGCGCCGGGCCGCGCAACAGGCGGCGGGGCAAGGGGAGGCGGACAGCGCCTTGCGGGCTTTTCTGGAAGAAAACGCCGGCAGTTCCCTGGCCGAGACCCTGGCGGCGTGCAACGCCTCCGGAGCCTGCCGATTCGGTCGTCCCGGCGATGGCCCGCAGCCCGGCCAAGGCGGCATCAGCCGGGGTCCCGGCCCGGCTCCCATGACCTGGAAAGATCCCACGGCGGAGGGCGGTGCCCGCTTCGCAGCGGTGGCCTTGCCTCCGGCGGCGGTGGCCGCCCTGGGACGGCAATCGTTGCTCGGTTTGAGCGTCGCTGATCCCACCACCCCGGGGGCCGCGCCGCCGTCCGGCAGCGAACCTCCGGGGGCCGCAGCGCTCCCGGCGGGGGAGGGTTCGGCGGTGGTCCGCGAGCTCCTGCCCCAGCACCGTGGCGCCGTGCGCCGCTACTTTGAACGCGCCCCCCAGGAGACACCCCGTGAATGATGCCACCGCGACCGCCGACCGTCCTCGATTGCTGACCCCGGAAGAACTCCAGCCTTCGGTGGCGCTGGCCAACGCCCTGCTGGCGGAGCTGGATCGCCGCCTTCTGGGGCGGGAAGCGCTCCACCGGCGGGTGCTGACGGGGCTGTTGAGCCGGGGCCACATCCTGCTGGAGGGAATGCCCGGAACGGGCAAGACGGAGTTGGTGAAGGCGTTGGGGGAGTTGCTCCAACTGGACTTCCAGCGGGTGCAATTCACCCCGGATCTGATGCCCGGGGACATCCTCGGCAGCCACATCCTGCAACCCGTCGCCGAGGCTTCGGGGGCTACGGCGGGCCGTCGGGAGATGACCTTCCAGCCCGGCCCGGTATTCGCCAACCTGCTGCTGGCGGACGAGATCAACCGCGCCTCGCCGAAGACCCAGAGCGCCCTGCTGGAGGCCATGCAGGAGCGTTCCGTCACCCTGCTGGGCACTTCGCGACCGCTCCCGGATCCCTTCTTCGTCCTGGCCTCCCAGAATCCCATCGAACTGGAGGGCACGTACCCGCTGCCGGAGGCGCAACTGGATCGCTTCCTGTTCAAGTTGCAGGTGGGCACGGCGTCGGCGGCGGTGCTGGAGCGGATCATCACGGAGCGTCGCCGGGGGGAACCCCCGGTCCCCGGACAGCGATTCAGCGGTGCGCAGTTAGAGGCCCTTTTCGCCGCCGTGGAGGGGATCTTCCTGCCCCGTCCCGTGGCCCGCTACATCGCCCGGCTGGTGGCGGCGAGCCACCCGGGGGAGGGCTCCCCGACGGTGGTCACGGAGTATGTGCGCCACGGTGCTTCTCCCCGAGCGGCCATCGCCCTGGCGGAGGCGGGGCGGGCGGAGGCGCTCCTGGCGGGGCGCCCCACGGTGGGTTTCGACGATGTCCGGGCGGTGGCCCCGGCGGTGCTCAACCACCGGCTGATCCTGGATTATCGGGCGCGCCTCGACGGCGTTGATGCGGCGGCGGTGGTGGCGGAACTCCTGGGGAGCCTCGACGCCGCCGACCTCGATCTACCGGTGGAGGTCGGGGTCGCCGGTGCCTGAACAGCGACCCCGGTTCGCCTCGCTTTTGGCCCTCCGGGTCGTCTGGGGCCTGGCTCTGTTCCTGGCGGGGGGTCCCCCGGCGACGGCGGAGGTCTTCGGGGATATCGAAGTGCGGGAAGTGCCGGGCCTTCCCGCCGCCGCGCAGCACGGCTTGTTGGAGCACCGCTTTCGGGTGCTGAACCGGGCTCTCGACCGTCCCCACCAGGTGCGGCTCACCTTCCCCTCGGGCTCGGGGGCGTACGGCATGCCGTGGGCCGAGGCGACCCTCAGCGCGGTGGTCGCCGCTGGCAGTGAGGTGGAACTGCGGCTCTACACCCACCGCGGTCATGCTTACCTGCCGCTGCTGCGGGTGGAGATCGACGGACGGGAGGCGAAGACCTCCCCCATGACGGTGAACGCTCCCATCGGCGGATCTCCCGGCGGGAGCTGTTTCCTGCTGCACAGCCCCGTTCTGCCCCTGGCGGCCTTCCCGGAGGCTGCCGTCAAACGATGCAATCCGGTGAGCGCCGATCAGGGGGTCAAGGATTGGAGCGACCACTGGTTGGCGTACACGGGATTTGAGGGGGTGGCGCTGCGGGCCGAGGAACTGGCCTCGGCCCCGGCGGGGGTGCGGCGAGCCCTGGCGGATTACCTGCTCTCCGGCGGTCTGCTGCTGGTATTGGGCGTGGCCTCGGAGGATCTGGCGGCGTTGGATCTGCCCCTGCGCTGGGGCGTCTCGCACCGCAGTGCGGCGCTGGTCCGCCACGATGTGGGCCTCGGTGCCCTCTTCTTGACCCCGGCGCGGCTGCCCAGCGATCTGCCGGAAGCGGAACTGGACACCCTGTTTCTCGATGGGGAGAGCGCCAGCACACCCTGGCGGCAGATGCCGGACGCTCTGGGGGCGGAACGCCACTTCCCAGTGAGCCGCCGGGCGGGGGATAAGGGGCGCCCGGAACGGGGGCTCTTCCTGCTGTTGGCGATCTTTGCCTTGGCCGTGGGACCGGTGGCCATGCTCTGGCTGCGGCGTCGGGGGCGGCCCCTGTGGATTCTGATCGTCGTCCCCCTGGCGGCGGTCCTCACCTGCGGCATCTTGATCGCAGCCCTCCTGCTGCTGGAAGGGGTGGCGCCACGCCAGCGGATCGACGCCACCACCTTTCTGGATCAGACCGCCCAACGGGCGGTCACCGTGAGCCGCATGGCTTTCTATGCCCCCTTCCCCCCGGAGGCCCTGGCTTTCGAGACCGAGACCCAGGTGGAACCCTTCTACTTTCCCCGCTTCGGCGGCTCCCAGCTCCAGCGGGTGACGGATTGGAGCCACGGTCAGAGCCTGGGCGCGGGCTGGTTGCCGCCCCGGGTACCGCTGCACCTGATGGTGCGGCGGGTGGAGGACCGGCGGGAACGGCTGACGGTGGAGTGGAGGGACCGGGATGGGATGGCGGATCCGACGGCGGACACGGCGCCGGTGCGGGTGGTCAACGGCCTGGGAGCGGCGGTGGAGCGGCTGTGGCTGGTGACCCCGCAGGGGCGGTTGCTGGAGGGGCGGGACATCGAGGCGGGGGCAGCGGCGGTGCTACGACCGGAAGCCGCCTCGACCGGGTCCACGGCGCCGCCGGGGCTCCCGGCGCGGGAACTCTGGCGGCTATACAACAGCCAGTGGCTCGATCTGCCGGACGAACTGGCGGCCAAAGCCCCGGGCATCGTGGCCCCGGGCCACTACCTGGCGGTCCTGGGGGCGGCGCCCTTCGTGGAATCCCCCCTCGGAGCGAAGGGTGAGGAGGGCGAGGAGGGCGATGCGCGGATCCGGGCGGTGGTCTACGGGCGTTTCTGGGATGGGGAGGTACCGTGAAGTTACGGGTCGAAGGGCTGGTGCGCCGTTTTGGCGATCTGGTGGCCGTGGACGCGGTGTCCTTCACGGTGGGAGCGGGGCAGGTGTGCGGTTTCGTCGGCCCCAACGGGGCGGGCAAGACCACCACCATGCGCATTCTCGCCACCCTGGATGAACCCGATGCCGGGGATGCCTTCCTGGATGGGTTTTCGATCCTGGAACAGCCGGAGCGCGCCCGGCGGCGGATCGGTTTCGTCCCCGATACCCTGCCCGCCCACGCCGATGTGACGGTGGCGGAGTATCTGGATTTCTTCGCCCGGGCCTACGGTCTCCAGGGGGAGGATCGGCGGCGCACCCTGGCGGGGGTGGAGGCGTTCACTGGTGTGGCGCCGCTGCGGGACAAGCACCTGAAGGCCCTGTCGAAGGGGATGAAACAGCGGGTGAGCGTGGCCCGCGCCCTGGTCCACGATCCGGCGGTGTTGATCCTGGACGAACCGGCGGCGGGCCTCGATCCCCGGGCACGGGTGGAATTGCGGGAGTTGCTCCGCGCCCTGGCGGAGCAGGGCAAGGCGGTGCTCATCAGCTCCCACATCTTGAGTGAGCTGGCGGAGATCTGCGACGCGGCGGTGATCCTGGAACGGGGGCGCATCGTCGGCGCCGGGGACATCGATACCCTGGCGGAGGGGGGCGGGTTGCTGCGGGAAGGGCTTGAGGGGGAGGAGGCCCCACCGCCGGTGCGCAAAGTGCGCCTGCGGACGCTGGATGGGACGCCATCCCTGTTGGCCGCGGTGCTGGAGACCCCCGGGGTGCTCAAGGCGCAGGTGGTCGGCAAGGAGGTGGAGGCGCATCTGGAAGGGGACGATGGGGCGGTGGCAGCGCTGCTGGTTTCGTTGGTCCAGCGGGGGGTGCCGGTGGTGGAGTTGCGGCAGCAGCGGGCGGGGCTGGAGGAACTCTTCCTGCGGGTCACCCGGGGGGAGGTGCAATGAGCTTTTGGAGCGCTGGCTGGGCGCGCCTGGACGACGCCCTCAACCCGGTGATGGTCAAGGAACTGCGCCAGGCGGTGCGCAGCCGTTTCGTCGCCGGTCTCCTCTTCCTCTTCCTCTTCGCCCAACTGGCCATCGTGGCCCTGGTGCTGGCCCAGAAGGGCCAGTGGGACATGCGCCCCAACCTGGGTCGGGAACTCTTCGCTGCCCTCCACGGCGCGATTCTCTTCGTGTGCATGATCGGTCTGCCGGTGTACACGGCGGCGCGATTGTTCGCGGAGCGGGGTTCCGAAGGGTTGGATCTCCTCTACGGGACGGCCCTCTCCCCCCGGGCCATCGTGCGGGGCAAGGTGGGGGCGGCACTGGTCCTGGCCCTGTTGCTGTACAGCGCCTCCCTGCCCTTCGTCACCTTCACCTACCTGCTGCGGGGGATCCGTCTGGGGGATATCTTCGTGAGCCTGGGAGTGGGCTTCCTGGGGGTGATGACCGGCGTGGTCTTCGCCCTGGCGGCGGCGGCGCTGGGCGGCGGACGGTTGCAGCGGGTGCTGGTGGGGCTGGTGGCTTTTGGCACGCTGCTGATGGGGTATGGCACCTTGCAGATCCTCCTCCTGGTGATGGAGGACTCGGGAGGGCTGCGGAGCGAGAGGGAGGTTCTCGGATTGCTGCTGGCCTTCGGGGTCGTCTTTCTAGGGTGGATGTACTGTGTCGCGGTGGCCATGCTCTCGCCGCCCTCGGCGGAAAGGGCGCGGACCGCCCGGACCTACGGTCTTGGGATGCTGCTGCTGAGCGCGGGGGTGGTGGTGCTGGTGAGTGGGGTGAACCAAACCGAATGGTGGGAAGCGTGGGTGTGGGGCTGGGCGCTGGTGGCCGGGTTGGGCTTCGCGGTGGCCACCAGTGGGCCGGAGCGACCTTCCGCCCGGGTGGCGCGAGGCATTCCCCCATCTCGACCGCTCCGGATGCTGGCCTTCCTGTTCACCAGCGGGGCCGCCGGGGGGATGCTCTGGGCGGGCTTCCTGGGGCTCCTGGCGTTGGCCGGGGGGGCCACCGTGGTCTTTCTCCAGGGCAGTGGCTCGTCGAGTCTGGAGCGGGCCCTGGGGAATGCGACGGCTTTCCTGAGCTATGCCCTGGCCTACGCCCTCACGGCGGTGTTCTTGCGCCGGACGGTGCTGCGTCGTCGGCTGCGGCCGCACCAGACCTGGATCGTCCTGCTGGTGCTCCTCGCCATCGGGGGGTTGGTGATTCCCTTGCTGGGCATGGTGTTGGCACCCCTGGTGATGGGCGGGGAGTCCGGGTGGTGGTTGATCACCAGCCCCCTCGCCCTGAGTGACCATGCCATCGACGATCTGGCACCCCTGGTGGCCACCGGTTGGGCGTTGGTGATGGTGGTGCTCCACGGTCGCTGGTCCTTGCGTCAGTGGCGGGCCTTCCAACCCACTCCCGGAGCGGAAGGCGAGGGGGCGTGACGACGATGGGGTCGTACCAGTGGGCGCTGGCGTTGGGGGAAGCCACCGCCGCCGCCACCGGGGTGTTGCTGGCCTTGCCCGGCGGGGCGCTGCGCGGCGCGGCGGGGGTGTGGGCCGGGGGGCGGGCGGGGAATTCGGTGGAGTTCCAGGAGTATCGGGACTACCAGCCGGGGGATGACCTGCGCCACATCGATTGGGGGGTCTACGCCCGCACCGATCGCCTGACCATCAAGCGCTTCCGGGAAGAGGTGACCCCCCATCTGGACCTGGTGATCGATGGCTCCCGCTCCATGGCCCTGGAGGGGACCGCCAAGGGAGCGGCGACCGCGGCGCTGGCCGCCCTGCTGGCCCGGGCGGCGACCAACACCGGCCTGCGCCCCCGCCCGTGGCTCACCGGCGAGGGCTGCCACCCGCTGCCGGGAGACCACCCCGAGGCCTGGCCGCTGGCCTTCGAGGGTGCCACCGATGTGGCGGCGGCGGTGCGGCAGCGCCCTCCGGCGTGGCGTTCCGGGGGCGTGCGCTTGCTGGTCAGCGATCTGCTGTGGCCGGGGGCGCCGACGGCGTTGTTGGCCCCCATGGGCCGGGGGGCGGCGGCGGTGGTGGTGGTGCAGGTGCTGGCCCGCCGCGATCTGGATCCGGAGGTGCGCGGCCCGGTGCGTCTGGAAGACGCGGAGCAGGGCACGCGCCAGGACACCCATCTACCCGCGGCTCATGAGGCGTACCGGCGCGCCCTGGCGCTCCACGGGGAGGCGTGGCGGCGCGCCGTCCGGAGCAGTGGCGCGCGGCTGGTGACCCTGGTGGGGGAGGATTTTCTCGAAAATCTTGCGGGACCTGACCTGAAGGGAGCTGACCGGAAGGGGCGGGGCCAGCGGGCCGCGGCCCTCGGTCCCTTGCTGGCGGCGGCGGTCCTGCGGGCGGCGGGATGAGTGGGCTCGCCTTCTTGGGTTGGCCGGCCGCCCTCTGGGCGGCGGTGTTGGCGGTGCCCGCCCTGGTGGTGATCTATCTGCTGCGGGATCGCTTTCGGCGCCTCCCGGTCTCGGCCCTCTTCCTCTGGCGGGGAGCGGCGGGGGCCCACGGCGGGGGGCGG
>Ga0210063_1000489_pt1 | contig 11887 bp, 1 predicted proteins | sample Muzzi_PWA_D1_FD_185529 | JGI IMG/M metagenome (GOLD analysis project Ga0210063, IMG submission 185529) | Wetland microbial communities from San Francisco Bay, California, USA, that impact long-term carbon sequestration - Muzzi_PWA_D1 (SPAdes) | ecosystem: Environmental > Aquatic > Marine >... | reverse complement strand
GCCGCTTATGTCCCCCTGGATCCGTCCTGGCCCACGGGTCGGGTGGAGACCATCCTCGCGGATTGCGGGGCTCGCCTGCTCCTGGCGGATGCCCCCCTGGGGGCGGCCCTGGAAGGCACGCGGAACGCCGTGGACTTCGAAGTCCTCGACCCTGCACCGCTGTTGGCGGCGCCGGAGTCCCTGGCGGATCCGTCCGTCAGCACGGCGCCCCTGGTGGCGGTGGCGGGGGAGCGGCTGGCCTACATCATCTACACCTCCGGCTCCACCGGTCGGCCCAAAGGGGTGGCGGTGAGCCACCGGGCTCTGGCCCACCACACCGCCGCGGCACGGGCCAACTTCGACCTCGCGCCGGGGGATCGGATGTTGCAATTCGCCTCCCCCGCCTTCGATGCCAGCGCCGAGGAGATCTACCCGACCCTGACCGCCGGGGCCGCCCTGGTATTGCGGGATGTGGCCATGCTCGCCTCGCCCCGGGCCTTCTTCGAGGCTTGCGCCGAGGGTGGGATCACCGCCCTGGATCTCCCCACCGCCTTCTGGCACCGTCTGGCGGGAGCCGTGGAGCCGGGCAGCGAGGGGATGGGGCTGCGCCTGCCGGCGTCGTTGCGGCTGATGATCTTGGGGGGGGAGCGGGCGGAACCCGCCGCCGCCGCCGCCTTCCGCCGCGCGGCCCCGCAGCTCCGTTTGCTCAATACCTACGGACCGACGGAGGCCACGGTGGTCGCCACCGCGGCGGCCCTCCACCGCCGCTCGCCGGACGCGCTGGCCGAGGAGGCGGAGGTCTCCATCGGGGCGCCGCTGGAGCATGTGCGGGTCTACGTCGTGGACGCCGCCGATGTCCCGGTGGCGGTGGGCGTGCCGGGCCAGTTGCTGATCGGTGGCGCGGCCCTGGCGCGCGGTTATCTGGGCGATCCCCGGCGCACGGCGGAGCGCTTCGTACCGGATCCCTTCGCCACGGGGGAAGGCGGGGGGCGCCTCTTCCGCAGCGGCGATCTGGTGCGCTGGATGCCGGACGATGAACTGCGCTTCCTGGGGCGTCTCGATACCCAGGTGAAACTGCGCGGCCACCGCATCGAGCCGGGGGAGATCGAAGCCCTCCTCGCGGCCCAGCCGGGGGTGGCGGAAGCGGCGGTGCGACTGATCCAGCCCGACGAGGAACAGGGGGAACCCCAACTGGTGGCCTACCTGGTCCCCGATGCCGACGACCCGGCGGCTCCCGAGGGGCCGCCCTCCCTGGACACCCTGCGCCGCCGACTGCGCCGCCAGGTCCCGGAAGTCATGGTACCGGCGGTCTTTCTGCCGATGGTGGAATTACCGCGCACCGCCGGCGGCAAGGTGGATCGCACCGCCCTGCCTGCCCTCGATACCGAACCGGCGGAGCGCGCCGGCCGCTACGTGGAACCCCGCAACGAGGCGGAGGAGGCGGTAGCGGATTTGTTCGAGCATCTTTTGGGCGTCGAACGGGTGGGTGCTTTCGACAATTTCTTCGATCTCGGCGGACACTCGCTGCTGGCCACCCAACTGGTGGCCCAGGTGCGGGAGGACTTCGAGATCGATTTGCCTTTGCGAGTGGTCTTCCAGTCTCCGACGGTCGCCAAATTGGCGGCGGAGATCGCGCGCATTATCCTGGAGAGTTTGGAAGATCTTTCTGATGAAGAAGTTGAAGGATTGTTGTAATTCTTCGACTTTTTCTGTTTTTCATGGAGTCTCACTATGAACCGGTCCACCGAATCTTGTACCAATCTGGTCGATCTCTTGCGGCAGCGTGCCGACCAGCAGTCCGAACGGAAAGCCTTTACCTTTCTTGTCGATGGCGATGAAGAGGGGGCTGCCTATACCTATGCGGGCCTGGATCGTCGCTCCCGGGCGGTGGCCGCCTATTTGCAGGCGCAGGGCGTGGGGCCCGGGGAGCGGGCGTTGCTCCTCTTTCCCCCCGGCCTGGACTTCCTCACGGCCTTCCTGGGTTGCTTGTACGCTGGGGTGATCGCCATCCCGGCGCCGCCGCCGGACGCGGCGCGCATGAAGCGATCCTTGCCTCGGCTGCGCTCCATCGTCGAGGATGCGCGGGCTACGGTGGTGCTCACCACCGAGGTCATCGCTCGGCTGGCGGAGCGGATGGGAGACCGGGTCGAGGCCCTGGGACAGGTGCGGTGGGTCGATGTCGCGGACATCACGGACGACCGGGCGGAAACGTGGCGGGCTCTCACCCCGGCGCCGGACGACGTGGCGTATCTTCAGTACACCTCCGGTTCCACCGCCGCCGCCAAGGGCGTGATGATCAGCCACGGCAATGTGATGGGCAACTGTGCCTACATGCGGCGCCGTTGGGGCTATGGCCAGGACAGTGTGGCGTGCACCTGGATGCCCTATTTTCACGACTACGGTCTGGTGGAAGGGCTGCTCCAGCCCATCTACTCCGCGGTGCCCAGCTATTTGCTTTCCCCGCTGGCTTTCCTGCGGCGGCCCTTGCGCTGGCTCCACGCCATTTCCCGCTACGGGGTCACCCACAGCGCCGCGCCCAACTTCGGCTACGACCACTGCGTGGAGCGGGCCACCGCCGCCAAATGTGTCGGTCTGGATCTGAGCCGTTGGCGGATCGCCTCCACCGGCGCCGAAGTGATCCGCGACACCACCCTGGAGCGCTTCGCCGAGACCTTCGCGGCCTATGGCTTTGACCCCAGTGCCTTCTTCCCCTCCTATGGCCTGGCGGAGGCGACCTTGATGGTCACCACCAAGAACGAACCGGCGAGCGCGCCGACCATGCTCAACGTCCAGACCCGGGCCCTGGAGCGCGGCTGGGTGGTGGAAGCTCCCAAGGATCCAGGCTCTGGCCCCCCGGCGCGCACCGTGGTGGGGTGTGGCGGCGTCGATGCCGAGGCGGGGGTCGATCTCATCGTGGTGCATCCGGAAACCGGGCGCCGCTGCTCGCCGGACGAGGTGGGGGAGATCTGGGTATCCGCCCCCTTCATCGCCCAAGGGTACTGGGGCCACGGGGAGCGCAATGAAGCCGTCTTCCGGGCCCAACCCGGGGCCGGGCAAGGCTCCGAAGCCGACCAGCGCGGCTATCTGCGCACCGGCGATCTGGGCTTCCTGCGGACCGGGGATCTGTTCGTCACCGGTCGTCTGAAGGAAGTGATCATCATCCGTGGCTGCAACCACTTCCCGCAGGACATCGAGCGTTCCGTCGAGGAGTCCCACGCCCTGTTCCGGGAAAATGGCTGTGCGGCGTTCTCCGTCGAGGTGGATGGGGACGAGCGGCTGATCGTCGCGGTGGAAGTGGAGCGGGAGTATGACCCGGGGCAGCTCGATGAACTCGCCGCCACGGTGCGGCGGGCGGTGATCGAGGGCCACGAATTGCAGGTCTATGGCATCGAGCTGCTGCGTCGGGGCTCCTTGCCCAAGACTTCCAGCGGCAAGGTCCAGCGCCGGGCGTGCCGCGCGGCCTATTTGGAAGGAAGGCTCGAGAGTGTGGGCTCCGCCGGGGTGTCGCCGGAGATCCTGGCAGCGCCGCCAGAGATGCACTTTGAAACCGGCGATCCCCTGCCGGGTCCTCCGAAGGAGTTCGCCACGCTGGTGGAATTGCTGCGTCACCGGGCCCGCACGGCACCGGACAAGGTGGGCTACCTGTATCTGGAAGATGGTGAGCGGGAGGGGGCGAGCTACCGCTACGGGGAATTGGATGAGCGCGCCCGGGCCATCGGTGCCCTCCTCCAGGGGCTGACCCACGCCGGCGATCGGGTGCTCTTGCTCTACCCCGCGGGTCTGGACTTCGTCAGCGCCTTCTTCGGTTGTCTCTATGCCGGTGCGGTGGCGGTGCCGACCCCGCCGCCGGAGGCCAACCGGCTGGGCCGCACCCTGCCGCGCCTGGAGGGGATCGTCCGCGACGCTGAACCGACGGTGGTGTTGACCACCTCGGAGGTGCTCAAGGTGGTGGGCAACTTCTTCACCCACACCGCCCTCGAATCGATGCGTTGGATCGCCACCGACGAGGTCAGTGAGCAGTACGCTCGGCGGTGGCGGGATCCGCGCATCAACCCGGGCATGCTCGCCTTCCTCCAGTACACCTCCGGTTCCACCTCCCAGCCCAAGGGCGTGATGGTCAGCCACCGCAAACTGGTGCGCCACGCGGCGCTGGTCAACGAGGCGTGGAATTACGATGCCGAGAGTGTGTCGGTCAGCTGGATGCCCAACTTCCACGACTTCGGCCTCATCGAGGGGCTGCTACACCCTCTCTACCAGGGCATTCCAGTGGTGGTGATGTCGCCCCTGGACCTGATCAAGCGACCGATTCGCTGGCTGCGGGCGATCTCCCGCTACCGCGCCACCCATTCGGGCGGCCCGAATTTTTCCTACGAACTCTGCTTGCGCAAGACCACGGCGGCGGAGCGGGAGGGGCTCGATCTCTCCTCGTGGCGGGCGGCGTGCAACGGCGCCGAGCCGGTGCAGCCCTCGACCCTGGATCGGTTCACGGCGATGTTCGCTCCCCACGGCTTCCGCCGCGAGACGTTCTATCCGGCGTACGGCCTGGCGGAGGCCACCCTGGTGGTCACGGCGGCGGGGCGGGACCCCCGGGAGCCCCTGCTGATTCACGCCGAGGTGCAGGCCCTGGAACAGGGGCGCATCGTCGAACAGCCGGAGCCGGGACCCCACACCCGAACCCTGGTGGGGTGTGGCCGACCGGTGCTGGATACCAAGGTGGTGATCGTCGATCCCCAGAGTCACCAGCGCTGCGCCGCGGATGTGGTGGGGGAGATCTGGGTCTCTTCCCATACCCTGCCCCGGGGTTACTGGCGCAACGCGGAGGCCACCGGCGAGACCTTCCAGGCGTATTTGAAGGACACCGGGGAAGGCCCCTTCCTGCGCACCGGCGATCTCGGTTTCCTGCGCCACGGCGAGTTGTTCATCAGCAGCCGCCTCAAGGACTTGATGATCATTCGTGGGGTCAACCACTATCCCCAGGACGTCGAGTGGACGGTGCAGCACTGCCATGAGGCGCTGCGCCCAGGCTGCATCGCCGCCTTCTCCGTGGCCGGGGACGAGGAGGATGGGGTCCAGGACGAACGGCTGGTGATCGTCGCGGAGGTCGTCGGCAAGGCGCTCCCCAACGGCGATCAGCCGCCCCAGGAACCGGTGGATTTCGATGATCTCTACCTGACCATCCGCGAGGCGGTGACGGAGAGCCATGGGGTGGAGGTCTACGCCATCGATCTGCTCAAACCCCGGGAGATTCCCAAGACCTCCAGTGGCAAGATTCCCCGGGCGGAATGCAAGCGCCTCTTCCTGGAAGGGCAGGATGTGGTGGGCCGGTGGAGCCGGACCATCGACGCCATCCGGCACCGTTCCGGAGAGCATGCCATTCTGCCGCCGGACAGCGATGCCCTGGGCGACGAACCGGGGCGTGGTGTCGCGACGGTGGCTTCGATTCCGGAGGCCACCGCCGCCGCCACCGCCGCTGTGGTGGCGGAGTGGCTCACCGCCAAGGTGGCGGATCGCCTCGGCATCCCGGTGACCGAGGTGGATCCGTCCCAGCCTTTTTCTCGCTTCGGTCTCGATTCCGCTTCCTCGGTCAGCCTGGTGGGAGAACTGGAGGATTGGCTGGGGCAGGAGTTGCCCACCACGCTGCTCTACAACCATCCCACCATCGACGCGGTGAGCCGCTATCTGGGTGGGTATCGCCCCGCTGCCGACGGTCGCGAGGAGCGTTCCCGAGGGGACCAGAACGAGCCCATCGCGGTCATCGGAGTGGGCTGCCGCTTCCCCGGCGCCGACGGGCCGGAGGCGTTCTGGCAGCTGTTGGCCGACGGCGTCGATGCGGTGCGCGAGGTGCCGACGGAGCGCTGGGACGCGGCGGCTCTGTACGCTGCGGCGGGGGAGGAGACGACGGGCAAGATGACCACCCGCTGGGGCGGTTTCCTGGACGGGGTGGATCGCTTCGACCCGCAGTTCTTCGCCATTTCCCCCCGCGAGGCGCCGAGCATCGATCCCCAACAACGCCTGCTGATGGAGGTGGGTTGGGAAGCGCTGGAGGACGCCGGGGTGGTGCCGGAGACGCTGGCCGGGAGCGCCACCGGAGTCTTCGTGGGCATCTCCACCATGGACTACGGGCAACTCCAGTTGAACCAGCCCCGGGAACGGCTGACGGCCCACGCCGGGACCGGCAGCGCCCTGTCCATCGCCGCCAACCGGCTGTCCTTCCTCTTCGACCTGCGGGGGCCGAGCCTGGCCGTGGATACGGCGTGCTCCTCGTCGTTGGTGGGGGTGCACATGGCGTGCCGTTCCCTGGCCAGCGGCGAGACGGACATGGCGCTGGCGGCGGGGGTCAACCTGATGCTCCTGCCCCAGTGGACCATCACCTTCTCCCAGGCCCAGATGATGGCCGCCGATGGCCGCTGCAAGACCTTCGACGCGGCGGCGGACGGCTATGTGCGCGGCGAAGGGTGCGGCGCGGTGGTCCTCAAACGGCTCTCCGACGCCCGCCGCGATGGCGATCGGGTGTTGGGGGTGATCGCCGGTTCCGCCCTCAACCAGGACGGTCGCAGCAACGGTTTGACGGCCCCCAACGGCGAGGCCCAGCGGGCGGTGATCGAACGGGCTCTGGCCAATGCGGGGGTGACCCCGGGGGAGGTCGATTACGTCGAGGCCCACGGCACCGGCACCCGGTTGGGGGATCCCATCGAGGTGACGGCGCTGGCGGCGGCGTTGGGAGAGGGTCGGGCCGCGGACCGTCCCCTGGTGATCGGCTCCGCCAAGACCAACATTGGCCATCTGGAGTCGGCGGCGGGGATGGCCGGTCTGATCAAGGTGCTGCTGGCGCTGGATCGGCAGGAGATTCCCCCCCATCTGCACTTCCACAATCCCTCGCCGGAGATCCCCTGGGATCGCCTGCCGGTCACCGTGCCGACGACGCGGCGTCCGTGGCCGCGGGGCGACAAGCGGCGCGTCGCCGGAATCAGTTCCTTCGGCTTCGGGGGCACCAACAGCCATGTGGTGGTGGCGGATCCGCCGCCCCTGCCGGAGAGTGCGGTCCCGGCGGCGGCCCCCGCGGCCACCGCTCGACCGGCGGAACTGGTGTTGTTGTCGGCCCGCAGCGAGGCGGCCTTGCGCCGTCTGGCGGGTCGCCACGGGGCCTACCTGACGGCCCATCCGGAGACCGATCTGCTGGCCTTCACCCACACTCTCAACACCCGTCGCACCCTCTTCCCCTACCGTCTGGCGGCGGTGGCGGGATCGACCGCGGAACTGGCGGAGCGTTTGACCGCCTACGGCGCGGGACAGGATCCGGCCACCCTCGGCGGCCTGGTGGCGGCCCGGGCGGAGCGCCAGGCCCCGGCGGTCGGCTTCCTGCTCACCGGCCAGGGAGCGCAAGCCCCGGGGATGACCCGGGGGCTCTACGACACCGCACCGGTCTTCCGCCGCGCCCTCGATCAGGCGGCGAAGAGCCTGGAGGGGAAACTGTCGGCACCGCTGCTCTCGGTCCTCTTCCCGGAGGATCCCGAGGACGCCACCGCCGCCGCGCTGCTGGCGGATACGGCGTTCACCCAGCCCGCCCTGTTCGCCGTGGAGACCGCCCTGGCCGCCCTGTGGCGTTCCTGGGGGGTGGAACCGGCGGCGCTCCTGGGCCATAGCGTCGGCGAGTACGCCGCCGCGGCGCTGGCGGGGGTGTTCTCGCCGGAAGCGGGGTTGCAACTGATCACCCGCCGTGGGCGGCTGATGGCGGGGTTGCCCACCGGTGGCACCATGGCCGCGGTCTTCGCGCCGGAGGCGGCGGTGCGGCGGGCCATCGAGGCATCTGGCGAGGACGTCTCCATCGCCGCCATCAACGGTCCGGCGAGCACCGCCGTGTCGGGTCCCGTGGCGGCGGTCGAGCGGCTGCGGGGTCGACTGGAGGAGGCCGGGGTGGAGAGCCGCCCCATGCAGGTTTCCCACGCTTTCCACTCGGACCTTCTGGAGCCCATGCTGGACGATCTCCAGGCCGCCGCGGATCAGGTGTCGGCGGCGCCCCCCCGGGTGCCGCTGATCTCCAACCTGACCGGGCAGGTGATCCCCGGCGGGGCGGATGGGGAGGCGCCCTTGGGGGCCTACTGGCGGCGTCACGCCCGCCAGCCCGTGCGCTTCGCCGATGGGGTGGCGGCGCTGCGGGAGACGGGGTGCACGGTGGTGCTGGAGGTGGGGCCGCACCCCACTCTCATCGGCCTCGCCCGGCGCTGCCCGGATACCGAGGCGATCTCCTGGGTGCCTTCGCTGCGCCGAGGGCACGACGACTGGCGGACGGTGCTGGCGGCTCTGGGAACCCTGGCGGCCCACGGCGTGGCGGTGGATTGGGATGGATTCTACGGGGATGTGACCGGCACCATTCCCCGCCTCGCCTTGCCCACCTATCCCTTCGAGCGCCAGCGCTACTGGCTGGAGGCAATGCCCGTGGCCGCTCCGGTGGTCGCTCCGGCGGCTACTCCGGTGCTGCCGAGCGCGCCCTCTGAGCTCCCCGTGTCTGACGACACGGGTTCGCCGGACGGTGACCCCGGCGGCGACGCCACCCTGCGGGGCTACTACAAGGAGATTTCCCAACGCGCCAGCTATGAGGGGGAGGAGGAGATCGAAAGCTACCTCCACTTCACCCCCTTCCCGGAGGTCGATCCGGAATTCTCCTGGGTGCTGACCCTGACCAATCCGGAGCGCTACGCCCACTTCACCCGGGTCATGGATGAGCGCAACGCCGAGATGCGCGCGGTGATGTTCCGCGGCCTGGCGATGGAGAAGGTGGGGCGGGTGCTGGACTTCGGCTGCGGCTACGGTTCGGATCTCATCGACCTGGCGAAGCAGCACGGTCACCTGCGGCTCGACGGCTTCAACATCTCCACCGAGCAGGTGGAGATCGCCCGGCGGCGCGCCGAGCGGATGGGCTTCGCGGATCGGCTGGCGTTCCACAACAAGGACTCCACCCGCGACGAGTTCCCGGGCACCTACGATGTGATCCTGGGCTCCCAGGTGCTGCACCACATTCCGGACAAGGACGCGGTCTTCGCCAACGTGGATCGCCACCTGCGCCCCGGTGGCGCCCTGGTGCTGGCGGAGGTCATCTCCGCCCTGGAGACCTCCATCGACGCCCCGGAATCCACCGCCTACTTCGCCCCCCGTCCCGAGTGGGCGGAAAAGATGGCCCGCCACGGCTTACGCATCGTCAACTGTGTCGATGTCAGCCAGGAGATCGCCAACTTCCTGGATGATCCCCACTTTGCCGAGCATCTGGAGCAGGTGGCGGAGCCGGACGACAAGGTCACCCGGGAGCATCTGGAGGGTCCCCACCAGTTGGGCTTCCTGCTGCGCAAGCGGCTGGCCCTGTACTGCCTCTTCTCCGTGCAGCGGGACGAGTTGGCGGACGAGGCCACCCTGCTGCGCCACAACCGTCGCGCCCTCCAGGAACTGGTGCCCTACGCCACCGCCGTGGCGTGGTTGCGGGGCGAGGAGGGCGAGGCCCCGGCGTCGGCGACGGCGGTGGCGGACGCCGCCCCCGCGGCCAGAAGCGACGTGCCGGTGGGGGACTTCCTGGCCGCCGAAGCGGCGCGCATCCTGGCGTTACCCGGGGGCGCCGCCGATCTGGATATCCACGCTCCGTTGAGCCAGTTGGGGCTCGATTCGCTGATGGCCCTGGAACTCAAGAAGAGCATCGAGCAGACGCTGGGGGTCCAGGTGCCGGTGGTTCGATTCCTGGAGGGGGATGGGGTGAAGCAGCTGACGGAGTTCGTCGAGGGCGCCCTGGGTGGGGCGGCGGCGGACGGCGCGGAGGGAGGGGTGGCCCCGGTGGCCCCGGTGGCGGCGGTCGCGGCGGTGGCGGACGAAGCCCTGGCGGCGCAGGTGGGCGAGATGTCCGATGCCGAGGTCGAGGCCCTGCTCAGTGAGGTTCTGGCCCAGGAAGACCTGGGTTCTTGAGGTTCTTTTTCTTTTGATTTCTGTTGCCCGGTTTGTGCCCCCGCGGGGGGCGCCGGAGGAGTACGATGACCGACAACCATGATCCGTCCATTCCCCAAGGTGGGGCGGGGGAGCTGGCGCCCGAAGAAAAGCGCCGACTCCTCGCCGAACTGCTGCGCAAGCGTGCCGCCAAGGCGCGCAGTGAATTTCCGCTGACCCACGGCCAGCGGGCGCTCTTCTTCCTCCACCGCATGGCGCCGGATAGCGCCGCCTACAACGCCCTGCTGGCGGTGCGCATCCGCTCGGCCTTCGACGGGGAGGCGCTGCGGGGCGCGTTCGCCTCGCTGGTGCAGCGTCACCCCAGCCTGCGCACTACCTATTCCCTGGAGGGGGGGGAGGGTCGCCAGCAGGTGCGGGAGGATCTGGCCCTGGACTGGTTGGAGGTGGATGCCTCGTCGCTCACCGAGGAGGCGCTCCTGGAGCAGGTACGCCAGGACGCGGCAGCACCGTTCGACCTCCAGGTCGGCCCGCCGTTCCGGGTTCGCCTCTACACCCAGGGCGAGGCGGGGGCGGTGCTCCTCTTCGCGGCCCACCATATCGGGGTGGATTTCTGGTCTTTCGGGATCCTGCTGAGCGAATGGGCGGCCATCTACCCGCGCTTGCTGGTGGAAGGCGCGGCGGCGGGACCGCTGCTACCCCCGGTCTCCGGCCTTTATGGCGACTACGTGGCGGAGCGTCGTTTGGCCCTGTCGGGGGAGGAGGGGGAGCGGTTGTGGCAGTATTGGAGCCAACAGCTGGCCGCCCCGCTACCGGTTCTGGATCTGCCCACGGACCGGCCTCGACCGGCGACCCAGACCTTCCGTGGTGCCGGTCTTACTCTGGCCTTGGATGGTGCCTTGACGGAGCGACTGCGGGGCCTGGCCCGGGAGCACCAGGCCACCCTGAACGCCACCCTGCTGGCGGCTTTCTACACCTTCCTGTACCGTTTCACCGGGCAGACGGATCTGATCGTGGGGGCGCCTGCGGCGGGGCGTCTGAAGCCGGAACATGAGGGGATCGTGGGGTACTTCGCCAATCTGGTGGCCCTGCGGGGGGACCTGCGGGGGCAGCCCTCTTTCGCCACCGTCCTGACTCGCACCCGACGGACCGTGCTGAATGCGTTGGAGCACCAGGGGATGCCCTTCGCCCATCTGGTAGATCGCCTGCAACCCCCCCGGGATCCCAGCCGAGGCCCCCTGTTCGATGTCAGTTTCGGCCTTGAGTCGCCGCGCATGGACCGCGGGGGCATCTCGCGCCTGATCCTCGGGGAGGAGGGGGCCCGGGCGCAGCTGGCGGGGCTGGAATTGGAGGCGGTGCCGGTGGCCCAGCAGGAGGGGCAGTTCGATCTCACCTTCCATCTGCTGGAATTGGACGGCGAGATTTCCGGCGTGGTGAGCTACAACACCGATCTCTACGACGCCGCGACGGTGTCGAGAATGGCGCGGGTGTACCGCACGCTGTTGAGCTCCATTGCCCAGGATCCGCAGCGCTCCGTCGCCCATTTCGACCTGCTCTCGCCGGTGGACCGGCACCAGATATTGGTCGAATGGAACGCCGGGGAAGAACTCCCGTTGTGGCACGGGGAGATGGGCGTCGATGTGGTGGAGCGCTTTGAGTATCAAGGGCGCGTCCGACCGGGGGCGCTGGCGGTGGATGACGGGGATCGGTCGGTGAGCTACGGGGCGTTGGACCGACAGGCCAATCAATGGGCGCACCGCCTGCGCTCGATTCTCGATGCCGACCCGGCATCGGGGGGCGACGCGGGCGAGGTAAGGGTTGCCCTCTGCCTGCCCCGGTCGATCGACCTTATGGTCGCGCAGTTGGCGGTCCTCAAGGCGGGAGCCGCCTATGTGCCGGTGGATGAAACCTATCCGGACGAACGGCTCCAGTTCCTCCTGTCGGATTGCGGCGCGGCGGTGGTTCTGACCCACCGGTCCCTGGAGTC
>Ga0210063_1000488_pt1 | contig 11890 bp, 8 predicted proteins | sample Muzzi_PWA_D1_FD_185529 | JGI IMG/M metagenome (GOLD analysis project Ga0210063, IMG submission 185529) | Wetland microbial communities from San Francisco Bay, California, USA, that impact long-term carbon sequestration - Muzzi_PWA_D1 (SPAdes) | ecosystem: Environmental > Aquatic > Marine >... | reverse complement strand
CGTCAATTTTGGATTTGCCGCGGCCGGGTTTGCCTACATGATGTCGAACAAGCCCTTGTCGACGATCGAGGATCTCAAGGGCCAGAAGGTCTGGATTCCGGAGGGTGATGAAGTCAGCTATGCCGCCTTGCGCGCATTGGGTGTTGCACCGGTCATCATGCCGGTTACCGACGTCATGACGGGTTTGCAAACCGACTTGCTGGACAGTGTCACAGCCCCGCCGGTTGGCGTGGTGGTTTTTCAATGGCATACCCGGCTGAAATACATCACCGAATTACCGGTGGCCTATGTGTATGCGGCGCTTCTGATCGATAAGAAACCATTCTCCAAAATCTCGCCCGAGGACCAGGAAGTTGTACGGGACGTGATGGAAGGCGTTTACCGCAAGTTCGACCAGAATGGTGAAAGGGACAACGAGGAAGCGTTCCAGGCGTTGCTGGAAAGTGGGCTTGAACTGGTGCCAACGGATGCAGACGACGTCAGGCAATGGCGAAAAATCGTTCGCGAGTCCCAAATCAAGCTGGGCCGGGAAGGGGTTTTCGACATTGAGTTGATGGAGCAGATGCAAGACTTGCTGGATGAATATCGCGCCAGCCATGGATCCGACATTTCTGCGAACTGAATCTTGAGCCGCCTACACTCCATCCTGGCGGGCCTGGAAGAAGCCGGCCAACGAGCGGAAGACGCGGTACTGGTCATTATCCTGACCAGTATGATCCTGCTGGCGGCCAGCCAGATCGTATTGCGCAATTTTTTTGGTTTCGGTTTTATCTGGGCTGACGAACTGCTGCGTATGCTGGTGTTGTGGATTGCTGTCGCTGGCGCGGTGGCGGCTAGCCGCACCGACAAGCACATCAATGTGGCGGTGCTCGACCGTTTCCTGTCCGGCCGGCTCAGGGCCGGCATGAAAATCATCGTGGACTTGTTCACGGCGGGTGTCTGCGCGGTCATTACCTGGCACAGCATTGCCTTCGTGCAAACTTCATATGAGTACCAGGATGTCCTGCTGGGCAGTGTACCGGCCTGGATATTGCAACTGGTGCTGCCCATCGGTTTTGGATTGATCAGCTGGCGGTACCTGGTGTTTTCATTACGCCAGGTGGTGGCGCTCTTCAACCGGGGAGAAACCGCTTGATCGCGATCGGGCCATTACTGGCCTTGCTGGCCCTGTTGGGCGCTCCGCTGTTTGCGGTGATCGCAGCCAGCGCCATGTGGGGATTCACGAAAGAAGGGATCGACCTGCAGGCGATTGCAATCGAATTCTATGGCATCGCGGAAATGCCTATTCTGTTGGCGATTCCGCTGTTCACATTTGCCGGGTACCTGCTCAGCGAGAGCGGGGCGCCGAAGCGCCTGGTGCGGGTGACGCAGGCGCTGCTGGGCTGGATGCCGGCCGGCCTGGCTGTTGTTTCGCTGGCGGCCTGCGCCTTTTTTACCGCTTTTACCGGCGCATCCGGCGTCACCATCATCGCCCTCGGCGCCCTGCTGTTTCCGGCGTTGCAGGAAGCCGGTTACCCGGAGAAATTTAACCTGGGGCTGGTTACTTCGGCCGGTAGCCTGGGCCTGCTTTTCGCCCCGTCCCTGCCGCTGATCCTGTACGGAGTGGTGGCGGAAATATCGATTGAAGACCTGTTCCTGGCCGGCATTTTCCCTGGCATTCTGATGCTGGTGATGTTGTCCGGTTACAGCGTCTGGAAAAATCGTGCCGTGCGTGTACCGCTGGCCGAGTCGTCCTGGAAGGAAGTGCGCGCCGCGGTTCGCGAGGCGATCTGGGAAATACCGCTGCCGATCATCGTGCTGGGTGGTATATACAGTGGCTACTTTGCCATCTCGGAAGCGGCTGCCGTCACCGCCCTGTATGTACTGATCGTCGATGTCGCCATCCTGAGGGAAATTCCCTTGCGAAAATTGCCGAAGGTCATGCGCGAATCGATGGTCCTGGTGGGGGGTATCCTGGTCATCCTGGGCATGTCACTGGCGTCGACCAATTACATGATCGACGCCGGTGTCCCGCAAAAACTGCTGGAAACCGTGAGCGGCATGGTGACGAGCCCATTCAGTTTCCTGGTGCTTCTGCTGGTTTTCCTGCTGATTCTTGGCGCCATTCTGGATATTTTTTCGGCCATCGTTCTGGTGGTGCCGCTGATCCTGCCCGTGGCTGCGCAATTCGGCGTGCATCCGGTGCATCTCGGCATCGTGTTTCTCGCCACCATGCAACTGGGTTACCTGACGCCGCCCATTGGGCTTAACCTGTTTATCGCCAGCTACCGGTTTGAGCGATCCATTGTGGAGTTGTATATCTCAACGCTGCCGTTTTTCCTGTTCCTGTTGCTGTCGGTTCTCATTATTACGTTCTGGCCCGGCCTGTCGTTGTTTTTGCTGGGTTAGGGATCAAGGGAGCATCAAGTTCATCAGACCCCCCTTGATCACCGCGTGGAGGTAAATCGAGGTTTTAGCGACACATTGATGATTTTCTTCAAAAAGTCAGATTGTTAAGCTACAATCTCCATAACCGCATCAAAAGGAATTGAGGCGATATGCCCAGATTGATTTTTTTATTGGTTCTGTTTTTAGTTCCCATGACGCTGGAAGCCCAGGTGTATCGATGCGATACGCCGGAGGGATCCATTTATTCCCAGTTGCCCTGTTCGGACAGTGCGGAGCGGCTGCCGGAATTCGATCCCGTGGTGGAAGCTGAAACCCTGTCGGTATCCGAAACGGAGGGGATTGAGCCCGCAGTCAAACCGCCGTCGGCCATGGAAAACTTTATCTCGACGCTTGAAAAACAGCGTGAGCAACAATTCAATACCATTGACGCCAACATGCGAACGCTGCAGCAGCAATTGGATACGACCGGCGAGGAGGCGCCCGACGAGGGCACTCGCGCAATGCTGGAACGTGAGCTGGCCACCCTGGCCTCCGAACGGGAATCCATTGGTGATCAGTATGCGGCCCTGATCCGAGAGGCGGCGAACCGGACCGAGTCCGGGCAGGATGTTAACTAGCGCCCATCGTAAGTGAAATTACGTATTGCCTCCGGTAGCCCATGCGCGTATTTTAAAGTGATGAAATTTCTGATTTTAATCCTGGTCCTGACGCTCAGCGCCCAGCCTTTACGGGCCGGATCCTGTGATATGGACGCGGGAAAAAATACGGAAACCTCACATCACATGAGCCAGATGGATCATCCCGACCAAGCCCAGCATGACTGCTGCGGCTCCAATGGCTCTGACCCGGACCAAAGCTGTGACAATGACATGCATTGCGGATACTGCTCCACCGCTGTCCCGGCTTTGCCCATACTGAACAGACTCACCACCACCTGGGCGCATCAGTATTTCCTCGACTGTTCACAAGGTTTGATCCTGCCCAGTCACTCCTCTCCTCTGTTTCGACCTCCCATAGCCTGACCTGAACCTTTTGCGGGGCCAGTTTGCCTGGCTTCGGCTCATCACTGTGTTTGTTTTTCAGGACGCCATCGGGCGTTATCAGGAAGTTGGAGATCATTATGTTTTGGATGCGCAGTTGCATCAGTTTCGGCACGGCACGGGCTGTGTGGGTGGGTTTGGCTGGAATGATCATGAATTCGGGCATTGCCGCCGCCAGTTTGAGCCTGGAAGTGGCCGAAGAATTGGCCCTGGCCGCAGATCCGGGTGTTCAGTCGACTGAATCCAATCGGTTGGCCCTGGAAGAGCGGGCCGTTGCCGCCGGACAATATCCGGATCCGATGTTGAAAATGGGTCTCGTGTCTCTACCCACCGATACCTTCAACCTGGGACAGGAGCCCATGACCCAGGTCCAGGTAGGATTGATCCAAAAGTTTCCCCGCGGCAAGTCGCGTTCCCTGCAATCCGAATTAATTGAATACCGTTCACAGGGCCTGGGCGATATGGCGCGTGACCAGGAACTCCAGATACTCCTGGCCGTTCGGGAGCAATTTCTGGAAGTCATAAAACAACATCGCCTGGCCCGAATCAACCAGGAGGCCATCACGGCCTTTTCAGACGTGGCTGAAATCACTGAAGATTACTATTCAACCGGCCGGGTTCAGCAGCAGGATGTGCTGCAGGCCGCGGTCGAACTGGCGAAAGTCGAGGACCGTGCCAACCGGATCGCGCAGGATGAGGAGCAGGCTCGCGCCCGACTGTCGATCTGGATTGGTGATGCGGCCTATCACGACCTGGTCAACATTTGGCCCACCCTCAGGCAGCCTGCATCGGCTGATGCCATCAAGGCGGGTTTGCAAAAACACCCACGGGTTGAGGCTCTTCAAAAAGATATGATTGCAGCGGACACCGGTGTTGAATTGGCCAGGCAAAAATACAAGCCGGAGTTTGCGCTGGATGTGACTTACGGCGGCCGGGGCGGGGTCAATCCGGATGGAAGCTCCAGGACCGATCTGCTGACGGTCATGCTGTTGATGGATCTGCCGCTGTTCCATCAAAACCGACAGGATCGGGTAGTGGCGGCACAGATTGCAGAGTCGTCCGCCGCCCTGTACTCGCGAAATGATCTCCTGAGGCGCATGCTGAGTGAAGTTGATTTTCATAGCGCGACCCTGGCAAGGCAACAGCAGCGAATCGAACTTTTTCAAAACAGCCTGTTGCCCGATGCGGCGTTCAGTTCCGAAGCGTCGTTTGGCGCTTACCAGTCATCCATCGCCGATTTGACGACCCTGTTGCGAACGCAGATTACGGAGTTCGATCTGCAGTTGGAGCACGCACGCCTGGAGGCGGAAGCACTGAAGACGCAAGCACGTCTGCTTTACCTGGAAGGAGAGCCGCAATGAAAGTCACCGGTATGATTATTGTCGTGTTGTTGGTTCTGACCGCCTTTGCTGTCGGTGTCCGCCTGGGGCCCCAACTGAATGACGGGCAGCCCGTAGCGTCCAAAACGGCGGAACCGGCCAGCCAGGAACAGAAGATCCTTTACTGGGTCGCCCCGATGGACCCCAACTTCAGACGGGACAAACCGGGCAAGTCGCCCATGGGCATGGACCTGGTCCCGGTGTACCAGGATTCGATGGCGGACAACGATGCGGTCACCATCGATCCGGCAGTTGAAAACAACCTCGGTGTGCGCACCGAACAGGCGACTGTGCGGCCCCTCTGGCGGCGTATCGAGGCGACCGGTTACGTCGGCTTCGATGAAACACACATCAGCCACATCAACACGCGGGTATCGGGCTGGGTCATCAGCCTCGAGGTCAATTCCGAGGGTGAAAGAGTCACCGAGGGTGATTTGTTATTCGAGTTTTACTCACCCGAACTGGTGAATGCGCAGAAGGAATATCTGCAGGCCTTGCGCCGGGGAGGCGAAAAGTTACGTGCGGGCGCCGAGGACAAACTGGCGGCCCTGGGCATGATTCCCTCTGAAATACGATTGCTCGAGCAAAGAGGGTCGTCGTCTGAAAACATCAAGATCGTGGCGCCGCAGGATGGCGTGATCACCTCGCTCAATGTACGGGAAGGGATGTATGTGCAACCCAATAGCCCGATCATCAGCCTGGCGGACCTGTCCACCGTCTGGTTACAGGCGGAAGTGTTCGAATCGCAGGCCGACTGGGTGGCGGCCGGCCAGGCGGCCGAAGCGACGCTCGATTACCTGCCGGGCACGGTGTTTACCGGCCAGGTCGAGTTTGTTTACCCGGTGCTCGATCCCGTCACCCGGACGCTGAAAGTGCGCTTGCGATTTGACAACCCGGACGAACGGCTCAAGCCCAATATGTATGCCCGGGTCTCAATATACGGCCGTCTGAAGCCGAATGCCCTGAGCATCCCCAGGGAGGCCCTGATTCCCGCTCCGGGTAATGACCGGGTCGTGGTGGCAAGGGGCGATGGCAAATTTCATGTCCAGGAAGTACTGACCGGCCTCGAAAGCGGCGAGTACGTCGAAATTCTGGCGGGAATTGCAGAAGGCGATGAAATCGTCACTTCGTCCCAGTTCCTGATTGATTCGGAAGCCAGCCTCGCTGGCAGCATCCAGCGGCTGGAGTCCGTCGATCGGATTCCGGAACAAAGAGAATTGGGCGCGGTGTTTGCCAGCGGCCGGGTTGATGAAATCGATGTCGCCCACAAACGGATTCGAGTGTCGCACGGCCCGATCGATGAACTGGCATGGCCCAGCATGACGATGGTCTTCGATGTGAAACCATCGGTCGATCTGTCCCGGGTCAGGGTGGGACAGGACATCCGGTTCGAGCTGGTCCAGGAACAGGCGGGCGAGTATGTCGTGAAACAGATTGTGACGGGTGAGCAGGGCCACTCTGAAATGGACGTGGACGCAGCTGGCAGCGAGGAAGGCAGTCATGATTGAGGGGGTTATTCGCTGGTCGGTCGCCAACCGGTTCATCGTGGTGTTGATGAGTCTCATTCTGGCAGTCAGCGGCACCTGGGTGATGTTCAATACGCCGGTTGACGCCATTCCGGACCTGTCCGATGTTCAAGTCATCATCAAGACCCCGTTTCCGGGCCAGGCGCCGCAAGTGGTGGAAGACCAGGTGACCTATCCCCTGACCACAGCCATGCTGTCCGTTCCCGGTGCCGCCACCGTTCGAGGCTATTCCTTTTTCGGCGATTCCTACGTTTACGTGATATTCGAGGACGGGACCGATCTCTACTGGGCCCGCTCCCGGGTGCTCGAGTACCTGAACCAGGTTTCCGGACAGTTGCCGCCTTCGGCCAAACCGGCCCTGGGACCGGATGCGACCGGCGTCGGCTGGATTTATGAATACGCCCTGCAGGACAAGACGGGACGACATGACCTGTCGCAGCTGCGCTCCATCCAGGATTGGTTTCTCAAATATGAACTTCAGACGGTTCCCGGCGTCGCCGAAGTGGCGACGGTGGGGGGCATGGTCAAGCAGTACCAGGTCGTGGTGAATCCCGATGCGTTGCGCGCCTATGGCCTGCCCCTGTCGAAGATTCGTTCCGCTATCCAGGCAGGAAACCGGGAAGTGGGTGGTTCGGTCATCGAAATGGGCGAGGCCGAGTACATGATTCGCGCGACCGGGTATATCAAATCGAAAGAGGATCTCGGGGCGATCCCGTTGGGAATGAACGAAAGGGGTACACCCATTCGGCTGGCGGATGTCGCGGAAATCCGGCTCGGGCCCCAGATGCGGCGAGGCATCGCGGAACTCAACGGAGAAGGTGAAGTCGTTGGCGGCATCATCGTGATGCGGTTTGGTGAAAATGCCCGCAAAACCATCGCCGGTGTGAAGGAACGGCTGGCCGAGCTTGAGAGAAGCCTTCCCGAAGGCGTCGAGATTGTGGAAACCTATGACCGGTCGACTCTCATTGACCGGGCCGTGGAAACACTTCAACACAAGCTCGTCCAGGAGTTTTTGGTGGTCGCGCTGGTCTGCCTCATCTTCCTCTTCCACCTGCGTTCGTCACTGGTCGTGATTCTCAGTCTGCCGCTCGGCATTCTGACGGCTTTCCTGGTGATGTACGCGCAGGGATTGAACGCGAACATCATGTCCCTGGGCGGCATTGCAATCGCCATCGGGGCCATGGTCGATGCGGCGATCGTCATGATCGAAACCGTTCACAAGAAAATGGAGGATGATCAATACGATCCGGGAACGCACTGGTCAACGGTGACCGAAGCCGCGGTGCAAGTCGGGCCACCCCTGTTCTTCTCGCTGGTGATCATCACCCTCAGCTTTCTCCCCGTCTTTACGTTGCAGGCGCAGGAGGGGCGTCTGTTCGCACCGCTGGCCTACACCAAGACTTACTCCATGGCCGCTGCGGCAGGCCTGTCGGTCACACTGGTGCCCGTGCTGATGGGCTACTTCATTCGCGGAAAGGTTTTTTCAGAACACCGGAACCCGGTCAACCGGCTCCTGATCTGGTTATACCGGCCACTGATCGGTCAGGTAACGAGACATCCCTGGCGAGTCGTGTTGGCAACCCTGGCGCTGCTGATCGTCGGCTTCTGGCCGGTCAACAAGCTCGGTTCCGAGTTCATGCCGGATCTGAACGAGGGCGACCTGATGTACATGCCGACGACCTTCCCGGGCATTTCAACCGGAAAGGCGCAGGAATTGTTGCAGCAAACCGACAAGCTGATTCGCACCGTGCCGGAAGTCAAAAGCGTCTTCGGAAAAATCGGCAGGGCCGAATCCGCTACCGATCCGGCGCCTCTGACCATGATCGAATCCGTCATCCAGTTAAAACCGAAAGAAGAATGGCGAACGGGTTACGACATTGATGATATCCGGGCGGAACTCGACCAGCGTGTCCAGTTGCCAGGTTTGACGAATGCCTGGGTGTGGCCCATCAAGACGCGCATCGACATGTTGGCTACCGGTATCAAGACCCCGGTCGGTATCAAGGTAGCGGGCCCGGATCTGCAGGTCATCCAACAGATCGGCCAGGAAATCGAAACGGTTCTCAAGGACGTTCCCGGAACGGCCTCCGCTTTTTCGGAACGCGTGGCAGGCGGGCGCTATGTTACGGTGGATATCCGTCGCGATCAGGCCTCACGTTACGGCCTGAATATCGATGATGTTCAGGACATCGTGCGCACGGCCATCGGCGGGATGAATGTCACCGAGACCGTCGAAGGGCTTGAACGTTACCCGGTCAACCTGCGTTACCCGCAGGGAACCCGCGACTCGGTTGAGAAGTTGAAAGATCTGGCTGTCATTACGCCCTCCGGTCAGCAGATTCCCCTGTCGGCGGTGGCCGACATACGGGTCGACGGTGGTCCCCCCATGATTAAAAGCGAAAATGCGCGCCTGAATGGCTGGATTTTTATCGACATCGAGAATGTGGATCTTGGCACTTATGTGGACAGGGCGAAACAGGCCGTTGCCGAACAGATCGATCTTCCGGCCGGGTATTCCCTGAGCTGGTCGGGACAATACGAATACATGGAAAGGGCCAGGGAACGACTGTCGGTGGTGGTGCCCATTACGCTCGTAACGATCATTCTTCTGCTCTATCTGAATTTTCGCAACATGGCGGAAGTGCTGATCATCCTCGGGACGCTGCCTACCGCGCTGATCGGCGGCGTTTGGCTGCTCTATCTGCTCGATTATCACCTGTCCGTGGCGGTTGGGGTCGGGTTCATTGCGCTGGCCGGTGTCGCAGTTGAAATCGGCGTGGTCATGCTGGTCTATCTCAAGCAGGCCCTGGCCGATGAAATAACCAGGGCCCGGGACGAAAGTCGTCCGCTCAATTCAGCAGATCTTGCCGCAGCCGTCACCCAGGGCGCACTGATGCGCGTGCGGCCGATCATGATGACCGTAACCGCCATCATCGCCGGTTTGTTGCCGATCATGTTGGGAAGCGGAACCGGTTCCGAGGTCATGCAGCGCATTGCCGCGCCGATGATCGGCGGAATGATCAGTGCGACCTTGCTGACCCTGGCCCTGATCCCCGCCATATTCCTGTTGTGGCAAAAACGTGCCCTGGGAGAGCAGCAGGCAGTCTGAGCCGGTCCGCCATCAGCGTCTGCCGCCTGCAGGCAATCGAGGGAATTGACCTGGATTTGCTTGCCGTGGCTCTGGAGTGACTATAATGTTCGCATGCCCAGTCGTGGCCAGGAGAACCAGCTGAATGTCACCGCACACGCCTCTTACGATGAGCCAGTTTCGTGGCCCCGATGCACCACCATTGCTGACCGACACGATCGGCAGCCTGTTCGACCGGGCAGTAGAAACCTTCCCGGATGAAGAGGCACTGGTCGTCCGCCACCAGGGCATACGCTGGACGTATTCTGAATACCGGAGAGAAGTGGAGTCCCTGTCGACCGGCCTGTTGGCGCTGGGACTCGAACCGGGTGACCGCGTGGGCATCTGGGCGCCCAATGGTTACGAGTGGTGCCTGACGCAGTACGCCACCGCCAAGTTTGGCGCCATCCTGGTCAACATCAATCCGGCCTACCGGTTGTTCGAACTGGAATACGCGCTGAACAAATCCGGCTGCCGGGCGATCATTGCCGCGGAGCGGTTCAAAAGCAGTGAATACCTGCAAATGATCCAGGCTCTCGCGCCCGAACTGGAAACTTGCGAACCGGGTCAGCTGACCGCGGAAAAACTGCCTTCCCTGCAGACCGTGATTCGCATGGGCGAAGGAAAGACACCGGGAATGTTCAACTTCCCGGAAGTCTGTCGGTTGGGCGGTCAGACGGAGCGTGAACGGCTGCGGCGCTTGCAGTCCGATCTGCGGTCGCACGATGCCATCAACATCCAGTTCACCAGCGGCACCACCGGCAGCCCAAAGGGCGCCACGCTCTCTCACTACAATATTGTGAACAACGCGCACATAGTCGCTTCGGGCATGAAATTTACCCATCGTGACCGCCTGTGCGTGCCGGTTCCGCTATATCACTGCTTTGGCATGGTGATGGGTTCACTGGCCTGTGTCAGCAAGGGAGCGGCCGTTGTGCTGCCTGCCGATGCGTTCGAGCCCGCTTCTGTCCTGGAAGCGGTCCAGGCGGAGCGATGCACGGCCTTGCACGGCGTGCCGACCATGTTCATCGCCGAACTCGATCACCCGGATTTCGGAGAATACGACCTGTCCAGCCTGCGCACCGGCATCATGGCGGGCGCCCTGTGCCCGGCGGAAGTGATGAAGCAGGTCATTGGCCGGATGAACATGGCGGAAGTATTAATCGCTTATGGTCAGACTGAATGCAGCCCGGTCAATCACATGACGGCGCCGGACGATCCGGTTCGTCAGCGAGTGGAGTCGGTCGGCAAGGCCGGGCCCCATCTCGAGGTGAAACTGGTCAACGAGGAAGGTGACATCGCACCCATTGGTGAGCCGGGCGATATCTGCACGCGCGGTTACGCGGTGATGCAGGGTTACTGGAATGATCCCGAACAGACGGCCGAAACGGTGGACCCGGATGGCTGGTTGCACTCCGGCGACCTCGGGGTCATGGACGAGGAGGGCTACGTGCAGGTGGTGGGGCGCATCAAGGATATGATCATTCGCGGTGGCGAAAATATTTATCCGAAAGAGATCGAAGAATTCCTGTATACGTACCCCGGTATCCAGGACGCGCAGGTTATCGGCGTTCCGGATGAAAAATACGGTGAAGAGGTCTGTGCCTGGATCAAGCCCAAAGAAGGGTTTGAACTGTCAGTTGACGAGGTGCGGGACTTCTGCAAAAAAAATATCGCCTACTTCAAGGTTCCGCGGTACATCCGGTTAGTGGACGAGTTTCCGATGACGGTGACCGGAAAAATCCAGAAGTTCAAAATGCGAGAGTACATGCAGCAGGAAATATCGTAAACTTCCACGATGCTTCGCCTGCGTCATCCCGTCTCCCTGGTTATCATCATCGTCTTGCTGACGCTGGGCGTATTGCGCTCCTTTTCCACTCCTGCACCCCGCGATGCCGACAGTCCGGACGTGCTGTTCTCGGCTCACCGCGCCGATGTTCTGCTGCGTGACCTGCTGCGGGAGGACCAGCCCCACGTCAGCGGATCGGCAGCGAATCGTGTCGTGCGGGATCGCGTGATCGCTTACCTGGAGGATTTCGGTTACAGCCCGGAAGTCCAGGCACTTTTTTATTGCAACGCGGCGTTTGGCAGCTGCAGCCCGGTTGAGAATGTCATTGCCGTCAAGCCCGGCTCATCCGGCAAGGATGCGTTGATGTTGACGGCGCATTACGACGGCAGCTGGACCGGACCGGGCGCCGCCGACGACGGCGCCGGGGTGGCGGCCATACTGGAAATTGCACGCATGGCATCGGACTTTCCGCCGTTCGAGAATGACGTTGTCTTTCTTTTCTCGGACTCGGAGGAAAACGGCTTGATCGGGGCGGATGCGTTCGCCAATCTGCATCCGCTGTTCCGTAAAGTGAAGGCGGTCATCAATCTCGAGGCGAGAGGCGTTTCCGGTTCCAGCGCAATGTTTGAAACCGGTGACGG
>Ga0210063_1000487_pt1 | contig 11926 bp, 6 predicted proteins | sample Muzzi_PWA_D1_FD_185529 | JGI IMG/M metagenome (GOLD analysis project Ga0210063, IMG submission 185529) | Wetland microbial communities from San Francisco Bay, California, USA, that impact long-term carbon sequestration - Muzzi_PWA_D1 (SPAdes) | ecosystem: Environmental > Aquatic > Marine >... | reverse complement strand
GAAGCTGCCCCGGGAATTGATGCCCGACGCTCCCGCGCGCCAGCTGGATGTCGCCTTTCGCCTCCCCCCGGGGCTAGCCCCCGAGGCTGCGGAAGCCCGGGGGGAGGCGCTGGCAACGGCGGTGGCCCGGGGCCTGCGCTCGATGGGGGCGGGGGGAGGGGCCGCGACCCACGACACCTTCTCCTACCGCATTCCCCCGGAGGATCAGCGCGGCGCCGAAGCCACCGAGGGCATCGATGGCCACCTGGAACTCCTCTTTCGCACCCCGGAGGCCGCGGCGGCGGCGCTGACCGCCCTGACGCCGGTGGTGGCCCGGGTGCCCGGCATCGAGGCCACGGTGGAACCCCGCACCAGCGCCTTCGTGGAGGTGCTGGAACGCGCTCAACGGCGCCTTGAGATCGTCGTCACGGGGGCCGATACGGCGCGCACGGCGGCGCTGGCGGAGCGGGTCACGGCCGCGGTGGCAACGGCGGTGGGCATCGCCCCGACCCTCGACCAGCGGTGGCGCCCCCAATCCGCCTTGACCCTGGCCTGGGATCACCACCGCCTGGCAGCCTTGCAGGCGGAAACCGGTGGCCTGGAAGCGCAGCTCCGCGCCGCCACCGGGGAGATAGCGGCGGGACGAGTGGAAATCCCCGGCCTGGAACCGGAGATTCGGATTCTGGCCACGGTGCCCTCAGCGCCGGAGTTGTTGCCCCTCCAGGTGGCCGCCCCGGGAGACAGCCCCTCGATGGTGCCTCTGGCCGCCGTGGCGCGGCTGGCGGGGGAACAGCGACCGCCCCGGCAGTTGCGCATCGATGGCCGCTCGGCGCTCCGCCTGCAACTGGCCTTGCCCCGACTGGACGGGGCGATGATCGCCGCGGTCACCACCGCCATCGACGGTGTGCTGGGGTCGGAGGCCACCCCGGAAGGGACCGTCCGGCTGGGAGGGTCCGCCCTGGAATTGCAGCAATCCTTCGGTCAGTTGCGCCTCGCCTTGCTGCTGGCGGTGGTCCTGGTCTTCCTGACCCTGGCGGCGCTGTATGAATCCCTCTCCCTCCCTCTGGTGGTGATGAGCAGCGTCCCCGCGGCGGCGGCGGGAGCGGCGGCGGCGCTGGCGTTGGGGGGACAGAGCCTCAACGTCATGTCCTTCCTGGGGGTGATCCTGCTCACCGGCATTGTGGTCAACAACGCCATCGTGCTGGTGCACCGGGTGGAGCAGCATCGCCAGCATCTTGGGTCCCTGCACGCGGGGGCCGCCGTGCTCGACGCCGTGCGCCGCGCCGCCGCGGAGCGCTACCGCCCCATCCTCATGACCACTCTCACCACCCTGTTGGGCATGCTCCCCCTGGCCCTGTTGGGCGGGGACGGGGTGGAATTGCGCCGCGCCCTGAGCCTGGCGGTGCTGGGCGGCCTGGTGACCTCCACCTTCGCTTCGCTGGTGCTGGTGCCAGCCCTCTACGGAGTGCTGGCGCGGCGGTGGGAGACGCGACGTTGAGCCGCCCCATCGCCCGCCTGGTCGTCGCCGGGGCGTTGCTGCTGCTGGGGATCGTGGCGGCGGTGCGGCTGCCGCTGCGCCACCTGCCCACGGCGAGCTTTCCCGAGCTCAGCCTCAGTCTCACCCTGCCGGAGAGCACCGATGTGGACGCGGTGGGGCGGGAGTGGGCGCGACCGTTGGAATCGGCGGTGCGCTCCCTGGGGGATGTTCTGGGGATGAGCGGCTGGGTCTCCGCCCGGAGCGTGCGCCTCCAGGTGCGCTTCGCCCCGGGCACGGACCCCTTGCGCAAGGCCGCGCGGCTGGAATCGGAGCTGGTGCCGTTGCGCCGCCGCCTGGGAGAGGGGGCTCTCGGGGGATCCCTGCGGGTCTCCCCCGCCTCCCAGGCCGAGGGGGATTTGCTGGCGGTGCTGTGGGTGGCCCGCGCCGACCCGGCCGCCGCCGGTGCCCTGCTGGAGGCCTTGCGGGGGATTCCCGGGGTGCGCGGGGTGGACCCCGCCGGGCATCGTCGGGAGGAATTGCGCATCCGGCTGCGACCCCAGTCGCTTTCCGCGGGCAACGCCCGGGAGGCGGTGGCGGAGGCCATCGAGGGGTGGCTGGGGCGCCGCGCTTTGGGCACGGTGCCCACCGGGGAGTGGCGCCTGCCACTGGTCGCGGGCCTCGGCCCCCCTCCCGCCCCCGGCGGCGCGGCAAGGGGGGCACCCGGTTGGGAGCCCTGGTTAAACCAGCTGGCGGCGCTGCCGGTGGCCCTGGAGGGCTCCCCATCGGGCAGCTCCGGGGTGGTGCCCCTCGACTCCCTGGCGCAACTCGCCGTGGTGGGGGGCGAGTCGGACTGGTCCGCCCGACTGCGGGGGGTGCCGGGGCTGGTGGTGTGGGTGCGGCGGGATCCCGGCGCCTCGCCGCTGACGGTGGACCGCGCGTTGCGTCGCACCATCGCCACCGCCCCCCTGCCCGTCGAGATGGGTTGGAGCGAGGCGGATCCCATCCGCGCCCTGTTGCGCCGCCTGGCCCTGGGGGCTCTGCTGGCGTCCACCCTGGCCGCCGGGGCGGGCCTGGGGTTGGGCGGCTTCTCCCGTCGGGGTGTCCTCGCCGCGCTGGCCCTGGCGGCCACCCTGCCCCTGGCGGCGGCGGTGGCGGCCAACGCCCTGTGGCTCGCCGGGCTGGGGCTCGATGTCCTCAGCCTGCCCGCGGCGTGTGCCGGACTCGCCGCCGTCTTCCCCCTGGCGGCGCTGCGGCTGACCGCGGCACCCTCCCGCCCCGGGTTGCCCATCGTCCTGAGTGGCCTCAGCGGCGCGCTGGCGTTGCCGGTGGTGGTGGCGCTGGTGGGGGGCGAGCTGGGTCCCCTGCTGGCGGCCCCCGCCCGGGCCTTCGCCCTCGCCCTGGCGGCGACGCTGCCGGTGCTCTACCTCCTTCCCGCGGGGTGGGCTCGGGGCGTCCGGCACGCCCCACACCACGGCCACCGCGGTCGTGCCGGGCTGCGCGGGATCCTGCGGGACCCCGGCACCGTGCTGCTGGTGGCGGCCACGGCGGGTTGCATCGCCCTGACCCTCTTCGGCGCCGCCCTGGAGCCCGAGAGTGGCGCCCTGCGGGGAGCACCGGGAGACCTCACCGTGGAGTTGCAGCTGCCGGAGGGGGCGACCCGGGCGGAGACCGGGCGGCGCCTGGCGCGGGCCGAGGCGGTGCTGGAGGACTTGCCGGAGGTCGAAAACTACTGGGCCTACTACCGTCCCGGTGCCGCCACCCTGCAACTGGACCTGCACCGTTGGGCGCGGCGCCCGGACCGTCAGGGCCCATTCCGCAGCGCCCTCGCCTACCGGCTCTCCGGCGCCGGAGCCACCGCGCTGATCCAGGGCGGCAACGAGGGGCAAGGGGCCGAATTGCGCTTCGCCAACGATCTGGAGGAGCGGGCGGAGACCGACGAAGAGGCGCGCTTTTACCGCGTGGTGCTCCGCGCCGCCGAGGCCGAAACGCTGCGCCGCACCTTCGACCGCCTGCGGGATCGCATCGTGCTCACTGCAGGGCTGCGAACGGGCCACATCCACGCGGACTGGGGGGGCACCGGGGTGCGCGTCACCCTGGAACCTCGCCCGGGCGTCTCCCCCGGCGAAGCCGCAGAACTGGCGGCACTGCTGGCGGAAAGAAGCCGACCGCCCCGCCGCTGGGAACTCCCCGGCACCCGCGATCAGGCGGTGGTGCTGGAGGTGCCCGGCTATCCGCGGGACGCGGACACGGTGCCCCGCCAGGAGGATCTGCTGCACCAACCGCTGGGTTTCGTCGCCGCAGGCTCCCAACGGAGCCCGGTGCGGGGCGGCGTCCCCGCCACCTGGGTGGAGCGCCAGGAGGAACTGCTGTTGAACGGCGTCGCCCGGGAGTCGGGGCGCTACGTGCTGCCGGTAACGGTAAGCCTGCCCTTCCACGGGGACCAGTTACGGGAGGAACGGCGGGCCGCCGTGGACCGCGCCCTCGCCGCCTTGCCCCTGCCGCCGGGCACCGACCTGGAGCGCCCCTCCCTGGAACCCTTCCAATGGCGGCGGGAACGCTGGCACATGATCGCCCTGGCCGCCGCCCTCCCCTTGCTCCTCTGGGCCTTGGGCGCCTTCCGCCTCAACTCCCTGGCGGCGGGCCTGGCAAGCCTGCTCCCGGCGACCCTGGGCGTCGCCGCCGCCGCGACGCTGATCTGGTTCGGCCCCGGGCGGGTGGACGAGATGGCGCTCTTTCTGCTGGCCGCCACGGTGTGCGCGGTGCAGCCGGCGATTCTGGAGATCGCGGGGTTGGCGGGAAATCCCGATGCAGACTTCCCCCCTTTCTCAAAGGGGGGACCGTCTGAAAATCCACCCCCACCCCCTCCTTTGAGAAAGGAGGGGCGCCCCCACCCCTCCCACGGGAATCCAGGTTCCGACTTCCCCCCTTTCTCAAAGGGGGGACCGAGGGGGGATTTTTGCCTTGGTTCCGACTTCCCCCCTTTCTCAAAGGGGGGAGTCTTACCAGGAAGACTGGGGGATTTTTCCAGGCCCAGAAATCTCTACCGCCTCTGGGCCACCCCCTTGCCGTGGATCGCCGCGCTGATTCCGGCGGTGGTGGTCCTCCTCGCCGGTCCCACGCCCTGGGCGGAGGCCGGTCGGCAGCCCTGGGAGACGCCCCTGCGGGCCGCCGCCCTGGCCGCCGGGATGGCGCTCCTGGCGGCGGTGACGGCGCTGCCAGCGCTGCTCCACATCGGCCTTCTGGTGCGCCATCGGGACCCGGAAGCGGAACGCCGTCGCCGCCACCCCATCCCGTGGCGGGAACCGGCGCTGTCGGCGTCGCCGCCCACCCTGGCGGTGCGGCGGCTGACCAAGGAGTATGGGAAGAAAAGCGGAGAACGGGACCAGACCGTCCGCGCCCTGTCCGCCGTTTCCTTCCAGTTGGAGCCGGGCATCGTCGGCCTGTTGGGACCCAACGGCGCGGGCAAGACCACCCTGCTGCGCATCCTGACCGGTCTGCTGGAACCCACCCGGGGTCAGGTGCTCTACCGGGGGGCGCGGGTGCTGCCGGAGAACCGTTCCCACTACCGGCGCGCCATCGGTTTCCTGCCCCAGGAGTTCAACGCCTACGACCAGCTGACGGTGGAGGGCTTCCTGGACTATTGGGCGCTGGAGCGCGGTCTCCACGACTCCCGCCAGCGGCGGCGGGAGATCGAGCAGCTCCTGGAAACCGTCGATCTCGCGGAGCACGCCGGGCGCAGGGTCCGGGACCTGAGCGGTGGTATGCGCCAGCGGGCGGGGATCGCCCGAGCGCTTCTGGGGTCGCCGCCGATTCTGATCGTCGATGAGCCCACCACCGGCCTCGACATCGAGAGCCGCGACGCCTTCCGCCGCACCCTGTTGGCCGCCGCCGGGGAGCGCATCGTCCTCTTTTCCACCCACATCGCCAGCGATGTCGATGCCGCCGCCTCCCGCATCCTCCTCCTCCACCGCGGGCGCCTGCGCTTCGACGGCACCCCCGGGGAGCTCATCGCCCGCGCCCAGGGCCGAGTCTGCACCGCCCTGCTCACCGACGGGGAGCTGAAGGACTTTTCCCACCGCTACCGCATCACCGCCCGGGTCCGCACCCTGGAAGGCATCCGGGTGCGCGCCGTTCTGCCCCCGGACACGGAAGAGGTGACCGGCGTCTTGCCCGGCGCCTTACCCGGTAAGCCGGTCACCCCCAGTCTCGAAGAGGCTTACCTCGCCGAGATCGACCGCGCCGACCAGGCTTTGGGGGTCGAACCCCGGCGGGATCGGTTCCGGTTCTTGGATGGGTTGGGGGATGGTCTGGGAGAAGGGTGATGGGCGGCTGGGGCGGAAACCCTCACGCCTCCCTCGCGTACCCTCCCCCACCGACCCCGCTTGATCAACCCGCGAACTTGGAGAAGATGCCATGCGAAGATTTTCTTGTCCCAACTCCCTGCTGATCCCGCTGGCCGTGCTGATCTTGTTGCCGCTCGCCGCCCTGCCGACGAGCGCCCAGATCCCCGACGAGTTCACCAACCTGCAAGTCCTGCCCAAGGACATCTCGAAGCCCGAGTTGGTCGGCATGATGCGCGGCTTTGCGGGCGCCCTCGGGGTGCGCTGCACCCACTGCCACCTGGGCGACGATCCACAGGACCTGGCGAGCATCGACTTCGCCTCCGACCAGCGGCCCGCCAAGGCCACCGCCCGGGTCATGATGCGCATGGTGCAGGAGATCAACGGGCCGCTGCTGGGAAAGCTCGGGCGCGAACACAAGGCGGTGGCCTGCTATACCTGCCACCACGGCCTCCAACAACCCGCCAACCTCCGCGACGAGCTGTTGGTGGCCTACACCGACGGTGGGGTCGATGCCGTCACCGCCCTCTACAAGGCGTTGCGGGCGGAGCACTACGGGCGGGGCAAGTACGACTTCGGCGGGCCTACCTTGAGCAGCCTGGCGGAGAGGGTCGCCCGGGATCACAAGGACCCGGCCAGCGCCATCAAGATCGCCCAGCTGAACCTGGAACAGAACCCCGATTACGAATACGGCTGGGCCAGCCTCGGCCAGCTTTACCTGGGGAGCGGCGACAAGGCAAACGCCCTCAAGGCCTTCACCAAAGCGCTGGAGAGATCGCCGGATGACCCCTGGCTGGCGAGAATGGTCGGGCGCCTCAAGGCAGCGCCCGCAGAGGAGTAGGGTGGAAGGGTGGCGCTCCCGGGTTGACACCCGGGGATGGGGTCGCGTTGCGGCGCGTTGCGGCGGGGGCGCCGTTCCGTGAGGGTCTTGAAATGGGTGACGGGTTGCGGTCGGGGCGACACCGTGACCCCGGGTTCACACCCGGGGATGGTTTCTTCATTCTCCACGAGGGGTCTGCCCCGAGCCCGACAACCGCCCCCGCTTCTTGCTCTCCCGCCGCTGCCCCAGCAGCATGCGATGCTCCAGGTGGGCGCGTTGGGCGGTATAGAAGGCTTTCAGGAAGACCACCGGGGGCATGCGTTCGGCGCCGGCGGGGGGCTCCCAGGCGATCTTTTGTTGGATGCGGTCGGTGATCTGGGCCATCAGTAGGATGGTGTCGTCGTTGAAGTCGCGGCGCAGGACATCTTCCAGAACCTGCAACTCGTGGATGCCGTACATGGAGAGCTGCTCTTCCGTGAACGTGGGCTGGCGGGGGTCCGCCGCCGCCCCGGGGTGGGTGGCCTGCGGCGCCAGGGCGATGTTGGCGAGGTCCGGGAGCAGTGCCACCCGCGGCTCGTGGACCACCAGGGTTCCCGCCAGCAGATCCCCCAGGCGGGCATGGTGGCGGTGGATCAGCGGCAGCAACACGATCACCACCACCCACAGGAGGCTCACCGGCACCAGCCAGGCGGGGACCTTGTCCGCCACCACGGTGGGCGCGAAGAGGGCCACCAGGGGGATGAAGATCTCCAGCTCCCGGGTCAGGTTGCGGGCGAAGATCATCCCCGGCGTCAGCGGGCCGCCATCCCGGGCGATGACCCGCAACTTGAGGATGCGCTTGCCCGGGGTGCGCCCCTGCCAGCGCAGCTCGAAGCCCGGAAAGTAGAAGTTGCGTAGCAGAAACGCCGCCAGGACCAGAATTGAGAACCACAGCGCCTCGCCCCCTCCCAGACTGAGCAGGGCGACGACGAAAACTCCCGCGATCAGGGGCACGGTGATGAAGAGGTAGTCCAGCAGCACGGCACCGACCCGCACCCCCACCTCCGCCAGGCGGAAGCGCAGGGCGACGTGCTCGGGGGTCAGGATCTCGAAGCCGTCCCTCACGGTCCCTCCTCCAGGGGAGCTTCACCCCGGCCCGCAAAGAGGAAGTAGGCCCCCCATCCCACCGTGGTCAGCAGCGCCACCGCCAAGCGGATTCGCTCGTCATGGACCAGCTGCCGGAAGAAGCCCTCCAGGAGGGCCGCCAGCAGGAAGAGGGACGCCGCCCCCACCGCCACGCTGGCCGCTTCCCGGCCCCGCCGGGCCAGGTTTTCCAGGCGGCTGTAAGCCCCGGGGAAAACCAGACTGTGGCCCAGGGCGAAACCGGCAGCCCCGCAGATGCACACCGCCAGCAGCTCCGTCACCCCGTGGGGCAAGATCCAGGCCCAAAATGGCAGGCTCAACCCCTGCTGGTGGTACACCGCCGCCAGCGCCCCCAGGGTCAGGCCATTGGTGAACACCAGCAGCGCCACCGGCACCCCGAAGGCCACCCCCAAGGCGAAGCAGAGCAGGCCGATGCGGGTGTTGTGGGTGAACAGATAGGTGGTGAAGAAGGTCAGCTCGTCCGCCACGCCCCCGGTCTTCAACGGCACCATCAGCTCCTCCGGCGTGCTGGCGGGGGAACGATCCCCGGCCAGTGCCTCGGGGATGAAGCTGTAGAAGCGCTCGTTGTCCTGGAGGGTCAGCATGAAACCCACCCCGATGCCCAGCAGGAGGAGGAAGATGGAGAGCAAAAGCCCCCACCCCATCCCCCGCACCAGGCGGGGGAAGCGCCGCTGGAAGAAGTTCGTCACGGTGGCCAGCAGCCCCTGCCGGGCACCGTAGAGGGCCACATAGGCCCGGGCGGCGAGGCTCTCCAGATAGGCCACCACATTCTTGTCCAGGGAGATGGCCCGGGCCACCGACAGGGCGGAGAGCACCGCCCGATACAAGGCCGGAAGGCGGTACAGTTCCTGGCTCGTCAGCCCCTCCACCCCGCGGCCCCCGGCGCGGTCCAGCAACCTCTCCAGCTCCTCCCAATCCGCCTGCCGTTCACGGCGAAAGGCGTAGGATTTTAGATGGGAATCGGCCATCAGATGCGTTCCCTCCGTTTGATTTCCAGGTAGCGATTGAGAAGCTGCGTGCCCAGTCGTTGGGGTTGGGCATCGACGCAGGTGACGCCGCTGCGGCGCAGGCGGCGGAGCACCAGTTCCCGCTCCTGGGCCAGACCCTCGGCGATGACCGCCCGTTCCACCTGCCGCAGATGGCGGGGGACGGCGTCGGTCATCGCTGCCAGTTCGGGGTTGCGCAGGGCGACGAAAAGCACCAGATGGCGGCGCGCCAGGCGCAGGACGTTTTCCACCATCAATTCCGCCGTGACCGTATCCACAAACTCCGTCATCACGACGACCAGGGAACGCCGTCGCAGGCGGCTGGCCAGGGCCGTCAGGGCCAGAGTGTAGTTGGTCTCCGCCGCGCTGTAGGCCAGGTCGCTGGTGTAACGGATCAGGTGGGGCAGGGCGCCGACACCTCCCCGGGGGGGACTCAACGGTCCGGGTCGCTCATCGAAGGCGAAGAGGCTGACCCGATCCCCGTGGCGCAGGCTGACGTAGGCCACCAACAGGGCGGCGTGGATGGCGTGATCGATGCGCGGCACGCCGCCCAGCGGTTCCGCCATCAAGCGTCCGGTGTCCAGGGCGAGGATGATCTGGTGGTTGCGCTCGGCCCGCAACTCGCGACTCAACAAGCGAGTATGGCGCGCCGAGGCTTTCCAGTCGATGGAACGGGGGTCCATCCCCCCCTGGTACTCCCGCAGCGCTTCGAATTCCGACCCATCCCCCGCGAAACGCTCGATCTTCACCCCCGCCATGGTCTCCCGGGGGTTGGCGAAGGCCAGGGCGGCGGAATGGACCGGCGCCAGGTTGGGCACCACCTCCAGCGAATGATCGAGCTCCAGCCGCACGGTGCGGCGCATCAGCCGCAGGGGACCCAGGTAGCGCACCCAGGCCTCGTGGAGCGTGCCCCGACCCCGGCGGCGGGGCACCAGGGGCACTGCCAGGAGCGGGCTTCCGGGGCTCAGCGATCCCTGCACCGGCGAGGGAGGGGTGAGGTTCTCGGAGACCTCCAGGCGCACCTCGACCGAGCGCCTCGGGGACTGGGTGGCGAACTCCAGGGTCATCGCGGCGGTGCCGGTGGTGGCCATGGGCAGCACCTCCGGAGCCTCCAGCCGCCACTGAAGCTGCCGTGGGCAGAGCACCGCGTCGAGACCCCAGGCCAGCAGGGTGACCCCCAAAAAGATCACCCACAGGGGCCACAGCCGGGGCCAGACCAACGACGGCAGCGCCGCCACCGGCAGGCCGAGGGCCAGCAGGGCCAGGGCGCGGGGGGAGGGCTGGATCATCCGACGGCCTCCTCGGCGGTCTCCCGGCCAGCGGCGCGGTGCCTAGCGCGGCGCGGCGACGGCATCGAGCACCAGTTTCAGCACGCTATCCGCCGTCTGTCCCTCTACTTCAGCGCTGGGGGCCAGCACGATGCGGTGGTGCAGGGCGGGGAGGAAGAGTTCCTTGACGTCGTCGGGGATGGCGAACTCGCGGCCCCGCAGGGTCGCCAGGGCACGGGCGGCGGTGGCCAGCATGTTGGCGGCCCGGGGGGAGGCGCCGTGGAGGATCGAGGGATGGCTGCGGGTGGCGCGGATCAGATCCACCACGTAGGCCACCATCTCGTCGCTCAGGGTGACCCCCTGCACCAGCTGGCGCAATTGCCGCAACTTTTCGAGGTCCGCCACCGGGGACAGGTCGAAATCCGACAGCTCCGGCATCGCGCTGCGGTGACCGTGGAGGCGCACCAGGGTGAGTTCGTCCTCCCGCTCCGGGAAGGGCACGTCGATCTTCAACAGGAAGCGGTCCAGCTGGGCTTCCGGCAGGGGGTAGGTGCCCTCGTGTTCGATGGGGTTCTGGGTCGCCACGACCAGGAAGCCGTCGGAGAGGGTGTAGCTGTGGCCGTCCAGGGTGACGGTGCGTTCCTGCATCGCCTGGAGCAACGCCGCCTGGGTCTTGGGCGGGGTGCGGTTGATCTCGTCGGCGAGGAGGAAATCCGTGAAAATGGGGCCCTGGGTGAGGGTGAAGGCGTTGGTCTGGAAGTTGTACAGGTTGGTGCCGATCAGATCCCCGGGCATCAGATCCGGGGTGAACTGCACCCGCTTGAACCCCAGCCCCAGGCAGCCCGCGAAGGCGCGGGCGAGCATCGTTTTGGCGGTGCCCGGGGGGCCTTCCAGCAGGGCGTGCCCGCCGCTCAACAGGGTCACCAGCAGACCCTCCACCACGCCGTCCTGACCGATGACCACCCGACCGATCTTGTGGCGCAATTGTTGGGTGATCTCTCGGGCTTCAGCGAAATCCATCGGTCATCTCCTTTCGCCAGGCTCCCAGCTCCCGGCACAGGTCGAGGGTGTGACGGTGGCGACTCGCGGTCGGGGGAACTTCCTCCACCCGCCGGGCCAGCGCCTCCAGATCCACGGTCACTCCCCGGGAGCGACCCATCCGCGCCAGACGCCGGATCTGCTCGGCAGTCTCCAGGTTGGCGGGTAGAGCGCACTGGCGGGCGGCGTGGCGCACGGTCAGGCGGAAGTAGCGTTGCAGCGTATCGCGGGGGTCCCCAGCCTGGTGCACCAGGCGCACGGTGTTATCGATCAAGGTGCCGACCCCCGGGGTGACCCGGGGCGGTGCCGACTGGGGCCGCCCGAAGCGGCGTCCCGCGGCCCACACCACCGCCCCCAGCAGAGCCACCATGTGGAGGGACACCAGCGCCAGGGGAAAGCGCGCCAGCTCCCGCCAGACGGAGGGGGGGTGCAGGAAACCGTGGTGGGTCTCGTCGAGAATGACGGCGTGGGCACCGATGATCTCCACCAGCAGATGGCGGAGGATGGCCGCGTTGTCCCCCAACCCCAGGCCGCCATTGTTGACCAGGTCCGGGTCCGCAATGATCCACAGGGGTTCATCCCAAACCTGGGCGATGAGGGTACCGCCGTCGCGAAACAGCACCCCCCAGAGGGGATCGTCGTCGCCCAGCAGCTGGGCCGCGGGGAGCTCCGGCGCCAGGGCGACGGCGTCCCCGGAACCGAAGTCCGCTTCAAAAGCACCCCGGAGTTCGCCGCCGTAGTGGATCGAGGGTCCGCTGCCCTCTTCCAGCTCCAGCAGGGCCTCCAGGGTCGCCTCCACGGCCTCGGGACCGATCCAGTCCAGCCCCCCCACCCACCCCGGCTGCTCCGGGTCCACCGACGACACGACCCATTTC
>Ga0210063_1000483_pt1 | contig 12013 bp, 9 predicted proteins | sample Muzzi_PWA_D1_FD_185529 | JGI IMG/M metagenome (GOLD analysis project Ga0210063, IMG submission 185529) | Wetland microbial communities from San Francisco Bay, California, USA, that impact long-term carbon sequestration - Muzzi_PWA_D1 (SPAdes) | ecosystem: Environmental > Aquatic > Marine >... | reverse complement strand
CGACCTTGTTGCGTCGCAAGAGGTATCCCGTTTTTAGCCAGTGGCCCGTCAAAAGAGGGGTTGGGTACTTGTTTTCAGGACCGTCGGCTGCCGGGAGCAGACGACCGAGCGCCCATGGACGGCTCGAGCGTGTCCTGAAGAGTGAGACGGGATACCTCCGTGGACACACATACCCGTCGCCCGTTTGGGAATTTTGGAGGTCGCACAAAAAAGGGCGGGATGTTTTCACATCCCGCCCGTGCTTCTAGGGGCGTCCTTGCCCTTGGTTATTAATCCTATCTGGCGTGGACCTTCTCGACTGAGTAGGTTGCACCATCGCCGTGGCACAGGTTGCAGGATTCACCCAGTTCGCTGGTGTTGGCTTGCGCGTGGGCGGCTGCATCCAGGCTGTCGTGGCAGCTCAGGCAGGCAGATTTCGTGGCCGACAATATCGGCGTGTAGTCTGCAGGAGTTACCGTGGGCAGTGCGTAGTCAGGCACCGGCAACAGGTTGGTTTCATCCACGTGGCAGCCTTCGCAATTTCTCAGGTCTCCCGGATACTCGACATCGCTGTAATCATGAACTGAATTGCGATAGCCGTAGACCACGTATCCGTTTTCAAGCTCAGCGCCCATGTGAATCTTGTGCACCATGTACTTGAAGTGGATGGACTCGTTTTCACCTTCGAGCCTGACGATTTCATCCGTCTCATCCCAGCGATGGCAGGTCTGGCAGTAGGCGTTGGCATTGTGCCGATTTTCACCGTGCAGACTGAGGTTGGAGTGGCAGCTTTCGCATTTCTCATCAGCGACGACCATGCGGCGATCCATCAGGGTGGCGTCACCCACGGCGAACGGTACGATGATGTTCTGCATCTGGTCGTTGACGGTGAACTCGTTGTCCTCACCCGCATTCAATGTGGCCGGAATGCGTCCTTCAGCACCCAGGGAGTAGGAACCCTCGGCATCCTTGGGCAGCGGATTGGCGAAGCGGTAAGTCCAGTTCGCGCCGCTGGGTTTCAGGTTTGAACTGCCAACCAGGCTTTCCTGGTTGTAGTATTCAAAGCCTTCATTCGGGCCGGTGATCGTGAACAGCAGACGATTCAGTGAATTCGGATCGAGCGGGCCATTCTTGTCACGGAGCGAGAAAGTGACCCGAACGTTTCCACCCTGGAAGGCGAACTCGAAATCCTTGATATCGATGATGATTCCACCGAGTTGATCCGACTTGTATTCGACGGTGTGCGCTCCGGCGACTGAGCGATCGTATTCAACATAGGTGTTGGGCCTGTGGCAATTGCCGCATCGGTCGTCATTTTCCTGGGCTCCACCCGGATGGTTTTCGCCAGTTTCCCAGTCAATGTTCAGATGGCATGAACCGCAGGCGCCCCGGTTCGGATTGGTCATCCAGTTGGTGTGCAGCGTGCCGGGCTCACCCCGGAACGTGCCGGGTTTGTTGGTGTTGCATCCCAGTGCCGTGGTGCTGACCGGAAGTTCCTGCAGCACGTCGCCGCTGGCCTTGTCGACCAGGACGAACGTTTGACCGTCTTTCACCCAGTTGCCGGTTTCGACAGTGCCTTCGGCCCCGCCTGAAGCAAACAGTTTGCCATCAGCGGAACCCAGCCTGATTTCGACCCCGCCGTCAGCCATCCAGGAAAGACTGGTCTTGCCGACCGTGGAATCGCATGTCGGGACAGTCTGAGGCACAGCGACCAGCGGAAAATCTGCGGTGGGAATACCACCGGTGTGGCAGACCTGGCAGTCGTTGATGGCGGGTGGGTACTCACTACCCAGCCCGATATGAACGGTGTGAATCATTTGGTCCAAGCTGTACTCGGGCGCGGGCTCGCCACTTCTGCTGGTGATACCGGGATTGTGACACTGCTGACAAACCTGGACTTCCTGGTATCGGCCACCGTGCATCGCCAGGGGATCGTGGCAACGATTACAGGTTGCGGTCGTGACGATATCCCGTGGCATGGGGGTGCCCATTCCGGACGGAATGAAATTCATCACCACGTTGTCGTAGTAGCGCTCCAGATCAAAATCACGAAGATCGCGGGTGCCAACAGCCGTCAAAGTCGTGGTCGCATTGGCCTCGTAGTCAGACGGCAACATGGTTCCGAACGTGTAGGTGTAATGACCCGTGGCGATGGTCGTGTACTCACCATCGCGATCGTAACTGCCGTTGGTGTAGCTGACCTTCTGTGTCTCACCTTCGGGGATGTAGGTCAACATGAACCGCATGTTGATATCACCCAGCGTGTAGACGCCATCCATGTCGAGCGGCATGCCGGCTTCGTTGGCCGTAGTGAACTCCACGACGGGGTGGAGATCGTCTGGAATCGTAAAATCAACGATTTCCACAACCAGACCTGGCCTGATAAAAGCAAGCTCTGCTTCCGTCAGGTAGTACTCTTTGTCCTTGGCGGTATAACCGGTATTACCTTCATCAACGCTTTTTGCCATCAGGTTGCTGCTCATGCCAAGGCTGAGTAACAATCCCAGTACAAGCGACACTACGACTTTCAGTTTCATGCCTTACTCCTTGATTTTGTACACTATTTATTATTTCAAACCCAATGCGTACATTCGAAATTATCGCCGGTAAAGGAGACCATGTAAGGGAAATTGATTCAATGATATGGATCAATTAATGCTCCCGTAGTTTTGTGTTATGAGTGCAGTGACGTGAATCAATGGCCTTTTCCGGAAAGCGCGTATACTGGAATCACTCACAAGATGAACCGGAAAAAGCCGATGAAATGCGCTCGCTGGAGTCTGCTGTTTCTGCTGATTTTCCTCTCAGGCCAGGCTGCTGCGGATGGCCTGGAGGCCCGAATTGCGGGCTGCAATGAATGCCATGGTCCGCTGGGTGTTTCGAACTGGAACAAAGTGCCGACCATCGCCGGGCAGCCGCCTGCTTACATCAGCGCTTCTCTGCGGTCCTACCAGCAATGGGATCGACCCTGTGTCAAGACCGACTATCCGGAGGAAGCGGGGAAACGGCCGCCGACGGATATGTGCAAGATTTCCGAGGAACTGACCGACGAAGAGTTCGACGCCCTCGGTGCATATTACGCAGCCCAGGCGTTCGTTGCCGCAAACCAGCCCTTCGACGTGGCCCAGGCCGAGATCGGCGGCGACCTGCACGAAATTCACTGTGAGACCTGCCATGCGATGGGTGGCACGATTTCTGCCAGAGGCCCGATACTGGCCGGTCAATGGGCTCCGTATCTGCGCACGGCGATCGCGCAGGCTCTGAGTGGGGAACACCTGGTTCCGCCGGTAATGGAAGACCGGCTGACCGACTTCAGTACCGAAGACATCGAGGCGCTGGTCAACTTCTACGCCAGCCAGCAATAGCCAGCCAGGGTGTGCCTCTGGACCGTCGCTGTGCGGGCTGCTGCAATGGGCGGGCTAACGGCCGCATTGCGGGTTGCCACCGCCAGTACGAAACTCCGGGCCGCCGGTCGAAAAATCGCTGCTTTGGATCCAATATTCTGCAATACTTGGGGCATGAATCTTCTCGACATCTTTCGGGATTCGGACGACCTGGTGGAGTACCCGGCCGGGTCCATTTTGTTTCCGGAAGGCGCGTCGGGCGAATACATGTATGTGGTCGTCGAGGGACGGGTCGAGATTTCTTTGCACGGCAAGCCGTTGGCTGACGCTGGACCGGGAGAGATGGTGGGCGAAATGGCCCTGATCAATTCTGAAATCCGCAGCGCCACGGCAACCACCACCACCGATTGCGTGCTGGCCTACATCGATCGCGCCAGCTTTGACTCGATGCTGCGGCACGTGCCCGACTTTTCAATGCACGTGATGAACGTACTGACCGAACGGTTACAGTTTGCCTACGAAAAGGTCGACTAACCCGTGACCTGTCCGATTTGACGGCAATCGGGCCGGCCGGTTGCGGTCGCCGTGATGCGGGTTTCGAGGAACAGGTCGCCATCCAGGTCGTGATGAACATGATTCTCGTCACGACTCACGATAATCTCCATGCTGGCGGCGCCAGCCGATTCACACAGCAAGCGAACTTTTTGCTTGGCGATCTCTTCGGCCCGGGCCAGCGCTGAATTCAGAGCGTTGAATGACATCGGCCCCTGGTCACCGTGCACGATAAAGGTCCCATGCACCGGCTGCGTCACCGTCACCTGCGCTCTTTGCACCACGCTGCCCATGACGGCCCCGAAGGCATTGGCGACTTCGGCGTTCTCCGGCAGGTTCAGTTCCGCACCAAGGCGGCTGGCCGCGTCCGGAAAAAAGGTGGAAGCTGGTGCGCCCACCGCGACGATGGGATAGTCCGCGGCAAACCTGAGATGAAACAGGGTTCCTGACAGGCCCGTATGAAGTGGGGATTTTGCGGATTCGAAGACCAGGTCGGCCAGCATCTGGGTGAAACTTTTCGCAGCGGATGCGTCCAGCTGATCGTGCTGATGCAAGCCGGCCTCGATCAGGGCCTCGCTGATCAGGTGGGTGACGCGCTCGAAAATCTGCCGGCTGGGTAATTCGGCATCACCTTCGGGCCAGCGGCCCAGCCCGTAAACGTGGCGCATCTGGCGGGCCCAGATGAGCGCCGCCAGGCAGGCAGAGTCGGCGCACCAGTGCCGACTCATCCCCAATACGTGAGCCGCATCGCTGGGCGTGAAGCCGCTGTAGATCACCAGCCCTTTTCGTTGCAGTCGCGCAATGGCCCGGCTGGCGTGGCGATCCGATTGCACCAGCGCCTCCACTTCAACTGGCTGGTCGCCCAGCATGTCCCATGCCCGCATTTCCTCTTCGGTACACGCAGCCATCAGCACATCGTTGTACTCGAGCCTCAGAGCGAAACGGTTATTGCGGCGGCTGGGCGCGGCGGCCAGTTGACGCTCGAGGCCCTGCCGGGTGTCCGGGTAGAGCGAGCCCAGCAGGCTTAGCGGCACCACCCGCCGGGGCCCGATCTCAATCCCGTTCTGCCCGCTGAAGCGCACCTCGCTGTCGCCGCCGAGCCCGATCGAAACTACCTTCACCGCCTCGACCATCGGTTTCCAGTCGCCAATGCGAACGCCATCGCTGCTCAACTCGGGCTGGCCGTTGGTGACCACCGCGATGTCCGTCGTGGTGCCGCCCATGTCGGCGATGATCGCGTTGTTCACGCCGCTCAACGCGCAGGCGCCCACCACGCTGGCCGCGGGCCCGGACAACACCGTTCCAACCGGCTGTTTAAGGGCAGTGCGGGTATTGATCAGGGAGCCGTTGCCCTTGACCATCATCAGCGGCGCCCGGATTTCCAGACGGTCGAGAATGTTTTGCACCGCGACGATCAGTTCGCGGATGATCGGCACCATGCGGGCGTTCAGCGCGACCGTCAGCGCCCGCCGAGGGGCATCCAGGTCGCTGGCCAGTTCATGCCCGCAGGTGACGGGCCGGCTGCTCAGTTCTTCCACCAGTTCCCGCACGCGGATTTCGTGCGCCGGGTTGCGGACCCCGAACATCGAAGAAACGGCGAAGGCGGAAACCCTGCCATGAAGCGAGCTGATGGCCTGGCGAATCGCCACCTCGTCCAGCGGTTCTTTCTCGTTGCCGACCGCGTCGTGGCCACCGGCCAGGGTCAGCACCAGGTCCGGGTCGAAAATACCCAGCAAGCCGCTTTTCTCCACCTGCTGCTGACGATAGCCGGGAAGCAGGACCGCGACTGGCGCGCCCCGGCCCTCCACCACTGAATTGGTCGACAAGGTGGTGGACAGCGCCACCAGGCCGACATGGCCCAATGCCTCCGCCGGCAGCGCATTCAGGGCATCCGCGATACCGATCGTGAGATCATGCCGGGTGGTCAGGCACTTGGCGGCTGCCAGGATCCGGTTATGTTCACCCACCAGTACCGCGTCGGTATAGGTGCCGCCGGTATCGATACCCAGCCGGTACTCCATCAGCGCGAACGGCGCCGCCGGCGTCGCTCACGGGAGGCGCTGCCGCCCGGCGCGGCCCGCGGCAGGTCGAAAACCCGGGAGAGCGTGGGATAGGGGGCGGAGGTGTGGGGGATGCCCATGGCATCGACGAAATGCCGCTGAAAATCAGGATCGACCGCGGTTTCGATTTTTTCGATCTGGCGGGCGCGCAAATGGATATCGTCCCGCGAAGCACGGTTCAGCAGGGCGATTCGGGCGCCGGTTCCGGCCGCATTGCTGGCAGAGGATACCTGCTCGAGATCGCAATCCGGAATCATGCCCAGCACCATCGCGTATTTGACGTCGATGTGGCTGCCGAACGCGCCAGCCAGGCGAATACGATCCACCCGGTCGACGCCCATGTGGTCCATCAGCAAACGCGCCCCCGCATACAGGGCGGCCTTGGCCAGCTGGATGGCGCGCACGTCGCCCTGCCCGATCACGATGCGCGGCTCACCGTCGTTTCCGCTGTCGGCCCCGCCTTCATTGAGCACATAGCAAAACGTGCGTTCACTGGCCTGCACGCGCGGGCTTCGACTGGCTGCTGCGCCATTGATCGTGCCGTCGGGCAGTATGATGCCCGCCAGGTACATGCAAGCGATGGCCTCGATAATGCCGGAACCGCAAATGCCGGTTACACCCTGCTCGCCAATCTGTGCTTCGAAATCCGGATCATCCGACCACATATCGCAGCCGATCACGCGGAAGCGGGGCTCCAGCGTTTCCGGATCGATGCGCACCCGTTCGATCGCGCCGGGCGCGGCACGCTGGCCGCCACTGATCTGGGCGCCCTCGAACGCCGGCCCGGTCGGGCTGGAAGCCGCCAGTAGCCGATGCCGGTTGCCGAGAACAATTTCCGCGTTGGTGCCGACATCGATGATCAGGCTGATTTCATCGCGGTCCCACGGCGTTTCGGCCAGCAGCACGCCGGCCGTATCCGCGCCAACGTGGCCGGCGATGCAGGGCAACAGGTAAGCCCGTGCGTTGGGGTGCAAATCCAGGCCAAGTTCCGCCGCCGTGATGTCGACCGCGTGATCGGTGGCCAATGCAAAAGGCGCGACGCCGAGTGGCGTGGGATCCAGCCCCAGCAACAGGTGATGCATCACCGGGTTGCCCACCAGGGTGACCTCCAGCACCTCTTCAACGGAGATATCCGCCTGCTGCGCTGTGTTGGCGATCAGCGTACTCACGGCCTGGCGAACGGCCGTGGTCATCTGCCCTGCCCCTTCCGGATTGAGCATTGCGTAGGACACCCGGCTCATCAGGTCTTCGCCAAAGCGGATCTGGGGGTTCATCGCCCCGGCGCTGGCGATGACCTCGCCACTGGACAGGTCGCACAGGTGAACCGCGATCGTGGTCGAGCCGACGTCGACCGCGGCGCCGTAGATCCGGTCGCGAAAACCCGGCCAGGCCGCCACGATTTGCCGGCCGTGACGAATCGCCACGGTCACTTGCCACTGTTCCTGGCGCAAGACGTGCTGTAGGGAACGCAGCACCTCGATATCGCATTCCAGCCCGGTCAGCTCCCACTCGGCCTCCAGCGCCCGGTGCAGCCGCTGCAAGTCGCCCCTGGGCGTGTGCATGTCGGGCTGATCGACCTCGACAAAGTACAGGTGCACCACCGGGTCCAGTTCGATATTGCGGACCTCGAAATCCTTGCGCACGACCTGGTGGTGAACCTGGCTGCTGGCCGGCACGTCGATGCGCACATCGCCGAGAATCCGGGCCTGGCAACTCAACCGGTTACCGGCCTGCAGCCGGCCCCGTTTCAGGCAGTACTGCTCTGTTTCGCCCATTTCACTCAGATGATCGGGGCTGGAGACGATGTTCTCCTTGGCGAAACTGCCCTCCACCGCTTCGATTTGACAACGGCCGCAGCGCGCGCGGCCACCGCAGATGGAATCGATGTCCACGCCCAGTTCGCGCGCCGCCTGCAGCACCGGCGTACCCAGCGGAAACCAGCCGCGCTTGCCGGATGGACTGAAGACGATCAGGGCCTGGCCGGAATCGTTCAAGGGAAAGCCAGGTGGTCAGCTGCCGTTCGAGGAGGCGCGGCGACGCCTGCTGCTGCGCCGCGTGCGGGCGCCCTCGGCCGGGGGTTCGCGATAGGCTTTAATCCAGTTGGCGCACTGCGGATCATGGTCCATGAGGACATCCGAGCCGCGCACCGCCTGCATCAGCGCGGCTTCCAGCGGATTGGTGATGGCCGAGGTCATCCCGGCCCCGATGGCCATCGAGATAAAGCTCGGATTGAGGCCGTGCCGGTTCGGCAGGCCAAAGCTGATGTTGGATGCGCCACAGGTGGTGTTGACCTTCAACTCGGTGCGCAGGCGCCGGATCAGGTGCATCACCTGGACACCCGCATCGGCCATCGCGCCGACCGGCATCACCAGCGGATCGACCACCACGTCGCAGGCCGGAATGCCATGATCGGCGGCGCGCTGGATGATTTTTTTCGCGACCTCGAAGCGCACGTTGATGTCGGTGGAAATGCCGGTATCGTCATTGCAGATCGCCACCACGGCCGCCCCGTGTTTCTTCACCAGCGGCAACACCCGCTCCATGCGATCTTCCTCGCCGGTGACCGAGTTCAGCAGGGCCTTGCCCTGGTAAACTTCCAGGCCGGCTTCGAGCGCCTCGAGCACCGAGGAGTCGATCGACAACGGCACATCGGTCAGCGACTGAACCAGCTTGATGGCCCGGGCCAGGATTGCCGGTTCGTCCGCCAGCGGAATACCGGCGTTGACGTCCAGCAGGTGGGCGCCCGCGGCCACCTGGGCCAGCGCATCGGCCTCGACCCGGCTGAAATCCCCGGCGCGCATTTCTTCGGCCAGCAATTTGCGCCCGGTCGGGTTGATGCGTTCGCCAATGATTACAAAAGGACGGTCAAAGCCGATCACGACTTCGCGGCTGGCTGAACTGATTACAGTATCGGTCATGAATCTCTCACAATGAAACTAAAAAAATAAGGCCATGCGGCTTTTGCCAAAAGCAGACAGAAATCTGGCCAACCCCGGATTGGCTGCAGTAGATCATGTCGGGTTCGTCAGGCTGCTTTTGGCAACCAACCCGCCGGACTTGACGACGCGCTCCAGTAGTTCATCCGGCCAGGCTGCTTCCAGCCGGGCCGCCTCATCGCTGACGATCTGTTCGATATTCCCGTCGCAGGAGCGGCTCTCGCGCCGCCAATCGTCCAGGTAGGCCTTGCTCGTTCCGCGGCCCGCTCGCATGGCCGCGCGGTCGATGGCTACCGCAAAGCGGTCGGACAACTGTAACTTATACCGGCTCCGGCCCTGCTGCCCGATCAATTGGGCCGGTATGTCGCGCCAGTAAATAACGGTCAGCTTTGGCATGTACTCTCTTTCTCCAGTTCCGGTTTCAATGCCAATGAAAGCGGTTGGTCTCCATGGTACTGATGCACGAAGGTCAGCCCCAGGAATTGCGCGTGCTGCCGGGCCAGCTCAAGCAGCTCTTCCGATACGGTCTGGGCCAGGTAGACCACCCGCTTGTAATTCGCAAAATATACCGGTTTGAGCTGCGGCTGGCGATCGAGGCCCAGCCCCTGCACCACCAGGCGGTCGAAATGCCGCACCAGGAAATCCGTCAGGTAGAACGTGCCCGGCTCCTCTTCCGCCAGTTGATGGAAATGATCACTGCCGGCGTAGAATTCGTAGCAGTGTGCGCCGGGAATCCGCTCGATGTCGAATTCCGCCAGCATCTTGTCCAACAGCCCGCCGGTGCCGCAATCGGCATAAGCGATGAAGATTTTCTCAAAGCGGCCCTGCGCCTGTCCGATCTTGGACCTCACGGCCGCCGGTATCCGGTCCGGCGTGTTGTGCAGCTCGGCCGGCAGGCACTGGAATTCGACGTGATCCCAGCCGTTCAGCTCACGGATGCGCACCAGTTCCCTGGCGATGGCACCGCATGCGATGACCAGGACCCGGGCGCTCATGTATCGTCTAGCCGGCTGCGGCAACCAGTTGCTTGGCCACCTCCACCGCAGTCGCCGCGTCGCGGCAGTAGGCATCGGCGCCAATGGCCTGGCCAAATTCCTCGTTCAGCGGCGCGCCACCGACAAGCACGATGTAGTCGTCGCGTATGCCGCGTTCCTTCATCGTGTCGATGACCACCTTCATGTACGGCATCGTGGTAGTCAGCAGCGCCGACATGCCCAGGATGGTCGCCTTGTTCTTTTCCAATGCTTCGATGTAGACATCGGCCTCGACGTTGATGCCCAGGTCGACGACTTCAAACCCCGCCCCTTCCATCATCATGCCGACCAGGTTCTTGCCGATATCGTGGATATCTCCTTTCACGGTGCCGACCACCATCGTGCCGATCGGCTTGGCGCCGCAGGCGGAGAGTATCGGCTTGAGTAAAGCCATGCCGGCTTTCATCGCGTTGGCGGCCATCAGGACTTCGGGCACGAACAGGATGCCGTCCCTGAAATCGATGCCCACGATCGTCATGCCGGCGACCAGCGCCTCGTCGAGAACCCGGGTGGCTTCCCAGCCCCGGTCGAGCAGAATCTGCGTGCCTTCGGCAATCTCTTCGGCCATGCCATCGTAAAGATCGTCATGCATCTGTTCCACGAGTTCCTCGTCCGGAAGCTCCGACAGGATGATGTCTTCGTCGTCGTATTCTTCAGTCATTCGCGTTAAAGCCTCTCTCCGGGTTGATCTGTCTCAATGTCTGGTGAACGTCCGTTCATTACCAACGCCCATTCCCCGCCCGCATGTCCTTGCGGTCCAGGAGAATCGGGAAACGGTCCCTGATTCTCTGGTCCGCCGCCGGATCGATGTAATCCGGATAATAGCTGGACAGGGTCTTTTTTACTTGTTCATGGGCCAGTTGATAAACATCCTCCTTGCCCGTCACTTCCCACTCACCCGGTGTGCGGCGGTCGGCCACTTCCGGGTACAGATATTCGGTCTGCATCAGTTCCAGCGTCTGCGGCTGGTTCAAATAATGCCCGATACCAAAAACGGTGTCCTTGATTATGTCGTAGGACAGGGTTTCATCGGTGACTTCGATGCCGCGCAGCAGTCTTTGTACATTACCGAGCATGTCGTTGTCGATCACCATGCCTTCAAAAGACTGCCCGAGCAGGCTGCCCACGATGCCGGGATAGGCCGCCACCATGTTGGCGCCGGCCAGCGCCAGGGCGGTGGTGGTGATGGCTTTCTCGTAGCCGGCCTGGGCATCCATGGTTTTCGAGTCGGTCATTCCGCTGGCGGCGCTGGTGATGAAGCCGTAATGATTGCAGAGCTGGGTGGTGGCGGCCATGACCAGCGCTTCTTCCCCGCTGCCGCCGCTGAATGACCCGGTTCGAAGATCGGAAATGAACGGCCACATGCCGAAATTGATTACCGAACCCGGCTTGACCAGGTTCATGACCGCCATGCAGGCCAGCGTCTCGGCAAAAGTCTGCGCCAGCGTTCCCGCCAGCGCGGCCGGCGACGTCGCACCGGCCTGGGGCGCCACCGCGACGTCGCCGGTCAGCCCCAGCTCGGCGATCTTCACCAGCACCTCGGCATTGTCCTTGCCAAACCGCAGGGGCGAGACGATCGGGCAGCCGCCGAAGGTGCAGAACGGGCGCCTGAGAAAGCCGCCTTCCTCGCCGAGGTAAGCATCGAACAGCGCGATCAGCGGTTCGATGTGGTCCACTTCGGCGATACCCAGCGCGAACGGCTTGCGCGTGCCCGCCAGTTCCGCGTAGGCGATGTTCATGTCGTGAGTGTAGAGCTCCTGGCTGTACTCGGCGGCGATGAACGGCTGGCCGAACATGTGAATGTGCTCCAGGCCGTCTGCCAGCCGCGCCGCGTCATACAGGTCCACCAGCCGGGTCGGCCGGAAGCTCTGGTTTTCGTAGTCCAGGATGCTGACGGATTCGCCGGAGGTGCTGAAGTAGACGTTTTCGCCGCTGATCTCGAGGTCGTAAGCCGGGTCCGGGGCGTAGGCGACATAGCTCGTGGCGGACACATCGATCAGGTCTTCCACCAGGTCCCTGGGGAAACGCAGGCGTCCGTCCTCCCCCAGTGTGCAGCCGCCGGGCAAGGCATAGTGCAGGATTTCCGGAATGGGCTCGCCAATACCGAT
>Ga0210063_1000479_pt1 | contig 12035 bp, 4 predicted proteins | sample Muzzi_PWA_D1_FD_185529 | JGI IMG/M metagenome (GOLD analysis project Ga0210063, IMG submission 185529) | Wetland microbial communities from San Francisco Bay, California, USA, that impact long-term carbon sequestration - Muzzi_PWA_D1 (SPAdes) | ecosystem: Environmental > Aquatic > Marine >... | reverse complement strand
GCGGAAAAGCCTTCCCCCGCCCCTGAAGTTGGGCCATTAGAGCGGCGACCGAGGCCCCGGTGCTTGGGAGGGAGCGGTGCACCGACCGCCGCCAGCCCGGAGGGGCTACGGGGGCGGGGCAGGGTGGTTAGCGGGAGGAGCAAGCAATGCAAAGTCCTACGGATTTGCGCTTGGTTTCGCTGCGCTCAACGGGAACCATCCCACCGCCCCACGCAGAAGATGCAAGTGCTATCTTTAGCGTCACCATGCCTGACTCTCGTCCCCCGATCACCGGCACCGAGCATCCGCTGCCTTTCGATCAACTGGATCCCCGCGCCTTTGAACGCCTCTGTTTGGGGCTCCTGCAACGCGAGGGCTACGACCCGGTGGACGACCTGGGAGCGGCCGGAGCTGATGGCGGCGTGGATCTGGTGGCCTGGCAGCAGGGTTTACCCACAGCTGTACAGTGCAAGCGGGTCAAGAGTTTCCCCAAGGGCGAAGCGAAGGCCGCAGTGGAGAAAATCCTTGCTGAACCCCTGCCAGTACCGGCGGAAGCCATTCTGGTCATGGTCGCGTGTGCCGTACGGCGGGACGCCCGAGAAGCCGCCCAGACCGCAGCGGGAACGACGATCCCATGCAAGATATGGGCGATGGGTGAATTGGATGATCGGGTGAAGGGTCACGCCGATCTGGTGGACCGATTCTTTCAGGCGGGACGTGGGGCGGCCCCGGCTGTACGGGCTGAGCACCGGAGCGTTGCCGCAGGTGGGGATATCGCGGGTCAGGTCAGCACCGGCGACGGCGCTTTCCAGGTGGGAGACCATGCGAATTTCTCCGGCGCGACCATCCAGGTAGGCCGCCCGGACGAACCCTCCCCCCTCGCCCTGGCGCCGTCACCGCCGCCAAAATTCACCGGACGCGAAGAAATCCTTGATGAAATTCAGCGCCGCCTGAGAAAGGGTGGCAGCCATGCCTTGACAGCCCTTCACGGCCTGGGTGGCATCGGCAAGACCGCCATCGCCCAGGAGTTGGCCCATCGGCTGCTACCGCAATTCCCGGGCGGTGTGCTGTGGTGGGAACTAGGCCCCGAACCCGACGCTGAAACGGCCCTGGCCGTCTGGGCACAGGCCGTGGGTCTCGATCTCAGCGCCTACCCCAGCCTGGAAGCACGCCAATCCCTACTGCGCAACGCCCTGGCCCGACGCGGCGCCCTGTGCGCCATCCTTGATGATGCCTGGCACACGGACGCCGCACGCGCCCTACTCCGAGCCTTGCCCGACGGTTGCCCCCTGCTGGTTACCACCCGGCTCGTCGAGGTCGCCCGCGCGATGGGCTGTGAGCCCCTCGATCTGGATGTGTTGGGGGAAGCCGAAGCGCGGGCGCTGCTGGCGAAACTCGTCGGGGGGCCGCTGAAGGCGGTCGCCGGGTCGGTCGATGCCTTGCTGCGCCTGACGGGCTGCCTACCCCTGGCCCTGGAGCTTGCCGCCGGTCTGGTAGATGGGCCGGACGAACTCCCGGAGATCGTCGCGAGTCTCCAGGAGAAGCCCCGGCTGGAGACGCTCCGCACCTTCGATGCCCTGCCCGGAGACCCTCGGCGGGATTCGAGCGTGGAGGCTTGCTTCGCCCTCAGCTATGCGGCCCTTGGGAAAGAGGATCAGCGTCGTTTTCGAGCCCTGGGGGTCTTCGCTGAAGCTCCCTTTGATGCTGCGGCGGTGGGCGCGGTTTGGGGGGAGGACAAGGAAGTCCCGCCAACCCTGCGCCGCGAAGACGCCCTCCTGCGACAGCACGCTCTGCTGCGCGCTTACGCCCGCGCCCTGCTCCAGATCGAAGGGGAGACCGATAGAGCGGCCGAACGTCACGCGGAGCATTACCAGCAGCTGGCCAAACAGCAGCCCTGGCAAGGGGTGGAAATCGCCTATGAACAGATCCGCCATGGGTGGGCTTGGGTGCAGGCGAACAAACGGGAAGCGGTCCTTCCTTTTGTCGATGCCATTCAGCGATTCCAAAAATCTCGCGGTCGTTGGTCTGAACTCCTGGAATGGCTCTCTGTGGCCCAGCAAGCAGCCAGGGAGACCAAGGCAAGGACAGACGAAGGAACCACTCTGAACAACATCGGCAGTGTCTACTCCGCTCTGGGCCAAAAGCAGCAGGCACTCGAAACCTACAAAAATGCACTCGAAATCCGACGCGAGGTTGGCGACCGGGGCGGCGAAGGAACCACTCTGAACAACATCGGCTTGGTCTACGACGCTCTGGGCCAAAAGCAGCAGGCACTCGAAACCTACAAAAATGCACTCGAAATCCTACGCGAGGTTGGCGACCGGGGCGGCGAAGCCGTGACTCTATTCAACATCGGCAGCGTGTTAGAGTTCCTCGGCCACATCGCCGAAGCGGTGGAGGCTCTGGAAGCCTGTGTCGCTCTCGACGAAGCCGTTGGCCATCCAGACCTCGAAAGCGACCGCGCGGTGCTCGAACAGCTGCGCGCCAAACTCGCAGAGTAAATTCAGCTTCGGGGGCCACGTCTCGCCATCGCCAACCGCCACCCCGCCGCCTGCCCCGCCGCCTGTAGAACCTGCCATTGTTGGAGAACGCCCAACACCCCCCGCGCCCCAGGGTTCGAACCACCACCGGTTGGGGCTACCAGTCATATCGAATGCACACGCTATCAAAGATACCAGCTGCCTCCTTGCCTACACCACGATTGCCTTAAGGGCATCTTGGCGCTAACCTAGTAGCATGACGACCACGCTCTCGGCGGAAGTACCGCCTCGTTTGATGGAAGAGATTCAGGCTCTCGTAGATGCTGGATGGTTCTCCAGCCGGGATGAACTCGTCGTCGATGCCTTGCGACGGTTCATCGATTCACATTCCGGTGAACTCACGGGCTCCTTCATTCGCGAGGATATCGAGTGGGGATTGCGTGGAGCCGATTGAATCGCCTGAGATTGTCTGCGACGCAGGGCCACTGATTCATCTGGACGAGTTGGAGTGCCTGGACCTCCTCAACGACTTCGCTGCCATCTGGGTACCCAACCCTGTTGCGGACGAGGTCGAGAAACACCGTCCCAGGGTACTCCGGAACCCAACGGTCACCTTACGCCAAACGCCCGGGCAGCACACTCCCGCTTCCAGACTATCGACTCTGGCTCGTAGTCTGAGCCTCCATCGGGGCGAACTGGCAGCACTGGCTCTCATGCAGGACCACCCCGAGGCGATTTTCCTGACCGATGATACCGCTGCACGACTTGCCGCCAAGTCCCTTGGCTACCGAGTCCATGGCACCATTGGGGTTCTGCTTCGAGCATTCCGCGTCGGCAAACGGACCCGCAGCGCTCTGGTCAGTATCCTGCGAACTCTGCCCGTAAGGTCCACCCTTCATGTTCGCAAAGAATTGCTGGACGAGGTGCTGGCGAATCTGAACCAAGCGAAGCGCCCGGACTCATGACGAACGCAGTGGCGATAACCACTTTCTCGCCATCGCCACTTGCCTGAGATACTGCCACGACAGCAGACTCCCAAGCACATCCCCAGGGTTCGAACCACCACCCGTTGGGGCTACCAGCAACCTCTTCGCAGTATCGAACAGCAGGTCTATTTCCAGGGCGCGTTAGCGCAATTTCGCTAGGACCTCTGTCTTCCTGACGACTCATTCCATCTTTCTTCCCAGATCTTCGGGTTCCTCGCCTGATGGAAGATCGCCAGCACGATGACCGTATCGTGGCCATCCCACTCGAAATAGATGATCGAATACGGAAAACGGCTCAGAGGTGCCTGGTGCACGCCTTCGAGTACTTGAGCATACAGGCGTGGGTTCTCCTGGATTCGTACCAGGGTCTTTCTCACTTCGGTGCGGAGAGAGCGCGGGAGGTGGGCACCCTGTTCGGCATACCAGGAAATGGCAGAAGCCAGGTCATCCCGGGCTTCAGGAAGAAGGCGCAGTTTCAAAAGTCGGGCCAGAGTTCCGCCTCGACTTCCTCCCACGTCAGGACCCGCTCCGGATTCGCGTGGAAAGCCTGGAGACGCTTTACGATCTCGCCCTTCTGCTCTGCGGTGAGGGGAGTCTCAGCAACCTCGGCTCCCACGCTCTCCAGAAGGGAATGGGCCAGTAGCGTCCGTTCATCAACAGGGAGTTGCAGGGCGGCCTTTTGGACTTCCATCTTGGTCATAGAAGGTATTCTACCCCACAGCTATTTCAACGGACTTGGCAAAGCTTGCCCGCAGTTCAGACCACCACCAGAGCACCCGAATGACCGCCCCTTCCGCTCCAGGGTTCGAACCACCACCCGTTGGGGCTACCAACCAAACTCTTGCCATCTCATCGACGCCTGGTCTTCCGAATCGAGCCTGAAGATGCGACAAGCTTCAGCCGGAGGTTCAAAATGAACGCACTGGCCGAGAAGCTCGCTGAAGAGGCACTGACGCTACCGGAGGGCGACCGCGCTGCTCTGGCCGATGTCCTGCTCCGCAGTTTGAAGGTGGCAGCTTCCGATCAAGTTGATTTGCTCTGGGCAAAGGAGGCGGAACAGCGCGTCCGAGAGGTCGAGGACGGCACTGTAGCGCTCCTCGATGGCAAGGCGGTCCTGCTGAAGGCGCGTGAGCGCCTTCAGCGATGACGTTCCGGTTTCATCCCCTCAGTCCACCGTCGAGGCGACCTCTTGACCCGCGCGGCGGGCGAGTTCCGCCTCGATCTCCTCCTCGGACAGGTCGTCGAGCATGGCCAGCAGGTCGTTGACATCCTCCTGCTCTTCCGCCGCGCGCGCTTCCAGGCGAGTCTCGACCTCCCTCGCCAACTCGGCGACGGTCGAGGCTTCGAAGAACAGCCGTACCGGAAGCTCAAGGGCGAATTCCTCCCGCAGTCGGGCCACGAGTCGGGCCGCCAGGAGGGAGTCACCGCCAAGTTCCAGGAAGCCATCGTCCATGCCCACGGGGGAAACACCGAGCATCGATTCCCAGACCGCGGCGATCCGCCGTTCCGTGTCGGTACGGGGCTCGACGAAGCGGGTGGACAGTTGGGGCCGCGGGTAGAGCCCGCCGGAGGGAGCGGTATCCTCGCCCTCCCGGTGCTCAGCCGCGTCCTGGGTCGTGTGCTGCGCCAGGCGGTTGAAGCCGACGAAGGACCCAGGCGAGGCGACCAGTTGGGCCGCTGGCAGGAGTCGGAAGAGGGCGTCCAGAGTGGCTTCCTGCAGCGCGGCCAAGGGGTCCACCTCGTCGCTTGATCCGCCCGGTTGGGAGAAAGCCGGAAGGCTGCTGCAAGCGGCACCCTCCGCCGGAGGCGGGCCACCTCGTTCGGCGGGAATTCCCCGACTGCGTACGCGGTCGCTGGTGTCGTCGAGGTAGAAGTCCCACGCCACGCTGGTCCATCCCGAAACATCGGAGTCCCGCTGTTGGGCCGCGAAGGCGTCGAGATAGAAGCCCGCGGCCGCATCGTAAAGAAGTCCCAGGCCACCGGTCAGGTTCGCCGTCGAGGACAACAAGAGGGCAAAGTCGAGGGGCGCGTCGAGCACGCCGTCGAGGGCCACCTGCAGATTGCGGGCCCCCTCGGCGCGCACGGCCAGCAACGCCTGTCCCGGTGTGGACGCCGCGTCCGATGCGCTCTCTTCCACGGTCAGGTAGGCGGCACCGACGGCCGACGGCTCGGCCCCGTGAACCACTCCGTGGAGGCCGCCAAAGCGCGCCACGGTTTCTGCGACGGCGGTCCGCAGGGCGTCGGGGTCGGTGGCCTCGGCGACCAGGTCGAGGACCTCCGCCCCCGCCTCAATGAGGGCGGCCCGGCGCCGGGTCCAGCGTTCTTCCCTTTCGGTGGGGGTCTCTTGTCCCGGCCCTGGTGGTGGTTGGACCAGGGCCAACCTCACGCCCGGGCCACGGCGGGCCAGGTAGGAAGCCACGGCGAAGCCGCGGCTATCCAATCCGCCGGTCAGAAGGTAGGCGCCACCATCGCGGAGTACCGAAGGCGCATCGTGGGCCGACAGCGGTTCGAGGGTCGGTACCCAGCGGTGCGCGCCACGGAAGGCGACCAGGGCATCGTCCGCGGCGGTGGCGATCTCCGCCAACACCAGCGCTCCGAGGGTGGTCGCGGAGCCGTTGGAGGGCGGCACCAGATCGATGGCCCAGCACGACATACCGGGCCATTCCCGCGGCACCACGCGCGTGGCGGCAAGCACCGTCGCGGCAGCGGGCCGAATGGGTTCTTCACCACTGACGTCGTGGGCCGCCGCGGCCACGGTCCACAGGGCGAGAGGGTGCTCGGCACCGAGAGCCCGGAGGATGGCCAGCAGGCCATCGAGGCCCCGACGACGACCGGTGGCCAGGGCTTCGTCCTCGGGCGCCGCCAGGCTCCATAGATGGATCATCGCGTCGGGCCGCGCCCCCATCGCCTCCAGGAGGGCGGCTGCGTCGCCGGAATCACCGGGGCGAACCGTCCAGGAGTGCTCGCTGGTTTCGGCAAAGGCGTCGCCCGGGGCGGCGACAAAGACCGCGCGCCCGGCGGCCCGCAATCCGGCGGCGACCGCCTCCGCGACACCGCCATCCGCGGGATCCGCCAGGAGGAGCCACCCCTGCAGAGTCGGATCGAGTCGCTCGGCCAAGACCGCCGGGGGAAGCACCCGCGGCGCTCGCTCGCGGCGCCACGATGGCAGATGAAGGAGAGCGTCCTCGGCGCCGGCATCGGTGGGGGTGGCCAGACGGGCCAGGCCGGTGTAGCCATGGACCTTCGCCTCCACCCAATACGCCTGGCGGTCGAAGGAATAGCTGGGCAGGGCCACCCGCAGGCGGCGCGCACCCCCGTGGAGTGCGAGCCAGTCGATCTCCACACCCTGGGTCCACAGCCGTCCCACGGTCTCCAGCAGGTGTGCCAGGTCGGGACGGTGCTCGTAGTCGTGGCGCAGCGCCGCCATGGTCGGCGGCCGCCCCCCGGCGGTGACCGCCGGATGCTGGAGCGCAAGGCTACCCAGAGTCTGGCCCGGCCCCAGTTCGAGGAGGACGGTGTTGCCGTCCAGGGCCGCCAGTTTCTCCAGGCTCTCCGAGAAGCGCACCGGGGCGCGCATGTGGCGGGCCCAGTAGGTCGGATCCGTGGCCTCGTCGGCGCTCATCCAGGTGCCGGTGACGTTCGACAGCCAGGGGATCTTCGGCGCGCTGAAGGTGACGCTTTGCAGCACCTCGGTGAAGGGCTCGTAGAGGGCCTCCATCATGGTCGAGTGGAAGGCGTGGGTGGTCTGCAATCGTCGGCTCACCATGCCCTCGGCGGTGAGGGCCTCAGCGAAGACATCGACCGCCGCCACCGGACCGGCGACGACACTTTGCTCCGGGCCGTTGACCGCGGCCAGGGAGAGCTTGCCCGCGAAGGGCTCCTCGGCGAGGCGTTGTTCCACCGCGTCGGCGGCCAGGGGCACGGCGAGCATGGCGCCCCCTTCCAGCGCCTGGATCATGCGGGCGCGCTGGGCGACCAGTCTCAGGGCGTCGTCCAACTCCAGCATGCCGCCGATACAGGCCGCGGTGTACTCCCCGAGGCTGTAGCCCACCATCGCCTGGGGTTCGACACCCCAGCTTTGCACCAGGCGGGCCAGCGCCACCTCGACGACGAAGAGGACCGGCTGGGCCACGGCGGTCTCCCGCAGGCGCCCCGTCGCGGCGCTGTCGTTGCCCTCGCCCTCGCCCTTCGCGTCCCCGCCGCGACCGAGCATCTGGCGCAGGTTGACGGTCGGCGGGGCGGTGTCGGCATCCTTCGCCGCTGGCGGTTCTTGCGCGGCGGTCGGGGCGGGGTAGAGGATCTCGCGGAAGTCGAAACCCAGTTCTTCCTGGAGCACCTCGGCGGCGCGATCCACCGTGTCTCGAAACACCGGCTGGCCCTCGTAGAGGTCGCGGCCCATGTTCTCGTATTGACCGCCGAGCCCCGGGAAGAGAAAAACCACCCGCGGCGGCTTGTCGCTGGCCACGCCGGAGAAGACCCGCTGGCCGCGGCGCTCGCGCAGGGCGGCCACGGTTTCGGCGTTCCGATCCGTCGAGTCGGTGGTTGCCGCGTCGGCCACCACCACCCGCCGCTGCCCGAATGCCTTGCGACCGATCTGCAAGGTGTAGGCGACGTCCGCCAGCGGCTGGCCGGGACGGTGCTCCAGGTGGTCCGCGAAACGGTCGGTCATGCGCTCCAGCGCTGTCTCGGTGCGCGCCGACAAGGGCAGCAACTGCCACGGGGCACCGGGCGCCGAAGGCTCGATGGTTGGCGCCTCCTCCAGGATGGCATGGGCGTTGGTCCCCCCCAACCCCAGGGAGTTGACCCCGGCACGGCGGGGATGGTCCCCCTTGGGCCAGGGGATGGATTCGGTGGCGACGTAGAAGGCGTTGTCCTCGAAATCGATGGCCGGATTGGGATCCTTGAAGTGCAGGCTGGGAGGAATCTCGCCGTTCTCCAGGGTGAGAATCGTCTTGATCAAGCCGGTGATGCCGGCGGCCCGGTCGAGGTGGCCAACGTTGGTCTTGGCGGACCCGATGGGGCAGAAACGACGGCGGTCCGTGAGGGGCCGAAAAGCGCGGTTGAGGGCCGCCATCTCGATGGGATCCCCCAGGGGCGTGCCGGTACCGTGGGCCTCCATGTAGCCGATGGTTTCGGGGTCGATCCCGGAGATCTCCAGGGTCGCGGCCACCACTTCGGCCTGGCCCTCGACGCTGGTGGCCGAGTAGCCTGCCTTGCCGGCGCCATCGTTGTTGATGGCCGTGGCCTTGATGACCGCGCGGACGGGGTCGCCGTCGGCCAGGGCGTCGTCGAGGCGCTTCAGGACCACCGCCCCCAGGCCGTTGCCGAACACAATGCCGGAACCGTTGGCGTCGAAGGCACGGATGTGGCCATCGATGGAACCGATGCCTCCTTGCTCGTAGCGGTACCCCGAAACCTGGGGCACGATGATCGAGACGCCCCCGGCCAGGGCCATGTCGCACTCGCCATTCAGGAGCGCCTGGCACGCCAGATGGGTGGCCACCAGCGAGGTGGAGCAGAAGGTCTGGACGGCCAGACTCGGCCCCCGCAGGTTGAATTTGTAGGAGACCTTGGTGGTCAAGGAATCCTTTTCGTTGCCGATCAGGGTCTGGAAGGTGCCCACCGACTCCACCAACTCCGGGTTGGAGTACAGATTGGCCATGTAGGAGCTGATCGAGGCCCCGGCGTAGACGCCGACGGCGCCATCGTACTGCTCGATGTCGTAGCCCGCGTTCTCGAAGGCCGCCCAGCAGGCTTCCAGGAAGACCCGGTGCTGGGGATCCATGATCTCCGCCTCGCGGGGCGTGTAGCCGAAGAAGGGGGCGTCGAAGAGTTCGACGCCGTCGAGGATCGGGCGGACCTTGACATATTGAGGATCCGCCAGGGTGCGCTCATCGACCCCGGCGCGCCGCAACTCGTCGTCGCTGAAGGTGGCGATGGTCTCGCGACCGGCCCGCAGATTCTCCCAGAAAGCCTCGGCGGAGGGCGCGCCGGGAAAGCGCCCCTCAAGCCCGATGACCGCGATATCGACGTGCTCGGTGCGCCGCCGGAAACGTTTCCTGGGAGCCGCTTCCGCCACTACTTCCGGGCTCAGGAAGCGGGCCATGGAGGCCACCGTGGGCGACTCGAAGAGGGCCACGGGTTCGACTTCGACCCCGAAGTCCTTGCCCAGTTCGGCGATCAGTTGCATGCCCAGGAGAGAGTTGCCGCCGAGGTCGAAGAAGTTCTCTTCGTGCCCCAGCGCCTCGACCCCGAGGACCCGGCGCCAGACCTCGGCGATCTGGCCTTCCAGATCCTCTCCGGCGGAAAGCTTGCGGGCCGCCCGCCGCGAGCGGGTCGCTCCGGCCTCCCCGTCGCCCCCGGCGGTGGCGGCCCGCAGGGCGCGCAGCTCGACCCATTGGGCGAGGCGGGGGGCCAGTTCACCGGTGGAGATCACCAGTTGCCCGGGGGTTTCCACGGCGAGCAGGCGGCGCAGGGTCTCGACACCCTCGGAAGGGGTCATGGCCAGTTCCGAAAGGGTGGTGCCCAGGCCGCCCCGAGCGTCCTCGTCGTCGGTGTAATGCCAGCTATCCCAATCGATGCTGCGCCACACGGATCCCGCCGCCCCGACGGCCCCAGACCGCTGGTTGAGGTGGGTGGCGAAGAAGTCCATGAACAGATTGGCGGTGGCGTAGCCGACGTAGCCCAGGCCGCCGAGAAGGGCGGATAGAGACGAGTAGAGGGTGATGAAGTCGGGCTTCAATCCGTCCAGCACTCGCGCCAGGACATAGAGACCGTAGACCTTGGGGCCGAAGTGAAGTTCGCATTCCTCGCGACCGGTGAGCTGGACGGTCTTGAAGGAGCCCTGGTCCAGCACGCCAGCGGCGTGGATCACGCCGTGGATCGTGCCGAAGCGCTCGACGGCTTCTTTGACGACGGCGCCCATGGCTGCCTCGTCGGCAACATCGGCGGCGGCCACCATCACTTCGGCGCCGTGGGCTTCGAGGGCGCGTACTCGCTCGATGGCGCGGCGGGTCTTGTCGTCGATCTCGCCGTGGGCCTCGAGCCAGGCGTCCCACTCTTCCCGGGGGGGCAGGGGGGTGCGGCGGGTCAGCACCAGCCGTGCCCGGGCCTGGGTCGCCAGGTGCTCGGCCAGGGCGAGGCCGATCCCACCGAGGCCGCCGGTGATCAGGTAGACGCCCTCTTCGCGGAAGGTGTGGCCTTCCGCCGCCGTGGGCATCGCGCGCCGCTCGTGGGCGCGCACCCGGCGCTCGTCGCCGCGGTGCGCCACCACCAGGTCGTCCGCGCCGCCGAGGAGTTCCGAGAGCAGCCGGTCGGTAGCGGTCGTGCCCTCCGAGGAGGGGGCAAGATCGATGTCGATGGCGCGCACCAACAGGTTGGGATGTTCCTGGGGGATGACCACCGCCGGGCCGAGGATCGTCGAGCGCTCCGGTGCCACGGGCTCGCCAGCGAGGACCTCGTGGACGCCGTGGCTGATGACGTCGATCTCCAGACCGCCCGCCATGGCCTTCTTGCGGCCCAGGGCCTGGACCAGGGCGATGAGACTGTAGAAGCCCAGATCCTGGGCGGCCCGGAAGGTCGCCTCGCCGCCCTCGCCTTCGGCGTGGTCGGTGCCGCGCAGGGGCGTGGCGTTCCACAGGTGAACGATGCGCCGCGGCGTGCGCCCCGCCAGACGGTCGAGGAGCTGTTCATAATCCTCGGTGCGCCCGGGGCGCAGGCGATAGACGTTGCCGTCTCGCCCGAAGGCGTCGCCGGGCACCACCCGGACCACTTCCGCGCCGCGCTCCGTCAGGGCCTCCGTGAGGGGTCCCGCGAGGGCGCCGTCGGCATCCGCCAGCAGCAGCCACAGGCCCTGGGCTTGCGCTCCGCCCCGGTCCGCGGCGGCGGGAGCCTCGGGCCATGGTGTCGGTCGCCAGACCTGCTGATAGAGCCATTGGTCGAGGTCGGGGATCTTCACCGGAGCGGCGGCGCCCACAGCACCGGTGGCGGCACCGGTCGCGGCAACTTCGCGCCCTTCGGTCCTGGCCAGGGTGTCCAGGTCCGGATCGATCCAGTAGCGCTGGCGCTCGAAGGGATAGGTCGGCAACGGTACCCGCCGCCGCCGTTCGCCGCGGAAATGAGCCTGCCAGTCGATTTCGACTCCCGCCAGCCACAGTTCGCCGAGGGCACCAAGGAAGGCGGCGGCGGCACTGGTCTTGCCATGCCGGGGCCGCAGGGTCGAGACCACCGGTCGCCCCTTGCCGCAGCCCGGATGGAGCCGGGCGAAGGACGACAGGCCCTGGCCCGGCCCCACTTCCAGGAGGGCCCGCTCCCCCCCTTCCAGGATCGCGCCGAGACCGTCGGCGAAGCGCACCGGCGAGGTCAGGTGGCGCGCCCAGTAGGCGGGATCCGTGGCCTCCTCGGCGGTGATCCAGGTGCCGGTGACGTTGGAGATGTAGGGAATCTGGGGCGCTTCCAGGGTGCAGCCCTCCACCAGCCCGATGAGTTCGGCGGCGATGGGCTCCATCATGGCGGAATGGAAGGCATGGGTGGTGGGCAGGCGACGGCAGGCGATGCCCTGCTCGGCGAGAGCCGCTTCCAGGCGTGCCAC
>Ga0210063_1000478_pt1 | contig 12113 bp, 8 predicted proteins | sample Muzzi_PWA_D1_FD_185529 | JGI IMG/M metagenome (GOLD analysis project Ga0210063, IMG submission 185529) | Wetland microbial communities from San Francisco Bay, California, USA, that impact long-term carbon sequestration - Muzzi_PWA_D1 (SPAdes) | ecosystem: Environmental > Aquatic > Marine >... | reverse complement strand
CCGCCATTCCGAGCGACCGGGCCTCGCGAACGGTTGCGTTTCAGCCTCATTCGTCATCCCTCTGCACCGAGGCTTCGCCGGTCAGCCAGGCTACATTGACCGTGTAAATTCGCTCGTTGGCTTCAAGCTTTACTGAGCCGCCGGTCGAACCGCCGTCCGGGTAAAAGCGGATTCCACCGACGGATTCTGAAGTGAGCTCAGAGCGTGCCGTGGTCAGCAGGACTTCCATGCCTTCCGGCAATACAACCGTTTCGCGCTCAGGAGCCGTATAGCTTCGTTGCTCGGTATCCACCAGGAATACCTGTTCAGACTTGGAAAGGATCGCGTGGGTGCGCGTGTAACGAATATTGGCTGCAAGCTTGCGGGCCGCGGTGCGCATTTCAGCCCCGCTGACGCTGCGTGAAATCGAGGTGCCGACCAGCGCCAGCACCAGTGCGGCAATCACCAGGACAACCAGCAATTCAACCAGTGTGAAGCCGCCTGATCGCGCCGACGCTTTCCGGAGAGAATGGATGTGCATATTCATGGCCGGAAGGCGCCGGGCGACCGCCCGCAGAGCCTATTCCCAGTTATTCAGATCCGCGTTCTTCCCTTCTCCGCCCGGCTGGCCGTCAGCGCCAAGGGAAACGATATCGAACTCGGCATGTTCACCCGGATAGGAATATTCATATTCTCTGCCCCAGGGATCCTTGAGGCTGGACGCCTTGACGTAAGGCCCGTTCCAGCCGCTGGCGTCGCCGGGCTCCGTCACCAGGTCCTGAAGACTGTCCGGCGTATTACCTGTGTCCAGGTAATAGCTTTCAACAGCCATCGCCAGGCGGCTCACCTGGGATGCCGCAGCCTTGGCTTTCGCGCTTTCCGCCTTGCCAATAATACCGGGAAGAACCAGGCCGCCGATCAGCGCCAGGATAACCAGCACCAGCAGCAGTTCCACCAGCGTAAAACCGCTCTGTACGCCTGAGCGAACGCGTCTGCCCATTTTGTCGACTCTATTTATTCTCTGGTTTAAAATCTTCATCTTCATTCCTCAGAACTCCACAATCTGTTTGACACGTTTTCCAACCGTAGCGCAGCCTAGCCGACCAGGTCGTTGATTCCAAGTATGGCCAGCAGCACCGAAAGTACAATGGTGCCGATCATCGCTGCCAGCAACATGGTAACCACGGGGGTAAAGATGGCCAACAGACGATCGATCGTGTTTCGAACCTCCTTGTCATAAGTATCCGCCACTTTCATCAACATGCCATCGAGCTGGCCGGTTTCCTCACCCACGCTGACCATTTGCAAAGCCAGCCTGGGAAAACGGCCACCCTTGGCCAGGTTCACCGCCAGGCTGCCCCCTGTTTTGACTTCGCGTGAGGCGTCGTTGATATCTTTACGCAAAACCGTGTTACTTATGACATTGCGGGCGATGGAAAGTGCCGCCAACAGCGGTACGCCATTGCTCAGGAGCGTTCCCAGCGTTCGCGAAAGCCGGGCCGTTTCGAGTTTTGCCACCAGGTCGCCGACCCAGCGCATCGAGAGCACCCGTGTATCCCATGAAAATCGTCGCTCCTGGTCCGCCAGCATCCGTTTGAACTGCCATACGATCAGCACCGTCAGCAGAATGATGGCCCACCAGAAATTTTGCAAAATCGACCCCACTCCCAGCACAACCTTTGTGATGAAAGGCAAATCGCCACCCAGTTCTTCGAAGATGGGGGTGAATTGGGGAATCACGTAAACCAACAGCAGGATCAGCGAGCCCGCGGCCAGGAACAGCAACAGGATCGGGTAAATCAGTGCGGAAATAACGTCGTCCTTGAGGTCCCTCGAACGTTCCAGATAATCAGTCAGGCGAAGCAGAGTGACATCCAGTGTTCCGCCGATTTCGCCGGCGCGCACCATGTTGATGAACAATCGGTTGAATGCGCCGTGCTGCTCTTCCAGGGCGTCGGAGAGGCTGCCGCCTCCGCGGACCCGGTCCCTGATATCCCCCACCGTGCGATGAACCCGCTCGTTTTCAGACAATTCCATCAGCACTTGCAGCGACCGGTCCAATGGCAAACCGGCGCCAAGCAGGGTGGAAAGTTGTTGCGTGAATTGGCCTACTTCGCGGCTGTTCATGCCGCGGCGACTGAGACTCAAACTGGAAAGACTGAATCCACCACCGCCGGCCTCCCTGGCTTGCAGGGGAATGTTGCCGGCTTCCTGCAGCTTGAGCACGACCATATCCACGCTAACGGCTTCCATGGTTCCACTGACCGTCTCTCCGCTGGGGGCGACGGCTTTGTATTCATATACGGGCATCAGGCTTCCTGGGTGACCCGCAGCACTTCATCGAGCGTGGTAATTCCCTGCAGACACTTGTTGAGACCGTCCTGATACATGGTCCGCATGCCTTCTTCCACGGCCAGATCCTGGATTTCCCCGGCCGTGGCGTGCTTCATGATCAATCGCCGGATCGGATCGGACAAGGTCAACAGTTCGAGGATGGTGGTCCGGCCGCGATACCCGGTGGGCATTTCTTCCGTTGGCAAAGGCCGGTACACGGTATAACGGTCGGCCTCGGCCAGCGCAGCGAAACCCAGCTCCGCCGCCACTTCCGGCAACAACTCATAGGATTCGCGATTCACCGGATCCAGTGTACGCACCAGGCGTTGTGCAAGAATGGCATTGACGGTGGAGGTCAGCAGATAGTCCTCCACGCCCATGTCCAGCATACGCGTGACGCCACCGGCGGCGTCATTGGTGTGAATGGTCGATAGCACCAGGTGACCGGTCAGGGCGGATTGAATCGCTATTCGAGCGGTTTCCAGGTCACGCATTTCGCCGATCATGATCACGTCGGGATCCTGCCGAACGATGGCGCGCAGGGCATGGGCAAAATCGAGACCGATCGAAGACTTGGCCTGGATCTGGTTGATGCCCTCCAACTGATACTCGACCGGATCTTCAACCGTGATGATTTTTCGGGTGGGCTTGTTCAGGGCGCTCAGCGCGGTGTAGAGCGTGGTGGTTTTACCGGAACCGGTCGGGCCCGTGACCAGGATGATGCCGTGGGGCATTTCCAAAGCCCTGACGAATTTCTTTTGAATCATGGCGTCGAATCCCAGCGAATCGAAATCGAGCACGATGCTCTCGCGGTCGAGGATTCGCATCACCACACTTTCGCCGTGCGAGGTCGGCACGGTCGATACACGCAAGTCAAGTTCCTTGCCCTGCACCCGGTGCATGATACGGCCGTCCTGGGGCAACCGGCGCTCGGCGATATTCAGCTTGGCCATGATTTTGATTCGGCTGATGACGGCCGCGGTGGATTTGGCCGGCGGAGCTTCTTCCTCCTGCAGAACGCCATCGATCCGATAGCGAACTTTGAGGCGATTTTCAAACGGTTCGATATGGATATCCGAAGCCCGCGCCTCCACCGCCCTTTGCATGATCAGGTTGACCAGCCGAATGACCGGCGCCTCGGAAGCGAGGTCCCGCAGGTGTTCGACATCTTCTATATCACCTTCTTTTTCAGCATCCAGGCCTTCAACGATCTGGCCCATGGCGCTGCGCCCGCCACCGAGTAATTTTTCGATGCCATTCTCGATCTCAGAAGCGATTCCCACGCAGGGAATGATATTTTTGCCGCTGGCCATCGACAGGGCCTTGCGTGCAAATTCATCGCGGGGATTGGCCATGACCACGGTGAGGTCACCATTCGACTCGGCGATCGGCAACAGCAGGTTTTGTCTCAAAAACCTGACTGAAACAGAGGGCAACTCAGGCACCTCGTCCGGCAAATCGGCGGTACGAACCAGTGGCAGTTCGAGCAAATCCGATTCCGCTTCGGCCACGTCCTTTTCCGAAACCAGGCCGAGACGAACCAGCAGGGTGACCAGGTCTCCACCATGCTGATCGCGATATGTCTCGGCTCGCTTGAGGTCGGTTTCCTTGAGTCGGCTTTTTTCGAGCAGAAAGGTACAGACAGCGTTGTCTATGGAAGACTGGCTCATCTCGCTGTGTTCGATCAATTCTTCACTCGCTTGCACTGACGCTGTACCCCTGCCCACCTGGCTTCACCGGCATTATAAGCGACCGGCGCCGGTTTCTCTCTACTGAAGGAGCCGGTGGGACTTTAAGAGTAAAGTCCCACCGGCTCCTGTTACAGACAGTTCACGATGCTATCGGTTCCGCTTCTTCATCACCTGCCCGACCCGCCAGCCGACAAATTGCTCAACCAATCTACGATTGGCCAGCACCCAGACGAAAATCGGCGCCAAGGCCGGAAAGATAAGTGAACCGAGCTGATACCCCAGAGCGATGGCGGAATCGCTGATGCCCGTATCCTGCACAATCTGGTACGTCTGGGACCCAAAGTTGAACGCCAGCATTTTGAGTGACTGCCAGAATACGCCCCAGATCTGAACCCCGGTGATCGTCACGTAACCGATCAACATGATAACGCCCTTTCTGATCCAGCTGACGTCTGAACCCATGACCAGGCCGAACAGCAGCGGCAAACCGTAACTGTAGACCAGCGGATTGACGATAAAACCCAGAGCCTCGGTGGTTCCATCGCGAAAGGTAAACGGAATGGTCGTCTCGACCTGCAACAGAAAATGCTGGTCGGGGTTGACAATCACCTGGTGAAAATGGCTGCCGAGCACATGACTCAAAAGCGCATCGGTCGCGATGCGCACCGGGGCGCCATGAAAGGCGGAAAGGTAGAACCATAACATGAACCCAAACAGCATCCAGAATGCCGCCAGGATCAATAACTCGCTTAACTTCAATTCGTCATCGGAATGGGCGACCGCCAATGCCAATTCATCCGAAACGGACTGCAACTCATCGTTGTGGGCAGTTTCGCCCGTCACCTCGTTGTTCTCTTGTTCTCCTGTCATTTGATCACCCTGTCCACTGACGTGCATTCAAAAACATTCGCCGCCAGGGGGAATTATCGCCCCATTCAGCTGGCGCCCAAGAGAAATTCACCGTTCTCAGGGTTCGTTCGGGATGAGGCATGAGAATGGTGACGCGACCATCGCTGTTGCACAGCCCGGTTATTCCGCCCGGAGAACCGTTGGGGTTCAACGGATAGCGTTCCGTTGCCGCGCCTTCGCCATCAATATAGCGCAAGGCCACCAGGTCTTCAGGCAAATTGCCGTTGACCGGGTCCATGCGGCCTTCGCCATGGGCCGTCGCCACCGGGATTCGGGCGCCTTCCATTCCGCGGAAGAAGAGAGATGGCGATGCGCCAACCTCCACCAGGCTGAGACGCGCTTCGAATTGCTCCGAACGATTGGTGACGAAATCGGGCCAGCACTCGGCGCCGGGAATCAGTTCGCGCAATGCCGACAGCATCTGACAACCGTTGCAGACGCCGAGTGCGAAGCGGGACTCATCGGAAAGGAAATCGCCAAATTGCCGCCGCAACGCATCCTGGAACAGGACCGACTTGGCCCAGCCCCGCCCTGCACCCAGCACGTCACCGTATGAAAACCCGCCGCAGGCGACGAAGCCGCAGAATTCATCCAGCGTGTATCGTCCGTCCAGTAAATCCGACATGTGCACGTCGACCGCGGTAAAGCCAGCGGCATCAAAGGCCGCCGCCATTTCCACGTGACCGTTGACGCCCTGTTCGCGCAGCACCGCGACGCGCGGCCGTGCACCGGTGACGATCATCGGGGCTGCCGGGTTCACCGACGGATCGAACGTTAATTGCGGCGCGATCCCGGCCTGGCTCCAGTCCATCGCCAGTTCGAGTTCCTGGTCAGCGCAATCGGGATTATCGCGCAAGCGCTGTACCGAGTGACTGGTTTCACTCCATAACTTCTGCAGTTCCGGCAGGCTTTCGTCAAGAATCTGCTGTTGACCATTGAACAGGACCAGCCGCGAACCCGCTACCGGCCGGCCGAGGTGGTGAATTTCGTTTGCAAGCCCGGCCCTGGCGGCCAGAGCCCGAAAGGTTTCCAGGTCGGTATCCCGGACCTGCACAACCGCCCCCGGTTCCTCGCTGAACAGGAACGCATTCAAGGCCTGCCCGGCCAAATCGATGTTCAACTCGAGACCACAATGGGCAGCGAATGCCATTTCGCATAGGGTGGTCAACACTCCGCCATCGGAACGGTCATGATAGGCCCTGATCAGGCCGGCCGAATTGGCGGACTGCACCAGGCTGAACAGGCCGCGCAACAACTCCGCTGAATCCAGGTCGGGAGTGACGTTACCAAATTGCGACCAAACCTGCGCCAGCACGGAGGCCCCGAGCCGATTCTGCCCCCGGCCCAGGTCGATCAGTAACAGGCTGCTGTCGCCGCCGGCCAGGTCCAGTTGAGGCGTCAAGGTACGCGCCACGTCGGTGACCGGTGCAAATGCCGATACCACCAGCGAAACCGGCGACCGCATTCTGATTTCTTCTGACCCTTCCCGCCACACGGTTTTCATCGACAGGGAATCCTTGCCGACCGGTATGGCGATGCCCAGTTCGGGGCACAAATCGAGCCCCACAGCCTTGACCGTATCAAACAGGTTGGCATCCTGGCCCGGCTCACCCGCCGCCGCCATCCAGTTGGCGGACAAACGAATGTCGGAAATGTCCTCGATGGCGGCCGAAGCGATGTTGGTAACAGATTCGGTGATCGCCATTCGGCCTGATGCCGGACCGTTCAATACCGCCATCGGCGTGCGTTCGCCCATGGCCATGGCTTCGCCGGACCGGGTTTTGAAATTGCTCAGAGTAACCGCCGCGTCGGCAACGGGTAATTGCCACGGCCCAACCATCTGATCCCGGGTGACCAGACCGCCGACGGACCGGTCGCCAATTGTTACCAGGAACGACTTGCTGCCCACGGCCGGGAATCGCAGAACCCGCCGCAGGGATTCGCCGGTATCCAGCTTGCTGGCGCTGAAATTCCCACCGTCGAAGTTCAGCCGGGCCACATCACGAAACATGCTCGGTGTTTTTCCCAGCAACAATTCCAGTGGCATGTCGACCGGCAGGTCCTTGAACCACTCGTCGGCCACCGTCAACTGCAAGTTGGCCGTGGCGTGGCCCAGCATGGCCATCGGGCATCGTTCCCGTTTGCAGATCGCTTCGAACGCTTCGAGTGATGCGGGTTCTATCGCCAGCACGTAACGTTCCTGCGCTTCGTTGCACCAGATTTCCATCGGTGACATGGCGGTGTCGAGGTTCGGAATCCGGCGCAATTCAAGCTTGCCGCCCTGCCCACCGTCATCCAGCAATTCGGGCAAGGCGTTGGACAGGCCGCCGGCGCCCACATCATGAATGGACAATATGGGGTTGTTCTCCCCCATGGCCCAGCATGCATCAATCACTTCCTGGCAACGCCGTTGCATTTCCGGGTTGCCGCGTTGAACCGAAGCGAAATCGAGCTCTTCATGACTTTGACCGCTGCCGACCGAGGATGCAGCGCCGCCACCGAGGCCAATCAACATGGCCGGTCCACCGAGCACAATCACGCAGGCGCCCTCGATCAGTGGCAGTTTTTCGACATGCTGCTCGCGGATGCTTCCCATGCCGCCGGCCATCATGATGGGTTTGTGATAGCCCCAGAGTTCACCACCGACTTCCTGTTCAAAGGTTCTGAAATAGCCGCATAATGCCGGTCGCCCGAATTCGTTGTTGAATGATGCGCCACCGATCGGGCCTTCGAGCATGATGTCGAGTGAACTGGCGATGCGCCCCGGTTTCCCAAAATCGGTACGCCATGGAAATTCCAGGCCCGGCAGATCGAGGTGGGACACCGAAAACCCGGTCAGGCCGGCTTTCGGCCGGGCTCCGCGGCCGGTGGCCGCTTCGTCCCGTATTTCGCCGCCGGATCCGGTGGCGGCGCCCGGGAACGGTGAAATGGCAGTGGGATGGTTGTGGGTTTCTACCTTGATTTGAAAAGGCAGATTCTCGGTAACCCAGCCGTAAGCACCGCTATCCGGATTGATAAAGAACCGCTCGCCCCGGGGCCCCGCAAGCACCGCAGAATTGTCGTGGTAGGCGGACAAAACCCCGTCGGGCGAAATCTTGTGCGTGTTCCGGATCATGCCAAACAGCGTCTGATCGCTGGCCTGGCCGTCGATCCGCCACTGTGCATTGAAGATCTTGTGCCGGCAATGTTCCGAATTGGCCTGTGCAAACATCATTAGTTCGGCGTCGGTAGGATCGCGGCCCATTTTGGTGAACGCGCCGACCAGGTAGTCGACCTCGTCCATCGACAAAGCCAGCCCCAATTCGCGGTCCGCGCCTATCAGCGCGTCGCGCCCCCGGCTGGTCACCGGGATACGGGATAACGGCTTGGGGGAATGGTGGCCGAATAAAGCCCGTGCACTCTCGAGCGAAGGCAGGACCGATTGGGTCATGCGATCATGCAACAGGGATCGAAGTCGCGACAAACCGTCTTCGCTCAGCGAGGGGACCGAGGGAATCCGGTAGGCCACGCCTCGTTCAATTCGTGTGACGGACTGCAAACCACACCGTTGGGCGATGTCGGTGGCTTTGGTCGACCAGGGAGATTGCGTTCCCAGCCGCGGAACCACCAGCTGTAAATCTTCGCCGCCAATTCCGGTAGCGAGTTCACCGTGCAACAGGTCCTGCAGATTAGCGCATTCCGCACTTTCCAACGCGGAAACGGATTCGATCAGGTAAACAAAGCGGGCATCAACGGCTTCACCGGCTCCCGGTATAGCCGACATCTGTCGCGCCAGCTTGCGTTTACGAAAATCAGAAAGGGCGGGTTCTCCCAAAAGACAGGTGAACTCGGACAAGGCAACACTCCCGGATTATTGGTATCGGCCGGTCTACGCGCCGGCAAGTGGGGCTATTTTACCCTACAAACACTGCCGCCGGCGGTAGTTTTTGGTACTTACAGCCTGCCGGGTCTGACTCATCCTGACGAAGGAAAGCTGGCAGGCCGGTGACTACTCGGTTGCCTCGGCTTCGGTCTTGGCCAGCAAGTCAAGCCGTTCGCGTAACTTGTCCGGCGGTACGTAGCCCGGTATCAGCTGGCCGGTTGATGTGATCAGTGCGGGTGTACCGGTTACGCCCAGTTCGACTCCGGTTTGATATTGCTTTGCCACCGGGTTGTCACACGATAGAGGATCGGGTTCACTACCCAGTTTGGCTTCGGTAAGCGCCTTTTGTTGATCGTCAGAGCACCAGACGGCGACAGCCTTTTCATAGGAACGGGAACCGATGCCGGCACGAGGAAACGCCATGTAATGAATAGCGATGCCCTGCGCATTGTATTCCTCGACCTGGGAGTGCAGTTTGCGGCAGTAACCGCAATCGATATCCGTGAACACCGTCAGGTCATACACCGGGTCTGGCGGTGCAAACGTGATTTGGCCAGAGGTGTCTATGTTCGCCATCAGTTCTTTTCGAACCGTGCTCTTGGAGGTTTCGGTCAGGTCTTCCCGCGTATCGAGGTCGATCACACGGCCCTGGAACAGGTATTTCCCGTCCGCCGAGGTATACACGATATCGCCATTGATCTGCACCTGCAGAATTCCGTCGATGGGCGTCTCGGAAATTGCAATGGAACGGGCGGTTGGCGCCAACTGGCGAATCCGCTGTTCGATCATCGAATAATCGTCTTGAGAGTCGTCTTGAGCGACAGCCGATACTGACAGGAGCATTAACAGCACCAATAAACCTGTTTTCATTTGCCTCATGGCACACCTCTTGATTATTAAAGTACTTTCCACGTTGGATAACAGGGCGGCCTTGAGAGCAAGCGGGTATGCGTGCTTTCCTCGACTACCATCGTCTCTGTTGATGTATGAACAACCGATGATACTAAAGTTCCATCGACCGGCACCAGCTGATTTAATTTTTTCGAGTTTGACGCCAAACCTGGTTCCGGTCGCCTCACAGCCCCGTTTCAACCCCTCGGATGATGTTTACTGTGAAGCGCCTTGAGTCCCTCGCGCGCGATGTGCGTGTATATCTGGGTGGTGGAGAGATCACTATGCCCCAACAGCAACTGCACCACGCGCAGATCGGCGCCGTGATTCAGCAAGTGGGTGGCGAATGAATGCCGCAGAACATGGGGAGAAACTGACTGGCTGATGGAAGCCACCGCCGCGTAACGTTTGATGGCATGCCAGAACGCCTGGCGGGTCATACCGGCTTTACGGTTGGTGACGAAAACTTGTGGACACTCCCCTTCACCCATCAACTGGGGCCGCGCATCCGCCAGGTATTTTTGCAGCCAGTTCAGCGCCTCCTCGCCGAGCGGAACCAGCCGCTCCTTGTTACCTTTGCCCATGATCCGAACCACCCCCTGGTTCATTCCCAGGTCTGAAAACTCCAGGCCAATCAACTCCGTTACCCGCAACCCGGTCGCGTACATCAATTCAAGCATGGTGCGGTCGCGCAAACCCATCACGGTCTCCGTATCCGGCGCCTCCAGCAAGGCTTCAACCTGGGTTTCACTCAACGCTTTGGGCAAGCCTCTGCCCATTTTTGGACGTTCGATCAACGCCGATGGATCTTTCCGGATGCGGCCTTCCCGCAGCAACCACTGGTAAAACTGCCGGAAACCCGAAAGATATCGGGACAGGGAACGCGGGTTTCTTCCCTGCTGGACCTGGGTTGCGAGGAAATGAAGCAGGTCATCGCGGCCGGCGGAATCCAGGTCTTTGCCACGTTTTTGCAATTGATCGCCCAGGATTTGCAGGTCATAGCGATAGGATTGCAGTGTGTTGTCACTCAGACCGCGTTCCGCCCAGGCGGAATCGAGGAACTGCTCGATGAGTTGTTCATTCCGGGTCATGAAGCCTGTCTCCTGCGCTCTTCACGCAGATGGTTCAGCCACTGCCGGGCGGCATCCCTGCTGTTTTCGGACTGGCTCGCGGCAACCCAATCCGAACGGGCGTCGTCGAAGCTTTGCAGGTTGAAATGGGCGATGCCACGAAGCAGGTAAGCCTCCGCCATTTTACGCGGGTCCAGCCCGCCCTTTTCGAGGGCGGTATTCAGCGCCACCCGGGCCTCTTCCCACCGTTCCAGGTCGACCAGAATATAAGACCGCCGCAAATCGACCTCGCCGTCTTCCGACACGGCGCCCGCCGACTGGTAGGCCTGCAGCGCCAATTGCAGTTCCTCCGCCCGGTACCAGGAATCGGCAACCATCAGCCAGTGGCGCTGTGAAGACGAGACCAGGCCATCTTCCATGCCTTTTTCCAGCACCATCGCCGCCCGGTAGGGTATGTCGGCCAGGCTATAGAGGCTGGAAAGCCAGACCAGGTCGGATTCGCTATCCAGCAACTGGTTGCGATAAGCCAAAGCCATGATGGCGAGGGCCTTTTCCGGTTGCTTCAGCTTGTAGCTGACCTGAGATAGCTGGATCCAGTACGATTTCCTGGCCGGCCACAGGGCCACCATGGTTTCGAGCGTTGCCTCGGCCGACGGATATTGTTTCAACTCGAACTGTGCTGCGAGTTTAAGCTGGTACCACTGTTCCTGCGGATTGGGGTCGATTGAAATGGCGGTATCGATCGCCTCCAGCGCCTCGATGTAATTGTTCATCCTCGAGAAAATGGACGCCTTGAGCACCCACGCGTTTGCACCGGCCTGTTCCGGAGGAGTGTGGCACAACCACAGGTCCAGTTTTTTTGACGCATCCGCGTAGCGTTCCTGCATGAAATAAAGTTGGGCCACCTGGTACATCAGCGCAAAATGCGTCTCATCAGGCAGGATGTCCAGTTCCAGGGCCTTTTCGAATTGGGTCGAAGCACGATCGTAATCTTCTGTTGCCCAGGCAACCTGGCCGAGCGCCTGGTAAATAATGGCCTGCAGATACTGATCCCGGCCGGCTCGGGTCATCAGCCTGTCCAGTTCCTCCTCGGCCGCTTCGTAGCGCTGTTCGGATACCTCTTCGTTGATTCGATTCAATTGCCGCCAGGTCATTTCATCGAGCGCATGAATATGGACATTGCGTTCGTCGCTGCATTCGCTCTTCTGCGCGACAGCCGGCCCGGTGGTGAGCGCTGAAACGGCCAGGATCAGAACAATCGCACAAGTTCGCCACCAGGCCATTCGCAGAAGCAGCACGCAACACGGGGCTTCTTTCCGGGCTGGTTGATTGAGATACCGTGTGTTCATCCCGCTGCCGAGGCCTAGTGGGCCCCAG
>Ga0210063_1000475_pt1 | contig 12131 bp, 11 predicted proteins | sample Muzzi_PWA_D1_FD_185529 | JGI IMG/M metagenome (GOLD analysis project Ga0210063, IMG submission 185529) | Wetland microbial communities from San Francisco Bay, California, USA, that impact long-term carbon sequestration - Muzzi_PWA_D1 (SPAdes) | ecosystem: Environmental > Aquatic > Marine >... | reverse complement strand
CGGTCGCCGCGGCGGGCTCGAGCTGGATTGCAGCAGACGGGCATTGAGTCCATCTGGCTGAGGTTCGGCGCGCTTTCTGTACGAAGCTGCCTGTCACAAGCGCCGTGGGCCGTGAACTTTTACTGCGAAGGAATGACACCGGCGGCTGCCAGTTCGGCAATTTCTGCGTCGTTCCTGATTTCGCGCAGAACCTCCAGCGTATGTTCGCCGAGCTCCGGCGAGGGCCGCTGCAGGCCTGCCGGCGTGCGGCTGAACCGGCCCTGCGGCCGGGGCTGACGCATGAGTCCGCCGTGCGGGTGGGTGAATTCTTCCAGTGCACCCATGGCTTTGACCTGCGGGTCATCGACCACGTCGCTGCGCGTGTTGATCCTGGCGTACGGCACGTCGTTGGCTTCAAGCCGTTCGCATATGTCATCGGTGCTGAAGCGGGCATAAGCGTCGGTGAGCAGCTGCTGCAGTGCCACCCTGTGCTCGAGTCGGCCTTCCGGCGTCGCGAAACGCTCGTCACCCCAGAGTTCAGCCAGTCCGAGCGCGGTGAAAGTGCCTTCGATTTCAGCGCTTTTGACCGGCATCACCGCGACATGGCCGTCCGCGGTGGCACGGACGAAATTTGAGTGATCGATGTTGGGCACTTCGGTGACGTCATCGCCGACGAAAGAAAAGTTGTACATGCCGTCCGGCCAGATGAAGTGCAGTGCGGCATCCAGCATGGACAATTCGACCTTCTGCCCGACACCCTGGGTCTCGCGCGCGAACAGTGCCGCGGTGACCAGCTGTGCTGCGTTCAGTGACGTGACCTTGTCGCAGATCAGCGTATTGATCATCTGCGGCTGGCCGCTGTCCGCATCCGACTGCAGTGCTGCGATGCCGCTCACCGCCTGGATGACAGCGTCGTACACGCGTCTTTTTGCGTAGGGTCCGGTGCTGCCGACCCCGTTGATCGACAGGTAAACGATGCGCGGATTTACTGCTTCGCAGGCGGCGTAGCCGAGACCGAGTCTATCCATCACACCGGGACGGAAGTTTTCGACAACAACGTCTGCTTTGCCGATCAGGTCGAGCAGGACTTTCTGCCCTGCCTCGGTGCGCGCATCGATGACCAGTGAACGTTTGTTGCGGTTCATCATCGCGAAGGACGCGCCCACCGAGCCTCGCCGTGGTCGCCCGCGTCGCATCAGATCACCGTCCGCGGCTTCAATTTTGATGACGTCGGCACCCTGATCACCGAGGATGGCGGTACCGATGGGGCCGGAATAGATTGCCGTGAAATCAATGACCCGAACGCCGGCGAGGGGACCCCGTTCGGCGCTGCTATGCTGCCCGGCCTGGGTGCCGGAACCGGTATCAGAACCAGAACTGCTCATCGCATATCCTCCTCTCCCGATCGATCAAGTTACAATATTCCGGCTCGCGTGTAATGCGGCGCAATCGCAATACGCATTCGCAATAAGAGTCAGGCGCAGTCGACCAGATGTCAGCCCGCCGTCTGGTGCAGCAGTTCATGGGCTCTGCTGATTCTGTTCAGCAGTGTTTCGATACGCCCATTCCAGGCTGACTGAAATTCATCTGTCCAGGCGCTACCGGCAGCGTCCCGTACCGTGCTGACGACGGCGTCGAACAGATTTTCGTACATATAGGGTTCCACACCGTAGGACTCATGGCTTTTGGTTTCGAATTCCAGATAGGAACTCAACTCCGCTTCGCCATCTTCCATCAGCAACAGCAGCACCTGATCCATCATTCTGCCGAGCATGTAGTTGTCCATGTGGTCCATCAGCCGGGCTGAGTCAGGGCACAGCCGGTGGTAGTTCGAAAACACGCGCTCGGTGATATCGCCGGCATTTTCAGCAACGATTTCAAGCGATTCGATGATGTGGCTGCTGTTGCTGCTCAAGGTCGGTCTCCTCGTACCAGACTGAAGTCTGCTGCGGTTCGGTGAATTACCCACGCCCCGGCTGCGCCAGGCGCGATTCGATAGACAATAACCATTATCATCAGAACTCTGAAGTCTGCGCCCGATTGAGCAGGCGGCAACTGTCAGTCCGCCAGGAGACCAGCATGCCCGAATTCACCCGACGTCGACTGTTTCGCAGTTCTGTGGCTGCGGCTGTAGGATTCGCCGTCACCCCGCTGCGCGCTGCCGAACTCCAGTTCCGGCCGGAACCGGGAATCGCGCGCCTGAGCGCCAATGAAAATCCCTATGGCCCAAGTCCCAAGGCTCTGCTTGCGGCCAACCAGGCAGCAACCCACGGCGCTTATTATCCCGGACCCATTTCCCGGGATCTGCTGGCAATGATTGCTGAGCGGCACGAACTTGCGCAGGACAACGTGGTGCTGAGTTCCGGCTCCAATGAAGCCCTGTGTGCCGCCATGGCTGCGTTCGGTCGCGAAGGCAGCATTCTCGCGCCGGAACTGACTTACGGTCCGCATCTGCGGTATGCGCAGAACATCGGCGTAAACGTCGTCCGTGTGCCGCTGGCGGCAGACATGAGCATCGATCTGGCGGCAATGGCCGCACGCGCCGCTGAAGCTGATGTCGCGCTCGTTTATGTCTGCAATCCCAACAACCCCACCGGCATGCTGATCGACGGCGAGCAGTTGCGGGCTTTCTGTCGCACAGTGGGTAACAACGCCGTCGTGCTGGTGGATGAAGCCTACAACGAACTCACCGACGATCCGCAGGCGTCATCCATGCTCGATCTGGTGCGCGCCGGAGAGAACGTGATCGTCATGCGCACATTCTCGAAAATTTACGCGCTGGCCGGGCTGCGCATCGGTTATACCCTGGCGCCGCCAGCCCTGGCACAGACTCTCGGCAATCACATCATGTCCTGGCCTAACGTGGTCGGGCTTGCCGCCGCGGTCGCCAGCTACAACGATGAGGCATTCGTGCGGTTTTCGCGAGAGCGCATTGCGCAGGGCAGGGAGATGATTGGCGAGGTATTCCAACGCTATGAGGTGCCGTATCTGCCGTCCCAGGCCAATTTCGTTTATGCGGATATCGGCCGCAACGCTACGGAATTTGCCCGCAGGATGCTGGCGCGCAACGTCAGAATTCGAGGGGCCTATGCGCCTTATGACCACTATTCCAGGGTAAGCACCGGCAAACTCGAAGATCTGCGGACCTTCGCGCGGGTGTTCGGCGAAACCTACAGCAGCTGAGAACAGGATTGGATCCACTCACTCAGGGCGCGCTGGGCGCTGCCTTCGCGCAATCGGCTGCCGAATCCCGCAGAATCCGCTCCGCTTCTGTGCTTGGCGCGCTGTCCGGAATGGCGCCGGATCTGGATGTGCTGATTTCATCGAGCACCGATCCACTGCTGTTTTTAGAATATCATCGCCACTTCACCCACGCGCTGGCATTCATACCCGTTGGCGCACTGATCTGCGCCGGCGTGCTGCACTGGTTTGTGCGCAAGCGCCTGAGTTTCGGTTGGACCTATCTGTTCTGTCTGCTGGGTTATGCCAGCCATGGACTGCTGGATGCGTGCACCACCTACGGCACGCAGCTGCTGTGGCCGTTCAGCGATATGCGGGTGGCCTGGCACCTGGTTTCGGTGGTTGATCCGGCGTTTTCCGTCCCGCTTGGAATTGTCGTGCTGTTGACCTTCCTGCGCCGCCAGCGGATCTGGGCCTGGATCGGCCTGGCCTGGTGTGCGCTCTATCTGAGCCTCGGTTACTGGCAGAATCAGCGGGTCATTGCGGCTGGCTGGGAACTGGCCGGCGCTCGTGGTCATGCGCCCCTGCGACTCGAAGCCAAACCCGGATTTGCCAATCTGCTGGTGTGGAAACTCGTCTATGAATACGACGGTCACTACTACGTGGATGCGGTGAGGGCAGGGTTGATGATGCAGATCTATCCGGGCTCGCAGGCGCAGAAACTGGATCCCGCAGAACATCTGCCCTGGCTCTCCTCCGGTTCAGTGCAGGCGCTGGATCTGGAGCGCTTCCGCTGGTTTTCCAACGACTATCTGGCGATCCGTCCGGATAACGAAGTGGTCGACGTGCGTTATTCAGTGGTGCCGAATGAAATCGAACCCTTGTGGGGTATCCGCCTGCGGCCGCATGCTGCGGAAGACGCGCATGTCAGTTACTTTACCCAGCGCCAGGCAGGGCCTGCCGCGCTGCGGCGGCTGCTGGCAATGCTTGCAGGCCGCGACCCTGCAGAGTTCCAGAAAGACGTGATAAAAACCCTTTAAGCACTTGTTATAGAAAGAAATATGTTTTGTCGAAAATCCAGATTATGCGGCCTCGACAGCGCTGTGCGGGTACTGCTGGCACTGTCTGCAAGCCTGCTGTTGACGCATCCGACTGCGGCGGCAACCGCAGAAGCCCGGCACGGACCCCTGCCCGATGAACTTGCCCTTTACCGGATTGCGCAGGCGGCGTCCGCTGCTGATCTGGAAGCCGATATCCGCCGGCTGGTGGGTTTTGGTACCCGGCATACGCTGTCGGAAACGACCTCGGACGTTCGTGGTATCGGAGCGGCCAGACGCTGGATTCTCTCGCAGTTCGAAAATATTTCCGCAGGCTGTGGTGGCTGTCTGGAGGTGATCCGGCAGAGCGATGTGGTGTCAGGACCGCGCATTCCGCAGCCGACGGAAGTCGTCAACGTGCTGGCGATCCAGCGCGGCAGCCGGGAACCGAATCGATTTGTCGTCATGAGTGGAGACATTGACTCCAGAGTCTCGGATCCCCTTGATGCGGAGTCGGACTCGCCCGGCGCGAACGATAACGCCAGCGGCATGGCGGGCGTACTGGAGGTGGCCCGTATTCTCAGCCGTTATGAGTTTCCGGCTTCGATCATCTACGTCGGCCTGTCAGGCGAAGAGCAGGGCCTGTACGGCGGACAGATCATGGCCAGAAGGGCGCGTGAGGCGGGCTGGGAAATTGAGGCGGTTCTGAACAATGACATGATCGGTAACATCAAAGGGGTCAATGGGGTGATCGACAACAGCAGCGCCAGGGTGTTTTCTGAAGGCACCCGTGTGGTCGAAACCGCCGACGAAGCCCGGCTGCGACGTTTTACTGGCGGCGAAGTGGATTCACCTTCGCGCAATCTCGCACGCTACGTCCATCAGATGGCAGACGCTTATCTGACAAATCTGGACATCATGATGATATACCGGCTTGACCGGTTCGGGCGCGGCGGCCACCACCGGCCGTTCAATGATGCCGGCTATCCCGCCGTGCGGATCATGGAAACCAATGAGAACTACACACGCCAGCATCAGGATCTGCGGGACGAAGATGGGATCAGCTATGGCGATGTGATCGAAGGGGTGGATTTCGACTATGCCGCCAAACTCACCGGACTCAACGCGGTGACGCTCGCAGCACTCGCCTCGGCACCGGCCCCGCCGCGTGATGTGAGCATTACCGGGGCGGTGCAGCCCAGCGCCAAGCTGAGTTGGAGCCCGGTGCCGGGCGCGGTGGCTTACAAAGTCTACTGGCGGCTGACTACGTCACCGGTCTGGACCCACAGTCGGGCTGTCGGCGACGTGACAACGGCAACCCTTAAGGATCTGGTGATCGACAACTACATCTTCGGCGTGGCCGCTGTGGCCGCGGGCGGCTTTGAAAGTCCGGTCGTATTTCCCGGCCCGGCAGGCAGTTTTTACTGGGAGGGGGCAGGGGAGTAGACCCTCGGCCTGAGTCTGCGCAGATGAGCCGTTGCCGTGTTGCCACCTTCAATATGAAAAACCTGTTTCTTCCCGGAGGCAGTGTCGGGCAGCCAGCGATCCAGGGTGCGCTGCCTAAACGTCGGGCTGAACTGCGGGCGCTGGCGCGGGCGCTGCAACTGGCTGATGCGGATGTGGTGGCGCTGCAGGAGGTGGGCTCCATCACCGCGTTAGAGGCAGTCAATCAGCTGCTGGCCGAACCTTATCCGCATCTGCTCATGCTGCCCGGCAACAGTGCCCGGGGAATCCATCTGGCGTACGCAAGCCGAGTGCCCGCAAACGTGGTATCACACCGCGAGCTGCGGCTGCTGGACGATGCCGGTCGTGAGCTCGAAGATCACACCAGCGTCGACGATGCAGCTGCCGGGCAGATGTCACCGCTGAAGCTGCAGCGCGATCTCGTGCGACTGGACTGTGAGTTGCAGGACAGACCGGCAGCCACGCAGCTGACGCTGTTCAATGTACATCTGAAATCTCCGAATCAGCCCGCCTGGGCCCGGCTCAGCGCGCAGGATCTGCGCTGCGCAGAGTGCCGTCTGATTGCCCGGGTGGTCAGCGATTTTGCCGTCCGGTATCCGCGAGCGGCGATCGTCATACTGGGCGACTTCAACGCCGAATGGCAGGCAGCAGCACTGGAGCCACTGCGGCAGGCGGGCTTCAGCTGCGCTGACGGCGCCCTTTCGGCCAGCCTGCCGGCAAGCTTCTGGTCGCTCGGCCTGACGATAGATCACATCCTCGTCAACGCGATCGCAGCCGAGAGGATCGTTACCGGAAGTCTCAACGTCATTAACGACAAACGCTGCCGGCGCGGCTCTGACCATGCTCCGGTACTGGTCGATCTGGCGCTGTAAACAGGACGCCCGACAGAGCCTTTTTCAGTCTGTGTCTTCGGCGCTGAGTACGCCAGCTGCTTCCAGTTGATCCAGTTGTGTATCGCTCAGCGCCAGCAGTTCGCGCAGGACACTGCGATTGTCGTGGCCACGGCGGCTGGCTCCGGAAGCGGGGCCACAGTCCCCGCCGGAAAAACGGAAGGGTGAGCGCGGAATATTGACGGATTCGCCACCAACATCGATGGCGACGAACGCTCCGCGGGCTCTTGCCCAGTCTTCGTTGATGGTCTCCGCCAGCGGTTTGACCTTGCCCAGCGGTGTCCGCGAGGAGTCCAGCGCGGCTTCGAAATCCTCCAGTGAAGCGAACTCATCGGCCCAGGATTGCATCAACGCTTTGATCTGCGCATCGCAGCCCTGGGTGTCTTTGGGTTCAAACCAGCCGCGTGTTTCGAGCTCCGCGGATTTGCCGAGCGCTCCTGCGACACCGAAAATCCAAGTGGTGGGATTGCCGGGTACCTGCACCCAGCTGCCGTCTGCCAGCTGCAGCAGGGCTGCTTTGCCAGGCCGGAACGGACTGATCTCGCCGCGAAAACCGCCGTTGACCTCGACGGCTGTCCATTCGTTGACCGCAAGCATGGTCTCCGCCATGGAAACATCGATGTGCTGCCCCTGACCGGTTCGCAGACGGTGCACGAGTGCGGCGAGGATAGCGGTGGCCGCCTGTGCGCCGACGGCGAAGTCAGCGTGCGAGACAGCTTCAGGGAGTGGTTCGGTGCCACGCTCGCGGGCATTGAGATCAACCAGGCCCAGCTCCGCATGGATGATCGGGGCATACGCCCGTCGGCCGGCAGCAGGACCGGTCTGACCATAGCCGCTGATTGAGCAGTAGATGATATCTGGCTTCAGTTCCCGCAGCTGCGGGTAACCAACGCCCAGGCGCGCGGCGACTCCGGCGCGGTAGTTTTCGACCACGACGTCGCTCTGTGCGGCCAGATTCTGCACCAGTTTCACGCCCGCGGGTTGTGACAGGTCTATGGACAGATGTCGTTTGCCGGCGTTCTGTTGCGTGTAGCCGAGCGCAACGCCACCGGCTTTCGGAACTCCACGCCGCATCAGATCGCCATCCGGCGGCTCAACTTTTATGACTTCTGCACCGAGATCCGCGAGCGTTCTGGTGCAGGCGGGGCCGGCGACCACTCTGGTCAGATCCAGTATCCGGAATCCGTTAAGCAACATGTTATGAATCCGCCGGGTAGCTGGCGCGGTCGTCAATCGGCCACAGTGCACGGCTGCAATGCTGACGTTCGAAAACCTCGATGTGGTGCGTGGTCAGTCTGGGCGGGTCAGCGGTAATGATCCGGGCGGCGAGATCCTGAAAACCTGCGCGGAAGTGGTTGCTGGATTTCAGCGCCACGTACTTCAGGCGCATGACGTCCACACCGAGGGCGAGAAAAGGCTCAGGATCAAACGTCTGGCTGCGGTTGCTGGCGATGATGACGTCGATACCGTCAATCTGCAGCCGTGCCATGCGCCCGAGTTTCATCGGCATACCTTTGAACATCGCCTGCATCACGATGCGTCCATCGTGCAGCGATTTGACGTAGGCGCTGGTTTCGATAGGTGCACCATGCAGGTCGTCATAACGCCCGCCCAGACTGATAGAGATGGTGCTGCCGACCCCTGCGGCATGCGCCTGAGATGCAGTTTCGGCATCGACGATGAAACCGAAACAGGCGTCTTCGAGTTGCGCTTCGAGCATGGCGCGGAGCAGATGTGTACCGTCGCCGGGTGCGCCACCACCGCAGTTGTCCGATGTCTCGTGCAGTACAATCGGGTAGGCATCTGCCTGCCGTGCTTCGGCGACCGCCGCCGCGGCTGATAGACTCTGTGGGCGGAAGCTGTCGCGATCGTTCCACAGCGCCAGTGCCAGCTTCCCGGCGACGGATTCCGCCAGCCCCGCATCCGCCTCTGTCGTCACCGCGATATAGCAACCCACATGGGCCACGTCGGTATAGGGAAAGCCGTGAAACCAGCTGACGTCGATCACGCCCGGCTGCTCTTCGGCCTCCAGCATCCTTGCCAGCCACGATCTGCCGGGATCGGTAAACGTGGTTGTCGTCGGCAGCAACATCGGCAGTGTGACCAGATGGGTAGTGGTCTTCAGGCCTTCCCGATGCATACGGATCGCCAGTGCCACCGCTTCCGCGGCTCGCTCGTGCAGATCGATATGCGGATAGTGGTGACAGGCAAAAATACCGTCGAGTGCATCAGTCATCGTTGGGGTGATGTTGCCGTGCAGATCGAAGCTTGCGGTAACCGGGATCGAATCTCCGAGCAGTTTGCGAACGCTGACTGCAAGGTCTCCTTCGAGATCCTCAATGCCATCAACCACGCCGGCACCGTGCAGGCAGAGCACCACCGCATCTGCCTGGACCCTGGCCAGGCCGTCGAGGATTTCCTGTTTGAACGCCTGGTAGGCTGCGTATTCGATAATGCCGGAAGGCTGGGTAGACGCGAACAGAATCGGTACCGCTTCCACGTCATTGGCTGCACAGGCATCAACAGCCCCGCCAACATCGGACTGCTGACCCCGTGTTTTCAGCAGACGTTCGCCACGCAGCTGGTAAAAGGCATCAGCGGGTGTCCGGTCCCGGCAGTAGCTGTTGGTTTCGTGGGAGATTCCTGCGATTGCGATGCGCATTTTCGCTTCCTTCTTGGCTGGCGGTCTGATCGAGGTGGATTGGTCTGTTATAGCGGAGCGTGCAAATTCCGGCGCAGGCAGTATATGAATCTGCTGCGCTTTGGAAAGCGTCAGCTCTATCGCGCTGTTCCATTATTGGTGTCGCGCCAAACCTGGCCGCTCAGGCATAATGGCAGGCTTTAGTCCGGATACGTAAGGGGAGTATATGGTTCGCGCGGTATTGTTGATTGGGGTATTGCTGGGAGCCGTTCTGGGACACGCAGCGGAATACAAAGCACCCCGTGTGCCCGGCACCAGCGTTCCGGATCTGAATGGCATCTGGCAGGTGCTCAATGAAGCGAACTGGGATATCGAACTGCACATGGCCAAGCCCGCACTGGTGGTGCGCGAAGGTCCCCATGGACCGATCCCGGCGAAAGACGTTCTGGCGCTGGGCGCGATTGTTTCGGTTCCCCCCGGTATGGGGGTCGTCGACGGGGGACAGATTCCGTATACGCCGCAGGGGCTGGAAATCCGGGAAGCCAATCGGGAAAACTGGCTCGAGCGATCGCCGGAGGTGAAGTGTTATCTGCCGGGTGTGCCGCGGGCAACCTACATGCCGCAACCGTTCCAGATTTTTCAGAACGCCGATTCGGTATTCATCGCTTATCAGTATGCGGGAGCTGTCAGAGACATATACCTGGAAGACCCGGGTCCGGCGCAGGTGGATTCGTGGATGGGCCAGTCGGTTGGGCACTGGGAAGGGGATACGCTGGTGATTGAAGTCACCGGCCTGAATGGTCAGGCATGGCTGGATCGCGCGGGTAACCATCTTACCTACAAGGCCAAAGTCACCGAACGTTACACTCCGCTTGGCCCGAACCATCTGCAGTATCAGGCGACCATCGAGGATCCGGACACCTTTACCGAGGCCTGGAGCATCAGCATGCCGCTGTATCGCCGTATGGAACCGGATGCGCAGTTGATGGACTTCAAGTGTGTGGAGTTTGTCGAGGAACTGCTCTACGGTCAGTGGCGTCGAAATCCGCTGGATTGAACTGGAACAGGTTGAGTTGTAGTGATATCAGGAGGCCAGATGCAGATATTCAAAGAAAGGTTCGAACATTCAATGTGGAATGCGGCAAGACTCCGTGGCGGGCTCAATACATTCGGCAAAGCCCTGCTGGGGGGCGTGGTAATGTACGCCGGTACCGGCGCGGCTATGGCGCAGGGAGCTGAACAGTCGGTCCCTGATCTGTCCGGGACCTATAACATCGCCACCGTCACGCCGCTGCAGCGGCCCAAGGCATTCGGCGAACGCCTCTATCTTTCGCCTGAGCAGGCGGAACAGATTGTTGCCCGGGTTGCGGCCGCCAAAGCCGAAGGTCAGGAAATCAGTGATCCGAACCGGGAGGCACCGCCTGCCGGTGGCGACGGCTCCAGGGGCGCAGCGGGTAACGTGGGGGGTTACAACTCGTTCTGGATCGACAACGGCGACAGCACATTCACCATCGACGGTAAGTTCCGTACCTCCATCATCACCATGCCCGCAGACGGTCAGCGGCCGGCGATGACGCCGGACGGCCAGCGTCGGGCAGCACAGCGTCGCGCCTTCTACCGGGAAAACAGCGGGGAGGCCTGGTGGATGGCATTGGATGGGCCGGGTCCCTACGACGGTCCGGAAACCCGATCGTTGAGTGACCGCTGCCTGCTGGGTTTCGGTTCGACCGGCGGTCCGCCCATGCTGCCGGTGCTGTACAACAATCTGAAGCGCATCGTTCAGACGCCGGACTACGTGATGATTCTGGTGGAAATGGTGCACGACGCCCGCATCATCCGACTCAACAGCGAACATGCTCCGGCGGATGTACGCAAATGGATGGGAGATTCCATCGGCTGGTGGGAGGACGATACGCTGGTGGTCGAAACCACGAACTTTACCGACAACCCGGCCCTGGGCCTGGCGACACGTGATCTGAAAGTAACGGAACGTTTTCGCCGGATCGATGACGAAACCCTGCTGTACAGCTTCGTGGTCGATGACCCGAATACCTGGACACAACCCTGGGGCGGTGAGTACCCGTGGCCGGCAACCGATGAGCGGGTGTATGAATATGCCTGCCACGAAGGCAACTACGCGATGGAAGGCATTCTGAAAGGGGCGAGGATCCTGGAAGCAGAGTATGTGGAGTCCGACGCTGGCGAATGACGTGGGCGCAGGATCAAGGCGCGGAAGATAGTTAGAAACAGCAGTAAATAGATGGGGTAACTTGATGTATAGAAAGTACTTTTTAGCTCTGATCAGTAGCGTTCTGATGGTAGGTATGACGAGTTCCGCCAGCGCTCATCATGCCTTCGGTGCTGAATTTGATCCGAACCGGCCGCTGATTCTGCGGGGACCGATCACGCGCGTTGAATGGGTAAACCCGCATGCCTGGATCCACATGGAAGTGACCAATGAAGACGGCTCGACGGAAGCCTGGATGGTCGAAGGCGGGACCCCGAATACGCTGCTGCGTCGTGGCCTGACCAGAGACAGCCTGACGCCGGGCACGGTCATTATTGTTGATGGTTATCAGAGCAAAGATCGTTCGAATCGCGCCAACGGCCGTGACGTGACCTTCACTGACGGTCGGAAGATTTTCATGGGCAGTTCCGGCACCGGCGCGCCGGATGACGGGCGCGATCCCAACGAGCAGTAGACCCGGAATAATTCGCACTGGCGCCTGATCGCCTAGTTCAGCCGTCGTTTTCGAGCTGATCTTCGAGCGGGTGGCGGCGGGTGTGCGGCGATTGGGTTTCTCTGACCTCGCGCCGCAGCCGGTGCAGATTGCCGCGTAGAGCCTGCGTATCCGGGACTGTGCGTTTTTTCAGCACGACGCCTTTGCCGGTATAGGTCAGTTCCGGTTCCCCGTGAACGACGATTTCCTGGTTGTCGGC
>Ga0210063_1000473_pt1 | contig 12153 bp, 11 predicted proteins | sample Muzzi_PWA_D1_FD_185529 | JGI IMG/M metagenome (GOLD analysis project Ga0210063, IMG submission 185529) | Wetland microbial communities from San Francisco Bay, California, USA, that impact long-term carbon sequestration - Muzzi_PWA_D1 (SPAdes) | ecosystem: Environmental > Aquatic > Marine >... | reverse complement strand
GGCCGATGGTCGGCTTGCAGCAGGCCATGGACCTGATCTGGCGAGTACTGGGCGTATGGATGACCACGCTGGCGCTCCTGTTGCTGGTCGGCGTCATCACCTGAACATCCGCAACGGTTTTTCAGCCTGATGCGGTTAACCCGGTTTCTGCTTCCGTTGTGCTTCTTCGCCCAGGGCGTCACGGCGGAGGTCCTGTTGCCGCAGGCGGATGGTTCGACCCTGGTATTGCCGCAACCGGCCGAAGAAATCGTCACGCTTTCACCCCACCTGGCTGAACTGGTCTTCGCGGCCGGCGCAGGATCAACCCTTGTTGGCACGGTGGAGTACAGCAATTACCCGGAAGAAGTCACCACGATCCCGCGCGTGGGCGACGCTTTCAGAATCGACGTGGAGCGTGTCGTTTCACTCAAGCCCGGTCTGGTGATCGCCTGGGACTCGGGCAATCCTCGACAAGCCACCGAGCAAATCCAATCGCTCGGTATCCCGGTCTGGTCACTGGAAATTCGTGAGCCGGAGGAAATCGCATCAACGCTGATCGGGATTGGGGAAGCCGCCGGCCGGGTCGGGGCCGCACGGGCTGCCGCATCCGAATTCAGGCAGCGGTTGCAATCGCTGAGCGCGCAGTACGCCGCGCGACCGGAACTGCGCTATTTCTACCAGGTTGCACAACGTCCGTTGTTCACCATTAACGGTGACCACCTGATCGCCAGGGGTCTGCGATTGTGCGGCGGGCGCAATATCTTTTCGAATGAACCCGGGCTGGCCTTCCAGGTGTCGTACGAATCAGTCATTGCGGCCAACCCGGATGTTCTTCTTGCACCGAAACTGGAATCGGAGGAAAACCCGCTGCAGACCTGGCAGGATTGGCCCGGGATGAAAGCCGTTCAAAACAGCGCCCTGTTTTTACTGCCGGCTGACGAAATCAGCCGCGCCACCCCGCGATGGTTGGATGCCATCGAGATTGCCTGTAGGCTTATGGACCAGTTGCCTCAGCGGAGAGTCCATGAATGATGTCCTGATTGCGTCGCCGGCCGGCGTAATGGCAGTGCTGGTCGCCGTGGTCAGCTTCTGGTTCTGGCTGGAAAAGAAGACCGGCTGGAAGCTGTTCAACTATCTGCCGCCGCTGATTTTCATCTATGCCACGCCCGTACTGCTGTCCAATATCGGCCTGATTCCTTTCAGGAGCCCCGCCTACGATTTTTTACGCATTTACGGGCTACCCGTTTTTATCTGCCTGATGCTGCTCCGCGTGGACGTGTTGGGCGCATTCCGCATCATGGGCAAGGGTGTGCTGGTGATGTTGATCGGCAGCGTTGGCGTGGTGCTGGGCGGCGTCCTGGCCTATGTACTCGGGCAATCTATTACCACGCCGGCCAGCTTCCCGTTGCATTTCCCGCTTCCGGCCGACAGTTGGAAAGCCTTCGGAACCCTATCGGGCAGTTGGATAGGTGGCACCGGCAACATGACGGCCGCCCATGCTGCGCTGGAGGGTGACGGCGGGCACATGACCATGGCCGCGGCCGCCGACCAGATGGTCTATCTGATCTGGCTGCCGCTGTTGCTGGGATCCAAAGCCTTCGCTGACAAATTCAATCGCTGGATGAAAGTGCCGCCCGGACGCATTGCCATGATGGACAAGGCCGCCGCCGCGCTCGAGAGGGAAGAACAGGCGCCCGGCATGATCCAGTTGCTTTACCTGGCGCTGATCGCACTGGGCTTTACCTGGATCTCTCTGGCGCTTTCCGAAGTGCTGCCTACGGTCGTGGTCGCCGGGGCGACGATCATCACCGCCAGCACCTGGGTAATCCTGCTGGTCACCACGCTCTCCCTGCTGGCTTCCGCCACTCCGGCCCGTCACTTGCCGGCGGCCCACGCTATCGCGATGGCGATCATCTATGTCTACGTGGCCCGCATCGGCGCGACCATGGACCTGAGCGAAGCGAGCTTCGCCACGATTGGCGCATTCGTCGCCATGGCCTACGTGTGGATCATGATTCACGGACTTTTCGTTCTGTTCGGCGCCTGGTTGTTCCGGGTGGATGTTCACACCCTCGCCATTGCGTCGGCAGCCAACATCGGCGGCGCGGCCTCGGCGCCGGTGGTGGCGGCGCACCATCGCGAATCGCTGGTGCCGGCCTCCATCCTGATGGCGATGATCGGTTACGCACTGGGCAACTACCTGGCCATCCTGACCGGACGGTTGGGCCAGTTGCTGGCGACTTGATCTGAATTATTTTGCTGTCGAGAAATTGAATTACACTGGTGTTAATCGAATGACCACGGGAGATGATCATGCCGACTCTTGTTCTGGGCATCCTGCTCTGGAGTTTTATGCATTTCCTTCCAGCGGTAGGTCCGGACGTTCGTAAAGGCCTGATTACCCGGTTCGGAGAAATTTCATACAAAGGGGTTTTCGCCCTGCTGATGGTGTTGTCCATCTTCCTGTTTTACCGGGGTTGGACGTCAATCATTCCGTCAGCTGTTTACCAGCCGCCGGCCTGGGGCCGACATCTTACGGACCTGGTCATGATCGTGGCGTTCATCCTCTTTTTCGCGCCTTATCCCCGGAATAATTTCAAACGGTTCCTGCGTCATCCCCAGTAGACCGCCGTCATACTCTGGGGAGCCGGACACTTGTTTGCGAACGGCGAATCCCGCTCACTCATTCTGTTTGGCGGTTTGACACTGTGGGCTGTTTTGGAAATCGTACTGGTCAATCGGCGCGATGGCGCCTGGAACAAGCCGAAACCGGCGCCGATCAGGAATGACGTTGGCCTGGTCATTGGGGGGCTCCTGGCCTATGCCGGAATGGTATTCGCTCACAGTTGGTTGTTCGGCGTTAACCCAATGGCCTGAAGCCGAAGCACGCACCCGGGTGACTCGCCCACTCGTTGAAGAATGTAAACGTTAACCATACACTTGACGAACCCGACGCAATTCCCTTACCGCACCTGGATAAACGACGCGATGCAGATTGAATGTGTTTTCAATGAACGCCACAAGCTCGCCGAGGGGCCGCTCTGGGATGCGCAAGCCCAGCGACTGCTGTGGGCGGATATCGAGGGCCAGGCGCTTCACTCGGTGCGGGCCGATGGCAGTCGGCACCGCAAGCAGGTCCTGCCCGGCGGAATAACCAGCGTTTCACTGACCAATTCAGGTCACTACCTGTGTACCGCGGAGAAGGGATTCCTGTTGTTGTCGAAAACTCTGGCCGAGATCTGGCGGTCGCAGATGGTCGAGGCCACCCTGTCGACCAATCGTTTCAACGACGCCAAGGTCGGTCCCTCCGGCCACCTCTGGGCGGGGACCATGCACCGCAAGATGAGCGAACCGGACGGAAATCTTTACCGCCTGAACCGCAACCTGGAATGGAGCCTGCAGGATAGCGGCTACCTGGTGAGTAATGGACCGGCTTTTTCTCCCGACAAGAAATTCATGTGGCACACCGACTCGAAACGCCGCGTCATCTACCGATTCCGGATGTCACCGCGAGGCCGTATTTCAGCCAGGGAGGAATTCATCCGGTTCGAGGAAGCGGAAGGCTACCCCGACGGCATGACGGCCGATGCAGAGGGTTGCGTGTGGGTCGCATGCTTTTCGGGCGGGCGGATAATGCGGTTTTCCCCGGCAGGTGAACGGCTGCTGCGGGTCGACCTGCCGACATCCAACATCACCAGTTGCGCTTTCGGTGGTGAAGGCTATCGTTCTCTTTTCGTCACCACCGCAACTGTCGGCCTGAACAAGAAGCAAAGAACGAGCGAACCCCTGGCGGGCGGCATCTTTCGTGTCGATGGCGACTTCCAGGGATTGCCACCCTACGAGTTCCGTCTGAATCCGAAAATACTCGCCAGTCTGCAAGACGATGACGCTTGAGGAATTCCTGCCCGAGGATGGTTTCGAGGGCACACTGCTGTGCCGCGTTTGGATTCCGGACCAGCTTGGCAGCGGAATCGCCGGACCCTCGCCTGCCCTGATCCGGGAAGACGGCGTATTTGACGTTTCGCACCTGGGCCCGACCTGCTCGGCCTTGCTGGAATCGAACCTGCCGGCTTTGCTGGAAACCGCGTCCGCACCGGCACGACCGGGAGAATCCCTTGGCCTGCCGGGCGAGATCCTGGCTAACTCACTGGCCGAAAAGCATGATTCCGGCCTGCCCCGGTTGCTGCCGCCTGTCGACCTTCAACCCGTCAAGGCCTGCGGGGTGACGTTCGTTCGCAGCTTGCTGGAACGCGTCATCGAAGAACGCGCCGCCGGCGATCCGACGAAAGCAGGCGCGATACGGCAAAACCTGTCGGCCGCGCTTGGAACCGGCCTGGCCAGCGTGGTCCCGGGCTCAGCGCAGGCGGAGCACCTCAAATCGTTGCTGATCGAACAGGGTATGTGGTCACAGTATCTCGAGGTCGGAATCGGCCCCTACGCCGAGGTTTTCACCAAGTGTCAGCCCTTGTCCGCGGTGGGTCACGGCGATTTCATTGGCATCAACGAAATCTCGCACTGGAACAATCCGGAACCGGAACTGGTGTTGATCGTCGACTCGAAAGCCCGCATCGTCGGCGCAACACTCGGAAATGACGTGAACCTGCGCGACATCGAGGGCCGCAGTGCGCTGCTGCTGGGCAAGGCCAAGGACAACAATGCCTCCGCCAGCATCGGGCCGTTCATCCGGCTGATCGACGATTCGTTCACGCTGCAGGACCTGAGATCACAGGAACTTCAACTGTCTATTCATGGCGACGACGGTTTCGTGCTGGAGGACCGCAGCTCCCTATCGGAAATCAGCCGTGATGTGACGGACCTGGTGGCCCAGACCATCAACCCCAGCCACCAGTACCCGGATGGCCTGGCCCTGTTCACCGGTACGCTGTTTGCCCCGATCCAGGATCGCGACGCGCCGGGCAAGGGTTTTACCCATCATGCCGGCGACCGGGTAACGATTCGCTCATCGCACCTGGGGTGTTTGCAGAACCGGGTCACGTTCAGTCACCTCGCGCCACCCTGGCACTTCGGACTGGGGGCGCTGATGAAGAACCTGGCCGCGCGGGGATTATTGGTCAATCAGGCGGGCGAGACACCGACTGCCGGATAACCAGCCGGTGCGGAACGATTTCCGGATCGCCGTTTTTGCTGCGGCCAAACTCGATCTCGTGAAACAGGCGGAACATCACGCGCTTGCCGATTTCTTCCGCCGGTTGCAGCACCGTGGTCAGGGGCGGATCCATCACCGCGGCGTAACGAACGTCATCGAAACCGATGACGGAGACATCGCGCGGTATGTTCAGACCTGACGATCGAATGGCGTGATAGCAGCCCATGGCCATCTCGTCGTTGGCGCAGAAAATGGCTGTTGGCCGCTGTCGAAGCTGCAGCATTGTTCGGGTGGCCGCGATGGCGCCTTCGATGGTCAGATTGCCATCGATAATGTAATCCTCATCCAGCGCCAGGCCGGCGGACTCCATCGCGCGGCGATAGCCGCGCTCGCGGTCCATCGTCAGCAAGGACTGCTCCGGCCCCTTGATGAATCCAATCCGCTGGTGCCCTGCTTCGACCAGGTAATTCGTGGCCTCCCCGGCTGCCGCGACGTTGTCGATGTGAACGCTGGGAAAGGCGGCCAGTTCAGAGGAAATGGTTTCGCAGCCAATCACGATTGGCAGGGCGCGATGACTTTTGCTGGACAGGACCTCGGTGCCAAAGGGCGACATCGTGGCCAGCAGCACGATGCCATCCGCCTGCCGTGAAACCACCATCGCGCCGATTTCATCCGCCGTCATGGTGTTGAACTGGGTGTCGTTGATCAGGATGGAGTAACCGGACTCGTCCGCCACGCTGCGAATGCCTCTCATCACCCCGGTGAAAAACGGGTCGCCAATGGAGGGCAGCACGACCATGATGACGTTGGTTTTCCCGCGGCGGAAGCTCTGCGCAAGGGTATTGGGTGAATAACCGGTCTTCGTAATCGCGGCGTGGACTCGGTCACGGGTTTTCTCCGTCACCCGATCCGGCTCATTGATGCAACGGGAAACCGTCGCGATGGAGACGCCGGCAATTCGCGCGACATCCTTGATGGAAACCTGTGACAAGCTTTGCCTCTCCTGGTTGAGACTTGGGGCGGGTTTTTAACGCAAATCGCGCCTCAATAAATCATTGTAATCGTTTACACTCCCGAGTCAAAAGCAGGCCGCTGAATCAGACCCATACCATTTCTCGCGTTCTTCTGCTAGGATAATGTAAACGTTTACAAATTGGTATCGGGAATCACACCACCCATGCACACAGTTTTAGGAATCGACCTGGGAACGCAATCCCTCAAGGTCCTGTTTTATGATTTTGCGGCGAAGAAAGTAGTCGCCAGCGAGAGCGCCGCCCTGGATTTGTATCAGAATGATGATGGGGCGGCCGAGCAACAGGCGCACTGGTGGACACGGGGCCTGCAGGAAGCACTGGGCAGAGTGGATGAGCGCATTCGCCATTCCGCCATCGCCATCGCCGTTTCCGGTCAACAACATGGCTTTGTGCCGCTGAACGAGGCGGGCGATGTGCTGTCACCGGTCAAGCTGTGGTGCGACACCTCCACCACAACCGAATGCGAGGAGATCATGCAGGCCTTCGGCGGCCCGCAGGCCTGCCTGGAGCAGGCCGGCAACCTGATCTTGCCCGGCTACACCGCTTCCAAGGTGCGCTGGCTGGCAAAAAACCGCCCCGGCCTCTATGCCCAGATGGATTGCATCCTGCTGCCACACGACTACCTGAACTTCTGCCTGACCGGGGAGCGCTGCATGGAAATGGGTGATGCATCCGGCACCGGCTTCCTGGATGTTCGGGAACGAACCTGGTCGCCCGGCATGCTCCGCGCGATCGATCAGGACCGTGACCTCTCCGCCTGCCTGCCCAGGTTGTACTCCGAGGTTACCGTGATCGGCAAGGTGGTTGAGGAGGCGGCGTCTCAATTTGGCTTGCCGGCGGGCATACCGGTCGCGACGGGTGGCGGCGACAACATGATGGGCGCGATTGGCACCGGCAACCTGAGCGCCGGCAAAGTCACCATGAGCCTGGGCACTTCCGGCACCGTATACGCCCACGCGGATCAGCCTGCTGTCGATATGGAAGGCGACATCGCCGCCTTTTGCTCCTCCGATGGCGCCTGGCTGCCCCTGCTCTGCACCATGAACTGCACCGTCACGACCGAGTTGATGCGGCGCCTTCTGGGATCCGACCTGTCTGCGTTCGAACAGCAGATCAGCCAGTCGCCGAGAGGCGCCGATGGCGTGATCACTTTGCCGTTCTTCAATGGCGAGCGCACGCCCAACCTGCCCCGCGCCAAGGCCTGCATCTTCGGCCTGGACAGCCACAACTCGCAACCTGCAAATCTCCTGAGGTCGGCGGTGGAAGGCGCCACCTTCGCCCTGCGTTACGGCATCGACCGTCTGCAGAGCCTCGGTATCGAAACGGACGAAATCGTGCTCACCGGCGGCGGCGCCAATAGCACCAGCTGGCGCCAGGTGGTGGCGGATATTTGCAATTCGCCGGTGACGATTCTCCGGCAGGACGAAGGCGCCTCGTTCGGCGCCGCGCTGCAGGCGCTGTCGGTCATCGAAGGTGAACTCAATCTGCGCCTGTTGGCTGAGGATCATCTGTCACGCAAAGAAGAATGGTGCTGCGATCCGAACCCGTCCGCCGCCGGTTTTTATCAAGAGTCCTATCAAAAATATCAGCGAGCCGTCAGCGCCATCACACCCCTTTATACATAACACTGGAATCACATCGAGGAATCACTATGAGCAGAACCCTTTTTATCGGCCACCATGAATACTTTCCGGGCATCGGGCAAATTCCGTTCGAAGGATCCGGTTCCGACAATCCGCTGAGCTTCAAGACATACGACGCATCACGCGAGGTTGCAGGCAAAACCATGGAAGAGCATTTGCGCTTCGCGGTCTGCTACTGGCACACCTTTCACGGCACGGGAGGCGACCCGTTCGGCCCGGGCACGCGGGATTATGCCTGGGGCCATGCACCGGACAAGATGCAGGCCGCCCGGCAGCGAATGGACGCCGCATTCGAATTCTTCACCAAGCTGAATGTCCCCTACTATTGCTTTCATGATTTCGACCTGGCGCCGGAAGGCGACAGCGTGGCCGAATCCGAGCGCAATCTGTCAGAACTGGTGGGGATGGCCGAAGAGCGTCAGCAGGCCACCGGCATGAAGCTGCTGTGGGGCACCGCCAACGCCTTTTCCAATCCCCGCTACATGAATGGCGCCTCGACCAACCCCAATTTTGACGTCGTTGCGCACGCCGGCGCCCAGGTGAAGGCGGCACTCGACGCCACCGTCCGCCTCGGAGGAGAAAACTACGTGCTGTGGGGTGGCCGCGAGGGCTATTCGACCCTGCTGAACACCAACACCAAACGGGAGTTGGAGCATTTTGCCCGATTCCTGGAAATGGTGCGCGACTATGGCCGCTCCATCGGCTTCAAGGGCCCGTTCCTGATCGAACCCAAGCCGATGGAACCGATGAAACATCAATACGACCAGGATGCACAAACCGTGATCGGCTTTCTTCGCCACCACGGCCTGGCCGGCGATTTCATGCTCAACGTCGAAGCCAACCATGCCACACTTGCCGGCCACAACTTTCACCATGACCTGCAAATGGCGGCCGACGCCGGGCTGCTGGGCTCCATCGACGCCAACCGTGGCGACCCGCAAAACGGCTGGGATACGGACCAGTTCCCGATGGACATTTATGACTGCATTCACGCGATGATGGTGGTCCTCGGCCAGGGCGGCCTGGGCACCGGCGGCTTGAATTTCGACGCCAAGATCCGCCGTGAGTCAACCGACCTGGAAGACCTTTTCCTGGCCCACATCGGCGGCATGGACAGTTTCGCCCGCGGCCTGCTGGTCGCCGATCGCATTCAGCGCGACCCCCGTTTCAAACAGTTGCGGGACGGCCGCTATGTCAGCTTTGACAACGGCAAGGGCAAGCAATTCGAGAACGGCGAACTGACGCTACAGGATCTCCGCGATCACGCCGCCAGCATCGGCGAACCGGAACTGCAGTCGGGCAAACAGGAACTGCTGGAGAACCTGCTGAACGATCATTTGTTTGGTTAGTGAGATCCATCCCCTGGCGGGTATTTTGGAGCGTCATGGCGCCTGGCTTTTACTGTTTGGTTGCCAGCCAAATGGTATGCCGGGCGCCTTTGTTGCCATGGGCGTAAACGCTTATTTCCTCCACCTTCAGCCCGCAACGCCCTAGTCTGTCGTTGAATCCTCGATCGGCGCTGACGGACCAGTACGAAATCATGCCGGCAGGTTTGAGCGCTTCCATGGTGGTGGTAATTCCCTGTTCTGAATAAATCCAGGAATTGTTACTCTTGGTCAGCCCTTCCGGCCCGTTGTCGACATCCAGTGCAATCACATCATAGTAGCCGCGATTTTCGCGCAGCAGGTTCGCGACATCTCCAACGTGAACCTGCGTCCGGGGATCATCCAGTGGCCGCCCACTGCGGTCACCAAGCGGGCCACGATTCCACTCCACCACTTCCGGAATCAGTTCGGCGACAGTCACTCGAGCGCCTGGCCCCACTGCGCCGAGCGCCGCGGCCAGGGTAAAGCCCATTCCCAAACCGCCGATCAATACGCAGGCTGACTCCCGGTGCTTCAGTTTTTGGCACGGTAGTGCGCCCAGCGCATCTTCCGAACCGTGCTTTCGCGTGCTCATTAATTCCTGGCCGCCCGACAACTTGATGAAAAAATCATCCTTACCCCGGATCAGGAAAATTGATTTGTCGCTATCGGGAACAGAAGCCTCTCCCAGCTGTGTCCAATGCCTCATGACTGATTCGATTCCTATCTAATTTCGGGTTAAAACATGACTAGTGAATGAAGATACTCCTTTATATAGAGAGATGGGTTTCTGGTTTCTCCCCCATCGGCGTTCTGTGTTTGAGGCAGTAGAACTGAGAGTGTCACCCAGGGTTCAGCCAAAGACCTGATCAAGCGCTGATCTTATACTGATGAATAGCTTGTGGCGGCTCGCTGATCGCAGACGGGCCTAGCTCCCAATTCGGACAATAAAAGAACCAAGAGGTATCAAGCTCTTGAGCAGGTGACAGGAGTTGCAGTAATCATTACATTAGGCAATCTCACAAATAGCTGGGCACGCTGGACGGATCAAACAGAGGGCATTCGGAATGATATTAAACAAAATAGCCCATAATCTGCGCCGTCATGACTGGGCGGCGGGCGCACTGGATTCTATTGGCAGCCGGGACACCCTGACCAAGCTCGCCAACTACTACGAAATCACAGCCAACGACGTTGAGGTCATCTCGGGCGGCAGCCCGCCCTACCGCGACATGATTCGCGAGAAGATGCCATGGCCCTTACAACGCTATATCTGGAATAGTAACTGCCAGAGCCAGACAAAAAGCTCAGACGACGGTTGATTTGTCTTTACGCTCGAGCACTGCGCCAAGCCCGACCTCGATGAGGAAGTCGTCAGGGCGGTTGAACGATTCCGCTCCGACATAGACCTGCAGGATAAGCTGCGCGGACGCATGTCACAGTTGAGCATCGTGATCGCCGCCTTTTCACGAAACGTTGAACAGATCGAAGCCATTATCACCAGTTTGGACAGTCAAGCCGGCTAGCGGAACAGACTGCATGGCGGCAACGCTTGACTGTAAATCATCAAGTAGGTCAACTGTCGATCAAACAGGATACTGATGCCAAAACTGCACAGTGACTGGGTCACCCGGCAAGGCCCACACTACTCCGCACGGGTCAAGCATCTTACCCTTATAGATAAATTGATTCGGGCGCAATTGGCCGCCGGTGCGCTTCCGGATTCGCGGCGTTTTGATATCACCGTGGTTTGCCAGGCCCCGGCCCGGGTGGGATTCAATGCCGATTGAGCCCCGATTTGATATTCTCTGTGACCGTAAACCCGGTTTTGGTGAAAAATGCGCCGTAATGTCGCCATCAGATCGTTGATCGGCCTGGTTGTCCTCTTGACGACCGGCCAGCTGCAAGCGCGTATTTTCCAGAAAGTCGATGTCTCCAAGGGCATGGAGGCGCGCGTGGTCGTCTCGCTGATCGAGGACCGCCAAGGCTACCTGTGGATCGGCTCCCGCGAAGGCCTGTTCCGCTACGACGGCTACGAATCCCATGCCTACCTCAGCAATTCCGCCGAACCGGGCACGATCAGCGACAACGACATCCGCTACGTGTTCGAGGCCGGCAACGGCGATATCTGGGTGGGCACCAATGCCGGCGGCCTGAACCACTACGACGTTGCGAGCGATAGCTTCATCTATTACCGTCATGAATCCGGCAACCCCGCTAGCATTCTCGACGACAGCGTGTACAGCGTCGGCCAGGACACCGAGGGATGGATCTGGGCCGCGACCCAAAAGGGCCTGAGCCGGCTGAATCCGGCCACCGGCGAAATCCAGCACTTTACCCACGACGAGGATGACCCCGCCTCTCTCTCGCACGACTGGGCCTACAATATTCAGCGCGGCGGCAGCGGCAAGCTGTGGATCACCACCGTGGGCGGCGGACTCAACCTGTGGAACCTGGAGACCCGTAATTTCACCCGCTTCGACCTGGCACAGCTCACTGGCGGCCCGGCGACCCGCAATGACGCTTTCGGGCTCTTCGAGGGCGCTGACGGCCAGGTCTGGGTGGGGACACGATCGGGCCTGGTTAGGGTCGACCCCGAAACCCACAGCGCAACCTACATGGAAACGACCCGGTCCGGTGACAACTCACCAGTCATCACGTCCATGGCGGCGGATGACGAGGGTCGCTTGTGGCTGGGCACCATGGTCCTTGGCGTGCTGGTGGTGGACATGGCGACCGGCGAGTGGCGCCCGGCGCACGACGGGCCGCTTGGAGAGCTCGGCAACCTGCCCGAGTTGCCGCAGATGAGCCTGGCCGTGGTGGCTGGGCAATTGTTCGTCGGCACCTGGGGCAGCGGCGTTTACCGTGCCCCGCTGAACGAATCCGATTTCCAGCTAATGAACTACCAGAGCTCGGACAGGACCCTGCGCAACAGCAATATCACCGCGATCCTGGGGACCGAAACCGCGGGTAAACCCTGGGTGGGCAGCTTTGGCGGCGGCCCGCAGCGTGTGGACGTGGTTTCC
>Ga0210063_1000472_pt1 | contig 12184 bp, 5 predicted proteins | sample Muzzi_PWA_D1_FD_185529 | JGI IMG/M metagenome (GOLD analysis project Ga0210063, IMG submission 185529) | Wetland microbial communities from San Francisco Bay, California, USA, that impact long-term carbon sequestration - Muzzi_PWA_D1 (SPAdes) | ecosystem: Environmental > Aquatic > Marine >... | reverse complement strand
AGGTGGCGCTCTCCGCCGATCTGCTGGTCTGGCCGGTGGCGGAACGGGGTCCCCACCCCATCGAGGTACGTCTGACCAACCACGGGGGGGAGACCGCCACGGGCCGGTTGGAGATCGCGGCGCCGGAGGGGTGGCCCCCGGTGGCTCCCCTACCCTTCTCCGTCAGCCCCCGGGGAGAGACGGTGCTGACCTTCCCCTTGACGCCACCTACCGCAGAGACCGGGGGGACGACGGATCTGGCGGCGGGGCGCTACGCGGTCCCGGTCACCGCTGTCCTGGACGAGGGCCAGCGCTTCGCCGCGGCCGCCCGGCGGATCACCTATCCTCATATCCGGACTCGCCTCCTCCCCACCCCGGCGACGGTGGTGGTGAGCGCCGGGGATATCCGCCTGCCCCCGGGGGTGGACCGGGTGGGCTATGTGCGCGGGGCGTCGGATCGGGTACCGGAGGCGCTGCGGCAGATCGGCGTACCGTTGACGGTGCTCTCCGCCGAGGATCTGGCGGTGGGGGATCTCAGCCGCTTCGACACCGTGGTCATCGGCAGCCGAGCCTACGAGACGGACGAAGCCCTGGCCGCGGCCAATGATCGCCTGCTGGACTATGTGCGCGCCGGGGGCCGCCTGGTGGTCCAGTACCAGCAGTACCAATTCGTTCGCGGCGGTTTCGCGCCGCTGGCGTTGGATATTGCTCGCCCCCACGACCGGGTGACGGACGAGACGGCGCCCATGACGCCCCTGGTGGCGGATCACCCCATCTTCCAGACCCCGAACCGCCTCGTCGAGGCGGACTGGGAGGGTTGGGTTCAGGAGCGAGGGCTGTACTTTGCCCACCGTTGGGATCCGGGCTTTACCCCCTTGCTCTCCACCCACGACCCGGACGGCCCCGATCTCCAGGGCGGTTTGCTCATCGCGCGGGTCGGGGAAGGCACCTACATCTACACCGGCCTGGCCTTCTTCCGCCAGCTACCGGCGGGGGTGGTGGGGGCGTATCGCCTGTTCCTGAACCTGCTGGCGGCGGATTGACAACGCGTCGTCGCCGCCGATCTTCCGATCAGCGGCGACGACGATCGATCAATACTCTTCCGCCCAACCGTGCTGCACAATGCAGGTCGGGATGGGCGCGATGAACACCACCCCGGTGTCGGAGCGGATGGTCTTCAGGTTCTGGGTGTGGGCACTGAACCGGCAGTCGTCCGGCATCAGCCCCTTGATCGATTCCATCACCGCCCGCAGGCTGTCATCGATGACATCGCTGATCCTCGCCCCCGTATCGGTCACGACATTCTTCGTGGTGCCCTGATCGACAAAGGGGTTGGTGACGAACTCCGGAACGAGCATGCAGCGCCCATTGGCGCACGTCTCCGAAGGATCCGCCGGGGGTGGCGCGAAACCGTTGCCGTTGGTGGTGTTGACCACGAAGACTCGGCTGTCGCCCAGGCGGGCACAGAGGTCGTTCCCGCCTCCCGCTGGCACCCCGTCCTGCGGGATAAAGGTGGTGAAGAAAGTCACCCCTGCGATGGTCAGGCTCTTGGTGATCAGCCGCTCTTCGGGACCCAGTGGGAAGTACCAACCCCCCTGGGATGTCAGCAGGTTGTTGGTGGCGTCGTTGTCCGCCAGGTTCACCTCGGCCAGGGAAGCCTCCGTCAGAACGCTGGCGCCCGCCGCGAGGCCGTTGTCCAGGAAGATGTAGTACCGCCCGGCCAGGCCACCATCGGGTTCCCAGAGATCCTCCCGGTTGCCGGTACCGAAGGAGAGCCCCAGGTTGCCCGTGTCCGCGTTGAAGAAGACCGAGGGCGGGAAGTAGATCGGGCGTCCGCCGGTATTGAAGATCGGGAAGGGATCCCAGGCGGTCTCGGTGGAGGCCACCTGCCCCCCCGCATCCAACTGCGCCGGGGTGCTCAGATCCGCCTTGTACAGGAAGCCCGCCGTGGTCCCGACGTAGAGCGTATCGAGATACAGGTCCAGGTCCAGATCCACCACCGCCACCTGACTGGGCGTGGCGCCGAACAAGGGCCTCTTGTAGAGCAACTCGCCGGTCTCTGCATCCACCATGTACAGGAAGTTGCCCACGGCGCCGGCGGGGACCCCGCTGCTGGGATCCACACCGCCGCCGAAGATGACCGCGAAGCGATCCTCCACGACGAGGCCATTGCGCACCTTGACCAGCCCCACCGTCGGGATGGACCAGGTGTCGCCCAGATCCGGGAAGCCGTTGCCGTCGTCATCCCGAGGCACCCCGGCGACCGTGTCGTCGAACTCCCAAAGCATCTCCGGATAGCGCAGGGTTCCGCAACCCGCGCCGCCCTGCCAGCAGGAGGGTACATAGTCGATCACCGCGGCATCGGACCCCGCCAGGGGTTGGGGGATGTTGCCCCGCGTGTAGGTGCTATCGATCCCGTTGGTCAGCACGTCCGGCTGGGTGACATCGAGGGCGTAGACCGCCCGTCCCCCCTCCCGCAGGCCGCCGAAAATTGCCGACCGCCATTCCCGATCCGCCGCGATCGGGGTGCCGTTGTGCTGGGGATCGATGAAGACGTCGGCGTATACCGGCGGGCCGTCCACGGTATACCGATGACCCAGATTGTCGGCCAGATTCACCACCTCCCGCATGGTCGTTCGCGGAACGACCGCGAAGGTCTCGCGCCCCGTGCCATTGTCGAACCGGCGGGTGACCTCCCCGTTGGCCTCCAGGGTTTCCCGCAGAATCCCCGCGTCGAAAGCGTGCAGCTGGCCATCGTTGCTACCGAAGAACACCTGCTTGCGGCGGTAGACCTGACGCTCGAAGAAGCAACGGTATCCGGGGTTGGGATCCGTCGAGTCGTCACACGCTTTGCCGTTGCCGTAGCGATCGGTATTGAACAGGAAGAAGTCGTTGGGGTTGGAAATGACCAACGGATCGGAGTGGAAGATATCCCCCAAAGCATAGACCTCATCGACCTGCTGCGGCACACCGTTTTCGTCCACCTGGGTGATCTTTTCCCGCTTGACCTTCAGGGTCTGACGCAGGATCTCCTCACCGCGAACCTTGGCTGCGGCAAAGGAGACGGGATCGGAAATATCGAACGGGACACCGAGGCCGAATAGCAGATCCTGCCAAACCGTATCGCCGGAACTCGAGTCGGCCCAGAACAACGTGCTGGGCTGGGGAACTCCGGCGGCGAGATTCGGATAGACGACGCGGCGATCATTCTCACCACCACCCAGACGACTCGCTTGCAGCACCGGCAGACCGGTGACGCCGTCGAGGATCTCTTCCGGTGCCTGAAGGAGCAACTGCTCACCGGCGTCCCACGCACGGCAGGCCGCCCGGTCCGTCGGGCCGCAGACCCGGTCGCGATCCGGCAAACCGCTGTCGGTCAGCGGCAGAGGTTTCAGGTACCCATCCAGGTGGCCGCTCCACACCGAGGCGCTGCTGATCGGGGTAAAGCTGGTCAGGAAGAGTTTGTCGGAGACCTGGGCCTGAACGGAAGGCACCGCCGCCGAGGCGAAGGTGCTGGTCTCTTCGCGGATCTGCTCGAAGATGTCTTGCAGCACCGCCACCAGTTCTTCGGGGCTCTCCGGTCGGAACGGTTTTCCGGTGCCCCCCCGATCCGCGATGTCGTCCAGGGTGTCGCCCCCGGCGGAGGACGGAACACCCAGGCCGATGACGTAGGTCTGGATGCCCTGGGAACTCAGCAGCGCGGTGGCCTGGCCCCCGGCGTTGCTGTTGCAGGTCTCGTTGCCATCGGTGAGCAGCAGCAGGAAGGTCTTGCGACAACCCCACTGGGTGTCATTGGTCGCGGCAGCCTTCTTCCACTCCTTGTACCAGAGGCGAAAATCCCGGATGGAATTGCCCAGGGGAGTGCTGCCCTCGGGCATCAGCACCACACCGTTGGCATTGCGCAAAGCACTGGTGTAGCGCAACTCGCCACCGGTGGGGCGATCTTCAAAATAGCGCGCGATGGAGAAATCCGGGGTCGCCTCCCCCAGCAGGCGATTGGGCGCCAGGCGATCCAGAATTTGATCGCGGTTGTCGTCCGCCCAGTTGAGGGGGATCACATCGCCATAGCTGGTCTCGCCGCTGCCGGTGGTGGGCGCCTTCAGTTGAGTGCCCTGGTAGTCGTCATCGATGGTGTCGTCGTTGGGCTCCCAACCGAAGCAGGTCGTATTCTGGGGGCGAAAGTCCGCCAGGATATCCGTAGCAATGGCGTTCTCGGTGTTGCCGCTGGTGGAAAACTGGCTGAAATACCCTTCGACGGAATTCGGGTTTGTGGTCTTTTCCGCAGCGCCATTGTCCCAGGAAAGGAAGTCCTGCACCCGGTTAAACGTGACGGTCTTCGATTCATCGAAAGACGAGCTGTTGGTGTTGCGCACCCGCACCCGCACCTCGATGGTGGCATCCCCCAAGGTGCCGCTGACCCGGCTGAAGTCCACCCGATAGCGCTTGTTGTTGTTGCCGGGGATGCTGGTGCGGATATAGAAGGTGGTGGTGCTCTGGCCATCGTCGCCCAACTTCGAGTAGAGCTGCATCCGACGCGCTTCCCAACTGTCATCGAGCCTTGCCGGATCATTGCTGCCGCAGCCATCATCGTTGCCGCCGGAGACGCAGGTCCATTCCCGACCGAAGACGTGCTCGTCGCCCGTTCGGGGATAGGTCCAGAGGGGGTTGCCCAGGGCGTCCGTGTTGATCACCACGCCCTCCTCGGCCGCCTCATACAACCAATGCTTCGAGACCACCCGCAACTCGTCCTGGTTGAACGTGCCGAAGCCGAATTGCACGTTGCTCAGCTGATCCACCACGGTAAAGAGGGCCTCTTTCGCCTGGTACATCTTCGAGGTCGGCGCGTCGGCCCGCAGGCTGGGAAGCGTCTGCCCGATCTCCCAATGCATGGAGCCGGAAAGGTCCAGCAGGATGAACACATACGGGTCCGCGGCGCTTTCGCGCAACAGATCCCGGTCATCCGCCGACGAAAGGACCGGGACAAGGGTCAGAATCATGGCCAGCCCAGCGATAACAGCGGGCGCTAACCGGCAAAATCCACGCGTTTTGAGGATCATGGGTTCCCTCCACCTACATCTACAAGGAAATGGCATACAAAAATAAACCTATGCGACTTGGTCTATCACAAGTGCGGCCCGCAAACAATCCCAGGACCACTGAGAGAACTCATTCTCAGGAGGCATCATGAAGAAGGGTCACCGGCTTTTCACACGGTGACGAACGCAAGAAGGGGGAGGAAAACCGTAGCAGATTGACTCAGAAACATCAAGTCATATGCCAATACATCGACACCCCAAGAACGCGGCGCAGCAGGCGCTGCAAACGGCGCAGATGGTTGGCGCTGACCCTTCCGGCGCGGGCCGAGCGCTGGAGCCAGAGCATGGCGCTGAGAAGTTCCGGGTGCCTCCCATAGCCGCCAAAGTGAGCCGGCAGGGCCTCCGCGAGTCCGCGGGCCTCGTCCTCCCGCCCCTGTCCGAGGTAGAGCTGGGCCAGGTCCAGAGCGACCAGGGCGGCATTTTGTGGACTGCCGTTCCGCAGAAAGCCGTTCTGGGCGATGCGCAAGGCTCTCTCCGCATCACCGGGGCGACCGCGGCCCGCTGCGATCCTGCCCAGCAACCACATCTGCCGCGAGCGCGTCTGCCGATCGTCCTCGGGGATCTCGATCCCCGCATTCTCCAGGGCCACCTGCTCCGCTTCGACAAAACTTCCCGCATCACAGAGATACCAGGCCAGGTAGTGGCGACCACGAGTCAGCAGCGAGGAAGGCCTGCGCTGCACCAGGTGAGCCAGGGCCTCCCGGGTTGTGTCGATCGCCTTGGAGAGATGGAAAGTCTCGCTGTGGACCGCACTCAGTTGCAGCAAGGCCCGCGCCGCCTTCTGGGGGCGCCCGCCCAGGCGGTACAGGAGAGCCGACCGTTGGAGGAGGATCACCGCAGCGGGCAGGCGTCGCTGATCATGGCGCAGGGCGGCTTCCAAAGAGTCCAGTTCGGCGAGCAGGAGGGAGTCCGTCAATCCATGATGCAGGACCTGGTACCGCGCCGCCCGAAAACTCTCCTCGGCCAACCGGTGCTCCCCCCGCCGATGACAACACGCCGCACTGTAGCCATGGGCCCGAGCCAACAGTTCACGCGACCCATCATCAGCGAGGGGAGCCTGCCACAGGACCGACATCGCCAGGGCCGCCAGACTCTCGGCTTCCACCGTCTCGCTGGCGATCTTGCTGCGGCTGACCTGGAGCAGGAGCCAGGCGAGGTGTGGCGAGCCGTAAGCTTCCGGATGATCACTCACCCGCTGCTCCCGGTCCTTGCGGGGCATGGCCAGCAGTTCCCGCAGCCGCGCCTTGATGGTTCGCCGCCGCTCCACCACCGCCTCCGGTGCCTCCCGCCGCAGCAAGAAGGCGACGGCGTCCAGCAGGTGCTGGGGCGTGGAGCCCCGGCGTTGCCGTTGCCAGGCGAGGATCTCCTCCTGGCAATGGGGGCAATGGCGACTCAGGTGCTGCAAGGCGATTTGCAGCATTTCATGATGGGTGATCTCGCCCCGGGAGGAGGCCTCGAGAAGATCGCGAGTGAGGTGAATATCGGACATCCGGAAAAAACTCCTTCGAAGGGGTGTTTCTTCCTAAGGATGCGGGACAGCAGGATACCGGGACAAAGAAATGAGGCGATTACGATTTTAGTCTCTTCAAAACCTCTCTGGGCCGGGAGTCGTTGGGCAGCAGGCGCTCCGCTTGCTGAAGGTGCCGTTTCGCCTCGTCCACCTCCCCACCGGCCAGCAGCACCTCGGCCAGATAGTAGTGCGCGATGCCACAGCGGGGATCGATGCGCAGGGTCTCCCGCAGAGCCGCTGCCGCCGGGCCGCTGTTGACCCGTGGCGAGTAGAGGAATCGACAGTAGGCCACCTCGGCCTGGTAGGCGCCATTCTGCGGGTCGCAATCTGCGGCGAAATTCAATAATTCCAGCGCTTCCAGGTATTTGCCCTCCTCCTGGAGGGCGTGGCCCCGGCGAAACTGTAGTTGGGGATCCAGGAGATCCGTCTGGATTCGGAAGCGATCCTCGGCGGGTTTCGCGGCGTGCTCCTGGCGGCGCACCTGGCGACGGTAGAGCAGGGCATTGCGCTGCTCGGAATCGACCAGTTGACTGTAGGCGACGGCTCCAGCGAGGAACAATTCCTGGGCCTTCTCCGCCAGCGGTTGCAGGGCGGGAGGGCTAAATTGCCACGGCGCGAAGCGCCGGGAGTACTCCAGGAAGTGTTCCTGAATCGCCGGGGGGTTGGCTTCTTCCGCCAGCCCTAGAAGATCGAAAGCGTCCTGGCGGCGGTGAGCCAGGTAGGCTTCCATCACCTCGTTGCGCAGCCGTTCCACCACTTGAGGGTCCACCCCCCCGTCCCCGGCGGGCGATCCCTCCCCCACGGCACCGGTCCGTTCCTCGGCGGTGATCGGCACCTTGCCAGCCTTTCTCCATTCTGCTGGAATGCTGTCCTCCGGGGCCACCGCCCCGACCACCGCCAGGGCGTACAGATCCCGCATCACCGTGGCGTAGTCCAGACCGGAGGCGTCCGCCAACTCATCGATCCGCAGGGGGCGCCGCAAGGCCTCGGCCAGTTGCCGTTGGGTCTCGGTGAGTTTGATCTCGGGCAGCGGGAAAGGGGGTTGGGGATGGAGACAGAGCGGCTTGCCGATCAACGGCGCAACCCCCGCGTTGATCTCTTCCTGGGTGGAGAACCGGGCCACTCCAGTGACCACCAGTTGGGGCACCTTGACCTTGAGGGGCGACTCGACCGCGGGCACTTCGGCGACCAGGCGATAGGTTCCGCTGCGCCAGGTAAAACCGTCCAGAAGCTTCTTGGCCAGATTCGCTTGCAGGATGCGATAGAGCCCATAGGCGTCGATCAGTCGGTGCGCCCGCAACACTTCCCCCTGGGGCACGCCGTGGTTGGCCGCCTCGTTGAGGGTCGCCTGGTCCTGCTCCTCGGTGATCACGCCCCGGGCCACCAGAAATCTACCCAGGGTTTCGTGGACCAGATTCGAGCGACAATCCACCGGGGTGCCGTCCTCGAATACGATCCGCTTGGCGATCTGGTGACGACGCAACTCGAGCACCACCGTTTGCCGATGCGCCGCCAGCGCGCAGAGCAGGATGGCGAAAGAAGTCTCCTCCAGACTCCCTTCCCGTCGGGTGATGAAGTGGTCGAGTTGCTCGCGGGTGGGAAACATAGCGTGGTTGGATTCTGCCATGGGCCGCGAGAGAATTGCCACTCACCCCCGGCAACGCTGGGCACCAGCCCTCCGATCATGAAATAATCTCCGCAAGGATCGCTTCGCCCCAGAAAGGAAAGCTGATTGATCGAAGAGTGGGGTAAGTCTCTCTTCTGGGGTGATATCTACGGACGAACGATGCATGAGATAGGTGGGGGTTGACGTATGGCGCTGCATGGGCTCGATCGGATCGACGGTGAAATTCTGGATATTTTGCAAGGCCAGGCCCGGACACCGAATAAGGAAATCGCGGAACGGGTGGGGATCGCACCGTCCACCTGCCTGGACCGGGTCCGGCGGTTGATGGAAGAGGGCGTCTTGTTGGGGTTCCGCGGCGAGGTCTCTCCCCAGGCGATGGGGGCGAATGTCCAGGCCCTGGTGTCGGTACGGCTGGCGGGTCGCGATCGCGCGAAGACCGAGGCCTTCTCGCGCTGGGTCCTGGATCTTCAGGAGGTCGTGGCGATCTACTACACCGCCGGACCCTTCGACCTGATCCTGCACGTCGCGGTGCGCGATACGGAGCATTTGCGGAATTGGTCGATGGACTCCCTGGGATCCCGGGCGGAGGTGGCCCACACCGAAACGGCCCTGCTGTTGCACGTGGAGCGCGCTTCCCATGTCCCCGACTACGCCAGTCGGCGGAATCTGAAGAATGCGGAGGATCAGCGGGAGGCGGAATTGCAAGATCTGGAAGCGCAAATCCAGGCCCGGCAAGCCCGGGCGCCGGAGCGGAGCTAGGACTTCCGCGCTACAGCACGGCGGCCCCGCATCGCCGCAAGATCTTCAGGAGACGATCCGGGTAATCCGTGATCAGGCCGTCCACACCGAGACCCAGCACCCGTTCGAGATCGCCCGGGTCGTTGACCGCCCAGGGGATCACGGGATCCCCACCCTCCGGGCACTGAGCCAACACATTCTATGCCGGTGACCCATAGCCTTGTCATCGGTGACTCCCCATATCTCCCTGTCAATGGTACCATCGGTCTCCTTGGAAACACGCCGGTCTCCATTAGAGAACACAACCCCGACCCTGAACTGTTGAGGAGAGAATACCGTGAAGCCTGAACCGAAGCATTGTTTGTCATGGCCTTGGGCCATTCTCGCTATCCTCCTGTTGGGGCCGGTCGTGGATCTCGCGGCTCAACCCAGCTTGCAGCTGGTCCTACCAAGCCGCGCCGCCTTACCGCTGGAGGAAGTCCCCACCGTGAGCTTCCCGGCGCTGGACCTGGCCCTGGTGGCGGCGGAAGACGCGGTGCAGGAGGCGGCGGGAGAGCCGACGCGCTTCGCGGTGCCCCACCCGGTGTTGATCACGCCGGACACTCACGGCCTGTGGCGGCAATCTCCCACCGACCCGGAAACCAGCATCTGGCGCCTGCGCATCCGCGCGGAGGCCGCCAACTCCTTGAATTTGGGCTTTACGCGGTACCGGTTGCCGGAAGGGGCGCAGCTGTTGCTCTACGCCGCCGACCGGACCCAGGCCCTGCGCCCGTATACCGCGGACGACAATGGGGAGCACGGAGAATTGTGGACCCCGGTGGTTCTCACCGAGGATCTGGTGGTGGAACTCCAGGTGCCGACCGCCAACATCCCCCAGACGGAGCTGGCCCTGACCGCCATCAACCAGGGCTATCGAGGCTTTACCCGGCCCGGAACGGCGATCCAGAAATCCGGCAGTTGCAATGTCGATACCGCCTGTCCGGAGGCCAACGGCTGGCGCGACCAGGTGCGTTCCGTGGCACGGATCACCATCTCCGGCGCCTTCCTCTGTTCCGGCTCCATGCTCAACAACACCGCCCAGGATCTGCGACCGTATTTCCTCACCGCGAACCATTGCGGGGTCACCACCAGTACCGACCAGACAGTGGTGGTGTATTGGAACTATGAGAATTCCACCTGCCGTGCACCGGGAAGTACCCAGAGCGGCGGCAACGGCAACGGCTCCCTGGGGCAGAACCAGACCGGGACCATCTTCCGGGCGGGCAACGCGGCCAACGATTTCACCCTGGTGGAATTGGAAGAGGCCCCCAATGCGGCGTGGAACGTCTTTTGGGCGGGTTGGGATCGGCGGGTCCTCGACCCCGCTGGCGCGGTGACCATCCACCACCCCGCCGGGGACGAGAAGCGCATCAGCTTTGAGAACGACCCCCTGACCACGACCTCCTTTGGCGGCAACATCTCCCCGGGCGATGGCACCAACCTGCGCGTCGCCGATTGGGACCTGGGCACCACCGAAGGGGGCTCATCCGGCAGCCCCCTGTTCAGCCTCGCCAAGCGGGTGATTGGCCAGCTCCAGGGCGGCTTCGCGGCGTGCGGCAACAACCAGCCCGATTGGTATGGCAAGTTCTCCTCCTCGTGGGCTCGCGGCAGCACCCAGGCGACCCGGCTTCGGGAATGGCTCGACCCCCTGGGGACCGGCGCTTCGACCCTCAACGGCACCTCCGTTGCCGCTCCGGCGGCCCCGGCGGCGCCATCGACCCTGGAGGCGACGCCCCTCTCCTCCTCGATGATCGAGCTGTCGTGGAAGGACAACGCTTCCAACGAATCGGAATTCCTGGTGGAGATCAGCGAGGATGGCACCAACTTCTTCTTGTTGAGCACGGTGCCCGCCAACTCCACGGCGGCCATCGCCCAGGATCTGGATGCCGGTGTCACCTATTTCTTCCGGGTTCAGGCCCGCAACGGGGCCGGGTCCTCGGCGTTTAGCAACATCGCCGATGCCACCACGGTTCTGGCGGTGCCAGCGGCCCCGGAAGAACTGATGGCCATCGCGCTTTCGACCACGGAAATCCGGCTCACCTGGAAGGACCGTTCCACGGATGAGACCGGTTTCCTGGTGGAGGTCAGCCAGACGGGCAGCGCTTTCACCCCCTTGCTGACCGTGCCCCCCAATGCCCAGATCGCGACGGTGGAGAACCTGCAACCCCTGACCCAGTATTTCTTCCGGATCCGGGCCAAGAATCTCTCCGGGAACTCCGCGCCCTCCAATGTGGCGACCGCGCTGACCTTCGGTCCCGATGGTGGCACCTGTGTACCGAACGCGGAGACCCTCTGCCTGACCGGTGGGCGCTTCCGGGTCACCACCACCTGGAGCACGAACCAGGGCGACTCGGGAGTGGGAACCGCGGTCCCCTTGACCGAAGACACGGGCTATTTCTGGTTCTTCAGCCAGACCAACGTGGAGATGGTCATCAAGGTGCTCGACGCCTGCTCCTTCTCGGATCATTTCTGGGTCTTCGCCGGAGGGCTGACCGACGTCGAAGTGACCCTGACCGTGGTCGATTCCCTCACCGGAGCGGCGCGCAACTACACCAACCCCCAATCGACCCCCTTCCAACCGATCCAGGACACCGAAGCCTTCACGACCTGCCCCTAGGATCCGGTCAGGAAGACTCCCGCCGCAGCACCCCTTCGGCCACGCCGTGGGGGTGCTCGGCGGCATCGAAAATCAACCGCGGATTGTCCAGACCAAAGGGGCTGAGGTCCACCGCTGGCAGGACCGTTTCGACGACCTTGAGGCGAATCTCGTCCACGCCTTCATGGTTGGCGAGGACCCCTTCGCCCAGGGTGTGGAGGGTGTGCTGCACGGAGTGGCTGTGGTGATCGGCGAAGGTCTCCACCAAGGTGCGCCGCACGCCATGCCAGGCTGGGCCGTAGGGAACCCCTTCGGGACCGTAGCGCCAGTCCGCGTCCACCGTCACCGCCAGGGTCCGCTCCCCCACCGGAGTCTGCGGGGTGAACCGCCCGCGGGCAAAATTGCCAAAGTCGGCGCCCCGGGTCTTGAGCAACCGTAGCGAGAGGATCCCGGACAGGACCGTCTCCTGGTCGCCACTGCGGTCCACCGTCGCACGGCGCCGTTCCGGCCCCCCGCCGGAAAAGGCATCCAATTGCGGGCGGTCCCCCAGAACGCTGCGTTCCCACGGCCGCTGCTGCAACTCCACCCGCACCCGGCGC
>Ga0210063_1000471_pt1 | contig 12224 bp, 11 predicted proteins | sample Muzzi_PWA_D1_FD_185529 | JGI IMG/M metagenome (GOLD analysis project Ga0210063, IMG submission 185529) | Wetland microbial communities from San Francisco Bay, California, USA, that impact long-term carbon sequestration - Muzzi_PWA_D1 (SPAdes) | ecosystem: Environmental > Aquatic > Marine >... | reverse complement strand
AGGAAGATGCCCCTCATGCCGCCACCTCCTTCCGTAACTCGGTCGCGGTCTTGAGCACCAGCTCTACCGCCGCCGCGATCCGTCCCAGGTAGGTGGTGCACGCCTGAATGACGGGGATCTTCTCCGCCTCGGCGTAGCTCTTGATGTAGCGGAAGCATCCCCCAAGGTCGGCTTCATGCTCGTAGCCCAGACAGCGTAGGAGGGTGGCACCGCCCAATTCGGCGACGACTTCTTTGTCCAGGCGCTGGCCGGGCTGGTGCTGCACGATGCACCGGTGATCCGCCGCGTGCAAAAGTTCATGCGTCCAGGTGCTCCAGTTCTTGACCCCCAGGCGGATCGCCTTGCCGGGTTGGTAGCCGCCCAGGGGGGCGCCGGGCAGCCCTTGGTAGAGGGTGACGTCCAGCCCCCACGCGCGAGCGACTTCCAGCAGGGGGAGTTCCTCCAGGAAGCGCTCTTCCCGGTGGAAGGCGGGGATGGCCTCGCCCTCGGTCTGCTCGTAGCCAAAGACGGGGATCGTGCGGTAGCCGACACAGACGGTGATCCGCCCGTCGTTGTCGGCGTCGGGGGCAGTGGTGCCGTCGTCGGTGTCAGCCTTGGCGGCTTCCGGATCGCGGAAGCGCCTGGTGATCGGCGCCCAGATGGCGAAGGCCCGTTCGCCCTTGCGCACGGAGCGCCCCACCTCCTTCCATTGGTTGAAGGTCCGGGCGTCGCGGTAGTGGCGCTTGGAGACCAGGAGCTGGTTGAGCAGGCTCCACTTGGCAGCATGGCGCTCTTCGCCGATGCGGATGTAAATATTTGCCAGGGGTTCGGGCAGGGTGCCCTGCTCGAAGAGATCGATGATCTCCTGGGCGACTTCTTCAGCTTTGCCTTTGAGAATCATGCTGTGCCTCCCTTCAAGCCACGGCCTGCCGGGGCTGCTTGCGCAGCACCTTGTAGCCGGTGAGGACGATCTGGTGGAGGTCGAAGGGCTTGCCATCGTCGCCCTGGAGAGTGATGACCTCCGGGGTCCCGGTGATCTCGACCTGGTCGCCGGGGTTGGCCCAGCGGATGGGGCGTTGGGAGAGTTCCTGGACGTCCCAGGCGATGCAGCGGTGGGTGACGCCGGTGCGTCGGCTCTTGATCTTGAGGACGGCGTAATCCCGTTCCCGGGGGGTGACCTCGGTGGGCACCCGCCTGTCGGCGAGCCTGTTGTAGCGCAGCGCGGTGCGCGGCTGGGGCCGGGTGGTCCGGATGTCACAAGTGACGATGGTCCCGGCGAGGGTGATCGCTTTGGATTTTGTATTCATTGGATGGCTCCCTTAGAGCGCCCGGGTGTCCCAGTGGCGGAGGTTGAGTTGTTCGCCGTTGTCGGTACCGCAACGGATGGCGTCGCGGAGCTGGCGGGCGTCTTCAAAGAATCGGAACGCGTCCTGGTGGACGTGCTCGGCATGACCGGGTTCGGTGGCGATGACGTGCCAGTGGCCGTCGATCTTCCGAAGGGAAATCCGCAGGATGTCGGCCTGGTTCTCCGGTTCGAATCGGGATCGTTCCTGGTAGGGATCGGCCCCGAAGGTGCCGTTGGTCAGCGGATGATGCGGCTGGTAGTCGATGTACCAGGGCTGCGTGGCGGGCTGCTGCATGGGGGTTCCTCCGGGGTTCGTTTTTGTTCTGCTCGTCATGCAGCGAGAGAGAGCCCGGGGAAGCGGTTCGCCCCAAGGCTGGCGCCCCCGTAGGGGGAGACACCTCGCCGCAGGCGGGGTCGCCTTGGGAGCGCACTGCGTCCGGGGTACGCTGCATGGTGACGGGCAGGGCGAAAACGGGCTGCGAGAGGGGCCTACTCAGGTGAGGGCGTCACGGGGTGGCGCTGGTGCGGGAAACGGGAAGGTGGGTTGCTGAGTAGGTCTGCGGGATTTGCCTTGGGAAGGTTTGGGGCTTGCCGTCGTAGTCATGGGACGTTCCAGGCGACGCAGTGGTGGGTGACGCCGGTGCGTTGCGGGTTCACGGAGAGCGGCTTCCGGTGCGGGAGCGCTTCCCTTCTGGCGCCCTCGCCTTCGCGGATCAGGATGTGGTCTGTTCCTGGTTGAGGCACGAAACCACTCGCCCCCTGGGTCGGGTCTCCAACGGTCGCCTGAACATCGAGAACGGCGCCCGGGCCTTGGATTGGCATGTGGAGCCCAACGCGAATCTGTCCTATCAGGGGAATCTCCGGACGCTGGTGGATGACAAGACGGTGAAGGGGGCGAGTTTCACCTTCGCATTGCCGGAGAGGGAGTTGGGCTTCTTGCTGAAGAGCGGCAACGTGGTCAAAGCCTACCCCGGGAGGGGCAAGGCGGTCGCCCTGGTGCGCACCATCCACCACGCGATCCTGAAAGAAGTCTGCCCGGTGATGATGCTCGCGTCTCTCGGTTCCTACCTGGTCGAGACCCGCGCGGCTTTGTCGGGCCAGGTGGCGATGGGGGAGGCTCGGAAGTGGTTGGAGGGGTTGGGGGTTGGGGCAGAGGTTCTGGCGCCGGAACCGGTGGTTCCGGTGGTTCCGGATGGGCCGGATCCGTTTGAGGATGTTCTGCGGCGGCGGGTGGGGGTGTTGGGGTTGGGGGGACGATGAGATTTGTGTCCCCTCATGCTGGGCTGTGGAAACTCTGTCAGTAAAGTGGCCTTTGACCTTGAAGCGGCGGGCCATCCAAACGGTCAAACTTGCGGCAGCGCTGGGTGAGCGCCTAGCGATTCTGTCCAGGGGGAAAATAGCATCATGACAACAGATCTAGACAGTTACCTGCCAGAAATCAGGAAACACCTAGCGGTCTCAGGGAATATTTTGGAGGCGGAACAAATGGTGGTCCTGACGCATATGGAAAAGAAAACTGTGCAGCGCAAACCATTGCTGGTGATGTCGTTTAGTGATGGTTCGGATCGTTACATTGGGGCTGCGATTGATTTGGATAGCGGGGAACTTACGGTTAGCAGTCCGGAAATATTGGGCCGAATCGCGACCAACAGCGCCTGTTACCGAGAATGCATGGATACATGCGGCTCCTGCTACGACCCGCCGAGGCAATGGGCCTGTTCAGCAGGATGTAGAGCGGGCTGCGGTGGGTGAATTCTCCCGGTCATGATGCCCGCGTATCTCGGTTACCAACTGGTGGAAACCCGCGCGGTGTTGTCGGGTCAGGTGGCGATAGGGGCGGCCCGGGAGTGGTTGGAGTGGTTGGGTGTCGGGGTAAAATCCCCCCTCGATCTCCCCTTTGAGAAGGGGGGAAGCCAGAACCCGGAGGCGGATCCCCTGCGGTGGGCGGCGGCGCCCCTTCTTTTTCGAAGGAGGAGTTGGGGGTAGATTTTCGCGCTTGATGGCACTCCGGGTGTCTGGCTATGCTTTCTTAAATTGCTCGCCTGCGCGAACTTAATACCAGAGCACTCAGACGCTTGATGAGGTCGATTTGCCAGAAAATGTTGTGAGCCTCTTTGGGATCGCAGGTGGGGTGGTAACTATCCTGGTGTTCTTAACCGGGAAGCCGAGCATTGCTCACTTTTTGCCAGTACGGCTAACCAGACTAACCAGACTAACCAGGGTTTTGCCTTTGCCGGCTACAAGATGGAAATTCCTAGTAAAAGAGAACACGCTGTATTTGCGAAGTGGCCCAGGGCCGGTTCCGGTATTGCCAGAACTTGGCAGTGTCAAAGATTACCGAGTGCTGGCATCGCCGAGGCGGTCTCGATTTCTTGTCATTTACAGAAGGTGGCACAAAGAGCGATTCGACCGCCTGCTCTTGGTGAATTCTGATGGCACGAAGCTGGAAGAGCACGAATACCCATCAGGCGCTATCGATGCACTCTGGATATCCGAGAATAGCTACGCCATCTACCTCATGCCCGATCATTTTGGGGAATTTCTTATGAGTGACGGGATAGGGTATCCCCATTCATGGCGAAATCTCGGCGGTGACCAGCAGTGGGAGGGGATCATAGTGCCTTCGAACTATCTGGTTCAGGTGAATGGGCAGAATAGGATCTCCAAGGTGAGCCGGTATTAGGCGGGCGGACTCGTTCGGTCACAGGAATCCCACTCAATAAAATCGGTCCTCAAATAGAAAAGTTTTTCCATATCCCGTCCCACCGTGCTATTCCCCCACCCCAGACGGTGAAGTCGGCGGGGTCGCCCGAGGTCGTTACACGGCCACCGAAGTCAACGCGACGTAGCTAAAAAGCATTCGTCACACGAACGCGGAGCTACCAACAGGAACCCAACGCGGGGTTCTTCTTGGTGGCTCGGCGTTTTTGCGTTTGGAGGATCCCAAATGTCGGACCGACTCGCAGAGATCAAGGCGGAACAGGAATCCCTGTACACCGCCATGCTCCCCATCCAGAAGATTCCCCGGGCCGAACGGACCGAGGAGCAAACCGCCAAATTCCTCGAACTCGATGGCGAGTTTGAGGAGTTCGAGGAAGAGAAGCGGGAAATCAAATCCTGGGAAGGCATCGAGGCTGTCATGGCGGCGGAGGCCGATGCGGAAGAGGAAAGCGGGGGCGTCGAAGTGGGGAATGGGGATACCGACCGCCTCTCCCAAGAGCAGCGCTCCGAACTCCTGAACGCCCGCCTCGCCTACTACACCGGCGGCCACACCTTCCTCCAGGATGAGCAGCAGGAACTCCTCCTGGGGCAATTCCCGGAAGGGGAAAGACGCGAGGCGTCCCGCATCGCCGCCGATGGCGTCTGGTTGGGAGGCACCGAAAAGCCCACCGCCGTGGTCCACGCCGTGGACAAACAATGCGACATGCTCACCCCACCAACGCCCTATACATAGCCTCCCCCAACGACTGCGCCACCGCCGCAGCGCTTACCCCAGACGCCTCCTCCCCACCCGCCCCCGCCGCCTCCAACGCCGCCCGCACGTCCAACCCCTCCACCTGCAATGACGCCGACACCTTCTTGGCAACCAGGTCGAAGTGCGTCTCCTGGCCGGTGCCCAGGTAGTAGGGGACGTGGATGGTGACTGGCCGGGTCTGGCCCAACCGGTCGATGCGCCCGTTGGCCTGGCGGTAGGTGGTGGTGTGGGCCAGCTCGTACCAGATCGCGCTGTTGAAAACCGTCAGGTTGTTCAGGCCCGTCTGGACCGCCACGGGGTTGACCAGGAGGATGGGGATTTCTGATTCCAGGACTTCGCGCTCGATCCAGCGCTTGCGCTTGTCGGTGGGGACCTTGGCGGCGTCGAGCCAGATGGAGGGGACGTTCAGCTCGTCGGCGATCAGGCGCCGGAGGCGCCGGGGGAGGTCACTTGAGCCGGTGTGACGCAGGAATAGCAGGGTCTTTTCTCCGGCGTCCAGGTGGTGGCGGAGGGTGTCGAGAAGGTGGCGCTCCTTGGGGGTGACCCAGGTAGCGGGGAACTGGCGGCCCATGGCGATGACTTCGCCCTCAGGATTCTCCTCCGTCGCGGGATAGGCCAGCACCATCCGGGGCTGGTCGTCGGTGGCGCGGTCGAGGTAGGAGGGCAGTTCCACCAGCTGACCCAACAGGCGACCGGCGAGCTTGGGGCTGAATCGGTCCCGCTTGATGCGATCGATGAGCAGGGCCTGGAGGCGCTGGTACTCGTCCAACAAATCCACGGCGTTGCTGTCGCCTTGAAGACAGACCGGCTCTGGAATCTCCGTCACCTCCGGGAGGTTCTGTCCCAGATCCGCCTTGTGGACGAAGAGACCGACGGGGAGCAGGTGCCGCAGGATCAGGCCGGAGTGCACCCCGGGAGCGTCGCCCAGGATGCGGCCCTTGCAATCCCGATCCGTGAAGGTGCCCCGGGGGCCGCGTTGCCTGCCGCCGTCGCCCTCCTTCACCGGCACGAAGAGCCTCCGGTAGCCGTAGCAGTCCACGAAGCGCTCCTCATCCGTGCGGGCGAATTCCTCCCGGAACTGCGGGGAGAGTGCCCACAGCAGGGCGAAGAGGGAACGGGCGTAGCCGTTCATCAGCGAGCCGGTAAGGATGATCGTGGGCACTCCCGGCAGGGCCATCAAACGCTGCGCCGCCTTGGCCTGGGCGGAGGCGAGATGGGAGTATTCATGCGCTTCATCGACGCAGCAAATATCGAAGAAATGCCGCCGGTATTTTGCGATGTAGCGCGCCAGGGAGACGCGCCGGGGCTTGGGCTTGGCAACAAAGAGAGGCTCATCGCAGTGGGTGGGTTCGCTCCAGGTGGCGGCGTCGGCGAGGGCGGTGAGAGCGGATTGGAGGGACCGCTGGACGAGGGGACGGTGGACAGGAATTTCCCCCATCAGGCGCTGGAAGTGGCGGAGTTTGCCCTTGACCCGCTCGGTGAGGGTGTGCTCTTCCAGCGCCAGCTCCCGCAGGAAATCCCGCAGCCAACCGGCGGTGGGGAGTTCCAGCTGGGCGGCCTGGCTGAGGTGGCAGAGGGTGTGGGCCAGATTGCCCACGGAACCCGTGTCACCCTGGTGGGCCTCGGCGCAGAGCAGGTCGAAGGTGCGGTCCACCATTCCTTCCAGCCGGTGCGGCGGGCACGGCGTGGCTTCCCGCGAACGGTAGCGGGAGCGCATCCGGCGTGAGGCGTGGCGCAACACCAGGTCGCCGTGGTCATACGGCACCAACTGCGTGGCGATCTCTTCCAGCAGTCGGGCGGCGGCGTTGGTGGGGCGAGACAGCCGGGCCGGGCAGCGGCGGCGGTGGGTCGCGTTGTGCTTCGCGCTGTGAGTGGCGGGGCGATGGCACCGGGGACAGCGAGTGAGCCCCTCGAAGGCGTGGCCGAGCTTGGCCTTCTCTCTGCTCAGCAGGTAGATATCGGCGGTTTCTTCATCTGATGAAGAAAGATCCCCAATCCCCCGGATGACTTTCACCCTGGCATGAGGCAAAACCGCCTCGATCTCCTCCTCCCAGGTGTCGATCAGGTGGGGTGGCGCGACGACGAGCGCACGGCGCACCGTGGGGAGCTTCCGGGCACCCTCGAAGCCCTGGGCCTCCAGCTGACGGACGATCTCCCGCCGGTGCTCCGGGCGCAGACAGGCCAGGGTGATCAGCGCCATGGTGGTCTTGCCCACGCCCACTTCCGCCAGCAGGAAGGGGTTCTTCCCCTGGGCGAGGATCTTCAACGCCGCCTGGATCGTCTCGTCCTGGACCGGGAAGGGGGTGCGGGCCAGGGTCGGTAACGTCAGGCGGTGGGCCGGGCGACCGGGCCGGTGCATGGGGGGAAACTGTCGCTCCAGGAGACGACCGAGGGCGACGCTGTAGTGCTCGATCAGGTCGGCGGCGGTCCACCGGGAGAGGTCATCGCCCCCGGTGGGGGTCGAACCGGGGCGCAGGATGTGGCATTCCAGCGTGTCGAGGCGCTGGATGGCCACGCCCAGCTCGGGGAGTTCCACCTCCACCGAACCGGTCACCTCCCCCTCCTGGTTCTTGCGCTCGGCCACCGGGTGGCGCTTGCGGTGGTAAGTGCCCTTGGCGATCAGGGCAGGCAGTTCAAACCCGCGGGCGTTGTCCAGATTGGGTTCCAGGGTGTGGCCGTTGAACACCCCGCTCGCCATGGCCAGCGCCACATGGGTGGGTTTGGGCGGCAGGGCGGCGGCGTAGCGGGTGCCCAGGAGTTGGCGGATGGGCAAGTGCACTCCCACCGGCGCGCCCTCCCAGGGCCGGAAGGCGGCGAGGGCCTGGTGCAGGTCGATCTCCGTCATGGAGGCCGACAGATGCAGCCTCTGCCACCGCGGCGCCGTCAGCTCCAGCGGTTCAGAAGCTGTCTCTTCTAGAACCGGAATCCGCTCCGGCTCCCGTACCCAGGCCCGCACCCGGGCGGCGGTGTGCTCCGACGGTCGCGCATGGGCCGCCCGTCGTCCCTGCACCAGAACCTGGCGGTACACCTGGAAATCCGGTTCCGGCAACCGCCAGCAGCGCAGGTCGTGAAAGTGCTCCGCCAGGAACTCCGCCGACGCCTTTAGCGCCTCCACCGGCACCAGGAAGAGCAGCACACCGTGGCCGGGATAGAGGGCGGCGGTGAAGCGGGTCAGGAACCGGTGCTCCAGCCGCCCGAACTCCGGGTCCGTGTCGTACGGTGGGTTCAGGTACAGCACCGCAGCGCCCGCGTCCTTCGCCTTCGTGGCCCAGTGCAGATGGAAGGCATCGCCGTGGAAGCTGGCGGAGTAGTAATCCCCAAGGGCGCCCAGTCGTGCCTTCAGCTTCCCGGCCCGTTCCTCCTCCAACTCGCACGCGACAAGGCTGGTTTGGCCATACCCGTCCGCCCCCTGCCACGCCGTGCGCAGCGCCACGACCGCTTCGCCGTCGCCAGCACAGGGATCGAGGATCGTGCCCTGGACGTCATCCGGCCACGCCAAAGTTGAGGCCAAGCTGCTGAGTAGGTGCTTCGGGGTAGGAAAGTATCCGGCCACCTGCCGGGCTTGCGGTCTTGCCATGATGCTGCTCCTTGTAGAGGGCGATCTGTTTTTTGAGGAAATCGGTGACGGTGTCGTAGCTGGCGGCGATGGCCAGCGGCGGGCGCAAACCGCACTGGGCGAAGCCTTCGAAGTCGAAGCCCTGGTAGCGGTCGCAAGTGCGCGTAGTGAACGGTGCCTTCTGGGCGGCGCGGAAGAGCTGGAGCTGAAATCGAAGGTCGCGGAGGACGGGGAAGGTCGTCCGCCGGTCCAGGAACGCCGCAAACAGCGCCGCCTGGGCCACTTCCTGGGGATCCTCCCCCGTCACCTCCAGCCGCACCGCCGCCGCCTGCTCCCGGATCCACCACCGGGGCGGCGCGAACACAAACCGCACCCACCCCGGGTCCTCCACCGGTTCCAGGTGAAAGAGCTGGGGCAGGTAGACGGTGGTGACCACCCCTCCCGGTACCTCCTGGCCGGTCCAGCGGTACCCGGCCTTCGGCTGGACGGTAAAAATGTCGTGGCCGCACACCGCGGGCCGTCCCGCCTTCAGGTTTGCGGAAAACGCCTGCGTCTCGGCCCTCGCTCGCCTTGCCCCGCTTCGGCTCCCAGAGCCGATCCGCCTGCAGGAATGCCAACCGGCGCACGGCGAAGACTCGGGACTTCTCCGTCTTGCCGGAGGCAATCTTCATGCATGGGAATTCCATGGTGGAAACACCTCCTGGTTCTTCGGCAGTCGCCGGTCGATCCAGTCGATCCGGTCGAACTGCCTATCCGTTTCTCTGTCCATGGCCCTCCCAGACCACCGGCTCAAAGGGCGGCGGGCAAGGCTCGCCGCAGGCGACCCCGGAACGGGGCTGTGGCCTTGCGCGCCGCCCTGCCGGTGGCAGCCTTGGGGCCATGGATCAGAGGGAGACGGATGGGCGGGTGGGGGAGGTGTCAGGCTGCGCCTGCGCCTAGGTGATCATGCCTGCCCTGTCTCTTTGAAGAGGCTTGAGGAAACATATTGATCAAGGAACAGCACAGGGGGCGGCAATCGACTCCTGACCATGAGAAACAGGATGAAGGGAGAAGAAGAATGGGCTTTGAAGGACCGCCGGGAAAACCGGAACAGGGTGTGGCTACCTGCCCCCACTGTGGAGGAAACGGAAAGGACAAGAAGGGCGAGAAGTGCAAGCCCTGCAATGGAACCGGGAAGGTTCGAGCGACTTAGGGTAGGTCAGGGCGAAGAAGAAGACGGTCGGGCCTGGCGCCAAGGTAGGCGCCAGGCCACGAATGGGGTGTGACCCGAAAGTCAATACTCCAAAGGCAACAGCAGCGTCGTCACCTGCCGATCCGCCTCCGTGATCACCCAGAGCTTCTCGCCCAGGTTGGTTTTGTAGCCAGAAAGCAGACGGAAGCCCTTCCGGAGGGAGAGGTCATTTTCCCATTTGTCTTGCGCGTCCAATTCCCCCCAATCCCCCCCGGCAGTGCCGGGCCAGGAAGTGGAACGGATGCTGCCTGGCCTCCTCCAGCGCCTGCAAGGCACCGGGGGTTGCGACGGTCTGGCCGAGGCGGAAGTGGACCCGGCGGGCGGGGTTGGCGGGTTTATCCTTGTAGTTGGCGCAGGAATGCATTGGGGTTCTCCCTTCGTGTGGTTCGTAGGGAGGTCGGTACCGTGTCCGACCGCCCATCCGTTTTTCTATCCATGGCCCTCCCCCCGCCACCGCTGCCAAGGGCGGCGGGCAAGGATCGCCGTCAGGCGACCCCGGAACGGGGCCTGCCTTGCGCGCTGGCCTGCCGGTGGCAGGCTTGGGGCCATGGATGGAAGAGGGGACGGATGGGCAGCGCCTCTACCGATGGGTATTCACGGTTCGTATCGGTGCCATGTTCGGAACCTTGGGGACGCGCAGAGAACCAGCTGATTCTGGAAGAGTTCCAGCGTCTCGCGATGCCAGGCTTGGGGGTTTATCGGGACAAGGAGTTGGCAGATAGGTAGTCAGCCCTCGGCAGAGACCGCCTGTCGGGCAGGATTTTGCCCCGTTGGCGGTTTCATCCCAGCGACGCGAAGTAGCTGACAAACAGGGAGTTAGAGGCTCCGCAAGGCGGCGGCAGGAGGCTGGTTATTGGTCACGCTGGCGGCAGGTTGGGCTAGGCGGCTTCAGGATGGCACGTTTGACAGAACGCGGAAGGAGAGGATTTTTGTCTCATACTACTGCCTTGGGGGAACTTAGAAGGAAAGAGCGCAGATTTGCTACGTGTTCGGGGGGCGAACATTCAATCTAACTGTTCACGGTCTATCTTCCTTTGACTTGAGTTGATGGGTCCTGCGGCCCAACCTCCCTCAGCAGATCCCAATTCCTTGGGGATCGATTTCGTCGGTCCAAGTGAAGGCGTTCTGCCGTGGCAGGTTGGATGAGCACGCGGAACGCGACCCACAGAGGTCCGTCCTCCATCATGAGCACACTTTCTTGTCTCCCAGGGCGAGGCTGGGGAAACCCTACTTGCATGGAATGCCCGTCAGTCCAAATGGCGGTGGTGCTACCGCGCCATATTGATCGCGTTGGCGTTAGCGTGGTCGATGATACCGGTGGTGCGCAGCGTGGCTCTTCCGGGCCTCCGACCCGTGAACCCTTCCCTCGACCGTGCGCCGCATCCTCGATTCAGCAACACAGGGATGGTCGTATTTGCTGGCTGGGTCCAGATCCTTTTGGGGATCGACTGCGGCACCGGTCAGGTCAAGAACGTTCGGCGGCGGAAAGACTTTGGACTCGGCTTTTGCCGTACTGGTAGTGAAGACTTCTTAAATGCAGCAACAAGGAGGATTTTATGCCTACTTCATTCGGCCTCATCGATGACAATGGATCGATTCTTCGAAGCTCGGGAGATTTCTCAGTTGCAAAGTCCGCCGGAGTGTTCAAGCTAGAATTCGATCGTGACGTTACTACAGCTGTGGTTGTCGCTTCCCACCATAGACCATTTTGCGATGCACTCGGTGGCGATCGCCCGATCCAGATTGGCAAGTCTAATGGCGAGCCGGAGGTCGTCTGTGTGATCTTCGCTGACGGCCAGTTCAGCTTCATTCTCATAGATGATGGCGAAGAAGGGGAAGCGCTCGAAGGCGGAGAAGAGGAAGATAGTGGCGATCCTCAACTCAGCAGTGTGGACCCTGACTCCGTTTCGCAAGGTGCAACTTCAGAGATCAATTTGCTTGGCGTTAATTTTAGATATGGCGCTCGCGCTATGGTCGACGCGCGCGTGCTAAGGACGGAGTTGGTCTCTAGCCGCGAGCTGAGAGCGTCGTTGACCCAGCAGGTGACAGGGACCGTAGGCACGAAGACCGTGAAGGTACACAACTCGGACGGGACCCTATCCAATGGGCTCCCGCTTGAGGTTGTTGCGGCTACCGGAGAAGGTGGAGACGTCTGAGACTGCTTCTGGGGGTGCTGTCTCTTGGGAAGCGAAACGCCGAACCACGGAGCGTTGCGACACGAGGTCGCTTCAGATAGGTGTCCTCCGTCGTGAGAGGACCACCCGTACCGCCGGGTGAATCTAGGGGTCTGAATAGAGAGCGACCCTGACAATGTGCCGAAGCGTGGCTGTCCACGCGGGGCTCGAAATCGCGAGAGAGTAGAGCCCTCCAGGGAGCCTCGATCCTGGTGAGGGCTAGAGAGCGGGCATGGTGAACGTACGTGAACCTGCGATGACCGATCGTCAAGTGGACGTGCCCCCAAAAAACTGGCGCATGGATAATGAGAGCCTCGACAGAGGCATTCAGAGGAGGGATTCATGCGCAAGAGTCGATTCAGCGAAGAGAAGATCATCCGTATCCTGAGGCAGGTAGAAGTCGGCCAGGCGGTCAAGGACGTGTGCAGAGAGCACGGTGTGTCGGAGGCGACGTACTACCGTTG
>Ga0210063_1000468_pt1 | contig 12307 bp, 10 predicted proteins | sample Muzzi_PWA_D1_FD_185529 | JGI IMG/M metagenome (GOLD analysis project Ga0210063, IMG submission 185529) | Wetland microbial communities from San Francisco Bay, California, USA, that impact long-term carbon sequestration - Muzzi_PWA_D1 (SPAdes) | ecosystem: Environmental > Aquatic > Marine >... | reverse complement strand
GCGGCTGGCCGCGGCAAGCGCCAGGACGGGCCACCAGATCCGGGTCGCGCAGCGTCCCAGCCCGACCAGGTCCTGCGCGGTGGAGACCGCGAACGACTTCACCGAGAAGGTGACGGGCAGGCTCACGGCCCTGCCCCGTACGGCCCGCAGCAGGGCGCCCAGCGCCCCGACCGCGATGGCCCCGGGCAGCAGGCGGGAGAGCAGCAGCAGGCTGACGGCGCCGGGCAGAGGTCGGCAGCGGGCCGGTGCGACGCGGTCGCCGTGACGGCGCGAGAGCGGCGCCGCCGACGTGCCGTAGTCGCGACGCCGCCGCAACAGGGCCGCCCAGCTGTCGGGCTCGGCGTGACGGACGACGACGCTCGGCTCGTACCGCACCCGCCAGCCGCCGTCGAGGAGGCGCCAGATCATGTCGATGTCCTCGCCGAAGCGCAGGTCGGTGTCGAAGGGCGGGCTGAGCGCCTCGCGGCGGACGACGATCGCCGCGGTCGGGAGGTAGGAGATCCGGCCGCCGGGGGTCACCTGACCCTCGGCCCCCCCCATGTCGAGCGGCGAGCGGGCGGTCGCGTAGCGCTCCCTGACGCCCGGGTGCTCACGCTCGACCGGCAGGACACGAGGCGCGACGACGCCGACCTCGGGGTCGGCGAGGTGCGCGACCAGCGGGTCGAGCCAACCGGGCGGCGGCTCGCAGTCGCTGTCGAGGAAGGCGACCAGCTCGGTGTCGACGTCCGCCAACCCGGCGTTGCGTGCCGCCGCCGGGCCGCCGCAGCTCTCGAGCCGTCGCAGGCGGGCGCCGTGGCGGGCGCTAACCGCCGCCACCGACTCGGCGTCCGGCGAGCCGTCGTCGACGACCAGGACGCTGGGTCCGGCGCCGAGGGCGCCGAGGCAGCGGTCGAGCTCGGCGGCGCGTTCGTGGACCGGGATCACCACGGTCACCTCGCCCGCCCCGACCGACGGCGGCCGCGGGTTGGCCATCCCGGCGTCGATCAGCTCACGCGCCAGCAGCCTTGCCCGCTCGCCTGCCGCGCCGCCCTCCTGCATCGAGCCGAGCTCGGCGGCGGCCTGCTCGGAGAGCCGCGCCACCCGCCGCGGGCTGCCGCCGATCAGGACCCTGCCGCCCTCCTCGGCGCGCACCGACGGGTCCAGCGCCAGGCCGAAGCCAGCCGGCAGCGGAAGCCGTCGGGCCCCCGGGGCGGCGCGGGGGTCTTTGACCGGTCGCGGCACTCGGGCCATTATTCTCATCGGCTCGGCCGTGCGCGGGCCGTCCGTTGCAGCCGCAAGCGCGCTCCACCATGGACCAGGCCCTCGTCACGGTGATCATCCCGACCTTCAACCGGGTCGATCTACTGCGCCAGACCCTGGCCAGCGTCTCCGCGCAGACCCTGGCCCCGGCGCGGGTGATCGTCATCGACGACGGCTCCCGCGACGGCACCGGCGAGCTGCTCCGCGACTCCCCGGTCGAGGTCGTCGCCAACCCGAACGGCGGCTGGGGACCGGCGCGGGCGCGCGGCGAGGGTCTGCGCCGGGCCGAGACCGAGCTGGTCGCCTTCCTCGATGACGACGACCTCCTGCTGCCCGGGGCGCTGGAGCGGCTGGCGGCGGCGCTTGTCGAGGCGCCGACCGCCCCCTTCGCCTTCGGCCGCTCGCTGACGGCTTGCCAGGACGGCCGCGGGTGGCGCCCGACCGGCGTGATCGAGCCCAGCCGCGACGAGCTGGCGGGCCTCCCGGCCTCCCTCTTCGCCCGCAACTTCGTGCCCTCGGTCGGCAGCATGGCGAGGAGGACGGCGACCGACCGGATCGGCGGCTACCCGGCGGCCGTCAGGCGAGCCGAGGACCACTACTTCTGGATCGAGCTCGCCCGGCTCGGAGATCCGGTATTCGTCCCCAGGGTGACCTCGATCTACCGCGAACACGACGGTGGCCGCCACGACCCCACCCGGGTCGGCGCCGAACAGACTGCCTTCGCGCGACTTGCCGCCGAGGATCGGCGCCTCACCGCCGCCCTGCCGGAGCGGCTCGGGGTGCAGCTCTGCGAGACGCTCACCCCGGCGCTGCGCGCCCACGACCCCGGCGCGGCGCTCGCCGCGCTGCGCGGCACCCTGGGCGCCAGCCCGGCCAGACTCACCACCCTGCGCCGCGCCGTCGGCCACTGGCGCAGGCGACGTAGCCGACGGCCCGAGCTCGTCCTGGGCTCGGACCCCGAGGTCGGCGCGACGCTCGACCGCTATCCCTGGCCGGAGCCGAGCGCCTCGAGCATCGTCGAGACGTAGTACGAGGTGAGCGGCAGGTAGTGCAGGTGGCGCTCGAACAGCCGGCCCGCCTCCTTCTGGATGCGGCGACGGGCGGCGTCGTCCTCGAGCAGCCAGGCGCAGAGGTCGGGTAGGTCGGAGAGGTCGTCCCTGGCGTAGACGATATGACGCCGGTCCTCGAGCTCGACCTGAAGGCGGGCATGGTGGGGCGCCGCCACCACACAGGCGCCGACGCTCAGGTAGTCGATCAGCCGGTAGCAGAAGGGCCCACGGCCGGGCAGGTCGACGCAGACCCTGGCCTCCGCCGCCTCCCGCAACGACTGGACGTAGGGGACCATCTTCAGCCCGCCGTCGTAGCCGAGCTCAGGGCGGCCCTCCAGCAGCTCGATGGCCTGGCGTCGCAACGAGGCGCCGTAGGAGGTCCCAAAGCGCCCGTAAACCGACGCCCCGGACTCCCGACCCGGCAACCCGCGCAGTCGGCAGTAGTGGTCGTAGGCCTGCGAGCGCGGCTGCAGGTACCCACCGGGGACGACGTTGGGGCGGCCGTAACCGGCCTCGGCGTGCTGGAGCTTGAAATAGAGGTCGACCTCCGCCGCGATCCCATCCTCGATCCGGGGCAGGTCGAGATAGTCGATCGCGACCTCGATGACGCCGCCGCGATGGTGGGCCCGGCAGCGCACGATGCCGTCGCCACGCTGCTCCATCTCCCCCCTGACGACCGTCGCCCAGTGACGGAAGCCGCGCAGTAGCGGCCGCATGAACCAGGCCGCGATCGGGTGCCCGTAGGAGGCGGGCCACTCGATCACCGGTCGCGCCACCGGCTCGGGAACGAACGCCGGGACGCAATCGCGGCGCAGGTCCCAGGCCGCCGAGCGGGCCAGCGCGCCCCAAGCGGTGGGGCGCGCCAACTTCCGGGCGCGAGACTCCAGCAGGTCCCGCCGCCTGCCCCCCACTCCTACTCTGACTTCTCCCTGCGGGGCACCAGGACCAGGCGCTTGAACTCGGCGACCAAGACCCCGTCCTGGTTGAGCACGCGGGTGTGGACCTTGACCGTGCCGCGGTCTGGTTTCGACCTCGACTCGCGCTTCTCGAGCACCTCGGTCTCGCAGAACAGGGTGTCGCCGTGGAAGACCGGGTTGGGGTGGCTGAGCTCCTCGGTCGCCAGGTTGGCGATCGCCTTGCCGGAGACGTCGGAGACCGACATCCCCAGCGCCAGCGAGTAGACCAGTGGCCCGACCACGACGTTGCGGCCCTGCTGGGACTGGCCCGCGTAGACGTCGTTGATGTGCAGCGGGTGGTGGTTCATCGTGACCAGGCAGAAGAGGTGGTCGTCGGCCTCGGTCACGGTCTTCGCCGGCCAGTGCTTGTAGACGGCGCCGACCTCGAACTCCTCGAGGTAGCGACCGTAGCTGTGCGCGCCCGATGCCTCGCGCTCTGCCTGGTCGGTGGTCAGCTCGTACTTCTCAGTCATTCGCGGCGTCTCCTTTTGATTTGCGGCGCCGATGCTATCTGCCGTCTCGCGTCCGGCGCGGCGATCTAGACTCGCCCGATGCGGATCGGTGTGATCGGGCTCGGGTACGTCGGCCTGCCTCTGGCGGTCGCCTTCGCCGAGGCCGGACACGACGTCGTCGGCCTCGACGTCGACGGCGCCAAGGTGGAGGCGATCGGCCGTGGCGAGAGCTACGTCGAGGACATCCCCGACGAGGTCCTGGCGCCGCTCGGCGAGCGGCTGACGGCAACCGCCGATTACGCCGAGCTGGCCGAGTGCGAGGCGGTGATCATCTGCGTCCCGACCCCGCTCACCGACTCCCGCGAGCCCGACCTCACCTACCTGGAAGAGTCGGCGACGGCGCTGGCCGGAGTTCTACACGCCGGCCAGTTGGTGGTGCTGGAGTCGACCACCTACCCGGGGACGACCAGGGACCGGCTGCTGCCGCTGCTCCAGCGCCCCGGCCTCGAGGTCGGCGCCGACTTCCACCTCGCCTTCTCGCCGGAGCGGATCGACCCCGGCCGCACCGACTACACGGTGCGCACCACGCCGAAGCTGGTCGGCGGGCTGACCGATGCCTGCGCGGAGCGAGCCCGGCAGCTCTACGAGCTGATCTGCGACCAGGTGGTCGTCCTCTCCTCGCCGGAGACGGCGGAGCTCTCGAAGCTGCTGGAGAACATCTTCCGCTCGGTCAACATCGCCCTAGTCAACGAACTGGCTCAGCTCTGCGACCGGCTCGGGGTCGACGTCTGGGAGGTGATCGACGGCGCCGCCTCCAAGCCGTTCGGGTTCATGCGCTTCGAGCCGGGGCCGGGGATGGGCGGTCACTGCCTGCCGGTCGACCCCTTCTACCTCGCCTTCCGCGCCCGCCAGCACGACTTCTACCCCGAGTTCATCGAGCTGGCCGGCAAGGTCAACCAAGCCCAGCCCGCCTTCTGCGTGGAGCGGGTCGAGCGGGTGCTCAACGGGGCCGGCAAGCCGGTCAACGGGTCGCGGATCCTGATCGTCGGCGCCAGCTACAAGGGCGGGGTCGGCGACACCCGCGAATCGCCGGCGCTGAAGATCATCGGCCGCCTCCAGGACCTCGGCGGCGAGGTCTCCTACCACGACCCCTTCGTGCCCGAGCTGCCCGGCCACGGCCTCGCCTCGGTCGGGCTGGAGACGGCCGCCGACGCCGACCTGGTGGCGATCGTCACCGCCCACCCGGGGATCGACTTCGAGGCCCTGGTCGCCGCGTCGCGGCTGACGATCGACTTCCGCGGCGTCACCCGCGGGATCGAGGCGGAGAACCTGACCCGGCTCTGAGCCGGGTCAGTGCACTTTGCGCAGCTTCGCGCGTTCCTCCTGCTTTTCGACCACCTGGACGACCAGCTTCACCACGTTGGAGTCGCCGCTGGCCTTGATGTGGCCGGTCTCGGCGGCCTTGCGGTAGCTCTTCACGGTCCCTTTCTCGGCCAGCTGGTTGAACTGGGCGCGGTCGATCTCGACCAGCACCCGCTCGTCCTGGGCGAGGTCCTTGCTGATCTTCAGCCCCGGCAGCTCGACCCGGTAGAGCTGGATGTCGTGTTTGGCCCGCAGCTCCAGCCCGAAGACCAGTTTCAGGTTCGCCAGGGCCGGCACTTCGGCCTGGAACCGCTCGACCGCGGTCTTGATCAGGTCGGCGGTGGAGGCCACCTTGCTAACCCTGCCCCATCTAGATCTTGTGCCTTTGCAGGAGCTTCTTGCCGATCACCATGCGCTGGATCTCCGAGGTCCCCTCGCCGATCAGCAGCAGTGGCGCGTCACGGTAGAGGCGCTCGATCTCGTACTCCTTCGAGTAGCCGTAGCCGCCGTGGATCCGGAAGCACTCCTCGACGCACTCCTTGCCGGTCTCCGAGGCGAGCAACTTCGCCATCCCGGCCTCCAGATCGGAGCGCTCGCCGGCGTCCTTCATCCGCGCCGCTTTGCGGGTGACGAGCCTGGCCGCCTCGATCTTGGTCGCCATGTCGGCGAGCTTGAACTGGATCGCCTGGTGGCCGGCGATCGGCTTGCCGAAGGTCTTGCGCTCCTGGCTGTAGCGGAGCGCCAGCTCCAGCGCCCGCTGGGCGATCCCGACGCCGCGGGCGGCGACGTTGACCCGGCCGACCTCGAGCGCGTCCATCATCTGCACGAAGCCCTGGCCGACGCCCTCGGCGCCGCCCAGCACCCGCTCGGTCGGGCACTTGTAGCCGTCGTAGACCAGCTCGGTCGACTCGACGCCCTTGTAGCCCATCTTCTTGATCTTCGGCGGGATCGTCAGCCCCGCGAACTCGCCCTCGTTGACTTCCTTCCAGGGCTCCTTCTCGGTGATGAAGCAGGTCATCCCCTTGTAGGCCGGCTCGGCCTGCGGGTCGGTCTTCATCAGCACGAAGACGACGCCGGAGCCGAGCCCGTTGGTGACCCACATCTTCTGGCCGTTCAGCTCCCAGCTGCCGTCGCCGTCCTGCTTCGCGGTCGCCTTGATCCCCTGCACGTCGGAGCCGACCTCGGGCTCGGAGAGCGAGAAGGCGGCGCGGATCTCGCCGGTCGCCATCTTCGGCAGGAAGTGCTGTTTCTGCTCCTCGGTGCCGAACTTCATCAGCAGGTAGGAGCCGATGAAGTGGGTGTTGACGACGCCGGAGATCGAGATCCAGCCGCGCGAGAGCTCTTCGACGATCATCGCGTAGGTGGTCAGGTCGAGCCCCATGCCGCCGTACTCTTCGGGGATCGTCACCCCGAACAGGCCGAGCTCCTTCATCTGCTCGACGATCGGCTCCGGGAAGCTGTCCTCGTGGTCGTAGCGCTCGGCGTTGGGGATGATCTGCTCGTCGGCGAACTGGCGGACCATTTCGGCGATCGCCTGCTGATCCTCGGTCTGTTCGCGGTATGCGGTGTCTACGGCCATTGCTCCTAGCTCGTCAGGTTGGGGACGGGTCCCGGCGGCGGCGCAGCGGCGCCCGCTGGCCGGTCGGCCAAGGATATATGCGCCGGGTCGAGCTGGGGATCGACGGCGCGCAGCGGCGCGGTCGCCTTGAGCAGCATCTCGCGGTACTCGGCCTCGGGCTCGGACTGCAGGACGATCGCGCCGCCCGCCCCGACCCGCGCCCGCCCTGCGGCGAGGACGATCGTGCGAATCGCCACCGAGAGGTCGCAGCCGCCGCCGAGGCCGAAATACCCGATCGCCCCCGAGTAGGGACCGCGAGGCCCGCCCTCCAGCCGGTCGAGGATCTCCATCGTCCGCCGCTTCGGCGCCCCTGTCATCGAGCCGGGCGGGAAGCAGGCGGCGACCGCGTCGGCGGCGCCGAGGCCGGGGCGAAGCCGGCCGCGCACCGTGGTGACCAGTTGGTGGACGGTCTCGAAGCTCTCGACCGCCATCAGCGAGGGCACCTCGACGCTGCCCACCTCGCAGACCGCGCCGAGGTCGTTGCGCAGCAGGTCGGCGATCATCAGGTTCTCGGCCCGGTTCTTCTCGTCGGCGGCGAGGCGGGCGGCGAGGCGGGCGTCCTCGGCCGGGTCGGCGGCGCGGCGGCTGGTCCCCTTGATCGGCTTCGCCTCCACCCCGCCCGCGCGATCGACCGCCAGGAAGCGCTCCGGCGAGGAGCTGAGCACCGCCAGGTCGCCGAACCGCAGGTAGGCGCCGAACGGCGCCGGGTTGGCGCGGCGCAGGCGGCGGTAGAGCTCGAGCGGGTCGGCGTCGACCTCCGCCTCGACCGCGTTGGTGAGGCAGAGCTCGTAGCTCTCACCCTCGCGCAGCGCCTGCTGACAGGCGCCGATCTCGGCCCCATACCGCCCCCGGCCCCGAGCAAGCCGCAGCCCCCCAGCCGCCGCTCGCGATTTTGTCCCCACTGTGGTGGGGTCAATATCCCGACCGATGCCCGGCTCGGCGACGAGCCGCGCGACCGTCGCCCCCATCCAGATGTCGGCCGCGGGGTCGCCGTCCACCGAGGCCAGGCAGAGCACGTAGGTGTGGCCGGTCTCGTGGTCGAAGGCCAGCATCCGGTCGGCGACGACGAAGGCGGCGTCGGGGTGGGGCGAGCGGTGCGCCGCCTCGCCGCCCAGCTCGGCCTTCAGCTCGTAACCGAGGTAGCCGACCGGGCCGCAGTCAAAGTCGAAGGGCAGGTCGGGGACCTCGCGGGGCGCCAGCCGCCGCCGCTCGCGCTCGAGCAGGTCGAGCAGCGGGCCGGGAACGACCTCGGCCTCGCCCCCGCGCTCGATCCGCGCCTCCCCCGCCTCGACGTCGTAGGCGATGACCGCGGCGCGTGGCCCGGAGGCGTCGCCCATGAACGAGAACCGGACCCCCTCCCCCGCCCGGGCGCTGTCGAGCCAGAAGGCATGCGGGCTGCCCGCGAACAGCGCCGCGAAAACCCGCTCCGGGTCGGGCAGCACCCCAAGCCGCCGCACCCGCAGTTCGGTGTCTGTCGATTTTCTTCGGCGAGGCCGAGCAAAGTCGACACTCCGCGGCGGAGGCGACGCCGCCGGAGCGTCCAGCTCACCCAGGGCGAGGTGGCGGAAGTTGGCCAGCAGCCGGTGGCCGTGCTCGGTGGCTACCGACTCGGGGTGGAACTGGACGCCCCACTGGGGGCGCGTGCGGTGGGCGACCGCCATCGGCACCCCGTCGTCCGTCCAGGCGATCTCCTCCAGGCACTCCGGCAGCGGCCGGGCGAGGCAGAGCGAGTGGTAACGGACCGCGCCGAAGCCGCTGGGGACCCCGGCGAAGAGCGGGGCGCCGTGGTGGGCGACCCGGTCGACCCGGCCGTGCATCGGGCGCGGCGCCGGCTCGATGCGGCCGCCGTGGACCCAGCCGAGCCCCTGGTGGCCGAGGCAGACGCCGAGCAGCGGCAGCTCGCAGCGCCGGATCGCCTCGGCGCAGACGCCGAAATCGCGGGCGCGGTCGGGGCGGCCGGGGCCGGGCGAGATCACCACCGCGTCGGCCTCCTCGGCCTCCAGCTCCTCCCAGCTCGCCTCGTCGTTGCGGACGACCACGGGCTCGACCCCGTTGACCTCCCAGAGCAGCTGGAAGAGGTTGTAGGTGAAGGAGTCGTAGTTGTCGATCAGCAGGGTTCGCATGCCAAGGGGCTCCATGCAGCAAAATACCTCCGCGATGTCGATCCGCACCCCACCCGACCCCAGTCGGGGGATCTTCGAGACGCTGCTCGTCCTCGACGGCGAGCCGGTCGAGCTGGAGGCCCACCTGCGGCGTCTCGCGAACAGCCTGGCCGCGGTCTACGCCGCCGGCCTCCCGGACGGGGCCGAGGACCTCGCCCGCGGCCACGCCGCCGACCTGCGGCACGGCCGGTTGCGGCTGACCGCCCGTCCGGCGCGCGAGGGGGTCGACCTCGGCGCCGAGGCGGCCGAGATCGACCCGGGACACACATTCCCGACAGCCGAGGCCGGGGTCACGCTGCGCTCGCTGCAGCTCCCCGGCGGTCTCGGCGCCCACAAGTGGGTCGACCGCTCGCCGCTCGGCGAGCCGGAGCCCGGAGTCGTGCCGCTGCTGGTCGACGGCGCCGAGGCGCTGGAGGCAGGCTGGGGAAATCTCTTCGCGGTCCTCGACGGCAACCTGGTGACGCCGCCGCTCGACGGCCGCATCCTGCCCGGAGTGACCCGGGCGCTTGCGCTGGCGGCGGCCGGCGAGGGCGGCCTGCCGATCCGCGAGCGACGGATCCTCGCCGCCGAGCTGACGGAGGCCGACGAGGTGCTGGTCACCAACTCGGGCCGCGGGGTCGAATCGCCCCGCTCGTTCGACACCGCCCCTCTTCCCCCCCCGGGCGAGGTCGCCGAGCTGCTCCGCAGCGCCCTCCAAGCTCGCTGGCGCCGCACGGCTGGCGCCTTTGTGGCCCCATAGGCCACTTTCCCGCCAATCGCCTGGGTTAGACGGCGCGGAGGCGGGCGGCGACCCGGTCGGCGCGCTCGACGAAGCGGCGCAGCGCCTCGTCGGGGTCGGGACCGGCCGGGCGCGCCGGTTCGGGGCTGCCGTTCGCCTCCCCCGCCGACGCGGGGAGCGCCGGCCGCGCGGCTGGCGGCGGCGGGCTCGCCGGCGCCTCTCGGGCGTCGAGCGCCGCGGCGCTGGCCCGCTCGGCCAGCTCGGCGGCGCGTCGCGCCTGCTCGGCGGCGTCGAGTGCGGCGGCGCCGACCGCGCTCACCGCGTCCTCGGAGGCGCGGGCCACGGCCAGCGCCTCGTCCACCTTCAGCTCCAGCTCGCCCAGCAGGGGCGGCGCCGCCTCGGTGGGGACGACCCAGTCCTGGGTGCTGTCGCGCTCGCCGTTCTCCATCGGGCCGAAATCTAGGGCCGGCCGAGGCGGCAAACGGGGGCAAGTCATTAAATTCCCCTCCGCTGGAGGCAAACCGAACCGAGGGAGCAGCTTGAGAAACCCGAGAGACTTCTTTCAACCGCTGGCCATGGGCGCGCCCGAGCCGCTGCGCGAGATCCTCGTCAAGCCATCGCGGATGATCCACTTCCTCGACTTCTCGAACGAGAAGATGGTCGCCAAGGCGGGGGCGATCGCCGAGAAGACCGACATCCTGCTCGGCAACCTCGAGGACGCGATCCCCGCCGACCGCAAGGAGGCGGCGCGCCAGGGGCTGATCAAGGCGGCCAAGGAGACCGACTTCGGCCAGACCTCTCTCTGGACGCGAATCAACTCGCTGGAGAGCCCCTGGGTGCTCGACGACCTCACCACGCTCGTCACCGAGATCGGCGACAAGCTCGAGGTGATCATGGTGCCGAAGGTCGAGGGCGCCTGGGACATCCACTACGTCGACCGGCTGCTCGCCCAGCTCGAGGCGAAGGCGGGACTGGAGCAACCGCTGCAGGTCCACGCGATCCTCGAGACCGCGCAGGGCGTCGTCAACGTCGAGGAGATCGCCGCCGCCAGTCCGCGCATGCAGGGGATGAGCTTCGGACCGGCCGATCTCGCCGCCTCGCGGCGGATGAAGACGACCCGGGTCGGCGGCGGCCACCCCGGCTACCGCTCGATGGAGGACCCGGCCGACCCGGAGAACCCCGAGGCCGACCGCGTCACCGCCCAGCAGGATCCCTGGCACTACTCGATCGCCCGCATGGTCGACGCCTGCGCCTCGACCGGGATCCTCCCCTTCTACGGCCCCTTCGGCGACATCAAGGACACGGCCGGGTGCGAGACTCAGTTCCGCGCCGCCTTCCTGCTCGGCTGCGTCGGCGCCTGGTCGCTGCACCCGGTCCAGATCGACATCGCCAAGAAGGTCTTCAGCCCGCCGCCGGACGAGGTCAGGTTCGCGAAGAAGGTCCTGGAGGCGATCCCCGACGGCCGCGGCGTCCACATGATCGACGGCAAGATGCAGGACGACGCCACCTGGAAGCAGTGCAAGGTGATGGTCGGCCTGGCCGAGATGCTGGCCGAGAAGGACCCGGAGCTGCGGGAGAGTTACGGGCTCTGAGGCCTGTCCCGGTAGGGGCTCCGCTTAACTTTTTCGACTTCGCCGAAAAAGTACAAGACGCTCCACCCCTACCGGGACAGGCCTTGGGTTCCAGCGCGGGCTGGCGTCAGCCCAACCGCTCTTCCAGGGCCTTCAGCTGGGCCGAGAGCTCGGCCGGCAGCTTCTCGCCGAACTGCTCGAGATGGGCGCGGACCTGCGGCAGCTGCGCCTTGACCAGGTCGGCGTCGACGGTGAGCAGCTCGCGCATCGCCTCGGCGGAGATCTCGATCCCGTCGGTGTCGATCGCGCCCTCGGCGGGAAGCAGCCCGACCGGGGTCTCGACCGCCTCGGCCTTGCCCTCGCAGCGGCGGAAGATCCACTCCAGGACGCGGCTGTTCTCGCCGAACCCGGGCCAGAGGAAGCTGCCGTCGTCGTCCTTGCGGAACCAGTTGACGTAGAAGACCCGCGGCAGCACCGCGCCCTCGCGCTTGCCGACCTCGAGCCAGTGGGCGAAGTAGTCGGCCATGTTGTAGCCACAGAAGGGCAGCATCGCCATCGGGTCGAAGCGCAGTTCGCCGACGTTGCCGGCGGCGGCCGCAGTCTTCTCGGAGGACATCGTGGCGCCGAGGAAGACCCCGTGCTCCCAGTCGAACGCCTCCTGGACCAGCGGCACCACGGTGGCGCGGCGGCCGCCGAACAGGAAGGCGTCGATCGGCACCCCGGCCGGGTCCTCCCACTCGGGGGCGATCGAGGGGCACTGCGCGGCGGGCGTCGTGAAGCGGGCGTTGGGATGAGCGGCCGGCGTCTCGGAGTCCGGCGTCCACTCGTTGCCGTGCCAGTCGGTGGCGTGAGCCGGCGGCTCGCCGGTCATCCCCTCCCACCAGACGTCGCCGTCGTCGGTCTTCGCGCAGTTGGTGAAGATCGTGTCGTGCTCGACCGTCGCCATCGCGTTGGGGTTGGTCTTGTGGCCGGTGCCGGGGGCGACGCCGAAGAACCCGGCCTCGGGGTTGACCGCGTAGAGGCGGCCGTCGTCGCGGAACTTCATCCAGGCGATGTCGTCGCCGATCGTCTCCACCTTCCAGCCGGACTGGGTGGGGATCATCATCGAGAGGTTGGTCTTGCCGCAGGCCGACGGGAAGGCGCCGGTCACGTACTTGACGACCCCCTCCGGCGAGGTCAC
>Ga0210063_1000464_pt1 | contig 12428 bp, 6 predicted proteins | sample Muzzi_PWA_D1_FD_185529 | JGI IMG/M metagenome (GOLD analysis project Ga0210063, IMG submission 185529) | Wetland microbial communities from San Francisco Bay, California, USA, that impact long-term carbon sequestration - Muzzi_PWA_D1 (SPAdes) | ecosystem: Environmental > Aquatic > Marine >... | reverse complement strand
CCCGCCTCTTCCGCCGCCAGCACCACCCCACCGCCCGCGCCGCTGTCCTCCATGGCCCCGCCATCCCTCGACGGCGCGGCCCCCGGCGCGGCCCCTGCGGAAATCCTGGAGGGATGGTAGAGATAGGGCGGATCCGGGAAGGCCGTACACCGGCAACCGGCGTCCAGGGCCGCCGCCAGGTATTGTTTCCACAAGGGGCGCGACCGGGGACCGGCTCGGGGCTGAAAACCCTCCAACAGACCACCCTCCCGCAGACGCAGGTCGAGACGCGTAGCGTCCGGAGGATCCTCAGTGACGAAACCCAGATCGAGCCCGGCCCACTCCAGGAGCCCCTGCAAGGCCCTCGGCGCGGCGACCGTCAGCTGCGCCGTGGGGGCGCCCTGGCGCAGCGCGTGAAGCAGGGGCAGGCTGAGCATCACCGCCAGTGGCGAAGGGTCCAGCACCAGATGCAAGGGCGCATCCTGGCGCGCGGCGTAGAGTGGGGCATTCCGTACCATGGCATGGAGAAACTCCACGATGCGTGCCAACGGTAGGTTCGGAGGCAGAACCGCCACCATCGCCCGTTTCTCGGGCGCTCTCCTCCCCTCCTCTCGCCCTCCGGGACGACGGAGTGGGAAAGACAATACCCAGCCTGGGTCAGGCGTTCTCCAGCCAATCCCGGGGCTTGAGGAATGCCTCGGTCAGCGCCGCCTCTGGAGAACCGGGTTCCGGCTGCCAGGCGTAGCGCCAGTCCGCCCGCGGCGGCATGGACATCAGAATCGATTCGGTGCGGCCACCGCTCTGCAACCCGAACAGGGTGCCGCGATCGTAGAGCAGATTGAACTCCACGTAGCGCCCCCGGCGGTAGAGCTGAAAATCCCGCTCCCGATCGCCGTACGGGGTGTCGCGACGACGCTCGACGATGGGTAGGTAGGCCGGCAAGAAAGCATCCCCGACGGCGCGCAGGAAGGCGAAACAGCGCTCGAACCCCCAACCGTTCAGGTCATCGAAAAAGAGCCCCCCGACCCCCCGCGTCTCCCCCCGATGCTTGAGGTAGAAATAGTCATCGCACCACCGCTTGAAGCGCGGGTAGGCCGCCTCGCCGTCCACCGAGTACCCCTCGCACGCCTCCCGGGCCACCCGATGCCAGTGCACCGCATCCTCCTCGAAGGGATAGTAGGGCGTCAGGTCGAAGCCCCCGCCGACCCACCAGACGGGTGCCTGCCCCTCCTTTTCGGCCAGGAAAATGCGCACGTTGGCGTGGCTGGTGGGTACGTAGGGGTTCCAGGGATGGAGGACCAGCGACACCCCCGCCGCCTGGAAGCCGCGACCGGCCAGTTCCGGCCTCTGGGCGGTGGCGGATGGCGGCAGACCGGTGCCGTAGACGTGGGAAAAGCCCACCCCACCCTTCTCCAGGAGCGCGCCCCCCTCCAGCACCCGACTGCGCCCGCCCCCGCCTTCGGGCCGCTGCCAGCGGTCCTCCCGAAAGCGGCCCTCGCCGTCCGCCGTTTCCAGGCGGGAACAGATGCGGTCCTGGAGATCCCGCAGGTAGGCGAGCACTCGCTCGATGGGTATCCGGGAAGAGTTTTCAGCAGCGGTCTTGTTGGCCATGGCGCGATGCTATCGGATGACCGGCGGTGGTACCATCACCGACCCATGGAAATCTACGACAACATCCTGCAAACCCTGGGCAACACCCCCCTCGTGCGGCTGGGCCACTACGCCCCCGGGGGCGCTCCGGTGGCCGCCAAAGTGGAGTATTTCAACCCCGGATCCAGCGTCAAAGACCGCATCGGCATCGCCATGATCGAGGCGGCGGAGGAGGCCGGGCTGCTCAAACCCGGTGGACTGATCGTCGAGCCCACCTCCGGCAATACTGGCCTGGGGTTGGCCATGGCCGCCAACATCAAGGGTTACCGTCTGATCTGCACCGCCGCCGACAAGATCCCCAAGGAGAAGGTGGCGCTCCTGGAAGCCTTCGGCGTCGAGGTCTGCCTCTGCCCCACCGGCGTTCCCGCCGATGACCCCCGCTCCTACTACAAGACCGCCGAACGGCTGCGGGACGAACGGGGTGCCTTCCTGCCCTACCAGTACTACAACCAGGCCAACCCCACCGCCCACTACAAGGGCACCGGCCCGGAGATCTGGCGCCAGACCGACGGTCGGGTGACCCATTGGGTGGCGGGCATGGGCACCGGGGGCACCATCAGCGGCACCGCCCGCTTCTTGAAGGAGCAAAACCCCGCCATCCGGGTCATCGGCGTCGATGCCATCGGCAGTGTCTACAGCCACTACTTCGAACACGGCGAACCGCCCCCTCAGGAGGCGATCCACCCCTACCTGGCGGACGGTATCGGCGAGGATTTCCTGCCGGAATCCGTGTGGTGGGACTTCATCGACGAGGTCCGCCCCTGCACCGACCGGGATGCGTACCAGAGCTCCCTGGAACTGGCCAGGAAGGAATCCATCTTCGTCGGCACCTCCGGCGGCGCCGCCGCCGCCATCGCCCGCCGCATCGCCGCCGACCTCCCCCCGGACGCCCTGGTGGTCACCCTCTTCCCCGATTCCGGGGAGCGCTACCTCTCCAAGTTCAACAAGGAGTGGATGGCCGAGCGAGGGTTGTTGGAGGAGGACACACCATGAAACTGTCTCCACCACCCCGCACCGCCCGGGAGTTGTGGAGGGTGCACCGACTGTTGACGGACCCACGCATCGCCCAGCGCAAGGAAGGGATCGTCCAGGCCGCCGCCCTGGTGGGCCCCGACCAGACCGTGGCCCACGGCTGGCTGCGAACGATCGCCGCCGAGGATCCCATGCTGACCGTTCGCGAGGCCGCCCGCGAAGCCCTCCATCCCGCGGCGGCACCACCAGGAACAACCCTGGACAGCAACGAGCAACGGTACCTCATCACCACCCGCTGCCCGGAGGGGCACAACAGCCAGCATGACCGGAGAAAACTCTGCGCGGAGCGTCGGGTCCTCCTGCGGGCTGGTGGAGCCTCCCCCGCGGACCGGATCCTTCTGCACTGCCCCACCTGCGGGCGGGAGATGGTGGTCGAGGTGGACTGCGGGGAGTTGCCGTGAAGAACGATCCGGCGGAAGTATCCGGCACCGTCCCCGGGAGCCCCCTCAGCGAGGAAGACCGGCGACTGATTCAACAGTTCGAAAAGCTGGAAGAGCGCCAGCTCGAGTCCCTCGATGCCGCGGGGCAACGGGTGATCGAACTGACTTCCCTGTTGTTGGGGCTCCTCTTTGCGGCCCTCGCCTTCGGCGATGACTTCCCACCGCCCTATCTGGGCGGCAACCCCCTCGCCCAGGGCGTCGCGGTGGCCGCCCTGTTCTGCTTTCTCGGTGCCATCCTCTTCGGTCTCCGCGCCGTGCAGCCCCGTTCGTACGCCGCGTACCGCCACAACCTGTCCGCCATGGCCCGGGAGTTGGACCGTCTGGTCCGCACCAAATCCACCGCGGTGCGCATCGCTGGTGGTTTTTTCTTCGGGGGCTGTTTTGCCCTGGCCCTGCTGGTGGGCATCCTGGTCCTGCGAGGAAACTGACCCATGCTGGAATTGAACGTGCGCCCCCTCGACCAGGGCGTCATGGTGGAACTTGCCGGAATTCGCCACTCCCTACCCGAATCTAGCGTCGTACCTTTGCTGGATGGGTCCGCACCGCTGCGCCAGGGGGCGGAGTGGGGACGGCACCTTGCGGCGACCCTCCTGGCTCCAGAACAACAAGCCATCCTGCGGCGGCTCGAAGCCGAAGATCGGCTCCTCCTCGACATTCCCGACCCACGACTGGCCTCGATCCCCTGGGAAGGGCTGCGGATCGACGACCGCTTGCTGGCGGCCCACTGCTCCCTGGTCCGCTGGGTGGCGGCAAAGAGCGCACCGCCCCGTCCCCCCCTCGGGCAGGCAGAGGGGCTCCTCCTGCTGGCTCTGCCCGTGGCGCCCACGGATGGGCGCTATCCGGCGCTGGCGACGGAAGAGGAGTTCCGGGGACTGCGGCGCACCGTCCTGGAAGGAGGCCGCTCTCTCACCTTGCTACGGGTCCAGCCGCCGACCGTCGCTCATCTGGCCGAGGTGACGGACGGACGAGGACCCACCTGCCTGTTCTTCATGGGGCATAGCGATAGCCGCGATGGTCGCGCCGTGTTGGAGTTTGAGGACCGTAGCGGGCGCACCCGGGTGGTGGCCGCCGAAGAGTTGGCGGCCACCCTGGGGGCCTCGGCCTCTCTGGTCGTCCTCAACAGCTGCTGGTCCGCCCGCGCGGGCCAACCCACGGAGATGGGCAACATCGCCGCCGGACTGGTGGAACGGGGGATCCCCTATGCCCTGGGTATGCAGAGTATGGTGCCGGACGACGCCGCACCGCTGCTGAGCCAGACCCTCCTGCGGGAGATCCTCGCGGGACAAACCATCGAGGCGGCGGTGCGCCTCGCCCGCCAGACCCTCCTGGACTCGAAACTGCCCTTGCGCCAGTGGGTCGCCACCGTCCCGGTCCTCTACACCCACCAGCGGGAACCGATGCCGGCCCTCAACCTCCCGGCGGGCGAGGCGGTCCTCGTTCCGTCCCCGGAAGCCACCCGGCGCATGGACCTTTCCGCGCTACCGGAGGTCCGGCCTCTCCTGGGTCGGGGGCGCGTGCTGAGCGCTTCCCTGGATGCCCTTTTGAGCCAAAAGCCACCGGAAGAGCCGGCTCCAGTGGTGGTGCTGCACGGTCTCGGCGGCATCGGCAAGACCGCCCTGGCGCGGGCCGTGGCCGAGCGCGCGGCCTGGTCTTTCGGCCACCGGGTCCTGGCCATCTCCTTCGAGGCGACCCCACTGGATTCCGGGCGCTTCCTCGACGATCTGCGGCAGCGTCTGGGGGCGCTGCACGATCTTGCGGTGGATCGCTTCCCTACCGCCGAAGCTTTGGAAGCGGCGCTCCTGGAGACCCGGCGGGAGCTGCGGACCTTGCTCGTGCTCGACAACCTGGAAACCGTCTTCGAAGGCTGTGAGGACGGCAATCCGGAGGCCCTCGCCCTGGATCGCTTTCTGCGCCGACTGCGGGTGGGGGCGGGAGCCCTCCTCGTCACTTCCCGCCGCCTGCCCCCGGCCCCCTGGGACCCGGTGCAGGCGGTGGAAGTGGGCGGTCTCGATGATCAGGTCGGCGGGGAATTGCTGCGGGGCGCCCTGCCTCCCGAGGCCGAGGCCGCCATCGATCCGGAGATCCGCCGCACCATCTCCCAGCGCGTCGAGGGGCATCCTTTGAGCCTGCGGCTCCTGGGCGCCCGCCTCGCCCACGGGTTCGACCAGGACGACGGGGACAGGGGCGCCGCGTTCCTGGATCGGCTGGAGAGTGAACTGGCCAAACCCCAGGCACAAGAGGAGGGTCGCCAGGGCAGCCTCGACGCGTGTCTGGCCACCAGCGTGGACCGACTCCCGGAAGAGGAGCGGCGGACGCTCACGGATTTGAGTCTCTTCGACACCCCTTTTTCTTCTCTCCTGGCCGCGGAATTCCTGACTCTGGAGAGTGCCGCCGTGGAATCCATCCTGGAATCCCTCACCCGCCAGGGCCTCCTCCAGCGCCAGCGCCTCGACGACGACGACAGCTCGCTCCACCTCTTCTCTCTGCACCCCACCGTCCGTTGGCATGTGCGGCGCCGTTTCGGTGACCCGCGCCAGGATCCAGCGCTGCGGCGTCGGCAAGGGGAAGCGTTCTTCCGCCTGATCGGTGGTGGCGCCTCCATCGGTGCCGTCAATCGCGGCGGCTGGTTCTCCAAGGCCCTGGCGCTGAGCCTGCCGGATCTGGAGGTCGCCGCCGAAGCGTTGGAAGCCGCGCAACGATCGATCCTCTTCTCCCACCTGGTCCGGCTCTACGAGCGCCTGGGACGGCTACGGGAGGCTCGGCGGCTGGCGGAGCGCGCCCTGGAACTGGCCGAGGCGGAGGGGAACCCCGACGCCACTCTCCTCGCTCTCCTGAACGTCGGCGATCTGATGAACAAGACCGGCGAGAACCCCAAGACGACCTTCGCCATCTATCAGCGGGCCCTGGACATTGTTGAGGAGAGCGGCGCGGTGCACAACCTGGGGATCAGCGCGCACCGTCAGATCGGCGAATTGCTGGGCAACCAGGGACGCCATCGGGAAGCCCTGGAGCACTACCGGAAGGGGCGCGCGGAAGCGGACCGCGTCGAATTGCCGGATCCGGCTCTGCAAGCCCTGGGCAAGGCGGAACTGGACGCGGCCATCGCCTCGACTCTCTCCCGGCTGGGGGAGCCCGAGGAGAGTCTCCACCTCTTCCCCGGAGCCATCCGGACGTTCCGCCAGTATGGCGATCTGCGCAACGCCGCCATCACGCTGGACCGCATGGCCAGCACGCTGCTCGACCTGAAGCGCTACCCGGACGCTCTTGTCGCCCAGGAGGAAGGGCTGGCGATCATGGGACGCATCGGCGCCGAACCCCGGGCCATCGCGGTGTTAGAGGGCAACCGGGGCATGACCCTGAAGGCGCTGGGGCGCGTTCAGGAAGCGGTCGATGTCCACCGGCGAGCCCTGGAGACCCTGCGCCAGGTGGGCGATCACCTGGAAGCTTCCGTGGTGGAGGAAAAACTCGCCGTCGCCCTCTTCCACAACAAGCAATTCCAACCCGCGATCCAGCACTTTTGGGCCGCCTACCAGGCAGCGGAAGACTACGGATGGGAAACCACCCAGCAACGGCTGCGGAAGTTCCTCACCACGATCAAGGAGGGGCTCGGGGGGCAGTTCGATCTTCTCTGGGCAGGGGTCATCCCAGATCCCCAGCCCCCGTGGTTGACCGCGATCTCCGTCACCCCGGCTCAGGCGGAGGTGGAGAGTTTCCTCAGCGAACGGATCGTCAATACCCTGATCCAGGGCGCCGTGGAGGCCATGACCCCGGGCAACGAAGCAGCCCATCGAAAATTCCGACAGTGGCTGGTGCATGCCGATGGCCGCTTCCCCGACCACCAGTCCGCCGGTCGTGCCTTCAATAGCGCCCTGATCCATTTGCTCGACGGTGAGGCGACCCTGTTGCCGCCCACCAATCACTATGCCCTGGTCTATCTGGAGATCGTCGCCATGGCCGAGAAGGTCTCCGGGCGTTCCCTGGGGGGCGACCCCCAGTGGCCGCAACTCCAGAACGCGCTCCATCGCACCTTCACCGCGGCGGGACCCACCCAACTCCAGCAGGTCTTCCAGGAGGAAGGCCGCTGGCTGTGCCGCCCGGAGGTGGACGCCTTCCTCTACCTGCGGTCCTTTCAGGAGAAGGCGGCGGGCAACCCCCAGTTGGGGGAGTCCCTGGAAGATTTGCGACGGATGATCCAACGCCTCACCGCCGGAGAAACGCCCAGGGTGGTGGAGAACCCCGACATTTCACCGGAGCATTGGGCCCGGACCACGGCGGATGCTATCTGGACATCCGCGGCGGAGCGTCAGCGCCTGACGCGGACCCTGGAAGAGCACGCCGCCCGCGCCGAAGATGAGACGGAAAAGCGGTTTCTTCATAGCCTGGCGGGCGCTCTGGCGCGGGGTGGGGCAGACTTCCAGAGCTCTTTGGAGGAAGGCAAATATCGTGATGCGTGGGCGCTCTTTCAACGCCTGACCCAGGAGGGCGCAACCTCCCCCGAAACCCTGCGGGCCTTCCAGCGGGCGGTCGTCCAGGCCCTGGATCCAGAGTCTTCCTCCGACGCCGTGGGCGAGGCTCGCTCCACTTTGAATGATCTACGCAATGATGCCCTGGAAGCGGGCGCCCACCAGCAAGTCCTCCTGGCCGAGGCGGGGCTGGCCCTGGTCGATCAAGGGGAGGCGGAAGGCGCGGCGGATGCCCTGGGAGAAGGGCTTCGAGGCCCCTTTCGCGACGCCTGGCAGGCGCTGCTGACGCGGTTGCGCTCCCGGGGTCCTCGGCGGCCCCTTTCCCCGGAGACTCACCAGACCCTGGAGCGTCTGATCCAGAGCCAGGAGCAGACGGCGGTGTTCACCATCCTGCGGGAGGAACGGGCACGCCTCGTGAACCAGCGGACCGTGGATCACCTGCTATGGCTGGAACAGGAACATGCGGGGGAGGGGGTGGCCCAGATGCTTCGGTATCACCGGCACATGCTGGAGAAGGCCCTGCGCCAGGGGCTCCCCGCCGCGCTCACCGGGGACGCCATCGCCACCTTCGGCAATGAGGATGACCCGGAGAAGATCATCGCCTTGTTCGAGGCCTGTGGCCCGGAGCTTTCCTTGGAAGAGGGCGAAAAAGCCTTCGCTGATCTTCTGGAGATCAATCGCACCAACCGACAGGCGCGAGTTTACCTGACGGAAAAGCGCAATCTCTTTCGGCGCATCGCCGCCCTCGGCCCCCGGGCGGCGTTCGCCGAAGCCAGGCGGTTGGAGAAACTGAACAAAAAATTCCAGAAATTTGTCATCGCCATGGCGGAGGATATCGACGCTGCCCGGCAGCGCAAGGTCGCCAGGAAACACCGCAAGCTGATCGAGCGATCGGAGTACCCCATCCTGGTGGCCCAACACCGGGAGATCCTCGTCGCCCACCACCAGGAGGATCCCGCGGCGGCGGAGACCCTCCGGGGGGCAACGATCCAGTCGGCGATCCTCGGTCGTTGCCATACCGAGGGCATCGACCCCACGTTTGACCGGCTGGAGAAAATCTTCGCGCGCGTGCTCCGCTTCCTCAACGCGGGCGCGCCGGAAGCCATGGCCCAGATCGCGCGGGAGGACACCGAGAAAGATCTCTTGACCGAGGAGAGTTGGCTATCCCTCTTCCTCCTCCAGCACCAGGAAGCCGGGAATCCCGATACCTCCGGCCACATTCGGCGAGCCCGGCGCCTTCTCGACCGTTGGCGGACCCACGGCGATGTGGAGGCCGCCATCCTTGAGGAGAGCCAGTACCGCCAGCACGAGGTGACCCTGGCCACCGCCCTCAGCGAGCTGCTGCGGGCTGGGGACGCGACCGAAAAGCGTCGGATCCTGGAAGAGCATCGCGCCGTGCTCCTGACCCCGGAAGCCGAAGCCCAGTTGATGGCGACGGCCCGCAGCATGCTTCAGAATTTGCAGACCGACGAAGAAAAAAAGACTGTCGCTGCCCTCTTCGAGGAGGATCGAAATCTCCTCCGCCGCTGCCGGGAAGTCGGCCTCGACGCCACCTTCGGCCCAGGGTGACGAAGCCGCAACAATCCTCCGACTCCCCCGGCGACGTTCCTCGCTCTCGCATGGGGTCGCTTTTCACCACGGGCTGTTCCGAGAGGGTCACGGTCCGAGAGCGGGTTCCGGGGCTTCCCGGAACTCACCCCGCGCGCCCCCTTCCAGCCACGCCAGCAGGGCGGCATCCTCCAACTCTGGATGCTCGGCGAAGAATCTCTGCCACCGCCGCCACAGGCCGTAACGCACCTGCCCCGGAAACTCCGCGGTGCGCCGCAGCGCGCTAACGATGGAGCGGGCCTTCTCCCGCTCCCCCAAGAGGTAGGCCGCCTCGGCCACATTGGGGCCACCCTGCCAGGCGGCGGCGGGGTCCCTGGCCAGCACGCGCTCCAGCCGGGCCGCCGCCCGGTCGAACGTCTCTCGGGCCGCCGCCACCGCCCCCAGCCCGATCTGGGCCTCGACCTTCAGCCCCTGTACCTCCAACGCATAGGGCTCGTCCGCGCCCCCCCGAGCCTCCCACGCCGCCACCAGCGCCGTGGCTTCTTCCACCACCGCCGGGTAGTGGCCCTGCCGCGCCAGGACTTGCAGATGCCGCTGCCACGCCCACAGCCGCCATCGCGCCCCTTCCTCCAGGGTCTCCTCCGCCACCCTCCGGAGCTCTTCCGCCCGGGGGGCGGCCTCCGCCACCCGACCGGCGATCAGCAGGGTCAAGGCATGGTTGTCGAGGGCCGCCAGGGAAAACGGGTGCTCCGCCCCCAGGCTCGCGACCATGCGGCGGTGGACTTCCGCCGCCAGTGCGATGGTTTCCTCCGGGCTGGACTCGTCCCGGCTATTGACCAGGGTAGAAAGGGCATAGAGAGTCGAGAGGGTCTTGAAATGCTCCTCCCCCAGCACCCGGCGACGGATTTCCAGCGTGCGCCGCACCATGGGCTCGGCTTCCTCCAGGCGGTACTGCTGGACCAGATTGGTGGCCAGGTTGTGCACCGCATCCAGGGTCTCCGGGTGCTCTTCCCCCAGCAGTGGGACCTGCACCGCCAGCAACGACCGCAACGTCGCCTCGGCACCGGTCAAGTCCCCCTGGGCGGAGAGCGCCGCGGCGAGGATGTAGTAGAAATGAAAACGCCGCTGGGGTTTATCCTCCAGGCGGTCCAACCATTTCCGCGCCAGGGTCTCCGCGTCCGCCGCCCGCCCCTGGTCCAGGAGCACCCAACCTCGAATCGTGCTGGCAGACGTCAGGCGCTCCAGGTCCACCGGATCTTCCGCTTCCAAGGCCGACACCACGCGATCCAGCAGGGCCGCCGCTTCCTCGACGGCTCCCTGGTGGTCCAACAATTGTGCCAGCTGGATTTCGGCACGATGGGTCTCCCGGTCGTTCTCTCCCAAGACCTCCCGATCCCGAGCGACGAGCTCCCGCAGATCTTCCAACATCCCCTCTTCTCGACCCCGGGCGCGTTGCACCGCCAGACGATGACCGGCGGTGCTCAGGGTCTCTCGGGCGTTTTCGCCGAAAGTGTCCCGGTAGAGGACGTAGGCCGCCTCGACCTGCGCTTCCGCCTTGTCCAACTCTCCCAGGGCCAGATAGGTATTGCTCAACGTACGCCGCACCTCCGCCGCCACGGCGGGATCCTCCGCCAGCGTGGCGTCCAGATCCGCCGCCGCCTGGTCCAGCACCTCCACCACGCGCACATCTCGCCCCCGGCGATCTGGATCGGCGGAACCCAGCATGTCGTTCAGAAAGCGGTTCACGGCCCTCGCTGTCCGCGCCTCCCGTTCGGCGTTCGCCTCCGCCTCCACCGAACGCACCAGCCCCAGCGTCGTCCCCAGCGTCCCCAGAAGAAGCGCCAGCACCACCGACCCCGCCGCCACCATGGTGCCTCGGTGGCGGCGGAAGAGCTTGCCCAATTGATAAGCCGCCGTGGGCGCCCGGGCCAGCACGGGGCGCAATTCCAAAAACCGTTGCAGATCGTCCGCCAGTTCCTTCGCGGAGGCATAACGGTCTTCCGGATCCTTCTCTAGCGCCTTCAGCGTGATCCAGTCCAGATCCCCCAGATCGCCGGCGGTGAAAGGGCCGTCGATCTGATCCCGCAGCCGGACGCTGGGCCGGGGAGCTGGTTCGTCAGTGATCTTGCGGAACATCTCCAACACGGAAGGGGCAGAGAAGGGCGGCTGATCCACCAGCAACTGAAACAATAGGCAGCCCAGGGAATAGACATCGCTGCGGGTATCCGCCGTGGCCTGGCGCGCCTGCTCGGGACTCATGTAGGCGGGCGTCCCCAGTACCAGGTCCGTGCGGGTCAGGGCATCCCCGGGCTCCCAGACGGCGTCCAACGCCTTGGCGATGCCGAAATCGATCACCTTCGGCTGGACTTCGCCGCCCTCCTCCACCACCAGGACGTTGCTCGGCTTCAGATCCCGGTGGATCACTCCCTGTTGGTGGGCATGGTTGACGGCGCGACACACCTGGATCATCAGTGCCAGCCGATCCCGCAACCCCAGCCGTCGGCGTCGGCAATAGCGGTGGAGGGACTCGCCATCCACCAGTTCCATCACCAGGTAGGGTTGTTCCTCCTCCGTCGTACCCGCATCGAACACCTGGGCGATACCCGGGTGATGCATGCGGGCCAGCACCCGGCATTCGGTAGCGAAACGCACCGCTGCCTGGGGGCTACCATCGCCGGGGCGCAACAATTTCAGGGCCACGTGCCGTTCGATGGGCTCTTGCTGAAGGGCCCGGTACACCACCCCCATCCCCCCTTTGCCCAGCACATTGAGGATCTTGTAGGGTCCGATCTGTCGCGGGCGGCTGGCGGGGCTCAGGTAGATCTCCGCCGCCGTCTCCACATTCCACGACCCCTCGTCCCCACTTCCGAGGGTCGTGCCGTAGAGCAGACCTTCCGTTCCGGCGGCAGCCTCCGGCCCTTCTGCTGGATCCGGTTCCGCCGACTTCGACTCGTCAGACCTTCGGGCTTTCCAGGCCATAGCACCTCCTCTGTGAGAGCCCTTCAATCTACCATGCCACCCTGTGCCACCCAACTTACCCAAGCACCCTCTCGAACCACCCCAAAGGTGCCACCCACTTTGTGGGCACAACTTCCAAACCAACCCCTTTCACGCCTGACAGCCCATCTCCACCACCTTCCCCACGACAAATTTCCACTAATTTTTCCCCAAAGGGGGTGATGGTGGTGCCATTTTCCGTCTATGTAGTCAAATGAGCAGACCACTTCGTTTCATCCCCGCGGGTGGTTGCCTCACCGAGGTGACCACCCGCACGATCCAGGGACGTTTCTTGCTTCGGCCCAGCGAGGAATTCAAC
>Ga0210063_1000462_pt1 | contig 12460 bp, 14 predicted proteins | sample Muzzi_PWA_D1_FD_185529 | JGI IMG/M metagenome (GOLD analysis project Ga0210063, IMG submission 185529) | Wetland microbial communities from San Francisco Bay, California, USA, that impact long-term carbon sequestration - Muzzi_PWA_D1 (SPAdes) | ecosystem: Environmental > Aquatic > Marine >... | reverse complement strand
GTCTTACCCGGCGATTACACTGTCAAACTGACGGCCGGCGGGCAGACCCTGACGCAGACGCTGGAGGTGGTGCTTGATCCGCGGGTCGAGGCCAGCCAGGAAGATCTCGTTGCTCTGCTCGGATTTCAGCAGGAAGTGGCCGGGTTACTGGAACGGGCGGTCGCGTTGGTGGAAGAAATCGATGCCTCAAATGAAGAGGCGCAATCCGCACCCATGGCGGACGTACCCCGCAAGGTGGCCGATGCGTTAACCGAACTTGCTATCGACCTGGAACACGCCGACGCGCCGCCGACCACGCCGCAGCGGGAATTGTTTGACTACCAGAAAGTCCGCTTCAAACAGGCGGAAAACCAATGGAACGGTGTGCTGACTGGAAGCGACTAGCTCCTGTTGGAGGCCGCCGTGCGGGCGATCTGATCACTTTTTCAACGTGATCGCGTTCGCCCGCACGGCGGCCTCCAACATCGCAAAGTTTAGCCGCCGGAAATCGCGCCGATAATCATGAACGGCTTTTCTCCCGAGGCGATAACTTCCGGCAGCGGCTGATCCGGTGGATCGTGCGTGACGTCTTCCTCGTTGGCGAAAAAACGCACCTTGGCCCGTCGTTTCAGCGCGACATGGTCTCGCACCGTTCCGCGCAACATCGGGAATCGGGATTCCAGCGCATCCAGGATGGTGGTTTGACAAACCGGGGATTTCACCTCCAGCACAACTTCATCATCCGTGCCCGCCAGCATGCACAGGTGGTAGGGCAAGGTGACGCGAACGGAGTGCATCAATCGTCCAGCACCTGGGTTTCCACCGACAGGACTGCCGGCAAATCGCGAACAATCGCCTGCCAGGAGTCGCCGTCATCGGCCGAGCCGTACACCTGCCCGCCGGTGGTGCCGAAGTAAACGCCGCAGGGCCGTAGTGTGTCGACCGCCATGGCGTCGCGCAGAACGTTGACATAGCAGTTTTCCTGCGGCAATCCGCGGGTCAGCGCCTCCCATTCATTGCCGCCTGAACGGCTGCGGTACACCCGTAATTTCCCTTCGGGCGGGTAGTGTAGCGAGTCGCTCTCGATTGGCACCACGTAGATGGTTTCCGGTTCGTGCGCATGAACGGCGATCGGGAAGCCGAAATCACTGGGCACGTTTCCGCTAACCTCGAACCACGAGTCGCCGCCGTCGTCACTGCGCATGATGTCCCAGTGTTTCTGCATGAACAGCGTGTCGGGGCGGGTGGGGTGAATGGCGATGCGATGCACGCAGTGACCCACCTCGGCGTGCGGATCGGGTATGTACTGGGAATACAAACCCTGGTTGATCGGTTTCCAGCTGATACCGCCGTCATCGCTGCGAAATGCGCCGGCGGCCGAGATGGCGGTGTATATGCGGTCGGGATTCGCCGGGTCCAGCACGATGGTGTGCAGGCACATGCCCCCGGCGCCGGGCTGCCAGCGGGGGCCGGATTCGTGTCCGCGCAAACCGGCCAGTTCTTTCCAGGTTTTGCCGCCGTCGGTGGTTTTGAACAGGGCGGCGTCTTCAACCCCGGCGTACACGGTGTCGGGGTCGTCCAGCGAGGGTTCGAGATGCCAGACCCGCGCAAATTCCCAGGGATGCTGGGTGCCGTCGTAAAACTGGTGCGTGGTCAGGGGTCTGCCGGTTTCCTCGGACGTGTCGTAGACAAACTTGTTGCTTTCGCCCTGGGGCATACCCGGGATTTCAGGTTCTTCTTGTACTTCATCCACTGAACCGGGCTGGAACCAGGTTTTGCCCCCGTCATCCGAGCGCTGGATGATCTGGCCGAACCAACTGCTGGTCTGGGAGGCGTAGATCCGGTTGGGGTCCACCGGCGAGCCTTTCATGTGGTAGATTTCCCAGCCGGCGAAATGCGGGCCGGAGACCGACCAGTGACTGCGCCCGTCATCGGACGTGAGAATGAACGCACCTTTGCGGGTGCCGACCAGAACGCGCACTTTATTCATCGTTAAACTCCCGGGCAATTTGATTCGTTCGACTGAATTTATTCAATTAAAGGCTGGAATTCGGCGAAATTCAAGCTCGCGTGCGGCGGGATGCGCTCAATTTCCGATGAACCTGGCGTAGATCCCGCGGGCCTCGCTGGCGTCGCCGGTTCCCTTGACAATGGCGCGACCATCGCGGAACAGCGTCAATTCGTAGTTTTTGCCGTGGTCGCTGACCTGCGCCCGGATCATGAAATCGTTGGATCTCACCGGGCCCATTCGCCTGAGTCGTTCTGCAATTTCGTCCATGTTCAAACTTTCGCTGCCTTGCCGATGGGTCAATTGCACCGCGTTGGCCCCGCAAAGTGAGACGGCCGAAGATTCGACCTTTCCCTGCAAGAATTCGAAGTTGTGTTGTTTGCAGCAGGGGCAATCCGTGTTTTTGCGGGCGTTTGCGATCTTTAACTGGCTGATACTGTTGGTCCACAGGTCGATGTTCAGCATCGTGGGGCAGACGCGTTCCAGGTTGCCACTGAGAATTTTCAGGGCTTCACTGGCCTGAAAATTGGCGATGATGGACACCACCGGGCCGAGGACGCCCACCGTGTCGCAGGTCGGGCTTTCGCCAGGCGGTGGCGGTTCTTCGAAAATGCAGCGGAAACACGGTGTCGCCTTGCTGCCGCCTGGCGCGGTTTCCCAGGCGGAGTCCCCGGCCTGCGTGTGCGGCAGAATGGCGTACGACATACCCGAGGTTCCCACCGCGCCGCCGTAAACATAGGGCAGGCCGAGTTTCACCGCCAGGTCGTTGGCCAGGTAGCGGGTTTCGAAATTGTCGAGTCCGTCGACAAGGATGTCCACTCCCCGGGCAAACCGCTCGATGTTGCCGTGGTTGATGTCGTCGACGATGGCGGTGACCTCAACCTGTGAATTGATCTCGGCAATTTTCCGCTTCGCCGCGATGGCCTTGGGGATGTCGTCGGCCACATCCCGTTCATCGAACAACACCTGTCGCTGCAAATTGGTCAGGTCGACGAAATCCCGGTCGACGATCACCAGGTGACCCACACCCGCCCGTGCCAGCATGTTGGCGGACACCGTTCCGAGCGCGCCGCAACCCAGGATCAGGGCAGTCGAGTCCAGCAACCGGCGCTGCCCTTCGACCCCGAAACCGGGCAGCAGGGATTGACGATGATAACGGGCAAGATCGTGTGGCATATCGCCTCCGGATCAGAGAATCAGACGTTACCACGACTGCCGGGCCGGTTTCAGCACCCGTTGCGCCGGGGAGCCAAAAAACAGCCGAAAAATCCGCCAGTAAGCACCTGCGTCAGCCGGGCTTTAGAGTTCTTCGGCAATCGTGAATGTCATTGATCCAGCGCATGGGAAACAGGGTTATTTTTACCTAGTATTCGGTTCTCAGAGGAACTTTCCAGGGACCCTGAAGCTCATGAAAAGCGTTCTGCTGCTTTGTGCCATATTCCTTTCTTTCAGCACCTTGTCGATTGCCCAGGAATCGGACAGTGCGCCCATCGTCAAACGGACGCCCAGCTATACCCGGGATGGCGCCGAAGCCTGCCTGCGCTGCCATTCCGGCGAGGCCATGCGGGCCGTGGAAAACAGCGCCCATGGCAACATGGAAAACATGTATTCGCCGCTGGCGACGAAGGGATGCGAGGCCTGCCATGGGCCGGGTAGCATTCACATTTCCCGGGCGCACGGCGGCGCCGGATTTCCCAGGCTGATCGACTTTGGCCGCGGCAAGGACCACTCGCCGCGGGATACGCAGATTGAAGCCTGCCTGGCCTGCCATCACGACGGCAAGGGTGGTACCTCGCCAATCGAGTGGTACAGCAGTTCTCACAATCGCAAGTCGATCAATTGTTCCACCTGTCACACCGTGCACGCCGAAGTCGATCCGATGCACGATGCCGATCAACAGGTCGCCAGGTGCAACCGCTGTCACCGCAAGGACCTCGAGAAGCATGAGCATTTCGAAGAGGCGAATATCGACTTCGAGTCACTGTCCTGTGGAACCTGTCACAACGTGCATGAAGCGTTTGACCGGGCTGAGCGGCACGCAGCCGTAGAACAGATGCAGGTTGAAGATGCAAATCAAGATTAATCGGGGCCTGGACATTCCGCTCGCCGGCGAGCCGAAACAATCGGTTTACCCGACCGTTCCGGTCAGGCGGGTAGCGTTGTGCGGTTTGGATTATGCAGGTCTGAAACCCCGGGTGCTGGTCAATGAAGGCGATTCGGTGGGACCGCTGGACGCCTTGTTTATCGACAAGCGCGATCCGGCGGTTCAGTACTGCGCACCGGGCAGAGGCAAGGTCATTGCAATCAACCGCGGTGCGCGGCGGGTGCTGCACACCGTGGTGATAGAACTGGATAGCGAAGACACCGAAGAAGCGGCCTTCGATGCCTTGACCCCGGAGCAGTTCGATCGGCTTCAGCAGCCTGAAATCGTTGAGCGGCTGCTGCGCACCGGGCTGTGGGCCTCTTTCCGGACCCGTCCGTACAGCCTGGTTCCTCATTCGGAAAGTTCACCCCGGGCCATTTTCGTGACCGCCATGGACACCCGGCCGCTGGCGCCGGATCCAAAGGTCGCCATCGGGCTCGAGCCGGAATCGTTCGCCCACGGCCTGCAAATCCTTTCGAAACTCACCGGCGGCGCAGTCAACCTGTGCACCGCTCCCGGTTGGGACATCGCAATTCCCGAAACAGAAAACCTGCGGCAGATAGAATTTGCCGGGCCACATCCGGCAGGCCTGCCGGGCACGCACATTCATTACCTGTATCCGGTAAGCCGGGATCGGGTGGTCTGGCACATCGGTTACCAGGATGTCATCGCCATCGGCAAGCTGTTCGCCCGGGGCGTGATCGATTTCAAGCGCATCGTGGGGCTGACTGGTTATGCCCTGACCCGGCCGCGGCTGGTTTCCACCCGGATGGGAGCGTGGCTGGATGAACTGATGAAGAACGAGATGCCGGATCCGGGCGAGTGCCGGGTCATCAGCGGTTCCGTGCTGGGTGGCAGGACAGCTTACCGAGACCTGGCTTGCCTGGGCCGACATCACGACCAGGTTTCGGTGCTCCTGGAGGGTGGGGAGAAGCGCTTTATGGGCTGGACCGATATCCTGCCGTATCGCTATAGCGCCACGCGCACGTTCAAACGAAAAACGGGGCAAAAATGGCGATTCGCCTTGCCGACGGCGCAAAACGGGCGGTTTAACGGCATGATCCCGATGCGCGCCTTCGAGAAGGTGATGCCGCTGGATATCCTGCCTTCACCGTTGTTTCGCGCCCTTTTGGTGTCCGATACCGACCAGGCCCAGGCGCTGGGCTGCCTGGAACTGGACGAAGAAGATGTCGCCCTCTGTTCCTTCGTCTGTCCGGCCAAGATCGACTACAGCCTGTACCTGCGATTGAACCTTAACCGGATTCAAAGGGAAGGCTGATGAATCAGTTTGTGAGCAATTTCCGGACCCTTGTCAATCGCTTCCTGTGGTCTTCCGGCACCGTCACGCGCACCGCGCCGCACATTCGCGACGCCAACAACGTGCAGCGCTTGTGGAATACCTTTGTCTTTGCCAGCATCCCGGCCTGGCTGGTCGGGATGTGGAACCTCGGTCATCAGACCAACATCGCGATCGCTGATTTTCAGCTGGATCCGGTGCCCGGTTGGCAGGCCTGGCTGCTCAACCAGGCAGGCATTGGTTTTGACCCGTATGACCTGCTGGCTTGCACCATCCACGGCATGCTGTATTTCTTCCCGGTGTTTCTAACCGCCTTGCTGACCGGTGCGGTTTGGGAAGCCCTGTTCGCCACCGTGCGGCGCCAGCGCGTGGATGAGGGCCTGTTGGCGATCACCTGGCTGTTTTGCCTGTTGCTGCCGGCGACGGTGCCCCTGTACCAGGTGGTGCTGGGTATGTCCTTCGGCATCGTGGTCGGCAAACTGATTTATGGCGGTTCGGGCCGGTACCTGGTGAGCCCCTCCTTGCTGGGCGTCGCCTTCCTGGTGTTTTCCTATCCGGACCTGATGTACGCCCCCGGGGCCTGGGTGCCGGTGGCCGGCTACGACCAGCCGACGATACTCGAACTGGTCACCGATGAAGGGGGCGTGGGGGTTATCAGCGCGGTGGATTACCATTTCTGGCAGGTCTTTCTGGGCGATCAACCGGCGGCATTCGGCCTGGCTTCGCCGCTCGCGATCCTGTTCGGCGGCTGGTTCCTGGTGTGGACCGGCATGGCCTCCTGGCGAGTCATCATTGGTGCTCTGCTGGGCATGGTCGGCATGGTTCTGATCTGCAACTTCATTCAGCCTAACCACGTGCTCTTTTCAATACCGTGGTACTGGCACCTGGTGTTCGGCGGGTTCCTGTTCGGCGTGGTGTTCATCGCCACCGACCCGGTCACCTGCCCAATGACCGATCCCGGGCGCTGGGGTTTCGGCCTGTTCGTCGGCGCATTGACCGTGCTGATCCGGGTGGGCAACCCGGCCTACTACGAAGGCGTCATGTTCGCCGTGCTGCTGGCCAGCATGTTCTCGCCGCTGATCGATTACGTGGTAGTGGAAAGAAATATCCGCCGGCGCCGGCTCAGGCTGCAGGGAGAATCCGATGACTAACGATTCCCCGTTGAAAGCCTTCCTGGTCATCTTGTTGACGGCATTGGTCTGTTCCTCTTTCGTTTCGGCGGCGGTCGTTATACTCCGGCCGATCCAGATGAACAACAAGATGATCGAACGAAGCCGCAACATCATCAAGCTGACCGGCCTGGTGGAAGAGGGACAGACCCCGGATGCGGAGGAGATGCTCGAGTTGTACCGCGACATGGATGTGCGGATCCTGAATATCGACCAGGCGGAGTACGACCCGGATCTCGATCCCCTGACTTTCGACGCCCGTCGCGCGGTGAACAACCCGGACCTGAGCGTCAACATTCCCATTGACCAGGACTTGGCCAAACTGGGCCGCCGCAGCCGCTATGTGCCGGTTTACAGGGTGCTGGACGACGCGGGCAAGCTGCAAAGGCTCATCTTGCCGGTTCACGGCACCGGCATGTGGTCGACCATTTACGGTTATATCGCGCTCGAATCGGACCTGAACACGATCGCCGCGGTGACCTTTTACGAACAGAACGAAACACCGGGTCTCGGTGACCAGATCCTGCGGCCGGAATGGCAGGCCAAGTGGGTGGGGCGGCGCATTTATGACGAGGCCGGCGATCTCCGCTTCGCGATAAACCACGGAAAAGTGGAGCCGGGATCATCCACCTGGTTATACGAAGTCGATGCGCTGACCGGCGCAACGGTTACTTCGGATGCCGTGACCAGCATCATCCGCTACTGGTTTGGCCCGGACGGTTACCGTGATTTCCTCGATAAGCTGCGCCAACAGCAGGGCGAGGTGAGCTAGATGAACAGGCGAGACACATTCCTCAAACCGCTGGTGGACGAAAACCCCATCACGCTGCGAATTCTTGGCATCTGTTCGGCGCTGGCGATTACCAATTCGCTGACGTCCTCCCTGATTATGAGCGTCTCCCTCACCGCCGTGCTGGTGATGACCAACGTGGCGATCAGCCTGATCCGCAAGCACCTGCCGTCCAGTGTGCGCCTGATCGTGCAGATCACGATCATTGCCTCGGCGGTGGCGGTGATCGACCAGATTCTCATGGCTTATCTGCCTGAAGCGGCCAAGACCCTGAGTGTTTACGTCGCCCTGATCGTCACCAACTGCATCGTACTGGGCCGGGCCGAGGCCTGCGCCATGAAGCATGGCGTGGTGACCAGCATCTTTGACGCGCTGGGTAACGGGCTGGGCTATAGCCTGATCCTGATCGTGGTGGCCGTGATCCGCGAATTGCTCGGCAATGGTTCCCTGATGGGGCACGGCATCCTGCATTTGGTTCACGAGGGTGGCTGGTATGTGCCCAACGCGATGATGATGTTGCCGCCCAGCGCTTTCTTCATCATCGGCGGCCTGATCTGGGGCATCCGCACCTGGAAACCTGTGCAAAAAGAAAAGGCGGATTTCAAGCCCGTTCCGTTGCCTGACAAGGAGAAACGGTAATGAGTAACTTCTTTGACGTGTTCTTCAGGTCGGTTTTCCTGGAAAACCTGGCGCTGGCCTATTTTCTCGGCATGTGCACCTTCCTGGCGGTGTCCAAGAAGGTCAAACCGACCATCGGGCTGGGCATCGCCGTCATCGTGGTCGAAGCCATCAGCGTTCCGGTGAACAACCTGCTCTACAACTACATTCTGCGTGACGGCGCTATGGCCTGGGCCGGACTCGGCAACCTGGATTTCAGTTACCTGGGCCTGCTCACTCAAATCGCCGTGATTGCCGCGATGATCCAAATCCTGGAGATCGTACTGAACCGCTTCTTTCCTGCGCTGTATAGCTCCCTTGGCATATTTTTGCCCCTGCTGACGGTGAATTGCGCCATTCTCGGCGCGTCTCTGTTCATGGTGCAGCGCGACCTGGGATTCACCGACAGCGTGGCCTATGGCCTGGGCGCCGGGGTGGGGTGGGCATTGGCCATCGTCATGCTGGCCGGACTGCGCGAGAAAATGAAATACAGCGATATCCCGGAAGGGCTGGAAGGGCTTGGTATCGCGTTTATAACGACCGGTCTGATTTCGCTCGCTTTCATGGGCATAGCCGGTTTGAGTTTTTAGTTTTGGGATAAGTGATGCAGGAAATCTTCTACAGCGTTCTCGTCTTTACCGTGCTGCTGTTGCTGCTGGTCAGCCTGATCATGTGGGTGCGCGCACGGTTGGTGCCACAGGGCGACGTGGTCATCACGGTTAATGGCGAGCGGCAGATCAAGACCTCAGCCGGCGGACGTCTGCTCGGAACGCTTGCCGATGCAGACATCTTCGTTCCGTCCGCCTGCGGTGGCGGTGGCACCTGCGGTCAATGCCGAGTCAAGATCAAGAGCGGGGGTGGCACCTTGCTGCCGACGGAAGAATCCCTGATTTCCAAGCGGGAGGCGGCGGAAGGCGAGCGGCTCGGCTGCCAGGTTGCGGTCACGCAAGACATGGAGATCGAGATTTCCGAAGATATTTTCGGGGTCAAAAAGTGGGAGTGCACGGTCCGCTCCAACGACAACGTGGCCACATTCATCAAGGAACTCGTGCTGGAACTGCCGCCCGGCGAACTGCTCGATTTCAAGGCCGGGGGCTACATCCAGATCGAGTGTCCGCCGCATGAACTCAAATACTCGGATTTCGACATTGGCGAAAAATACCGGCCGGACTGGATCAAGTACGATCTGTTCGCGCTCGAGTCAAAGGTCGCCGAGCCGACGATGCGCGCGTATTCCATGGCGAGTTACCCGGAAGAGAAAGACATCATCATGCTGAATGTGCGCATCGCCACGCCGCCTCCGGGCAAGGAAGGCAAGGTGCCGACCGGCATCATGTCGTCCTTCATCTTCAATCTCAAGCCCGGGGATACCGTTATGGTTTCCGGTCCCTATGGCGAGTTCCTGGCCCGGGATACCGACAACGAGATGGTGTTCATTGGCGGCGGCGCCGGCATGGCGCCGATGCGCTCACACATTTTCGATCAGCTCAAACGGCTGCACAGCAAGCGAAAAATCTCCTTCTGGTACGGCGCGCGCAGCTTGCGCGAAGCGTTTTACCAGGATGAGTTCGATGAACTGGCAGCCAAAAATGATAATTTCAGCTGGCACCTGGCGTTGTCCGACCCGATGCCGGAGGACAACTGGACCGGCCCGGTCGGATTCATTCACACAGTCCTTTACGAAAACTACTTGAAAGACCATCCCGCCCCCGAAGACTGCGAATACTACCTGTGCGGCCCGCCGATGATGAACGCGGCCGTCCTGCGGTTGCTGGAGGACCTGGGCGTGGAAAAAGAAAATATCCTGTTCGACGATTTTGGAGAATAGCGGCATGGGCGAATTCCTGGGCACACTGATTATCGTTGGTATCTGTTGCCTCGCGATGAGCATCGGCCTGCTGTTCTCGGGCAAACCACTCAGCGGCGGATGCGGCAGCAAGCCGCCCGGCTCACCGCGCTGTGAAGGGTGTCCCAAGCGAGGCCGGCGCCGATCGGCCATGACTGATTCAGAAGGATGATCCCAATGAAAAGATCAATGCAAATCAAGGACTACATGCAGAAGGAACAACTGACGCTGGATCCTGAAATGGACGTGTTGCGTGCAACGCAGTTATTGCTCAAGGCGAAGCTTTCCGGCGCGCCGGTGCTCGACCGGCACGGCAGGCTGGTGGGCATGCTCACCGAGCGGGACTGCATGCAGGTGGCCCTGCACGGGTTCTATCACGGCGAGCCCGGCGGGCAGGTGAAAGATCACATGAGCCAGGATCCGATTTACGTGAGTCCGGAGAAAAGCATCCTCAGCCTGGCTGAAATGTTCATCAACGGGCGATTTCAGCGCTATCCCGTGGTCGATAACGGACGCCTGGTCGGCGTGGTTTCGAGGAGTGACGTGATGCGCGCCCTGGCGGCGTTTTATCCGGGCTGATCAACACCGTTTGGTGGTTGTCGGCTTTCTTCAAGAGTCATGGCAATGCCGTGGTCGCCTCGAAACCATCGAGAAAAGACAAATCTTTGGGTCCAAACCGAAGGTCATCAATGGCCTCCGGCGACAGAGCCGCAGACTGTACTTCGATTCTGGCGATTGCCTGAGGGCTGTCGATGCCAAGGAAATCACCGCTGATGCTGGAGTTGGCATCGAATTCCGCGATCAGGGAATCAGACTCATCATAAAGGCGGACGGTGGGCGTATCCGGATCGCCAGCACCCCAGGTATGCAAATTGAACCCGACCTGGAAGACCGCTGGTTCGAATGCAATATTCAAGCGATCATTCGCCTTGTTGGGCGCAACCATTTTGCTGGGTAGACTGCTAAACCCGGCTCCAAAAACAACGATATCCCCATCGGTCGGACCGGGCAGATCACTGATGGCAAGGCCCTGAAGGATTTCACCGGGTTGAAAGCAATCGTCGGAACTGATGGACGTGATGGGCGAGTTGCATGGCACTGCAGTGCCATTGCCCACCGTGGCTTCCTCGAAAGTTTCGATGTCCAGACCCGGCCACAGGCCATCGAATACCGATTCATCGGTATAGATGGTCGGCGTTCCAGCATACAAGATTGAGTACTGGAGGACGGCCAATACACTCAGACACGCCTTAATGATTTGCAAGTCTTTCATGTATTCCACTCCCTGTTTTGCCTAAGTGGACACGGCCATAGTAGCCCATGGAAGATGGAAGGTTCAATAAAGCGGCCCCTGGGTGGATCGCCATTCATGATTGACGTGCTTATCGGACAATCAGGAATCCAGGTGTCTCAGTAGCAGCCAGATTTGCTTGCGGATATTGTTCACGCGAACTCCCCAACGGTATTTAGGGTTATCCTGGACATGCGGATATCGAATTTTCAGACGACGAATTTTGATGTAAATCGATTCAACCAGGTCGCCGGTGGTTTTCCCATTCCAGGCGGCCAGGCTGGTCCCGTTAAGTGAGCGAAGGTTTGCAACCTTTTTCCTTTTGAGCGAGTTGAAACTAAATCCTTCTCGCGACAACCGGTTGTACTCGTCAACAGAGAGCTTGTTGACGATGTCCGCCAGTTCGACACCGTCATGTGCCACCAGGTCGAGGTAGGTCAGGTTATCCCTGAGTTCCAGGATCAGTGCAGATTGATTTCCCCTGGTTCTTTTTCCCCAGGCAGTCAGGGCCTTGACCGCTGCGCCGGTAGCTGAAAATGCCCGAAGTGCGGTTGGAACAGAAAGATCCATACGAAATCAGACTCAAGTGGTAAAACGTCTTGTGAGTGCATTATCCACGACGGCTGCTGTTTCCGCGATAATTGGGATCCCGATGTTCGACCGCCGCAATCCCCAATCCGATTGATACGGCTTACTTTAAGGTCCGTGACCATACCTGTCCAATGCTTTCCATCTGGCGCATCTGTGGTGGTAATCTGCGGACGAAGGACTATGCTTTAGGTAGGAAATCGACTTTCAGCAGGAAATCGAAAAGTGCAACCCGTAACCCAGCTCGTTAACTCCACCAAAAAGCAGGTAATCCACCATGTCACATAAATTTTCCGGAGGGTGCGATCATATCCACACCCACTCAGACAACGACCCGATTGATAACCACACTTGCCATTGTTCCGTCTGTAAACGCGTGACCGGGCAGGCTACGACCCACGTCGTTTTTTTTAACCATGGCGATCTGGTAGTGGAGCAATCAGAAGTCCTGAACCGCCAACCGTTCAACGCACAAAACCCGGACGGACCGCTGGAATTGTGCACCTGCCCGACCTGTGGCGTGCCGGTCATGCTGGACGACAAGCAAGGGCGAATTCGCGCGATCGTACCGAACCTGATGGGCTACGATCCGGAAAGTTTGCCGGCGACTTACCACGCTTTTTATGATCCGGCCACCGGTGTACCGACCCCTGACGACGGTCGCCCGGTCCATGCCGGCCTGCGCCCGGATT
>Ga0210063_1000460_pt1 | contig 12488 bp, 14 predicted proteins | sample Muzzi_PWA_D1_FD_185529 | JGI IMG/M metagenome (GOLD analysis project Ga0210063, IMG submission 185529) | Wetland microbial communities from San Francisco Bay, California, USA, that impact long-term carbon sequestration - Muzzi_PWA_D1 (SPAdes) | ecosystem: Environmental > Aquatic > Marine >... | reverse complement strand
TGACGCCGTAGCAGAGGACGACCGGAGGCCCCTCCCCCGCCCGTTCGCCGCGGATCGCCGGCGCCGCGCCGGCGACGAACAGCTCCTCCTGCGCGGTGGCCATCAGGAGATCCCGGCGAGCGCCCGCTCGATGTCGTCGACCGAGTCGTAGGAGAGGCCGACCAGGGAGACGTTGCGGTGGCGGACGATCCCCTCCTCGTCGACGATGAAGGTGGCACGGCGGACGATCGGTCCGGCGACGATGCCGTAGGCGCGGGCGACCGCCTTGTCCTCGTCGGCCAGGAGCGGCACGTTGAGCCGCTTCTCCTCGGCGAACCGCTCGTGCGAGTCGACCGATTGCGGCGAGATCCCCAGCACCTCGGCGCCGAGCGAGTCGAGCCGCCCGCCCTGGTCGCGGTAGGAGCAGAACTGCTTGGTGCAGGTCGGGGTGAAGTCCCCCGGGTAGAAGGCGAGAATCACCCTGCGCCCGCGGTACTCGGAGAGGCTGTAGGTCCGGTCGCCGGTGCCCGGCAACTCGAACTGCGGCGCCCTGTCTCCGACGTCGACCTTGGCCATCGGACGAGCCTAGCGGGATCGCTAACCGGTTTCGATCGTCACCGAGTCGATCGTCACTTCGCGGGTCGGTTTCTGGTCGGCGCCACCCAGCGCGCCGATCGCCTCGACCACGTCGAGGCCGTCGCTGACCCTGCCGACCAGGGCGTATTCGGGCGGCAGGCCGACGTTGGCGCCGGTCACCACGAAGAACTGGCTGCCCGAGGTGCCGGGCGCATCGGTTCCGGTCTTGGCCATCGCCACCACGCCCTTGGTGTATTCGAGGCTAGAGGGCGGCGCCTCGACCACCTGGTAGCCGGGGCCGCCGCTGCCGTCGCCATTCGGGTCGCCGCCCTGGATCACGAATTCGGGGACGATCCGGTGGAAGGTGAGGCCGTCGTAGAAGCCGCTCTCGGCGAGGTACGCGAAGGAGTTGGCGGTTTCCGGTGCCTGTGAGGTGGCAAGGGCGATCTCGAACCGGCCCTCGCTGGTCTCGACCACCGCGGTCGCCTGCTCGCCCTCTTCCAGTACCTGGTCGGGGCCGCCGCCGGCGTTGCCGCCCTCGTCACCGTCGTCGTCACCGCCACCGGCGACCAGCACCACGACGACCACGACGATCGCCAGCAGCGCGAAGACCGCGAGGACGATCCAGCGCCGGTCCGGCTGCTGCGGTTGCTCCTGCCCCTCCATGCGGCGTAAACCTTAGTCGAGGCCAGCTCCGCGGCGCTCCCATACGATCGCGTACCGGTGTCCGCGCCGCCCCTCACCCCGCTTGCCGCCGCCGCGCTCGAGGTCGGCAGCCCGGAGCGCATCCTCCAGGTCCAGTGCGGCGACGGCGAGGCCGCCTTCTTCCTCGCCCGCGAGTTCCCGGCCGCCAGGGTGCGCGGCGTCGACGCCTCGCGTCGCCGGGTCCGCGAGGCGACGGCGCGGATCGGGCTCGACCCGGAGGGCCGGGTCGCCTTCAAGGTCGGCGGGCCGCGCTCCCTTCCCTATCCCGACGGCCTCTTCGACCTGGTCGCGCTGCTGGACCAGCCGGTTCCGGTCGGCGAGGTGGCGCGGGTGCTGCGCCCCGGCGGCTTCCTGCTCTGCGCCTACACCGAGACGAGGCTGGCGCCGCGGAAGCTGAGGGCGGCCGCGCTGCGACGGCGCCTCGCCCGCCACGGGTTCGAGCCGGTCGATGCGGACACCGCCGGGGCGGGCAGCTTCGCCGTCCACCGCCTCGTCGCAGCCGATCCCGCCCACCCCGCCGAATAGGCTGGGCCGGAATGGCCGCAGCGATGCCGCTCGCCGTGCTCGTCAACCCGTCCTCGGCGGGAGGCAAGGCGATGAGGGCGCAGCGCCGGGTCGAGGCGGCGCTCGACGTGCGACGCGCCGAGTTCAGGGTGCAGCACACCCGCAGCCTCGAGCACGGGGTCGAGCAGGCGCTGCGGGCGGTCGACGCCGGCGAGCTACCGGTGGTGCTGAGCGGCGACGGGATGCTGGGCGCGATCGGCGGCGCGATGGCGGGAAGCGAGACCCCGCTCGGCCTCGTCCCCTGCGGCCGCGGCAACGACCTGGCGCGGGTGCTGGGGATCCCCGAGGACCCCGAGGCGGCGGTCGAGACGATCCTGCACGGGCACAGCCGGCGGATCGACGTCGGCGAGGTGAACGGGAAGCGATTCCTCGGCATCGTCAGCGTCGGCTTCGACTCGGAGGCCAGCCGGGTCGCCAACGAGACCCGGTTCCTGCGCGGCAGCCTCGTCTACGCCTACGCGGCGATCCGCACCCTGATCGGGTGGAAGCCGGCCCGGTTCACGATCGTCACCGACGAGGGGCGGCGCCGGGTCAGCGGCTACTCGGTCTCGGTCGCCAACAGCCGCGCCTACGGCGGCGGCATGTTCATCGCCCCCGACGCCGAGCTCGACGACGGCCGCTTCGACGTGGTCGCGATCGGCGAGGGGAGCAAGCTGCGCTTCGTGGGTAGTCTGCCGAAGGTGTTCAAGGGCACCCATGTCGAGAACGACGAGGTCCAGGTATTCCGCGCCTCGCGCCTCGAGCTGGACGCGAGCCGTCCCTTCCCCGTCTACGCCGACGGCGAGCACCTGACCGAGCTCCCCGCCTCGCTGCGGGTGCTGCCGCGGGCGCTCAGCGTGCTCGTCCCGGCCCCCGCTGCGGCTTGAGCACGGCATCCGCGATCCGGCCGGGCGGCGCGGCGCTGTTCGGCGCCAAGCGCGCCCTGGCCCGGGCGATCGGCGCCGCCAGCCGGGCCAGTGGCCGGGGCGGTGGCACGACGCTGCCCGGGCGGGTGCTGCTGCGGCTCGAGCCCGGGGCGATCGCCCGGCTCGGGCTCGGGCTGGGCGACGGGACGACGGTGGTCAGCGCCACCAACGGCAAGACGACCACGGCGGGGATGATCGCGGCGCTGCTCGCCGCCGACGGCCGCTCCCCGGTCCACAACCGGGCCGGCTCGAACATGACCTGGGGGGTGGCGACGGCGCTGCTGGAGCAGGAGGGCAGCGAGGGGCTGTTCGAGGTCGACGAGGCCTGGCTGCCGCGGGTCGCCGCGGAGCTGGAGCCGCGGCTGATCGTGCTCGGCAACCTCTTCCGCGACCAGCTCGACCGCTACGGCGAGATGGAGTCGCTGGCCGACGAGTGGGCGCGGACGGTCGCCGACCGGGTCGGCGCCACCGAGTTCGCGCTCAACGCCGACGACCCGACGATCGCCGACCTGGGGCGCGACGGCGAGGGCGGGCGGCGGCCCGGGGTCACCTACTTCGGGATCGAGGACGCCGCCCAGGCGCTGCCCGAGCTGCAACACGCATTCGACGCCAAGCACTGCCGCCGCTGCGGCCACCCCTACGCCTACGAGCGCGCCTTTGTCGGCCACCTCGGCCACTACTCCTGCTCCGGCTGCGGCGCGGCGCGGCCCCGGCCCGAGGTCGCCGCGACCCGGATCGAGCTGCGCGGCATGGACGGCAGCGCGGTCACTGTCGCCACCCCGCAGGGGGAGATCGAGCTGGAGCTGCCGCTGCCCGGTCTCTACAACGTCTACAACGCCCTGGCGGCGGTTGCCGCCGGGCTGCGGCTCGGGGTGGCGCCGGACCGGATCGCCGCGGCGCTGGCGGAGATGCGGGCCGCCTTCGGCCGGGTGGAGACGATCGCGGTCGACGGGGTGGCGACCTCGATCCTGCTGATCAAGAACCCGACCGGCGCCAACGAGGTCCTGCGCACCCTGCGGCTCGAGGCCGAGCGCGGCGAGATCGACCTCTGGATCGGCCTCAACGACCGGATCGCCGACGGCCGCGACGTCTCCTGGATCTGGGACGCCGACTTCGAGCTGCTGCAGGGCGCCGTGCGCCGCGTCGTCTGCGCCGGCACCAGGGCGCCGGAGATGGCGCTGCGCCTCAAGTACGCCGGCTGGCCGACCGACCGGATCGAGGTCATCCCGGGGATCGCCCCCTCCCTCGACCGTGCGGTCAGTGCCGCTCGGCATATTGACGGGACTCCAGCGGCTGGAATATCCCGAACGGCGCCGCGCCTCTTCGCGCTGCCGACCTATACGGCGCTGCTGGAGCTGCGCAAGCTGCTCTCCGAGCGCGGCCTGGCGGAGGAGTTCTGGCGGTGAGCGTCGCGGCGATCTGGCACGACGTCGAGTGCGGCGCCTACGCCGCCGACCTGCCGCTCTGGGAGCAGCTGGCCGAGCGGGTCGAGGGGCCGGTGCTGGAGCTGGGCTGCGGCACCGGGCGGGTGGCCCTGCACCTGGCGCGGCGCGGCCATACCGTCTACGCCCTCGACCACGACCCGGAGCTGCTGGCGACGCTGGAGGAGCGCGCCGCGGGGCTGCCGCTGGAGACGGTCTGCGCCGACGCTCGCGAGCCGCAGCTGCCGGGCGAGATCGGGCTGGCGCTGGCGCCGACCCACCTGCTGCAGCTGCTGCCCGAGAGCGAGGACCGGGTCGCCTGCCTGCGCCGGGTGGCCGACCGGCTGCGCCCCGGCGGCCTCCTCGCCGCCTCGATCCTGGAGGAGATGCCCGCGCCGGACGGCTCCCCTCCCCCGCTCCCCGACGTGCGCGAGGTCGAGGGCTGGGTCTACTCCAGCCTGGCGACCGAGGTCGCGATCGGGCCCGGCGAGCTTTTCGTGCGGCGCCTGCGCCAGGTCGTCTCGCCGGACGGCGAGCTGAGCGAGGAGGGCAACGAGATCCGGATCGCCACCTTCCCGGCCGCGCAGCTGGAGGCGGAGGCGGCCGAGGCCGGGCTGGAGCCGGTCGCCCGCCACGAGATCGGGCCAACCGACACCCACGTCGGCTCGGTTGTCGTCGTCCTCGGCAGGGAGGCCTGATGGAGCTGCGCGTTCTCAGCCTCTACCCCGAGCAGATGAACATCTACGCCGACCGCGGCAACATCCTCTTCCTGCAGCGCCGCTGCGAGTGGCGTGGGATCGGGTTCGCCCATGCCGGCGCCGGGCCGGGGGACGCGGTCGACCCGGCCGCCCACGACCTGCTCTACATCGGCGGCGGCCAGGACCGCGACCAGCGCATGGTCGCCGCCGACCTGGTCGCGACCAAGCGCCAGGCGCTGGCCGGCGCGGTCGGCGACGGCGCCGCCCTGCTCGCCGTCTGCGGCGGCTACCAGCTGCTCGGCCACAGCTACCAGCTCGGTGCCGAGAAGCTGCCGGGGCTCGGCCTCGCCGACCTGGAGACGGTGCGCGAGCCCGGCGAGCGGCTGATCGGCAACGTCGCGATCGAGGTCGACCTCGGGACCGGGCCGCGGCTGCTGGCCGGGTTCGAGAACCACGGCGGCCGCACCTACCTCGGCGACGACGCCGCCCCGCTCGGCCGAGTCGTCAAGGGGTTCGGCAACAACGGCCGCGACGGCTCGGAGGGAGTGCGGCGCGACAACCTCGTCGGCACCTACCTGCACGGCCCCCTACTGCCCAAGAACGCCTGGCTGGCCGACCACCTGATCGCCGCGGCGCTGGAGCGCCGCTACGGCGCCCGCCCCGAGCTGGAGCCGCTGGACGACGCCTTCGAGGACGCGGCGCACACGAGCGCCCGAACCGCCGCCGGCGCCTGAGTCACCAAACGCGTGGTTCCTTTTTCGCCCATATCGGGAAAAAGGAACCGCGGGATGGGTTTCAGCGGCCTGAGGAGCCGAAGCCGCCGTCCCCGCGGGCCGAGTCGGTGAGCGACTCGACCTCGACCGGGTCGGCTAGGGCGACCGGGATGACGACCAGCTGGGCGATCCGGTCGCCGGGCTCGACCCGGAACAGCTCCGCCGGGTCGTTGTTGAGCAGGAGGACGCGGACTTCGCCGCGGTAGCCGGCGTCGATCAGGCCCGGCGCGTTGGCGAGCCCGATTCCATGGTCGCGGGCGAGGCCGGAGCGCGGCAGAACCAGGCCGGCGTGGCCCTCGGGGATCTCGACCGCGACCCCGGTGCCGACGCTCCAGCGCTCGCCCGGCCCGATGTGGGCCGACTCACACGCGTACAGGTCCAACCCGGCATCCCCGGGGTGCGCCCGGGTCGGCAGCACGGCCTCGTCCTTCAGCTTGGCGATCGACAGCTGCACGACCGGCACACTACTGAGCGACGTTCAGGCCGCGCTCAGGTCCTCGAACCGGTGCAGCTCGGCCGCCGGGACGCGGGCGTGGACGAGGACGCCGTCGGCGCGATCGGTCCGCTCCAAGTCGCCGGCCACCTCGTGCAGCTCGTGCAGGCGGCCGCCCTCGCTGTAGGGGATCAGCAGGTCGACCTCGGTCAGCGTCTCGGCGAAGGCGGCCTCGACCCGGTCGCGCAGCTGCTCCAGCCCCTCGCCATCCAGGGCTGAGACCAGGGTCGCGTCGGGATGGCTCAGCCGCGCCTCCTCGCGCGCCTCGGCGTCGAGCCGGTCGGCCTTGTTGAGGACCAGCAGCCGCGGCTTCTCCCCCGCCCCGATCTCCTCCAGCACCTCGTCGACCGCGGCGATATCGAGCAGGCGGCGACGCTCCGGCTCGGAGGCGTCGACCACGTGCAGGATCAGGTCGGCGAGCACGGTCTCCTCGAGGGTCGCCTTGAACGCCTCGACCAGCTGGTGCGGCAGCTTCTCGATGAACCCGACCGTGTCGGTCAGTAGGTAGTCGCGCCCCGAGAGCTCGAGGCTGCGCGTGGTCGGGTCGAGCGTGTGGAAGAGGCGGTCCCCCACCCCGACCTCGGCCCCGGTCAGCGCGTTCATCAGGGTCGACTTGCCGGCGTTGGTGTAGCCGGCGAGGGCGACGCGGGGCAGCGAGGAGCGGTCGCGCCGCGCCCTCATCACGCCGCGGTTGCGCTCCAGCCGCTTGAGCCGGCGCCGCAGCGCCGAGATCCGGTTGCGGGCCAGTCGGCGGTCGGTCTCGATCTGGCTCTCGCCCGGTCCCCTGGTCCCGATGCCGCCGTCCATCCGCCCGGCGCCGAGCCGCTCCAGGTGGGTCCAGAGCCCCCGCATGCGGGCCATGTTGTACTCGAGCTGGGCCAGCTCGACCTGGAGCTTGCCCTCGGCCGAGTGGGCGTGGTCGGCGAAGATGTCGAGGATCACCGCGGTGCGGTCGATCACCGGCACCCCGAGCTCGGCCTCCAGGTTGCGCTCCTGGCGCGGCGCCAGCTCGTCGTCGCAGGCGACAAGGTTGGCGTCGCAGGCGGCGATCTGCCGCTTCAGCTCGTGCAGTCGTCCTCGCCCGAGGTAGCGGTCGGGATCGGGCGCGGAGCGCTGCTGGGTCGCCTCGCCCGCGGTCGCGACCCCGGCCGTGCGCAGCAGCTCCTTCAGCTCGGCCAGCGGGTCCTCGCGACCGGTCCCGTCGACGATCCCGATCGCCAGCGCCCGCTGCCGGGCTCGCCGGTTGACGACCCCCGCCCCATTGCCGCGCTCCGCGCTGTGGCGCGTCGGGGCGTCGCGGTCGTTTCGGGATCGTCGCACTCAGGTTGATTGTAAGCGCCGGGCCGGTCCGGATAGGATTGGGAATCGTGAAGGTATTCGTGACGGGGGGCACGGGGTTCATCGGGGGCGAGATCGTCCGCCAGCTGCGCGAGCGCGGCGACGATGTCGTCTGCCTGGCCCGCAACCCCGATAAGGGCCGCAAGGTCGCCGACCTGGGCTGCGAGATCGTGGCCGGGGACCTCGGCGACGAGGCGGCGATCCGGGCCGGGATGGAGGGCTGCGACGCGGTGATCCACGCCGCCGCGATCTACGAGGTCGGGATCCCCGCCTCCGAGCGCGAGGCGATGCGCGAGGCCAACGTCGGCGGCACCGAACGAGTGCTGGGCGCGGCGCTGGAGGCGAAGATCCCGAAGGTCGTCTACGTCTCCACGGTGGGCGCCTTCGGCAACACCGACGGCGAGGTCGTCGACGAGAGCTACGAGCATCCGGGCAGGGAATTCACGTCCTGCTACGAGCGGACCAAGTGGGAAGCCCACCTGGTCGCCAAGCGGCTGATCGGCGAGGGGCTGCCCTGCACGATCGTCCAGCCGGGCGGCGTCTACGGGCCCGGCGACACCTCCTCGATCGCGCAGCTGCTGGAGCAGTTCTTCGCCGGCCGGATGCCGCTGATCCCCTTTCCCGACCTCGGCATCTGCCTCACCCACGTCGAGGACATCGCCGCCGGAGTGCTGCTGGCGCTCGACAGGGGCGAGGTGGGCGAGGCCTACGTGCTGAGCGGCCCGGCGACCACGGTGCGCGAGGCGATCGGGGTGGTTGCGGCGCAGACCGGGCGCAAGGCGCCCAAGCACGGCCTGCCGACGCCGCTGATGAAGGCGCTGATCCCGATCGGGCCGCTGGTCGGCAAGGCGATGGGTCAGCCGCCGAACCTGCGCGAGCTGATCTCCTCGGCCGACGGGGTCACCTTCTGGGCCAGCCACGAGAAGGCGACCCGGGAGCTCGGCTACCAGCCGCGCGGCCTTGAAGAGGGGCTGCGGGCGATGCTCGAGGCCGAAGGCCGCCTCGCCGCCGCCCCGGCGTAGGGCGCTTCCCGATGCGGGCGATCGACGTTATGCACCTGGGGCGACCGCACGTGATCGCCTGCTGGCAGGTCGGCGAGTGCCTGGTCGATCCCGGCCCGGAGTCCTCGCTGGGGACGGTGCTGGAGGCGCTCGGCGACGAGCGGCCGCGGGCGATCCTGCTCACCCACATCCACCTCGACCACGCCGCGGCGACCGGGGCGCTGGTCGAGCGCTGGCCCGACCTCGAGGTCTACGTCCACGAGCGCGGCGCCCCCCACCTGGTCGACCCCTCGCGGCTGCTGGCCAGCGCCGAGCGACTCTACGGCGACAAGCTCGAACACCTCTGGGGCCGGATCGTGCCGGTGCCGCGGGCCAACGTCCGCGAGCTGACCGGCGGCGAGAGCATGCTGGGAATGCGGGTCGCCTACACCCCCGGCCACGCCTCACACCACGTCTGCTACCTGCACGAGGAGAGCGGCACCGCCTTCGTCGGCGACGTCGCCGCCTGCCGGATCCCAACCTCGCAGCTGGTGATGCCGCCGACCCCGCCGCCGGACATCGACATCGAGCTCTGGCTCGGCTCGATCGCCACCGTCGAGTCATGGACGCCGGAGCGCCTCGCCCTCACCCACTTCGGCCCGGTCGACGATCCCTCCGCCCACCTCGACCTTGTCCGGACCCGGCTGCAGGAAGAGGCGCGGCTGGCGAAGATGATGCCCGAGGGCGGCTACCGCATCGACCTCGAGCGTCGCGTCCGCGCCCAGCTGGCGAAGGAAGGCCACGGCGCCGAGACCGTCGAGGAGCTGCTGCAGGCGGTCCCGACCGCCTACCAGTGGCCCGGCCTCAACCGCTACTGGCGCAAGCGGGCGGAGCGCGAAGCGGTGGGCGCTAGCTGAGGTGCTCGCGCATCCGCTCGACCGCCTCTTCGATGCGGTCGTCGGGGGTGGTGAGGGAGATCCGGAAGAAGCCCTCGCCGCTCGGCCCGTACATCGAGCCCGGTGAGATCACCACCGCCGCCTCCTCCAGCACCAGCTCGCAGAAGGAGGTCGAGGTGTGGCTGGCCGGGACCGGCGCCCAGACGTAGATCGTGCCCTTCGGGGCGTTGACCTCGACCCCGATCTCGCGCAACGCCGAGACGACCAGGTCGCGGCGCCGGTTGTAGGTCTCGTTCATCCGCTGCAGCGGCCCCTCGGGGCCCTCGAGGGCGGCGACGCCGGCCATCTGAACCGCCTCGAAGAGGCCGGAGTCGACGTTGGTCTTCAGCCGCCAGTAGGTCTGGATCGCCTCCGGGTTGCCGAGGATCGCGGCACAGCGCCAGCCGGTCATGTTGTAGCCCTTGGAGAGCGAGAAGACCTCGACCCCGACCTCCTTGGCGCCGGGCGTGGCGAGGAAGCTTGGGGCCACGTAGCCGTCGTAGGTCGTCTCCGAGTAGGCGTTGTCGTGGACGACGAGGATCTCGTGCTCCCTGGCGAAGGAGACGACCAGCTCGAAGAAGCCGTCGGGGACGACCGCGCCGGTCGGGTTGTTGGGGTAGTTGATGAACATCAGCCGCGCCTTCGCGGCAACGTCGGCGGGGACCGCGGTCAGGTCGGGGGCAAAGCCAAGCTCGGGGACCAGCGGCAGCAGCTCAGCCTCGGCGCCGGCGAGGATCGGGCCGCCGGTGTAGACGGGGTAGCCGGGGTCGGAGGCGAGGGCGACGTCGCCGGGGTCGAGGAAGGCGAAGCAGAGGTTGTAGATGCACTCCTTGGCGCCGATCGCCGGGATCACCTCGGTGGCCGGGTCGATCGCGACCCCGAAGCGGCGGTCGTAGAACTCGGCCAAGGCCCTGCGGAACTCCTCGCGGCCGCGGTTGCTCGGGTACTGGTGGCAGCCGGGGTCGGCGACCGCCTCCTGCATCGCCTTGACGACGTGCGGGTAGGTCGGCTGGTCGGGATCGCCGATCCCGAGGCTGATCACGTCGATGCCGGCGGCCCGCTTCTCGGCGATCTGCTGCTCCAGTTCCTGGAACTTGTACGGAGGGATGGCCTGCAGGCGCTTCGAGGGGTCGGCGATGGCCATGGCGGGGGAATCTATTGATCCAGCTCGGCCAGCGCGGCGAGCAACTCGGGCGTCAGCTCGCCGGCGAAAACCGGCTCCGCCCAGCCGTTGAGGCGGACCGCCAGGTCGTCGCCGATCTCGACCTCCAGCTCGCCGCCTTCGAGCTCGACCAGCAGCGGGCTGGGGGCGCCGCGCAGGAAGGCGGTCACCGCGGCGCCGCTGGCGCCGGTCCCCGAGGAGAGCGTCTCCCCCACCCCCCGCTCGAAGATCCGCGCCGTCACCCGGTTGCCGTCGATCGCCAGGAAGGAGACGTTGGTGCGTTTGGGGAACAGCTCGTGGGCTTCGATCTCGGGACCGATCTCGCCCAGGTCGAGTCCCTCCAGCTCGGCGCCGACCACGATCGCGCACTGCGGGTTGCCGATCGAGACGTGCTGGAACTCCCACTCGCGGCCGGCGGCCGTGAGGCGGCCGACGCCGTCCTCGCCGCCCGACGGGAAGTCCTTGGAGGCGGTCGCGGCGCGGCCCATGTCGACCGAGCAGGTCAGCTCGCCGGTGATCGTCGGCCGGATCGGCCCGGCGACGGTCGAGATCGCGAACTCCTCAGCCTCGGTCCAGCCGTGGCGGCGCAGGTAGAGGATCGCCTCGCGGGCGCCGTTGCCGGAAAGCTCGGCCTCGGAGCCGTCGGGGTTGAAGATCCGCAGATCGGCGACGAACTCCGGATCGTCGCTGCGCGAGAGCAACAGCACGCCGTCGGACCCGACCCCGAAATGCTGGTCGCAGAGCCACTCGACCCGCTTCGCAGTGAGCGGCCAGGGCAACCGGTCCGCCTCGATGATCAAATAGTCGTTGCCGAGCGCTTGCCACTTCTCGAATTTCACGCTCGGCACCCTACCGGTGGCGCTTTTGTCCACCCCCCGTGCACAAACTCGCCACCTCGGCGGCGACCGCAGCGTCGTCTCGGTCGCCGCGGTCGATCCGGTGCAGGTTGGGGATCTTGCGCATCCAGGTGAGCTGGCGGCGGGCGTAGTTGCGGGTGCGCTTCTTCATCGCCTCCAGGTCGCCGGCGAGCAGCTCGTCGAAGCCGAGCGCCTTGCGCGCGGTGCGGCCGGGGCCGAGCGCGTCGGCGCGGCGGGCCTCCTCGGCTGCGCCGGCGGCGACGATCGCCTCGACCCGGGCGTCGATCCGCTCGTAGAGCCGCTGTCGGTCCATGTCGAGACCGAAGATCGTCGTCGGCTGGCGGGTCTCGGGCGACCACAGCTCCGAGTCGGGCGATTCGGGCGCCGCCCTGCGCAGCGAGAGGTCGGCCAGCGCCGCCCGCAGATACAGGCCGGTGCCGCCGACCACGATCGGCGTCCGGCCCGCGGCCAGCGCCGTGTCGATCTCGGCGTGGGCCAGCGGCATGTAGTCGCCGACCGAGAAGTCCTCGGTGACCGGCACGAAACCAAGCAACCGGTGCTCCAATCGAGCCTCCTCTTCGGGACTCGCGGCCCCCGTGAGGACGGGCAACCCCTCATAAACCTGCAACGCATCGCAGTTGATAGCAACCGGATCCTCCCCCCGCTCCCGCAACATCCCAGCAAGAGCAACAGCAACCCCGGTCTTCCCGACACCCGTCGGCCCGAACAACGCGAGCACGGGCATCAGCAGCGCCACCGAGAGGGTGCCGGGGGTGCCGCGAACGGCTTGTACTTTTTCGGTTTCACCGAAAAAGTTGAGTGAGGGGCACCACCGGCACCCTCACCGAAAAAGTTGAGTGAGGGGCTTCACCGACACCCCTCTCAACGTCTGCGAGGTAGCCGCGTCGATTTCCACGTCAACGAGCTGACCGGGCTCCGCGACCCCATCGAAGTTGACCGCCTTGCCGTGCCGCGTGCGCCCCCGCAGCCGCGTCTCGTCGGTGCGGCTCGGGCCCTCGACCAGGACCTCCATCGTGCGGCCGACGAAGCGCTGGCCGCGCTCGGTGGCGCGGCGCTGGACGACCTCGACCAGCCGCTCCAT
>Ga0210063_1000459_pt1 | contig 12503 bp, 6 predicted proteins | sample Muzzi_PWA_D1_FD_185529 | JGI IMG/M metagenome (GOLD analysis project Ga0210063, IMG submission 185529) | Wetland microbial communities from San Francisco Bay, California, USA, that impact long-term carbon sequestration - Muzzi_PWA_D1 (SPAdes) | ecosystem: Environmental > Aquatic > Marine >... | reverse complement strand
TGTTGATGTTTCACTAAATGCCAGTAGCGTTTCTCTTAACAACCTTGCTTTTTTGATAAGTAGTAATGGTACAACCAGTACAATCGTGGATAAAGCTTCTCTTTAATTCACAAGAAATTTATAAACTTTTACCGTTTGTAATTCAATGTTAAATTAATGTTTACAGAATACTTTTTTAGCAATAATCTGTTAACCTTTAAATAACTTTTTCATTACTGTTGTTTAATTTACAGGTAACATCTTGTTTACAGTATGTTTCTTTCTTTGTGCCAAGTTTTTAAACAAGGAAATGAAAAAAATTATACTAATATTTTCAATACTCTTAACTACTGTTTTGCAAGCTCAAAACACAGGTTCAATAGTAGGAAAATTAATAGATAAAGAATACAATAATGAACCTTTAGCTTTTGCCAACGTATTACTTAAAGGAACAACTACCGGAACAACATCAGATATAGATGGGCTTTATGCTTTTAATGATTTAGAAGTTGGTCAATATACTTTAAGTTTCAGTTTTGTTGGTTACGAAACTATAGAAATTGAAGTGACTGTTGTGGCTGGTAAAATAACAGAAATAAATGTACCGTTGGGTGCAAGTGCTGCATCTCTTGATGAGGTTGTTATAACGACAACTACTAAACGAGAAAGTGAGATTGCCCTTTTATTAGAGCAGAAAAAAGCTGTAGAGATTAAGCAAAGTATTGGTGCAGAAGAACTGTCAAGAAAAGGTGTAAGTGATGCGGCTGAAGCCGTGTCTAAAATATCAGGGATTTCTAAACAAGAAGGTTCAAGTAATGTTTATGTTCGCGGGTTAGGTGATAGATATTTAAATACAACATTAAACGGATTGTCTTTACCATCAAATGATGTGAATAAGAAAAACATTGATTTAAATCTATTTTCTTCAGACATTATAGAAAATGTTTCAGTAAGTAAATCTTATTCTTCAAAATTTTATGGTGATTTTTCCGCGGGTAATGTAGATATCTCTTCTAAAGATTATAGAGGAAATGGATTTTTTGATGCTTCAGTAGGCGTTGGTTTTAATACCAATGCAGTTGGAAAAGATTTTGTAAGAAGTGAAGGTACTGGTTATTTTGGGTATTACGGTAGATATGAGCATAACCCTTTTGCAATAATACTTTCTCACGGAATTGACCCTGAAGATGCTGGCACACCTATAAATATAAATTATGGAGCTTCCGCAGGGAAATCATTTAGTTTTGAAAACGGATCTCGCTTAAGTCTTTTTGCAACATATTCTTTTGAAAATGAATATGAATATAGAGAAGGTGAGGCTGTAGATTATACTTTGACAGAGAAAAAAGCCTTTGATGCGGCTGAAGAATATGAATATTCTACTACTACTACAGCCATGGCTAATGTTATTTTTAGAATAGATGAAAGCAATAGTTTAAAATATAACAGCTTATTTATTAATAACTCATCCGATGTTGTTGGTTATTTCGGTATTGATGGTGGCGGAAGAAATAGAGATGCTCAATTAAATACTGATGAAGGTTTTTATCAATTGAATGTACAATTTGATCAAACTAGAATGTTTGTTAATCAAGTTGAAGGAGAACATACATCAGAAAAATTTGATTTAGATTGGGGTTTAGGTTACAATTTAGTTTACGCAAATCAACCAGACAGAAAACGTATTAGTTTAGAAAACTACCAATATGCTTTAGATGATGATGTAAATACAAATCCAACTTTTTATAGTAACGTAATTTTTGATAATCAACGCTACTTTCAAAACATTACAGACGAAGAGTTTAACAGTCGATTAAATTTAGCTTATAATGTTTCTGAAAGCCTGAAATTCAATTTTGGTTATAGTGGGAAATATAAAACTAGAGATTTTGATAATATTAGATACGGTTATGATATTGTAGATTCTGACTATCCTGTTACAAACGTTAATAATATAAATAACGATATTAACCTAGATAACTTAAGAGTGAATCCAAATGACGATAATGGTCTTTACTTAATAAAGGTTATAAATACTATTCCCAATTTATCTAACACAAACAGACCGGGTTTACCTGAAAACACCTATAATGGAAACTTAAACATTTATGCTGGCTATGTTGATGCAGAAATAAAAGCTGGTGAAAAATGGTTGTTTGTTCCTGGTGTAAGAGTAGAATCTGTTGATCAACAAATTAGTTATGATGTTATTAACCTTGGAAATAATGGAAAGGCCACAGTGCGTTCTTACCAAAACTTTTTTCTGCCAAGTTTAAATGTAAAATTTGCTTTAAACAACGATCAAAATATACGATTTACAGCAAGCCAAACAGTTTCACTTCCAGAATTTAAAGAAGTTGCACCATTTGTTTACGAAGATATTGCCACACGTATTGGAGGTAACCCAGATTTATTAGGCACTTCAAATCCGGATTTTGTAAATGTAAGTGATAAATCATATTCTAAAATTTTAAACCTCGATTTAAAATTCGAATGGTTCTATAGCAAAAGTGAAATATTCTCAATTGCTGCATTCATTAAAGAAATAAAAAATCCTATCAATTTAGTAGTAGGTGCAGATGCAACAGGAACACAACGTTATTTTAGAACCGGTGATAAAGCAACCGTATATGGTGCTGAAGTTGAAGTAAGAAAAAATCTAATAACTACAAAAGATGATAATGCAAATCTTTCTCTAGGCTTCAATGCAACCTATATGAAAACAGAGCAAGATTTGTATAGTGAAATAAACGGTACTTATAATTTATCTTTTAATAAGAGTAAGGATGATTTACAAGGCGCTTCTCCATTATTATTAAACGCAGATATCAATTATTCTCCAGTCTTCAACAATTATAAGCCTGTAGTTAACTTGGTGTATTCATATTTTTCAGACAGAATAGATGCTTTAGGTTCTGGACAGCTAGGTAATGTTATAGAAAAAAGTGTTTCAACTTTAGATTTTATTTGGAAAAATAATTTCAATGACAAGTTTGAAATCAATTTTAGTGCAAAAAATTTACTAAACCCAACTATAAAATATGTTAGAGAAACAACATTAGGTGATGTGGTTGTAAACTCTGCAAATGGTAAAGGAATATCAAACTATAAAAGAGGCATGGACTTAAGTCTTCAACTTAAATACAAATTTTAATAAACATAAAACAAAATTAATTAAACTATAAAATGATGAAAAATAATTTATTTTTAGGATTAGCAATAGTAGCAATGCTTTTCTCTTGTACTACCGATGATACTGCTGATATTGTTATAAATGATAACAGTGACAACAGTGTAATAAATAATACTACAACTGGTGGTGGTGAAGCAACTGGTCAAACTATTTTCTTGTCTGGAACCTACACAGAAAACTTAACTTTAGATCCAATTAATACGTATAAAATTAATGGTTCTTTAATTATGGCTTCAGGAACAACGCTCACTATTCCAGCTGGTATGACCATTAAAGGTTTGGCTACAGGAGCTAATGTTTATGTTGCCATTTCACAAGGTGCTAAAATTATTGCCAACGGAACGGCGAACGAACCAATTATATTAACTTCTGATGCTTCATCTCCAGCGGCTGGAGATTGGGGTGGATTAATTCTGTTAGGCAAAGCTCCTATTAACTCTGTTTCTGGTTCAGCGACTTCAACTTCTGAAATTGCAAGTTTACCTTATGGCGGTACAGATGCAGCTGATGATTCAGGTTCAATAAGCTATTTAAGAGTTGAATACTCTGGCGGTGCGGCAGATGGACAATCTGAAAATAACGGTTTATCTTTCTATGGTGTCGGTAGCGGAACTTTTGTTTCTCATGTTGAATCATTTGAAGGAAAAGATGATGGTTTTGAGTTTTTTGGTGGAACCGTAAATGTTGAATATTTAGTTGCAATTAACAACCAAGATGATTCTATAGATTGGACAGAAGGATTTTCAGGAACAATTACTGATGCTTATGTAAAACATGGAGCAGATCACGACAAAGGTGTTGAGGCTGATGGTTATAATACAGATTTTAGCAATGAAGGTGGTTATTACTCTAAACCTACTGTAACTAATCTTCATATTATTGGTTTAGGATCTTCAACAGGAAATGAAGCTATCCGTTTAAGAGCTGGAACACAAGGCATTTTTAATAATGTTTTAATTGAAGGGTTTGACGAAGGTTTTGATCTTGATGGTGATCAAGGTGATAATCCAACTGGTGCTGGTGTGTTAACTGGCGACCTTCATGTTACTGATGTTACTTTTACAGATGTCACTACAAAATTGAAAAATGATACTGGAGAAACTTTTACTGAAGTAGATTTTATCTCTGGTGATGGAAATGGTACAGGTACAGACTATACCTCTTGGGGTGCTGGTTGGACAATAGAATAACAAGAATAAAATAATAATTTTTGTAATAAAAAAAGCATCCTAACTAGGATGCTTTTTTTATTCTTTGATTTTAAGTTATTCAATACTTGCAATCTTGTTTTGGTTATAATCTACTATTTTAACGGTCTTATCATTATTCCAATAAAACCATTTGCCGACTTTCTTCCCATTATCATAATTTGCAGAAATAATTTTTTTACCTTCTGTGTTAAAACTTAACCATTCACCTTGTAATTTACCATCCAAAGTGTAAGTGCCAGTTTGGCTAACAACTCCATTGTCATGATAGTAAGTTACCTCAATTAAATTCGTGTCTTCATTAAGTTTTAATTCTCTCTCTTGCTGGGCAAAAGATACCACAGTAATTAAAAAAGTAAAAAATAAACATATTTTCTTCATAATTATGGGTTTTTATTATTAAAACAAATATAAAGATTAATTAACATTAAATCAATATTCTCTTAACATTAATTTAATATTGAAAATTTATTTTTTTGATTTATAACCACTTATAATATAATTATTTGGAGAAATCTTAATAATTAGATAATAGTTCGGTTACATTTATTTCATAATTTTTAATCATTTTTGATATTGTCTTAAGACAACAGTAAGTCATATAATCTATTAGTTTTTGTCGACTATATTATCATGATTTCTAAATGACTGCCTTTGGCCAAGGCAGTTTTTTTATACATAAAATTTAATGTTTTGGAAACATTAAGTTAACATTTGTATTGGTTCTTTGCAGTGACAAAAACTAATACTAAAAATGACTTTTAAATCTTCCCTTTTAGCAATCTCATTATTGCTGCTTTTCAATGCACATTCTCAAGAAATTAAGTCTCCGAAATTTGGAAAAGGACTTTTTAATCTTGTTGGGCAAGATAGTTCTTGGACCATGAAAATTGGTGCAAGAGTTCAAGTTTCAAGCTTGGCATTGTGGAAAAATGAAGATGGTAAATTAATTGACCCAGAAACTAACATGTTAATTAGAAGAGCACGACTAAAATTTGATGGTTATGCCTTTTCTCCTAAACTTAAATATAAAATTGAATTAGGTTTATCTAATAGAGATATTTCAGGAGCGTCTGAATTCACAAGCAATGCTCCCAGATATATTCTTGACGCAGTTATGAAGTGGAATTTTTATGAAAATTTTGAATTGTGGTTTGGTCAAACAAAGTTACCTGGAAACAGAGAAAGGGTTATCTCATCTGCAAACATGCAACAGGTAGATCGTTCGCTTTTAAACAGCAGGTTTAATATTGACCGTGATATTGGTTTTCAGTTGAGACATCATTTTTATGCTTCAGATAAATTTCTTGTTCGTGAAATTTTTTCAGTTGCACAAGGAGAAGGCCGTAACGTAACAACTGGGAATCTTGGTGGCTACCAATATACAGGTAGAGTAGAATTACTACCTTTTGGGAAATTTAAAAATAGTGGAGATTACAAAGGGTCTGATTTAAGTAGAGAATCAACTCCTAAATTATCTCTAGCTTTTGGATATGATTTTAACAATAATGCTGTTAAAACAAGAAGTAATCAAGGTTCTTACATGACAACTGATACTGGTTTTTATGAAACCGATATTTCAACGGTTTTCATGGATGCCATGCTTAAATATAATGGGTTTTCATTAATGGCAGAATATGCAAATAGAGATGCTAAAGATCCATTGGCTAAAAATTCTGATGGGACACTTACAGGATATGAAGTGCAGGTTGGAAAAGGGTTAAATCTACAAACAGGTTATTTATTTAAGAACAACTGGGAAATTTCTGGTCGCTATTCACATATAAAGTTAGACAAAAATATAACAGGTAAAAATCGTGAGAACCAGTATACATTGGGCGTATCTAAATACATTGTAGGCCATAGCTTAAAGGTCCAATCAGACATAAGCTATTTGGATATTGAAACTGAAAATAACTTTTTAATGTATAGATTGCAGTTTGATATACATTTTTAAAACATAACAATTAGATAACATTTTACTCGAAAACACTAAAGATATTTGCAAACTATTTCTAACTAAATTATGGAAAATATATACTTATTAATGATTATTGCCCTAGCTGGTTTAGCAATTGCTGATTTGGTTGTAGGAGTAAGTAATGATGCTGTTAATTTTTTGAATTCAGCTATTGGTTCTAAAGCCATTTCATTTAGAACTATTATGATTGTTGCTAGCATTGGTATTGCTTGTGGTGCAATCTTTTCTAGCGGAATGATGGAAGTAGCTCGAAAAGGTATTTTTAATCCAGGTGAATTTATGTTTGATGAAATAATGTACATTTTTATGGCCGTTATGATTACAGATATTCTCCTTTTAGACTTTTTCAATACATTGGGCATGCCAACGTCTACTACAGTTTCAATTGTTTTTGAATTATTAGGAGCTTCTGTTTGTATGGCTTTGATTAAAATTGGGGCAGATGGAGGAAGTTTTAGTGATGTTGTAACTTATATTAATACTTCTAAAGCAACTCAAATTATTTTTGGAATCTTACTCTCTGTAGTAGTTGCCTTTTCTGTAGGCGCATTGGTGCAATGGGTTTCAAGATTATTACTGTCATACGATTTTCAGAAAAAAGCCAGTTGGGTTGGTGCCATATTTGGTGGTATAGCACTTACCGCAATAACTTATTTTATTTTGATGAAAGGAATTGGTGGTACTGCATATGCCAAAGAAAGCTATGATTTTATTGATGGATTAACAATAAAAGAATATATGGAAAACCATGTATTTTCAATTGTTGCAATTAGTTTAGTGTTTTGGTCATTATTATCCTTCTTATTAATAACCGTATTTAAAACCAATATTTACAAATTAATTATTGCAGTTGGTACATTCGCATTAGCTTTGGCATTTGCAGGAAATGATCTAGTAAATTTTATAGGTGTGCCCATTGCTGCTTGGCAGTCTTATGAGGCATGGGTTGTTTCTGGTGTTCCAGCAAATGAATTTAGCATGCATGTATTAGCTTCAAAAGTTCCAACTCCAACATTATTATTATTTATTGCTGGAATGGTAATGGTTTTAACATTATGGTTTTCAAGCAAGGCTAAATCTGTTGTAAAAACCTCGATAGATCTTTCAAGTCAGAGTGAAACCAAAGAGCGTTTTCAACCAAACTGGTTGTCTCGTGGGTTTGTCAGGTTTGCCATTGGTTCTTCAAAAATGGTTTCATACATATTACCAGAATCATGGCAAAATAAAATAGAAAATCAATTTGAAACACCTGTAATAACTCTTAAAAAAGATAAGTTATATGAACTTCCTGCTTTTGATTTAGTAAGAGCTGCAGTTAACTTAATGGTAGCTGGAGTGCTTATCTCTATAGCGACATCTTATAAGTTACCGCTTTCTACCACGTATGTAACCTTCATGGTTGCTATGGGTACTTCATTAGCTGATCGCGCATGGGGAGCAGAAAGTGCTGTTTATCGTGTTGCTGGTGTGTTAAATGTAATTGGCGGTTGGTTCTTTACAGCCATTAGTGCATTTATTGCTGCGGCAACTATGGCTTATTTGATTAATCTTGGTGGACCTACTGCAATAGCCATACTACTATTCATAGCGATTTTGCTGTTAGGAAGAAATTATATTTCACACAAAAAGAAATCAAAAGAAATTAAAGCCGAAGATAGTTTACAAAGAGCTGAAAGCAGCTCAATACAAGGTGTAATTCATGAAAGTGCAGAAAACATTGCTAATGTTGTTAAACGCGGTAATAGAATTTATTCAAATGCTATAAATGGTTTGGGTAAGCAAGATTTAGCATTACTTAAAAAGAATAAAAAACAAATTACAAAACTTTCAGATGAAGTAGATGATTTGCGGGACAACATTTTTTATTTTATTAAAAATCTTGACGAATCAAGTGTTAGAGCTAGTAATTTTTACATTCATATTTTAGGTTATTTGCAAGACATGATTCAATCACTTGAATATATTACTAAAGTAAGTTATAAGCATGTTAACAATAACCATAAGAAACTGAAATTTAGCCAAATAAAAGAGCTTAAAGAAGTAGATGATCGTTTTGAAGCGTTTTTTAATAATACTAAAAATGCATTTGAAACAAGATCATTTGAAGAAATTGGTCTTATTTTAGGTAGAAAAAAAGAAATTACAACATTAGTTTCTGATAAAATTCAAAAGCAAGTAGAACGAACTAGGACAGAAGAATCTAGTCCTAAAAATACAACATTATACTTTAGTCTATTGTTAGAAACCAAAGATTTGCTTAATGCAACAATGAATCTTTTGGAAGAATATTATAATGCTCATGATAGCTCTGTTGAGCCTGCAACGATAACTACTGAAGAAGAATAAGAAAAAATAGAAATTTAATAAATCAAAAAAGCACCTCGAAAGAGATGCTTTTTTGATTTCAAATTATATCTACTTATCTAAAATTGTATCCATTTTACCATATAGAAGTTCAGCAACTTCAATTAATTTTTTTGTGATATCATTTACATTGGTATAATCATTAAATAATGAGGAAGCCATTTCTGCAGTAATTAAATCATTTCTGATTAATTTATCTATAGTCTTATTACTCTTTCTAATATTATTTTTAGCTTCATTTTTTAAGGTATCCAATTTTTTAGCATACTCTAAAGAGTTTTCCGATTTTCTAAAAAAGTAAATAATTCGCAAAACTTTGGTTAGCTTTTTTCTGAAGTTATCATATTCTTTTTGAAGGTATTTGTTATCAAGGTTTAATGAAAGTGTAATATTCTTATTTAATTCTCTTGTATCTTTAATAATTTCAACCATTTTTCTATTAGCAATTTTAATCTCGTTAATGGTTGTATTTTGTTCCTTGTTAAGATTTAGTTTATTTTGTGCCGTAGTGGCATATCGCAGTATTTCTCCATAAATTATCTTCACTCTTTTATAGTACAATTCTTCAACATCTGTATGTAAATCTTCAGTTGATTTTTTAATTATTTTTTTAAGTTTCTCGTTAGATTTTATATCATCTCTATGAATATTTAATGCATGAGCTACGATTTCAAAAATTGTTTCTTTATATAAATACTTTGATTCATCTATTAAGGAAGAAATTGCAGATGCAGGAAACTGTAAAACGGCTTCATTCAAATACTTTGGTCCTACAATACTTTCTTCGGTTTTATCCTTAATAATTTTTATTAAAAAGTTTTCTAACTTATATATAAATGGGATCATGATTATAACCCCAATAACATTAAATATAGTGTGAAACAAAGCCAATTTGAGAGTATAATCTGAAGATGAAATATGCATTGCATTAGCTATGATATTTACCAAGTTAGCTAATGGATAAATAAGGGCCAAAGCTATAATTCCTGTAGTTATATTAAAAATAAGGTGTGCTCCAGCCAATCTCCTACCTGCTACATTAGAACCAATTGCTCCCAAAATAGCTGTAATTGTTGTGCCAATATTAGCCCCAATTGCTAAAGCTAGAGCATTTTCATATTCTATTTGTCCAGCTGATAAGGCTGTCAAAATTAATGCAAGAGTCGCACTACTGGATTGCAAAACTGTAGTTATAATGACACCAAGAAAAGTGTAAACAATTGCTCCAAAAAAACCAGGAACAGCATAATTGGTTAAATCAATATATTCTTTAAAGACATCAAAACCTTCTTTCATGTAATGAATTCCTAAAAAGAAAAAGCCTAGACCAGCTAATACATTACCAAGACCTTTTAATGAATTCTTTTTTTGGAAAGAAAATATAATTCCGAATACTAACATTGGTAAAGCCAAAACCGATATTTTAATTTTTAAGCCAAACCCAGCTACCAACCATGCCGTTGCAGTTGTTCCAATATTAGCACCAAAAATCAATCCTAATCCTTCAACCAAACTTATTAAACCGGCACTTATAAATGAAATCGTAATTACGGATACTAGTGAACTTGATTGAATTAATGCAGTTACAAAAGCACCAACGGTAACACTTTTATAAAGTTTATTAGTTGCTTTTTTAAGTATATTTTGCAATGGCCCTTTTGTGAAAGTTTTAAAGCCTTCTTCGAGCATGATCATACCAAAAAGTAAAATAGCTACTCCTGCTGATATAGTTTTAAAATTTGGGTTAAAATAAAGTGTAAAAGCAAGAGCTATTAAAAAAGCATAGAAAAAAGACTTTCTAATCATTTATTGGATGTTTAAAAATGTAGTTTAATCTTTTGCAACGATTAATATTATATAAACTAATTGTAAAATCAAAATGATTGATAATAAAAAAAGCATCTCTTTCGAGATGCTTTTTTTAATATAACACTTAATTATTTATGATCCACACATAAGGCAGTCATCACCTTCAGAAGCTTTAGCCTGTTCAATGAGACTCTTCATTTCTTCAGCTGTCATTGGTTCAGTATCAGTGGTTTTTTGGGCAAATTTTTTAGCTGTTTGTTTTGCTTTTTGTTGTTGCTTTACAACAATTTCTTCAGCTTCAGCTTCGGCTGCTACAGAAACTGGCACTTCTTTTTTCTTATTATCTAATGTAAACTTAATAGCATCTACAGCGCTCTTTGTTCGTAAGTAATACATTCCTGTTTTTAAACCACTCTTCCATGCATAAAAATGCATTGAAGTTAATTTTGCCATAGTTGCACCTTCCATAAACAGATTGAGTGATTGAGACTGGTCTATAAAATAACCTCTATGTCTAGACATATCAATGATGTCTTTCATACTTAATTCCCAAACCGTTTTGTATAATTCTTTAATGTCTTCTGGAATACCATCTATGCCTTGAATAGAACCGTTGGCTCTCATTATTTCTTGTTTCAAATTATCGTTCCATAATCCAAGATTAACTAAATCTTCAAGTAAATGTTTATTAACCACAATAAACTCTCCTGAAAGAACCCTACGAGTATAGATATTTGAAGTATATGGTTCGAAACATTCATTATTCCCTAAAATTTGAGATGTACTCGCCGTTGGCATCGGTGCTACTAAAAGAGAATTTCGAACACCATGTTTCATCACTTGTTTACGTAGCTTTACCCAATCCCAATTACCACTTAATTCCTCGTCTTTAATTCCCCAAAGATTATGTTGAAACTCTCCTTTGCTTATTGGGGAACCTTTATAGGTTTGATAAGGACCATCATTTTTAGCTTCCTCCATTGATGCTGTTACAGCTGCAAAATAAAGGGTTTCAAAAATATCTTGATTTAATTTTTTTGCTTCATCACTGGTAAATGGTAAACGCAAATTAATAAATGTATCAGCCAACCCTTGTACGCCAAGACCAATAGGTCTGTGTCTGAAATTAGAATTTTCGGCTTCTTTTACTGGATAGTAATTTCTGTCTATGACTCTATTAAGATTTTTTGTAACGCGCTTTGTGATTTTAAAAAGTTCTTTATGGTCAAATTCACCATTTTTTATAAACATTGGTAAAGCAATAGATGCTAAATTACACACGGCTATTTCATCGGGTGAAGTGAATTCTAAAATCTCTGTACATAAATTTGATGAACGAATAGTTCCTAAATTTTTCTGATTAGATTTTCTGTTAGCAGCATCTTTATACAGCATATAAGGTGTGCCTGTTTCTATTTGAGATTCTAATATCTTCTCCCAAAGCTCTCTTGCCTTTACAGATTTTCTTCCTTTACCTTCAGATTCATATTTGATATATAAAGCTTCAAATTCATCACTATGCACATCACACAATCCTGGGCATTCATTAGGGCACATCAATGTCCATAGTCCATCTTCTTGAACGCGCTTCATAAATAAATCCGGCATCCACATAGCGTAAAACAAATCGCGTGCACGCATTTCTTCTTTTCCATGATTTTTCTTTAAATCAAGAAAATCAAAAATATCAGCATGCCAAGGTTCAATATAAATAGCAAAACTTCCTTTCCGCTTTCCTCCTCCTTGATCTACATACCTCGCTGTATCGTTAAACACCTGTAACATAGGCACTATACCATTGCTTGTTCCATTTGTCCCAGCGATATAACTCCCAGTAGCACGAATATTATGAATAGACAAACCGATACCACCAGCAGATTGTGAAATTTTTGCCGTTTGTTTTAATGTATCATAAATACCTTCTATACTATCGTCTTTCATTGTTAATAAGAAACATGAAGACATTTGA
>Ga0210063_1000458_pt1 | contig 12517 bp, 12 predicted proteins | sample Muzzi_PWA_D1_FD_185529 | JGI IMG/M metagenome (GOLD analysis project Ga0210063, IMG submission 185529) | Wetland microbial communities from San Francisco Bay, California, USA, that impact long-term carbon sequestration - Muzzi_PWA_D1 (SPAdes) | ecosystem: Environmental > Aquatic > Marine >... | reverse complement strand
CCGTCTCGATGACGTGGTAGCGCCCCTGGCGCAGCGTCGATTCGAAGGCGTCGAAGAGGGGGCCGTAGGGACCGGCTTCCGTGTAGGGGCGCAGCGCCGTGCGCAGCTCCCGGGAAGGCACCCGGGCCGCGAACAGCGTCAGGTTCCGCCGGGGCGTCAGCGCCAGCTCCTCCAGGGTCTCTTGAAGCAACTTTTTATCCCGGCTCGTCGGCTCCACCCCCTGAAGGCGGATCGTCTCCACCAGCCACTCCAGAGCGCGGGTGCGGTCGGTCGGCGTCTCCAGGTGGGCCAGGGGTGCGAAACGGGCACCCGTGCGGTTCGCCTCGATGTCCAGCGCGTAATGCTCGCCCCCCAGCGCGTGGGCCAGCAGCAGTTGCGAGTACCCCTTGTCGATGCTCCATACCTGCGCCTGTTCATAGCGGGCGAAGTACGAGGCGATCAGGAACGCCACCAGCGTGGATTTGCCCGCCCCCGTGGAACCGAAGATCGTCGTATGGAGCACGTCGTGGAAGGCGGGGGTCAGGAAGAAGGGATCGCTCCCTTCCGCACTCACCACCCCCTGGGCCGGGGCGCCCGCCAGCTCCGGATGGGGGTGCGTCTGGAGGCCATACCAGAGGGACGTGGTCGGCGCCAGGTGGGCCAGCGCCTGCGTCGTCACCAGCGGGCGGCGGACGTTGTAGCGACCCACCCCGGGCAGCGACCCCAGAAACGCCGCCGGGGCGCCCCACGTCTCCTGCCATCCGGCGAAACCGTGGTTCCGCAGCTCCGACAGGTACCCCTGCACCCGCTCCCCCAGCTGGCGGCGGTCCGTATCCCACAGGATCACATTGGTGGTCACATACGCCGCCGCCCCCTGGTGGCGGCGCACCTCGAAGGAAGCGGCCTCCAGATCCTCCACCATGGAATCCACCAGGGCATCCCGGGAGCGCTGCTCCGGTTTCAGCACGATGTCCATCAACCGGAACCCGGACGCCACCCACGCCCCCCGCAGTCGTCGCAGCCGCCGCTGGGTGTCGAAGGGGTCCAGGCAGAGGGCGCGGGTGCTCACCCGGTGGCCACTGGCGCGGTGGTCCAGGAAGCCCAGGGCGGAGGGGAAGAGTTCCTCCGGGAAGGTGGGCACCGCGATCACCGCCAGGTGGTTCTCCCCGAAGCGCAGATCCAGCCCGCCGTACAGCTCCCCGGCCCCCAGTAGGGCCTCCAGCGTCACCGGATACGGCGGCACATTCACCGGATGGTGGCGCCCGGTCAGGCAGCGGTAGAGGTGTTGCAGCAGCTCCCGGCTGCAGAGCCGCTCGATGCGCAGGTGCGTCCCCAGGGTCGAAACCAGCTGGTCGATCTCATGGAGGAAGCTCTCCAGGTGGCGGGTGTCCAGGGGCAGCGGGTCTTGCGGCGGGCGGAGTCGCTGGAGCCATCCCTGGGGACCCTGCCGGGGCGGCAGCTGGGTCAGCGTCAGGTACAGCTCCGTCACGAAGTGGCTCCCGGACGCGAAGTGCTGGCGCCGTTCCGCATCGAACGCCGCCGCGAAGGGCGTGAGCCCCGGGGCGGCGGGCGGGTACGCCGGGGCGGGCAGGCGCAGGGCATCGAAGTGCAGCAGCCAGCCGGTGCCCAGGGGGGTGATGGCCTCGGCAAGAAGCCGCATCAGGTCGTGGATCTCCCCCGCCGTCGCGGCGGCGGGATCCGGCCCCCGGTAGCGCAGCGTCGTGGCCAGCGCGCCATCGGTGTTGCGCAGCACGCCGTCCTCCAGCAGCAGATCCCACGGCAGGGCATCGAAAAGGGAGCGATCCCGGAAAGCCATCGTCCCCCTCCTCACACCGTCCGGCACGACTGGCGCCGTTCCAGCGGTTCACCCTGGGCGCGGTAGAAGCCCGAGACCCGCACATGCTCCAGCAGCACTTCCACCCACTGGGGGTCACGCTTGTTCACCCGGCGCAGCGCCGGGAACACCACCACGACGACCAGCACCGCCAGGATGGGGGTGATGGGGTTGGGGTTGAAGAGCAGCAGGAACATCAGCACCATCCCCACCATGGGGATCATCGCCTTGCGCTCCACGCCCGCGATGAGCAGAGAGCGGTTGAGGGCGGGATGGATGCGGACGCTGTCGAGGTCGGTGCGCGCGGTCATGGCTCAGAGCGTCGCCGTGGCGATGCCCAGGGCACCGAGAATGGCGGGAATGGATCCAATGATGGCCAGCACGATCAGCGCCTTGCCCACAATCGCGAGGCCGCTCCCCTGGCTGGACCCGGCCCACAGCAGCAAGCCCGCCGCGATCATCAAAAACAGCAGCCCCCGGGCCACCGGCCCGACGATCTCCAGGAACAGGATGTCCAGGGCATTGGTAAACGGCAGGAAGCCCGCCGCCGAGGTCCCGAAGGCGTCGGCGTGCCAGAGGATCAGCAGGAGCACTGCTCCGGCGAGGGGGTACAGGCGGCGGTTGGGGCGCAGGGATCGGGTGGTTTTCTTCTGCATGACGTTCTCCTTGTTGGGTTCTTGAAACTGGGGAGAAGTCTTGCGGGTGGGAGGGAGGGGGTCAAAGGATAAAAGAATTGGCGGGTCGCAATTTTTTAGGTGCGATAACGGAGTTTTTTTGGCGAAACACCAAAAAAATTGTTCTTAGGTTGTGTGGGATGCACTTCTAGGTGGGGGTAACCCCGTCAGCAGGAGGGAGCGGTTGAGGGCCGGGGGCATGGTCACGCTCTAATGCTCGGTCCGGAGCGTCATCGCTCAGCGCCCCTCAAAGTGTCGCCGTGTTGATGCCGAGGGCGCCGAGGATGGCGGGGATGGACCCGATGAGGGCCAGCACGATCAGAGCCTTGCCCACTAACGCGAGGCCGCGATCCTGGCTGGACCCCGCCCACAGCAGCAAGCCCGCCGCGATCATGATGAACATCAGCCCCCGGGCCACCGGCCCGACGATCTCCAGGAACAGGATGTCCAGGGCATTGGTAAACGGCAGGAAGCCCGCCGCCGAGGTCCCGAAGGCGTCGGCGTGCCAGAGGATCAGGAGGAGGACCGCTCCGGCGAGGGGGGTACAGGCGACGATTGGGGCGTAGCGATCGGGTGGCTTTCTTCTGCACGACGTTATCCTTGGTTGGTTCTTGAAACCGGGGAGAAGTCTTGCGGGGAGGGGGCTGTGAGTCAAAGGAAACGAAAATGCTGAATCAAGCTGAACTTTGGGGGGAGCGAGCACCTTTTTTGGGGTGCAGGAAGATTCTTGAGCGACATTTTCTTGGGGAGAGATACCTACCTGAGTAACAGACCGAGATTCATACCAGGAATGGCTACAGCGTAGGCTGCGCGATACGATGCAGAAGGGTGTCCTTGGGCTGCGAAACCCTAAGTGCTCATCGACGCGGTGTCCGTGCCACTCCAAAGCGAATTACCGGCGCATAGGTGGAGGTTCAGGTTCAACACCCAATTCTGCGGAACGCGCACGCCATTACCTGATCGTTGCAAAAATCTGGAGCCCTAGATGCTATGCAGACCCGGAAAACCAGCTGCGAAAGCGCTCCAAAACCCATGTGGCTGGACTGCACTGCAGGTGAGGTCCCGCGACCAGGTCACGAAAAGCCTTGGACGCCTGATTTCTCGGCACTTCCTGGGTTTGGGTGGCGTTCCCAATGCAACGATCAGGATAAGTGTCTCCAAATATCGACTTGCGGAAACCCAATGAGTAGGGAAACGTTGGGAACTGGGAACTCTAGTGTAGGAGAAGTCGGATGCAGCTATCGAGTCGCGGTCAAGCCGATGATGCATCCAGAGACTGAAGGGGAGCTTGGATGTGAGCAACGAGTCTTTGCTAAGAACCGGGTTGATAATCACGATTTTCATCGCCCTTCTCATGTACCACACAATGAGCCTGTTTCGACCCGATGACCCTGATATTTTTGCCATCTACACCATTGCCAAAATATCAACCATTTCAACTTTCATCTTTTTCGCGGTTATGACCCAAATGATTGCTCGCTGGGTCTCAGGCAACAGCTTCATAGGTGGAGAGTACAAGGGGCGGAGTTCTGAGTTTCAATTTGATCCCAGCCCGAGCGTTGTAGAGTCATTTCATGATGAATCGTTCACGATCAAGCAAACGCTATTCGAAACCACTCTTGAAGGTGACTCGGTGAGGGAGGGGGATTCAGATGTCTATTCCACCTGGTTCGGTCGTCGGTATCACGTACGAGGTAAAGATCACTATTTTGGAATTATGATCACCACGCCAAGAGGACCGGAGTACGCTGTCCTGAAGATGACCATCAAGCAAGATGGTAATGTGTCGGGTTTCTATTTCTCTGGGGAACCCGATTCAACAAAGCGTTGTCGATTGACTGCTCGGAAAGCCTCTCGAAAGTAGGCTTGAAACAGACCATCCCCACATCACTGACGACACGGTACAACATGTATCCATGGGGCTGGTCGTGCCTACGCGGTCCGTCTACGGTCAATCACCAGCAGGCGGCCAAGCGGGGCCGTGGTTGCCTGCGGTCCCTCCCGCCAGGTCAGGGGCTTGGTCACGTTTACCTCATCGGCCAGAATGTCCCGCTACTCGTCCTCGGATCCTCAAGTGTCCCAGATCAGCGAGTCTTGGGAACATAGTCAGTAGAAGAGCCGGGGCCAGAGAAAACACACATCGAGAGTTGGATGGGAAGAGGAGGCGAAAACCGACCATGACGCTTGAGAAGATTAGCTGCCCGAATTGCGGCGTAGAAAATGATGCGACACAGTCCTACTGCTCCCAATGTCAAGGGAATCTCTATGAGGCAGCGCGTATGGTGGGGCAGCGGAAACGGAAGAGCGATCCGGGCACGAAATGGCTAGTTGGCTGTGTTGTCCTTCTTGGCGCACTTTGGTCGGCCTATACCGTTTATCGCTACAACAATCCGCGACCACGGGCATCCCAGAAGGCCGTCTCTTCTCAAGACGGAGCCCGGGCCATCGCAGGCGGTCACTGGGTCGGATGCATCGACCGCGATTATCACAGCAAGATGAATATGTACTTAGTGCAGGATGACCTGGAGGCTTTCAAGGTGGCACTGGCAGCAAGGATAGCGGCTGGGATCTGCACCAGATTCGTTGCCAAGGAGCGCGTCTTCATAGCAGACACGGCCATTTTTTCGGGCCTCGTCAAGCTCCGCAGGGAAGGGGATATCCTTGAATACTGGACAAACCTCGAATCTCTAGAGTTAAACAGCGCTTTCGGAATCACTGCGATGACCATATGCGGAATCCCCGAGCGTCCCGGTTGATCAACTAAATCTGGGTCCCATCTCCCCCACCCGCCGCTCCCGCACCACCTGATCCACCGCCGCCTCCACCCGCCGCAGCGGCGGCGGCACTCCCGCCTCCTGGGCCAAGGCATCCAGCCGGTCCAGCGCCTTCTCGGCGGTGTTCGCGTGCACCGTCAGCAGCCCGCCGGGAAGCCCCGTGTTCGCTGCCTTGATGAAGTCGAGGGCCTCCGGCCCTCGGACTTCCCCGATGATGATGCGATCTGGATCCAGGCGCAGAGCCACCCGCTGCTACTTCGTCACCTATTTCTTGCGACAAGCATTGTGAAGTACGTAATCTAGTAGCTTACAGGGCCAGCTATCGGAGACAGATAACTCGAAGCGGTTTTGAGGGCTACCCGATTCACGCTCCCAGTGTCTCCCAGGAAGAACGTAGGCTTGGCTCCTGGGAAGTTGGCTGAATCATAGACCTCCGCGAGACCAAGAGCGACGACTGGCGGACCCTCCATTAGCCGAAGATGTAGGTCACCGCTATAGTCAGTAGCGCCAGCTGCTTCTTTCGAGACAGCTAAAGCTATCGAAAGTAGGCCGTGATTGTTTGGTGCGAGTGCCTGCGCCGAGCTATAAGTGTCATAAAATGTTCTCAAGTTAGCCTCCCAGGCGCTTCGGTCACCTTCTTCTACTGCCATGATAGCCGCTGCCCTGGCTGCATTACCTTGACGAGTCAGCAGTTTAAGCTTCGTATTAGGGTCAAGGTTCATTTGAAGTATATTTTTGTCCTGAAATAGGATCGCTACTCGATCCTGATGTCCACTTTTTTCCAGAATTTCAGCGGAACTGACTGTAAATTCAAGATCACCTCCACGGCTTGCCTCTGCCATTAAAAAGGTTGCGGTGTCCAGGTCATTACTCAGATGCTCAATGCCTTTCCTGAATGCTTTCTGACGCGCTTGTCGCGTCGGCTGCCTGGGGCGAACAACCTTGACTACGAAATATCCAGCCCCCTCTGTTATAGATATCGTCGTCGGCTTGGGCTCGTGGCGCCAGCCGGGGTTCGGAGTCATTAGAAAATCAGCTTGCAGCTCTCCAGTTTCACATTCAGGTGGCATGGTAATCGTTTCAATCTTCAATGTGGTATTGCTCACCAAGCTGTTTCTGGAGCACTCACGCTTCTGATTTCCTTCGATGGCAGAGTATCGAATGAACATTCTTCCGTGTATATATCCGGGCAGGTATTCTTGACCTGACTCATCGATTATTCGAATCTCACCAGAAACCGTTATCTCCGCTTGTACCGCCATTGAGGTGAAAAGAATAAATATAGCTATTGCGGTGTGTGCATTAACTGTCATTTTGTTCCTCCTGTGGGCAGAACTTTAAGAGACCATGGCGGACTTCCTAGTTCGTCTGCCTGCCAGTACCGGAAGTATTCTTCAATGCCAGCATCATTGCGAATGGTCACCGCCACACCAGACAGGGAATTACCAGTAGTGTTGGTCACCGAGACACAGAAATGTCCAGATCGTGACGATTGGGTAAGGCGACTATCTGATCCACTGAATCGGATTTCCACATTGGCGCCCGCCAGGTTTATGTGGGTATTCTCTGTTATGATTTGACCACGAAAGACATCATAACTGCGCATCTGTTCCAGGATGTTGAATGTGCAGGTGAGGCAAACTACCGACGACGTATAGAGAATGATCAGGAAAACAATAGTGCCTCCAAGCTTCCAGTTACTCAACGTGCCGTATTTCTTCTTTAAAGATACATGCGCGAGTATGTACAAAGCTAAAAGCCCTGCTGCTATCACTAAGTATACCCAGGCAGCCCAGCAAATTCGATAGGTTTCAAATGATAGCTGTATACAAGAAAAAGCAAGTATAGAAAATATCGTAGAGATGACGACAAACCAGTCACGATAGTAAGGCGGATAGAAGCCTTTCAGACGGCCTAGTTGGCCAGCAAGTGGAAAGAGGCTGACCGTCCCCATCGCCCACGTTGAGAGGTCAGTTAGCATCCGTACCCCCGTATCCTTATCTATATCCCTAGATTCTATATCTGCAACAGTGCAATGTCAAGGACGCACAGTGGATCTTGAGTATAGGATGCATCGTTCGGTTCAGGCCCTGCTCTTGGCTCAAAGGGGTGTAATAGGACACTCTGTGGCTTACTTCGGAGTTGGGTTCGCACATTTCCTAATGGGTTATCCTGAGGCGAAGACCTTCTTCGAGGTCCGCCGATGGACCCGGGGAGTTGTTGCACTACAGAGCCACCCCCACCACCCGCCGCTTCCGCGCCATCTCCACCACCTGATCCACCGCCGCCGCCACCCGCCGCCGCGGCGGCGGCACCCCCACCTCCTGGGCCAGGGCATCCAGCCGGTCCAGCGCCTCCTGGGCAGAGTTCGCGTGGACCGTCAACAGCCCGCCGGGCAGAAATGCCGAATATCGGTATCTCTCTACCTGAAGAACTCAAACGTGTAATTCCCGTCACCGAGCAGCGCTTAGCGGAAACTTCATTGACTGCAAAGCCTCACCCGCTAGCCAAACAGCAAAAGGAGGAGGATCTTCATGTCCAAAGCGGGAAACTCAGCCTCTACGCCACCTGAGCCTCAATCGTCATCGCCGCATACGCCACCACCGGCGGACGCGGCAGCTGGGTCCATTCTTGCTACGATTCCGGCACAGCATGCACCAGGACGCTGGCGGGGCGCCCGGGAGTGGGGTGGGTTGATCGTAGGCGGGATCGCACTGGCGCTGTCTGCGTTTGGGCTTGCCCGTGATGCAGACTTGAAGGAACGCCAAGTCCAGTTGGAAGTGGAGGGTCTACTAGCCGAAGCGTGGGACCTGCTAGGTGGGCGACCCGGCACGGAGGCGATAACAGCCTTTAATAGCGACAGCGCTGACCTCGCAGTTGCACGCAGGTTGATTGAAAATCAGGCATTGGTCCTCGATCCGTCGTACGCGAAATCCCATCGATACCTCGGGACCTACTGGAGCGCCATGGGCCAAACCTCAACAGCTATCGCTTGCTTCAGGAAAGCAATCGCCCTAGAGCCCGAGTCCGCTCCTGCCCATAGCAATCTAGGCATCGCGCTCAGAAAACAGGGTGACCCTGAGGGTGCAATCTCGTCATATCGCCGGGCCATTGCCCTTCAACCGCAAGAGGCGGTCCTCCACTACAATCTCGGGAACGCGCTCGGCGATCTAGGTGATCACGAGGGCGCGATCGCGGCGTATCAACAAGCTATCTCCCTTAAACCCGACTACGCCCCTGCCCACTTCAACCTTGGCGTTTCGCTTGAGACGGTGGGGGATCTAGAAGGAGCGCTGGCGTCATTCGTTCGGGTGCTCGATCTGACGCCGAATGACGCCGATGCTGTTGACTATCTAAGCATGATCCAGGAGAAGATGAAGGCTGGATGAGCGTTGGTCGAGGTTCTGCTCGGATTTCACTCTGACCTCTTCGGAGGTAGCATGCGAGTACTGTCACCAATTGAGGTGATCGGCCTCTTGCTATCATTAGTAATAGCTGTAAACTGACGGGCCAAACCTAGTGTCGGCGCCCTACCCCACCACCCGCCGCTCCCGCCCCATCTGCACCACCTGATCCACCGCCGCCTCCACCCGCCCCCGCTGGGGCGGGACCCCCGCCTCCTGGGCCAGAGCATCCAGCCGGTCCAGCGCCTCCTCGGCGGAGTTCGCATGCACCGTCAACAACCCGCCGGGAAGGCCCGTATTCGCCGCTTTGATGAAGTCGAGGGCCTCCGGACCGCGGACTTCACCGATGACGATGCGGTCCGGGTCCAGCCGCAGCGCCACCCGCACCAGCTCGGTCATGGACTGCGGTCCATCCCGCCAGGTCAGGAGCTTCGTCACGTTCACCCCATCCGCCAAGATGTCCCGGGTCTCGTCTTCCAAGATCACCAGAGCTTCCAGGGGGTGACGACGCAGCAGCTCATGCAACAACGCGGTGGCGAGGGTGGTTTTGCCGCTTCCCGTACCTCCGGAGATGACGGTGGTGTGGCGCTTCTCGATGAAGCGGTCGGCAAGGTCGTCCGCCATTTCTTGGGTGAGGGTGCCGCGGTCCACGAGGTCGGCGAGGGTGAAGAGCTTGGGAGGTGGGAAGCGGATGGTGAGGGTGGGGGCGGTGGCAATCCGGGGTAGAACGGCCTGGAGGCGCCCGGCGCGGAAGGGGAATTCGGCGGCGAGGGTGGGGGTGTCCTCCCCGACGACGAGGCCGTGGACAGCGGCGACGAGGCGGATGAGGCTCTGGATGCGCTGGGGCGGCACGGTGATGCCGGTGTCCCGCCGGTCGTCGAAGGTCTTCAGGATCACCTGGCCGGATGGGGCGATGCGCAGGTCCGTGACGGTGGGGTCCTGGAGGAAGGGCCACAGCGCCAGCTCCTCCAGCTCCAGCCGCAACTGCTCCAGCACCGTGGCCTTCATCGCTCCCACCCCTTGCGCTCCCGTCCGCCATTGGGGTCGGTTGGGGGCGCGTCGGCATCTCCTCCGTCCTCGCTTGGCGGGTCTGTGGTCGGCACCCCGGCATTCCCTCCAGCGGGGGGACGAACTCGCTCCCCACCCACCGCCCCACCCTCGCTCAAACACGATCCCCCCGCCTCCGGGAACACCGGCGCGCCTTGGGGGAGGGCGGGGGCCTCCGAAAGCCCCTCTCCCCTTGGGAGAGGGGTTGGGGTGAGGGCCCGCTCCGCCAACACCCCATCCCGAAAGTAAAAACTCTTCCGCGCCCGAATCAACGGCAACCCCGTCTTCGCAATCAGAATCTCCTCACTGCTGAGCGTCCCCACCTCCGCCGCCGTCACCAGGGGGCGGCGGGTTTCCATGGTGGTGCGGCTCTCGTGGCTCTTGATGGGGCGCATCCGGCGGCCACTGTGGCTGGCTCTCTCCCAGTGCACGGTGGCTTCCCCGGCGAGATCGGAGATGAACTGCCGCGACTCCCGGCTCTGGGTAGCGGCGACGACGTGGATCTGGCAGGCGGTGATGTTCTCCCCGGGGCCGTAAATGCGGCGGAGGTCGTCGTAGCTCTGGACGACGATGTGGGCGCGGACGCGGTAGCCGCGGAGGAAGCTGAGGATCTGGTGGATGATGGTCACCTGCCCCAGGGAGGCGAATTCGTCCAGGTAGAGATCCAGTAGGGGCGGCCTGGCCGTGACCTCGCGGGAGTGGGTGATCTGGCGCATCAGGGAGGCCAGCAGGATCCGGACCCACGGGGCCAGACGGTGGAGGTCGCTGTAGGGGATGACGCAGTAGAGGGTGACGGGCTCGGGGGCGTTGAAGAGCTGCAAGTGGAAGTCGCTCACGGCGGTGTTGGCCTGGATGCGGGGATCGCCCCACAGGGCGAGGGCGCGGCGGAGGGTGGAGGCGATGGAGCCCATCTCTTTTTCCGGCGTGTCCAGGAAGCCCCGGGCGAGGAGGGCGGCTTCCGGATGGGTGGGGGTGGGCTGGCCCGTCTCCGCGTCCAGCCACCCCTGGCGCAGGAAGGGGTCGTGGGATGCCTTCAGGATGGCCTCCAGGGCGGCGTCGATCCCCTGGCTGTGGTGGGCGAGGGAGCGGATCTGGGCGAAGGTCGGGGGCCGGGCGGTGTAGAGGGCGTGGAGGGCGAGGCAGCGGAAGAGGGCGCGGGCGGATTCGTCCCAATGGGGCTCCCGCTGGGCAGCGGCGGAGGCGAGGAGGGCCTCGGCCAAGAGCGACAGCGTGCCGGTGTCGTCGCCGTCTCGGGGGACTTCCGCCAGGGGGTTCCAGCGGTCGCTCCCATAGAGGGGCGACTCCAGCGGCGCCAACCGGATGCACCGGTGGCCCTGGGCGGCCCGCCACCCGGCGGTGGCGGCGTACAGCTCCCCCTTGGGATCCAGAACAAAGGCGTGGTGGGTGCGGGTCAGCAGCGACGGGATGATGTGACCGGCACTCTTCCCGGCTCCCGAGGGCATGACGAAGAGAGTGTGGTGTTCGCTATCGTCAGTGATCCAGCGGCGCTTGCCGCGGTGGGGAAAGGCACCGAGGAAGATGCCTCCGGGACGGAGGAGTTCGGCATCTTTGAGGTCCCGGAAGGTCGCGTAGCGGGCGGAGCCGTGGGCGATCTTCGAGGGGTGGAGGTGGCGGGCCACGAGGGCGCGGGTGGCGAGGGTGGCGATCACCAGGAAGGCCACTCCCCCCGTCACCGGCCCGGCGGCCTGGCCGAGCACGTCCCGGCCCGCGGAGGAGAAGATCAGCATCCGGGTCCAGCGGAAACCTTCGAAGGGATCGTAGAGGGGACCCTGGCTCCAGGCAGCGAGGAGGGCGAAGCCGGGCAGGAAGAGGGGCACGGCGAGAAAGGGGCTGACCCGACGAAAGAAGAAGAGGAGGAAGTAGAGGTGGCCCAGGGCGAGGAGGACCGCGGGCAGGGGCGGAAGCTGGGCCAGGGCCGGAGTTCCCAGCGACGGAGCGTAGCGGAGGTGGTGGGCCAAAAGCTGGGTCAGAGCCACCATGCCGGTGGCCAGCGCGGAAAGGCAGCCCAAGGGGAGAAGGAGGCGCAATCCCAAGGGGAGGGCCTCCGTCAGGTGCCGATGGGGATCCAGTTGCATGTCAGGTCTCCTTGCTTGTCCCGCGGAAAGCGGGGGCGGGTGAAGAGGGGTTGGAGGATGCCGCGCGCGGCGTCGATGGGCACGGGGCCGAAGTAGCGGCTGTCCCAGGAACGATGGGAGTAGTTGGAGTAGAGCCAGACTTCGTCCCGGGCCACCCGATGGCGCGGCAGGATGAGGCGCGGCAGGGGGCGACCCTCGCGGTCGAAGCGGAGCTGGTGGGTGCCGGGGAGAAGGTGACCGTTGACGGTGATGCCGGTGGCGTCCACCGCCACCCAATCCCCCGGCAGGGCCGCGATGCACTTCCCCACTTCCGGGAAAACGAGGTAGCCCCGCTCCCGGCCCACGGCGGCGACCTGTGGAGGGAGAATCACCAGCGCCAGCTGGTCGCGCCCGGGGAGGGCGAAGCTGGTGGGAGCGGCGTGGTAGAACCCGGCGGGTTGGCTGGCATCGGTCCAGTTCACCCGCAGCCCCTTGCCGTGGAGGTGGGAGGCCGCGAGGTAGATTCCCAGGGCGAGCACACCGAGGCGGACGACAAGGGACCTGGTGTTCACCGGCTCCGCCCCCGTCCCCGGGCTTGACCGCGGGGCCGCCGCCTGCGCCGGGTCAGGGCCTTCTCCGCGGCCTTCTCCACCGGGCGCATAAGCGCTCCCGTGGCGCGGTTGTAGCCGTGGAGAATCTTCCCGGCGGTGGGAGAAACCCACCAGACGAT
>Ga0210063_1000457_pt1 | contig 12528 bp, 10 predicted proteins | sample Muzzi_PWA_D1_FD_185529 | JGI IMG/M metagenome (GOLD analysis project Ga0210063, IMG submission 185529) | Wetland microbial communities from San Francisco Bay, California, USA, that impact long-term carbon sequestration - Muzzi_PWA_D1 (SPAdes) | ecosystem: Environmental > Aquatic > Marine >... | reverse complement strand
ACACTGCATTTGCGTTCGATTGGGGTGTTATGGTTGACTTGCCGTGAAGGGCTTCATAACCATCAGTTCTTCACGGAATGTTCACTAAGGAGGCAACCATGCGGTGGACAGTGTGTGTACGATCCAAACCAATCGGCCTGCTGCTGCTGGTGTTTGTCCTTGTCGTCCAGTCGGGTTGTGCTACCAGGAAATCGTTTGTTCCGGAGCGCCTGACCCCCCCGGATGATCTCACCGGAATTCAGACCAAGCAGATCAAGGATGTGATCGTGTCGGTCGCGATCCTGACCGACGAGCAGGCCGAATCCCACTTTGGGGTTGACCTGGGCGAAAACGGAGTACAGGCGCTGTGGATGCGGGTTCAGAACGGCCGCAATGGCCGGCTGTGGTTCATTCAGAACACGCTCGATCCCGATCTGTATACGGCCGACGAGACCGCCCTGATGATGCAGAGCCACGTATCAAAGCGCGATTTCGAACGGCTCCACCAGCATTTCCGGGACGAGTCGATTCGGGTCGCCCTCGAGTCACACATGATCACCGAAGGTTTCGTGTTCCTGCCCAGAGTCGAAGGGGGACGGTACGTGGATATTCGCCTGACCGGCGATGCCTGGCAAGTTGAAGAAGCGAAAAAACGGGAGACTGCCGAGACCGGTCTGCCTTCGGAAATCGAGATCTGGGAATTTCGCTTCGGCTTTGCACTCCCGCTGCCGGACGGCGAGTTCGATTACGAGCGGTTGGACACCGACCACACCTACCCAGGAGCGGAGATCCCGGACATCACGTTGGAAGAATTGCGCCTGGCGCTCGAGCAGCTTCCCTGCTGCGCCACCAACAAATCAGGGGATGACAATGCTGACCCGTTGAACGTCGTGATCGTCGGCGAAGCCCACGATTTATTGAATACCCTGACACGAAGCGGTTGGTCCTTTACCCACCGCATTTCTCTGAAAACCGTCGGCCGAATGATTGGTTCCGCCATCAACGACAAGCCCTACCCTGTTGCACCCGTCAGCAGCCTGTACGTCTTCAACCGGAAACAGGATTTCGCCCTGCAGCGCGCACGCAGCAACATCGCACAACGAAACCACATGCGATTCTGGCTGGCGCCGTATACCTATAGGAATCAGCAGGTCTGGGTCGGCCAGATCAGCCGTGACATCGGCGTGAAAATGACCACCAAGTCGCCTTCTCTGACCACCCACGTGATCGATCCCGAAATCGATATGGCGCGAGAATACCTGTTGCACAGCCTGCTTGCTGAAGGATTTGTCGCACAATTCGGATTTGTTTTAGGGAGCACCGTTGCGCCACGCTCTCAGCCCGCCCAGAACCTCACCGACGACCCCTACTTTTCCGACGGAATGCGCCTGGTGATCATGCTCTCGCCCGACCCCATTCCACTGGTTGAAATCCGGAGTCTCGAGTGGGAACAGTCGTCTGCTCCTGTGGCTGCTGGCCAATCCGAGGAAGCGCAACGATATGTACGTCCCATCGACCCCAAAGACTGAATCTAACTTGGCGGGATAATTCGTCATTGAGCCGGACCCTGCAGGGGATATGCAGGATCAAGAATGCCGTCTGGTTGCCTCATCAGAAAAGTGATTTATAATGAACTCAGGGCTTCGTACTATTCCGGACAAGTTAATCTTTGACTCAAAGGCAAATGAGTCCGGAAGCGATTACTTCAATTCGCCTGCATTGGTGCACAACCAGGTAAGCCCGGCAGGCAAAAACATCAACTCAAGGAGAAGCGAGGGATGACCATTTCACGTAGCATTCGAATCTCGGTCCTGGCCGGTACATTGCTGTCTGTCGGTGCAATGATCGCACCCATTACTGTGCAGGCCAAGACCGAAGTACCGGTAGGCCAGATGGAGAAATACTGCCAGGGGGAGGCTTCCGCGGAATTTGATACGCGCCCGAACTACATCACCACCTTTCGGGTGGAGCAAAGAGGGAAAGGCCACGTCGTCAGGGGCGAGGTTCCAACTCACGGAAGTTATTCCACGACATTCGAGTGCCTGTTCGACCGGCATAATGGTTACAGTGGCATCGAGGTGACCGGCGGTGCGGACAATTCGGGGCACGGCTCATCGGGAAGAGCCGTATCCGTGAGTCAAATGCAGAAGTACTGCCAGGGTGAAGCGTCTGCGGAATTCGACGTCCGCCCGAACTACATCACCACCGAGGCCGTGGAACAGACCCGGCGGGGGCATTTAGTCAGGGGTGAAGCGGAGGTCGGCGAGAACAGCTACACCAAATTCGAATGTGCTTTCAACCAGCAAGACGAGTTTCAAGGCGTGCATGTGATCGGTGGCCAACACCATGGCGGCAGCCACAACAGCGGCGGACACCACAGTGACCAGATTACGCGAGCGGCCAGAGAGCGGTGTGTCGACATGTTTGGCAATTCACCAGAGGTTACCAACGTCAGCGCACTTCGTCCCGGATACTGGGAAGTGATCATGCAAGCCCGGAATGGTTCGCGCTCGGCTGCCTGCACCGTCACAGACAATGGAGAAATTGAAGATTGGGTAGAATTGAATTGAATTGAGTTGTACGTTCGGGCGAGGGCGCTGGACCAGCGCCCTCGCCATTTCAGTCCACCGTTAAATCAATCGGTGCGCCCAACCCCCTCTGTTCTGTTTCTGCCACACTTCATTGGCCTCCAGTCCGAACCGTCGGCGCCAGGTCTTTGCAGTCTGCAGTCCGTAGCGCCAGTAGGCCAGTTCATTAGCAAGTGGAACCAGTAGTCAGGTCTTCAGTTCCATACCGTTGATGACCTTGTTTACACCCTTCAGGTCCTTCGTCTTGTCGACGGCCTTTTCACGGATGTCTTTGCTGTCCACGAATCCGCTGAGAAGCACCACACCGCGATTCACTTCCACGTTAATGTCATGCAGGTCGTTGTCGACCAGCGTCGCCTTGACCAGGGCGGCGATGGCCGTGTCATCGACTACCGTGCCGGCGCTTCGATCGCCCTTGACGAGGTGCAGCTGGTCGCTCACTTTCGTGACGCCATCTACGCTCTTTGCGGCTTCGATCAGTTTCTCCTTGTGGCCCTCGCCGGTAACGAACGCAGCCAGTAGTACGACGCCTTTATAGACCTCAACGTTGACCTCCGACGAACCGTGACCAACCATTGCGGCCTTGACTTTGGTGTGCAACCAGGTGTCATCGATATGGCCGCCAACGGATTTGTCGTCAGCCAGTAAGTTGGATGCGCCAAGCGCCATAATCACCAATGCAGTTGTCATGAACGATTTCACTATATTCTCTCCTCTAGTTATGAACGGCTACAAAAAAATGTGTCAATTCCAGTGTTTAAGTCGTTGCGAAGGACCCGCGTCGAGGAAACTGAGTTTTTAACCCCGAAAGAACTGATAACCGATTGTGCGCGAATTCCTTCACCGATGAGTCATGACCCGTCGCAACAAATTGCGAATCAACCCGCTGCCTCACCGGCGCCGGCACCCAGCAGACTCACCGTGAACATGATCCAGTCGTTAAGAATGTGAGCCCCGGTACCCACCCAGATATTCTTGGTTATGATGTAGGGCAGGGTCAGCACCAGCCGGGCAACGCCTACACCGGTCAATGCCTGTAAGAAGTTCCAGCCGTAGGTGGACAGGTGCTCGGCTGCAAACAAGACAGCCGTCACTACCCAGGCCAGCAGAACAGCAGTCACGCGCCCGGTCTTCATCCGCGTTGTGAAAAACCAGAGCAGCGCGAGAAACGGCAGGATCGTCATCACTTCTTCGCCGAACAACTGGATCAATGTGCGAATATAGAAAATGAAAATGTCCGCGGTGCTCTGCTGGGACAATCCGGCAACAGCCGGATTGGCGGTGGCTTCGTCAAGATTGATGAAGAGCGTCGCGCAGACTAACGTGACGATGATGTTCAGTATCGCGAAACCGATCATCATCAGGACATCGCCGCCGCGGATCTTCCGGAACAGGGCGGTCCAGTGGCCTTTCGACACGATGGCAAGAACGGTCAGTGGAATAGCCACGTACAGAATGGTCGTGGTGAATCCCTTCAGCAGCATCGCTCCGTGGATCACGCCGAAGCCCGTGGTCAGCGCAGCGTATCCAACAGCCACACCGATCAGGATTGAAATCCACTGCAGACCGGAAAGATCGACCGGCTTCCCGTCATAATAGGGAAAATCGTCGCCATCGCGCTCGAGCCAGGCGATTCGCCCGCGGTTCGATACGGTGTTTGCATCAGTCATTTTCAGTTCTCCACCATAGCGATTGTGCTGGAAATTCAGTCTTCGCTTCTCCTGCAGAGCGTCTCCGGGACAGCAATACGTAAATGCCACCTATGTGGTTAATGTTGAATGCCATATATGTGGTATGTATTATGCATCAAATTCTTGCAATGTGGATGTTCGAACCGGCTACTCTAATCCACACCGGTTCATTCACCGTACGGCCGCAGTGGTAAAGTCCTTTTGAACGCAAGAGTCCCGGGTAATGAGGAGGGTTGTAATGTCGAAGACTTTGGCGGTATTGAGTTTGTTTCTGATGCTTTCGGCTTGTGGAGGTGAAAGTGCACCACCAGCAAGCGAGCAGACCAGCGTCAACCCGGCGCCGGTTAATGAAGCGGTCGCCCCGGAATCAATCGAATCTGACAGCGGGGCAAGGCTCGGTGACTGGGGTGTGGAAACCCGGTTCGTCGACCCGGCTATTGAACCCGGTGACGATTTCTACCGCTTCGTCAACGGCGGCTGGCTCGAAACCACCGAGTTGCCAACAGGGTTTCCCAGGGTCTCCTCGTTCGTCTCGGTTACACTCGAAACGGAAGAGCAAATTCAGGCCATCGTGGACGACATAGTGGCCGGGGACTGGCCTGCCGGCTCGACCGAGGCTAACGTCAAGGCGCTGTATCTGAGTTACATGGATACCGACCGGCTCGACGAGCTGGATGTCGAACCGGTGCAGACGGAGCTGGATGTCATTTTCGCGGCGGAATCTCACGAGGACCTCGCCCGTTACATGGGCGGACCCATTGCCCCTTCATTTCCGGGTATCGGAGTCAGCCTGGATGACGGCAACCCGGAGCGTTACGTGCTGGTTGTTGCGCAGGGTGGCACCAATCTTCCCCGCGAGTTCTACCTCAGCGAAGAGGAACCCTATACCTCGTTGATGATCGCCTATCGGAGCTATCTCGAGAAGCTGTTCACACTGGCCGGGATTGACCGCCCCGCCGAGCGCGCCAGTGCAGCCGTCGCCCTGGAGACACGCCTGGCAGATGCTTCCTGGACGGCCACCGAAATCCGCGACAAGGTGCGCATGTATCACCCGATGACCATGGATGAATTCCGGGAATTTGCGCCGGGAATGAATTGGGAGGCACGGTTCGAGGCTTCCGGATTCGGCGGTCGTGACTTTATCGTGGTCAACACGGATACGGCGGTACAAAAGCAAGCAGCGGTGTTCGCCGAATCAACCGTGGAGAACCTGCAGTCGTACCTGGCGGCTCAGTTGCTCGGCAGTAGCGCCGAACTGCTGTCGGGCGATTTCGACGCGGCCTATTTCGCGTTCTTCAGCACGACGCTCCAGGGCATTTCCGAACAGAGGCCACGTGAAAAACGCGCCATCGGGGCCTTGAATGCGGTGCTGGGCGAACCCCTGGGAAAACTGTATGTCGAGCGCTACTTTCCGGAGTCGAGCAAGGAAGAGGTAGCACGCATGATCGGCTACATGACAGCCGTTTTGCGGGAACGCCTGGCCGGACTGGAGTGGATGGACGATGCCACACGCGCCAAGGCGATCGACAAGTTGGACAACTTCGCCGTCAACGTCGCTTATCCGGATCGCTGGCGGAACTACTCAAGTCTGCGGTTCACACCCGACGACCTGTTTTCGAATTACCGGGAGTTTGTCCAATGGCAATACGATGACATCATCGCCAAGCTGGACCTGCCCAACCAGCGCTGGGAATGGTTGACGCAACCGCAGGTAATCAATGCATTCTATGCCGGGGTGTACAACAGCATCACGTTTCCCGCGGCGATCCTCCAGCCGCCGTTTTTCGATCCCAACGCCGACCCGGCCGTCAATTTCGGAGCGATCGGGGTCGCTATTGGTCATGAGATCGGGCACGGTTTCGACGACCAGGGTTCCCAGAGTGATGGCCAGGGCGTCTTGCGAAACTGGTGGACCGATGAGTCACGGGCGGAGTTCAAACGCCGTGCCGACCAGCTTGTCGCCCAGTATGACCAGTATTCACCCCTCGAGGGTGTCAACGTCAACGGCAGACTGACTCTGGGCGAGAATATCGGAGACCTTGCCGGCATGAACGTGGCGTACGCCGCCTGGAAAGCCTATGAGGCTGATAATTACGAGGGCGGTGAGGCGCCGGTGCTCGACGGTTACACGGGCGACCAGCGCTTCTTCATGGCTTTCGCCCAATTGTGGCGCGAAGTCTCCACTGAACAAAAGATCCGCGAACTCGCGCTGACCGATAACCACAGCCCGGGTGAGTTCCGCACCAATGGCATTGTTCGTAATTTTGACCCCTGGTACGCGGCATTCGGTGTGACCGAGGAAAACGCTCTTTACCTGCCGCCGGATCAGCGCGTCAGAATCTGGTAGCCGTCATGATGTCCTGCTTGCAGTCGGTGACCCATCGTGAACTTGGTGGGCTGGTAATACTCGCTTCTCTTATCCTGGCTGTGGCGACTCCCCTCGTTGCAGAAGATGCTGAAAATACATCGGATTTCGCCGACGGGCTCTCGGGTGGTCCGGATTACTGGGTCGTGACGAGCGTGCCTGAAAACGATGTGTTGAATCTCCGCTCGGAGGCAGGCACATCGCATCAGGTCGTTGGAGCACTGGCCAATGGCGATATCGTCCGTAACCTGGGATGCCAATTGCTCGGCGAACAGCGTTGGTGTCGAGTTCAAACTCCGGGCGAGGATGTCGTCGATGGCTGGGTGAACGGCCATTATTTGAGAGAATCCGCAGCACCTGCCACCGGCGGGCGACAACTCATTCGGGGGACAGGTAGAAACCCAGATCTGGCAATTCGCTCCACCGGGGAAATCGAGGTCATCTTTCCGGAGGGCTGCGTGGCGCTGTATGACGGCGCCGGTAAAAAAATCACGGCCGGTGGAAGCTGTTCAGCAAAGCAATTGGAACAGGCATCGCAGGCGGTCGGCGAGTACCGCACCGATTCCAAAAACTGAGGAGCATTCTGGATAGAAAACGACTGCCTTTACAGTGGTGATTCCGGTTCTTTCACCAAGTATTGCACCGGAATCCGGGATCAAAACGCCAAGGGTGAAGCAGGCAAGGCAGGTTCAGCCGGCGTTGCCTGATGGTCCGGAAACCTGACGTCGCAACAGGAGCTTATTCACCGAACACTGGTGCGGCGATTTTTAGAAAAAGCGATTATGGAGAGAAAGAGCTATGAACCGTGTAAATCTGATTACACTCACCTTACTGGCGTCGATGACTGTCAGTGTACAGGCGTCTACAACTCGAGACGTCGATGACCTCGTCGATATGCGTGTCAGCTCCGGAGAACGAGAACTGGAGGATCGCGGCTATCGTCATCACAAAACGATTGATATCAAGAACGATTCGATCGGCTACTGGTGGAATTCACGCCGTGATCAGTGTATCGCCGTAACGGAAGAACACGGTCGCTTCAAATCGATTCTGGAGCAACCTGAAGTGATGTGCGGACGTGACGACCATTACGATGACGATGACGATAGATATCGTGGCGATCTGGACAACATCAGTGAACTCAAGGGAATGCGCACGCACAGTGCCGAAAACGCGCTCGAGGACGCGGGTTACCGTCACCGCAAGAATCTCGAAGTGAAAAATGGCGACATTGACTACTGGTGGAATCGCCACGAGCACAAGTGTATCGCCGTAAATTCCAAGGACGGTCGGGTTACCCTGGCGATGGACCAGCCCGATCAGATGTGCGACTGAATGCGTGTTATGTCATTGGCACATGCCAAAGCAGCAGCAACGCCAGAAGAGGGTCTTCGAAAGGAAGGTATTCCTATTCCGGCAAATATTTTTTTACTCGATTGGACTATAGTTTTAATACGAACGTAATACCGATGTCTGCCTCATAAGGAGAAACTCCCGAATGTACCGTATCTCACTTGTTACTTTCTCTGTTTTTGTAACGATGATTTCGACTGCCTGGGCTCAAACGCCCCGCGACGTCGATGACCTTGTCGACATGCGCGCCGGCAGCGGCGAACGCGAACTTGAAGATCGTGGTTACCGCCACCGTAAGACTTTGACAATCAAAGATGACGAAATCGATTACTGGTGGAGTTCGCGCAAGGACCAGTGTATCGCCGTTACCACGCGTGACGGGTATTTCAATGCCATATTTTCGCAACCCGAATCGATGTGTGATGAAAACAATTCAGGCAGCCACAGTAGTCATGGTGGCAAAAATGACCTGGATGACCTGGTGGACATGCGAGCCGGCAGCGGTGAGCGGGAACTCGAGGATATGGGCTATCACCATCGCAAAACGGTGAATTTTGGAGGGGGTAAAATCGTCTATTGGTGGAACTCGCGCAGAGACCATTGCGTCGCGGTCAATATCAATGACGGACGGTTCACTGCAGTCACCGACCAGTCCGAGGTCATGTGCGATGAGGGCGACGTCGGTTCAAGCGGTCACGGCGGTGGGCATGGGTTGGATCACATCGTCGGCATGCGCGCCAGCAGTGGTGAGAAGGAACTAGAAGATCTTGGCTACAAATTCAAGAATTCAAGCAAAGGCGACGACCGGATCTGGTCCAACTGGTGGAACCGGCACGACAGGAAGTGTATTACGGTTGTGACGATGGACGGGCGCTATGATTCGATTACGGATTCCTTGCCTTTTGATTGTGGTAAGGACTGATCCCAAAGTTCGGTAACAACGCCGACACCATGGTGGCATTGAGGCATGCATGGATCCAACAAATTCATGCATGCCTCGTGTCTTACCGGGTAATGGGTGAGTATGGAATGACCACCGGCGCTTTCTGCGCAATTGAATGCGAGTCATATTGAACCGACCGACGCGCTGGATGGGTCGATTTTCCCCGACAAAGTAACCATCATTGGCTGGTACCTACCGCCCTATGTGCGCAAGGTACGGGCCTGCCTGGCGAAGATTTCGAGGGTTCAGGAGCCGCCAGAGCCGCATCTGCGGTCAGAAAATTACCCCTGATACCTTTCTGAATGCCTGAAATGGTGATTAATAATTCCCATTCGCAATTATTTTACTCGTCCATCGATCGGTATCATTGAAGTGTAGTGGACGACCTTGGAATATTCACCGCATACCAAATAGACTATGGAACCTGCAAGGCTGGAATTCCATTTACGGCGCGGGAAATGGCGGTATATTCCGATGTAGGGGAATCAACTGCAATCCATTTCCGCACAGTGAGGCACCCATGCTCAATCTCGTTGACCACTCATGCTGAAATCCGCGGTCCAAACCTGGTCCCGGCTTAGTCTGTCGGCGCAGATTCTCGTTGGTCTGGCGATCGGCATCTTGACCGGATTGTTCATCGGCGATTCGGCAGAAGCTCTGCAGCCGCTGGCCGATATTTACATTCGCCTGATGCAGATGACGGTGCTCCCCTACCTGATAACGGCACTGGTCATCGCCATCGGCCAACTGGAAGCCGGCGAAGCGAGACGGCTTGCGTTACGCGGCGGCATATTGCTGTTGATCGTCTGGGTTCTGACCGTCCTGGTGCTGATCCTGATGCCGATGACTTTCCCGGTTTTCGACAGCGCCTCGTTTTTCAGCCATTCGCTGATAGAACCGCGACAGGATGTATCGCTGACAGAGATCTATTTCACGTCCAACCTCTTTGCTTCGCTTTCCCAGAACGTGGTGCCGGCCGTGGTCCTGTTCAGCTGTCTGATGGGCATTGGTCTGCTCGGCCTGGAGGACAAGGACAAGCTGATTGCTCCATTGCGTACCTGGAACCGGGCCATCATTCGCATCACCGGCTACATCATTGGTCTCACGCCTTATGGCGTGTTCGCGATTGCCGCGGTGATGGCCGGCACGATGGATCCCGAAACACTGTCGCGACTCGAAGTCTACTTCATCGTATTTGGTCTGGCTTCTCTGTTGCTGGCCTTCGTGATCCTGCCGTTCCTGGTCACGTCAGTCACGCCTTTCAGCTACCGTGAAGTCTCGGGCATTGCGCGCGACGCCCTGCTGACCGCTTTTGTCGCGAGCAGCGCGTTCATCGTGCTGCCGATCCTGGTTGAGCGCTCCAAGCAACTGCTCGAAAAACACGGCCTGCTGGATGAAAATGCCGATGCGGCGGCAGAAGTCCTGATACCGGTTATGTTCAACTTTCCCAATGCCGGCAAATTACTGACGCTCCTGTTCATTCCGTTCGCGGCGTGGATGGCCGGATCGCCGCTTGCCGGAGGGGATTATTCGTCGCTGATTGCCGCCGGCATACCCAGCTATTTCGCCAAGGCGCAGATCGCACTGCCGTTCCTGCTGGATCTATTCGGCCTGCCGGCCGACCTTTTTCAGCTGTACATTCCCACTACCATCATCACCGGAAAATTCGATTCGCTGGTTACGGCGATGAATTTACTGGTATTCGCCTTGCTGGGCGCCGGCGCCCTGGGCGGGTTCCTGGTTTTTCAGCGCGCACGCATCCTGCGCGCATTGGCCGGTATGCTGGGTAGCCTCGCGCTCAGCGTGATCGTGCTCCGGTTGCTCTTCGCCGTCACCATCGATACCGGCTACACGATGGACCAGGCGGTACGAAGCATGCATCGCTCGACGCTGCACGAGGACACCATCGTACACACCGAAGTACCGGAGCGATTCACCGACGGTCCTCGTGGTTCCGATGCCCTCACCCGAGCCCGTGAGCGGGGCACGCTCAGAATTGGCTATGATCGCGATAACCTGCCGATGAGTTTTTTCAATGAAGACAACGAACTGGTCGGGTTCGACGTGGAACTGGCAGAGAACCTCGCTACCGCGATGAAGCTCAAGGCCGAGTTCATCCCGATCGTCTGGCCCAGGGTGCCCAAGATGCTCGATGAGGGCGTCATCGATGTAATGCCCGGCGTCTGGTACCGGCCCTACTGGTTTTCTTCATTGATGCTGACCGACCCCTACTTCACCGCCAACGTCGGGCTGGCGGTGCGGGACGAACGGCGGCACGATTTTGAGACCCTGGACAAGATTCGCGCGCTCAAGGGGTTAAAGATCGGAGTGCCGCTGGACGTTTCCCAGATCGAGTTCAGCATTAATCACTATTTCGGCGGGACCGATGCCGAATTCGTCACTGTTGAATTCTGGGCCCCATACTTCGGAGGGAAGCACCCGGATGTCGATGCCTTTCTGATGCCGGCCGAGCACGCCTCCGGCTGGAGCCTGTTGCATCCGGAGTTCACCGTAGTGGTGCCGCAGCCAAACCCGGTCAAGGTGCCCACGGCTTTCGCGGTCGCACTGCACCAGGATGACCTGGCGCGGATCATCAATGAGTGGATCGTGTACGCGGAGAACATCGGGCTGATCGAACAGCACTACGAGTACTGGGTGATCGGAAAAGGCGCGAAAATCCCGGAATCCCGTTGGTCCATCATGCGTGATGTGCTGGGCTGGGGAGAGTGAGTCCCGGGCAACGCTGACCCCGGACGATTACTCGGTCTCGGCAGGCTCAAATTCGATGATCGAACCGTCTGCCATGGTGGCCAGGAAAAGATGGCCATCCCTGAACACGTAACTGCGTATCCATTCAAACTGCTTCAGGTAAGGGTCCGACAGGGATCCCGGCATGCACATGGCCCGGGTCGTCGCCAACAGGCCGAACTGCAGTTGCCCGGTGGATTCGGAAGTCCAGGAACCGTTACCAAGGTTACAGTCGGCGCGAACGGACGCCGTGCCATCCGATCTTAACAACAGCGTATACAGTGAACCATCTTCCGGTTCAATAACACTGTCATCCATCGACGAGATCTTGACCAATTGCCAGGAAGTGCCGGCCAACTCGGAATCCACTACCGCCGCCTCTTCGATCTGCGCCTCTTCGATCTGCGCCTCTTCGATTTGCTCCGCTACGATCTGCTCTTCCTCGACCGTCCGGGCGGCAGCCTCCGGCGCTGAAGTCGATACGGATGAATCGTCACCCTCATCACGTGAGCAGGCAGTGACCGTCATCAAAACAACTGCCAGTGCCGCAATAAAACCGCTACCCATCCTGTGCATCTCAACCTCCCTCTATAGCTGCCAATGGTACTTCATAAACTTCTTCGTCGTTGACGATCACAGTCCAGGTATCGCCTTCAAGTGTGGCCTCGACTTCCCGGTTGGTGGCGTTTACGTATTCCGTCATGAAATTGATCGTGAACTGCTCGCCCGACGGGTTCTGGATGACGATGGAGGCCTGGCCGTCTTCCATCCGCAGAATGCCGCCAGGGCAGGTTTCGAATTTGTCGTCGCCGACGGCCTTGCAACGAAACAGGGCCGTGGCGTCGTATTCGTCCGTGGTGA
>Ga0210063_1000456_pt1 | contig 12583 bp, 8 predicted proteins | sample Muzzi_PWA_D1_FD_185529 | JGI IMG/M metagenome (GOLD analysis project Ga0210063, IMG submission 185529) | Wetland microbial communities from San Francisco Bay, California, USA, that impact long-term carbon sequestration - Muzzi_PWA_D1 (SPAdes) | ecosystem: Environmental > Aquatic > Marine >... | reverse complement strand
CAGCTGGCCACCGACCACTGCCCCACCTATCTGACGGAGTACTTCCTCACCGGTCGCGAACCCACCACGGTTTGCCGGGACCACAGCCGCTGGTGGCGCCGCGACCGGCCCCGCGAGGCGGACGAAACCCGCCGCGAGGACGACCGCCGGGAGCGCCACCGCTTCCGGGAATGGCTGGATCGCATGCGGGGGCGGGGGGGCGAATAGGGGGGCGGCCCGGAAGGGCGCGCGCCCACCCGCCGGGGTGGTTTCCCCGGCGGTCACAACCACCCCGGAGCGTTGGGGTTCCGGCACCCCGCCGCCGGTAGGATGGACGCGGAGGTACCGTCCATGGCCATCACCCTTGCCGCCCTGCAATCCAGTCCCGCCCTGCTGAAACTCGATCTCTACTGCAAGGGTGCCCAACTGGATGAATCTTGCTTTATCGAACAGGATGGGGGGCGCAAGATTCTGCGCACCCGGGCGGGGTTGGGGAGCGGCCTGGAGATGATTCTCCCCGGTGGGCTGTGGACCAATGTGCCGGTGACGGAGCCCTTCGCGGCGCGGTCCCCGTACCAGCTGCGGCGGGGGGAGGACGGGTACCGGCTGTACCGGGACGGCGAGGCGGTGGCGCCGGTAACGCTCTCGCCCAGGCCCGACTGGTACGACCGACAGACCTCCACGGGCAAGCCCATGACCCGCATCGGCACCCTCCAGGGCACCTACCTGGGGATCTACCAGGCCAAGGTCTGCGAGTACTGGACCACCAAGCCGGAAAAGGTGAACTGCAAGTTCTGCTCCGTGGGGCTCAACCTGGGGGTGGACGACGCCGATGACAAGTCGGTGGACGAGGTGCTGGAGGTGATCCGGGCGGCGCGGGACGAGTCCGGCATCACCTATGTGGACTTCAACACCGGCCACTATGAGGGCGACACCTACCTGGATATCCTGGAACCCTTCATCCGCCGCATCAAGGCGGAGTTGGGGTTGTTGGTGGGGGTGCAGACGCCGCCCCATCGGGATCTTTCGCGCTATGACCACCTGCGCGAGATGGGGGTCAACCGGGTCTCCTTCTGTTTCGAGATCTTCGACCGTCGGCTCTTTGAGGAGTTGTGCCCCGGCAAGCACGCGGAGTACGGCCTGGACCACTATCTGGAAGCGATCCGCTACTGCGCGGCGTTGGGGAGGAAGGGCCCGCGGAGGGAACCGTGGGTGGCCAACGGCGAGATCATCGCCGGCCTCGAACCTCCGGAATCCTCCATGGCCGCCATCGACTGGATCACCTCGGTCGGCGCCATTCCCACCGTCTGCGTCTTCCGCCCCCTGGTGGGCACCGATCTGGCGGCGTGGGAGCCGCCCGAGACGGAGGCGGTGGTGCCGGTCTTCCAACGGCTCTACGAAGCCTGCATGAGCCGTGGCCTACCCATCGGCTGCGCCCCCAATGTTCACGTCTCCCTGGTCATGCTGCCGGAGGAATGCCGCACGTTGAGCCCCCGGCGCTATCCCTTCCAGCAATTGAAGCTCAAGGCCATGGGGCGGTGGGTGAAATTCCAGCTTCAGCGGCGCATGGCTGCCGTCGAGCGCCGGGCAGCATAGAATGGGCGCGATGACCGAAACCAAAACGGCGACCACTAGCGACACCCTGGAGCTGATCCGGCGTTACGACCGGCCCGGCCCCCGGTATACCTCGTACCCCACGGCGGTGGAATTCCACGAGGGGGTCGATGCCGCCGTGTACGGCGAGCATCTGGACCGGGCAGCGCAGAAGGCCGAGCCGCTGAGCCTGTACTTCCACCTGCCCTTCTGCTCCGAGCGCTGCCTGTACTGCGGCTGCAATGTGGTGATCACGCGCAAGTCGGAGGTGCTGCGGGTCTACCTGGAGGCCCTGCGGCGGGAGATCGCCGCCGTGGCCGAGCGGCTGGGATCGCGGCGCCGATTGCGCCAGTATCACTGGGGTGGCGGGACCCCGACCTATCTTTCGCCCCGGGAGATGGCGGAACTCCACGCCGTGGTGCGGCAGCACTTCGACTTCGAGGACGGCGCGGAACTGGCGGTGGAGATCGATCCCCGCGTGACCACCGTGGAACATCTGCAACAGCTGCGGGAGCTGGGCTTCAACCGTCTCTCCATGGGAGTGCAGGATTTCACCCCGGAGGTCCAGGAAATCGTCCATCGGGTGCAACCTTATGAGGAGACCCGGCAGCTCTTGCAAGCGGCCCGGGGCCTGGGGTTCGACTCGGTCAACGTCGATCTCATCTACGGTCTGCCGTTGCAGACCCTGGCGTCGTTCAGCGACACCCTGGACAAGGTGCTGGAATTGCGTCCGGAGCGGGTGGCGGTCTACAGCTACGCCCACATGCCGTGGCTCAAGGTGCAGCAGCGGCAGATCCCCGAAGACACGCTACCCACCCCGGAGGTCAAGCTGCGGCTGATCACCGCCGCCCTCGACCAGTTGCGGGGGGGTGGTTACCGGGCCATCGGCATGGATCATTTCGCCCTGCCCACGGACGAGATGGGCAAGGCGGTGGAGGATGGCACCCTGTGGCGCAACTTCATGGGCTACACGGTGCGCCACGCCCCGGATGTCGTCGCCTGCGGCATGAGCGGCATCGGCGACGTGGGCGGTGCCTACTTCCAGAACCAGCGCAAGCTGAAGCGCTATGAAGACGCGGTGGCGGATCCGAGCACCGGCGGCCTGGCGGTGGAGCGGGGGGTGGTGCTCTCCCCCGAGGACCAGCTGCGGCGCCACGTCATCACCGCCCTGATGTGCACCTTCCATCTCGATCTGCCGGAGATCGGCGAACGCTTCGCCATCGATCCCGCCGCAACCTTCGCCGCCGAGTGGGAGGCCCTCAAGGGGCTGGAAGACGACGGTCTGGTGCGGCTGCGGGATCAGGTGGTGGAGGTCACCCCCCTGGGGCGGATCTTCGTGCGCAACATCGCCATGGTTTTCGACCAGTACCTCAAGACGCCCGAAGCCGGCGACCGGCGCTTTTCTCGGACGGTATGACGATGCGCATCGCAGTCGTAGGCGCCGGGATCGGCGGCCTGACCCTGGCCTTTCATCTCCGCAAGAAGGCGGCAGTGGTCGTCTTCGAAAAGAGCCAGCGTCCCGGCGGCAACATCCAGACGGAAGACATCGCCGGTTGTCGTCTGGAGTGGGGGCCGCTGGGCTTCCTGAATAACGAGCCCGCCACCCTGGAATTGGTGGCGGAACTGGGGCTGGAGGACCGCCTCCTTCCCGCCCGTCCCGACGCCGCTCGTTTCATCTACCGCGCGGGCAAGGTGCGGGAGATGTACGGCAACCCCGTGCGCTTTCTGCTCAGCGGCTGCCTGCCGGTGACGGCGCGGCTGCGGCTGTTGTTGGAGCCCTTCTCCCGGCTGCCGCCGGAGGGGGACGAATCGGTCTACGATTTCGCCGCCCGCCATCTGGGCCACGGCGCCGCGAAGGTGCTGGTGGACGCCATGGTCACCGGTATTTTCGCCGGAGATCCGAAACGGCTGTCCCTGAAAAGCGCCCTGCCCAAGCTCGACGCCTTGCAGCAGAAGAGCCGTTCGCTCGTCATCGCCGCCCAGGGCAAGGGCTTCGGACCCCGGGGGCATCTGCATTCCTTCGATCAGGGCTTCGAGGTGTTGCCCCAGCGCCTGGCGGAGACGGTCCAGGTCGAGTACGGCGCGGACTTGAAAGCCTTGCCGACGGGCTTCGACCACGTGGTCTGTGCCCTGCCCGCGCCCCGGGCCGCGGATCTCATCGAGGCCAGCGAGTTGGAGCGGAAAACCGAGCTGGCCGCCGCGCTGCGCAAGATCCGCCTGGCCCCCGTGGGGGTGGTGGGGCTGGTCTTCGACGACGCTTCCTGGGAAGGCCACCCACCGCCGGAGGGTTTCGGCTTCCTGGTCCCCCGGGGCCAGGGGATGCGCATCCTAGGGAGCACCTACGATTCGTCCTCCTTCACCGGGCGCGCCCCGGCGGGCCAGCGGCTGTACCGCGTCCTGGTGGGCGGTCGCCGCGACCCGGAGGCCCTCGACCTGGACGACGCCGCACTGCTGGAATTGATCCACCGGGAACTGACCCAGGCCTGGGGTTTCTGCCCGCGGCCCGCCGCCCACAAGATCATCCGCCACCGCCTCGGCATCCCCCAATACGAGGTCGGTCACCAGGCCATCCTGGACGAGATCGACCGCCTGGCACCGCCCACCCTCTCCTTCACCGGCAACAGCTTCCACGGCATCGCCGTCAACGCCTGCATCGCGGACGCGAAGGCGCTGGCGGGGCGGTTGGCGGCGGGGTGAGTCCCTGGCCGGTTTCGGGATCCGAAGGTGGCGTCGGCGACACCTTTCGAGATCGTCCCGGGCTGCCTGCGCCTGCCGATTCGTGACCCGTGAGCGCAAGGGCGGGTCGAGGACTGGGCCGACGCAGTCGCTGAACAGTGTGGAACAATGGCGCTCACACCTCAGAGCCAACCCAATTCCGGGTGCTCGCGTCTCCCTCGGGCGGTGCCGGCAGCTCCCACAGGTGCAAGGAGGCGCGGTCGATGACGGAAGATGTGCGGATGTTGCTCAACGCTCTGGCGGAGGTGGCGGGGGAGTTGTTGGAGAAGGAGGGATTCTTTCCTCCCTCCGGGGCGGTGATGACGCAGGATGGGGAGGTGAACCTCTTGCAGCCCCACGACGGGGAAGAAGGGGAGAATCCCGAGGACCAGATCGCGGTGCTCGAAGAGGCGTTCCGGGAAGCCGCCCGCGAAGGCACGATCCGCGCCTGTGCGTTTTCCGTGGATGTGCAGGTGGAGAATCCCGAGACGGAGGAGCAAAACGAAGCCATCCTCGTCTCCGCCGAAATCCGGGAGGGCGAGGCTTTCGATATCTTCCTGCCCTACGTGGTGGGCGATGAGGAGGTGGAGATGCTCCAGCCCTTCGCCATGCAGCGCGAGGCCGTGGTTTTCATCGGCAGTGCTGAGACCCCCCACCCCAACTGAACCTTGGTATTTCGCCTACCCACTCTTTCGGCAGCGCTCTTCCGTCCTCTCCTGCCTTGGAACCGGCGCGAGCTCTTGCGAATTCGCAGCTCTTGGCTCGCGCCTGCTCTCCGACCGCGCGGAACTGACGTCTTTCCCGGGTCCTCTCCTGGAGCGCGGTCGTAGGGCTTCCCGTCAGGAGAGGCCGGAAGATCGCTTTTGGGGGAGGAATCGGCGTGCGCGTTGCCCAGAAATTTCCCCCTGACCCCTTGACAGATTCCGGTGTATGGAGTGTACTACTACAGATGGTACACTTGGTTGCACCCCGTCAACGAAGCCCGTGGAGGCCGTGGTGATCCAGATCGCCACCGGCGACCCGCGTCCGATCTTTCGCCAGATCGTCGATGGCGTGCGGATGCAAGTTGCCACCGGGGAACTGGCCCCGGGGAGTCGGCTGCCCAGCGTCCGGGGGCTGGCCATGCAGTTGCGGATCAATGGCAACACCGTCGCCAAGGCGTACAACGAACTCACCGCCGAGGGCGTCATCGAGTCCCGCAAGGGCGTCGGCGTCTTCGTCTGCGAGCCCCGGCAACGGCTCAGCGTCGAGGAACGGGAACGGCGGTTGGAGGAAGCGGTGCAGCACTTCGTCAGCGCCGTCGTCGCGCTGGGTTTTGGCCCGGAGGCGATTCTGGAGCGGCTGGCGAAGGAAATGGAGGGGCTGATTCTGCCCTCGGCGAAGGAGGAGGCATCCGATGGTTGAGGTGGCCGTGGCGGTGACGGGTTTGCGCAGGCGTTTTGGTCGCAAAGAAGCGCTGCAAGAGCTGACGTTCGAGATTCCCGCGGGTGGCGTCCACGCTCTGGTGGGGCGCAACGGGGCGGGCAAATCGACCCTCTTCCGGATTCTCCTGGGCTTCCTGGCCCCCAGCGCGGGCCGGAGCGCGGTCCTGGGGGCGCCCAGTGGGGCGCTGCCGCCGCAGATCCGGGGGCGGATCGGGTGGGTGACGGAGGAACACGCCCTGCCGCCGTGGATGGCGGTGGGGACGTTGGCGGCGTTGCAGCGGGCGCACTATCCCCGGTGGCGGGAAGCGACCTTCCGGGAGGTTCTGGCCCCCTTCGCGGTGGATTCCCGGCAGGCCGTCGGTGGACTCTCCCGGGGGGAACGGGCGGGCCTCAGCCTGGCGCTGGCGCTGGCCCAGGGGCCGGAGTTGCTCCTCCTGGACGAACCGACCCTGGGGCTCGACGTGGTGGCCAAGCACGCGTTTCTCGATGCGCTGCTCTTCGCGGGGGAACATCAGGAGTGCACCGTGGTCTACGCCTCCCACCAGATGGATGAGGTGGAGCGGCTGGCGGACCACCTGTGGGTCTTGAAGGAGGGACGGCTGGTTTCCGCCTCGTCTCCCGAAGCGCTGTGGGAGCGGATCGGCGGCTGGTTGGTGGAGCTTCCCCATCCCCCGGATCGGGCGCGGATTCCCGGTCTGCTCCAGGCGCGGGCGTTGGAAGGGCGCTGGGAGGTGATCGTGCTGGATCCGCCGGAGGCGTTTCCAAAGCTCCTGGACGAAGTGGGTGGCACCGCGGTGGAGCCCCTCTCCCTGGGCTTCGATCGGGCCATCAATGCGTTTCTTTCGGTCGGTTCGACCGTGGGAGGGGCGCTATGAAAGCACTACTGCTAGGGGAGTGGCACCGCTTGGGGCGTCTGGCGCTGGGCTTCGCCCTGTTGCACCTGGGGGTGTTGGCGGGGATGGCGTTCTATGGCGATCTCTTTGTGCCCTCCCCCACCAAGGTGCGGCTCGGGTTGGCGGCTTATGGGCTGGGCGGCTTGCTGCTCGGGGTGGCCCAATTCGCGGTCTACCGACGCCGGAATCTGTGGAGCTTCCTGCTGCATCGCCCCCTCGCGCCCGGGAAGATCTTCCTGGCTCTGGCGGCGGCCGGGGGGCTGGTGCTGGCGCTGGTCATCGCCCTGCCTCTGCTGCTGGTCACCCTGCTCCTGGACGGATTCAGCGCCCAATGGGTGGACGGGCGGCAGTACCTGATGGTGCCGTTTCTGTGGGGATTGGCGATGGCCTTCTACGTCGGCGGCTGTTATCTGGCGTTGCGGGCGCGGTGGTCGGCGGCGTTGGTGCTGGTCCTGCTGCTGCCTTGCCTCAACGGTGCCGTGCCCGATGCCTGGGTCTTCGTGCCCTTGGTGTTGGGGCTGGTGTGGCTGGGTGGCCTCGCCCTGACGGCGTTCCAGCCGGATCTGTCGGCGTCGCCCCGGGGCATTCGAGCGACCGTTCTGGAGGCATTGCCAACCCAATGTGCCCTGTTTCCTGCCGTGGCGTTTGTCCTGGTGCTGGTCTATTCCGTCGCGGTGATCCATTGGGAGGCGGGGTGGCGGGGGTTCGCGGTGTTCGGGTGGAATGACTATTTTCCCATCGGCAGCTACGAGCGGGCCGCGTACCTGGACCACCGGGAACTGGTGGCCCACGCTCTCCGGCTGGGGGATAGCCCCCGGGGTCCGGGGCTGGCGGTGGTGGTGGCCGGAGCGGAAGACGGAGTGGAAGGCGGAGCGGATGAGAGAGTCGCGCTCTGGCCCGAGATCGGGGCCGCTCCCGTGCGGCACGCCTTGTTGTTCCAGGAGCGGGGAGAGTCCCTGCTGGGACCCGATGGTGCGACCCGCTGGGTGTTCAGCCACGACCGCATGCAGTTCCATGGTCGCAACACCCGCACGGGGGCCGCCGTGGGGTGGTTGGAACCGCCGTTGGCCGAGGTCCCCGTGGTGGCGGCGGATGGTTCCATGGTGGCGGGGGGTGCCCTCTACCAGGCGGAGTTCGGCGCGGGGCGGGTGGAGCGGCTCTGGCAGGCGCCCTCCGGGGAGCGCCTGATGGGTCCGGCGGTGCCTTTCGATGGAGGGGAGGCGATCCTGAGCGATGGGGCTCTCTACCTGTCCGACGACTCCGGTTGGAGCGGGTCGCCCACCGCCCTGCCGCTGCCGGGGGCGGTGGAGAATCTGGAGCGGGCGGTGGTGGTGAAGCTGCCGGAAAGCCGGTTGATCACCTTCTTCCTGGGCCAACTCAGCGAGCGCGATGCGTACCCCGCCCGGCTGGTGGTGTTGGAGCTTGCGGAGACGGGCGCGGTGACGACGATCACGGACCGTGCCCTGGTGGCGGGCGCCCCGGCGTGGGTGCGGCATCGGGGTTTCCTGGTTTCACCCCTGCTCCAGGCCCTCGTGGATTTCGTCTGGCGGGATCCCATGGCCCCCCGCTGGCGCCAGATTCCCAACGGGGTGTGGGCGGCGGCGTTGGGGCTGGCTTTGGTCTCGATGTTTCTGACCGCAGGGCTCGCCCGCCGCCGTGGGCCCGGGACCGCGTTCTGGCTCTGGACCGCGATGGGGTTCTTCTGCGGCCTGCCCGCCTTCGTCAGCCTTCTGCTGCTCCGGCCCCGGTCGGAGCCCTGATCGATCATCGACAACCTCACCATGGAGTTCTGACCATGCTCAAGATCCGCGATCTTTCCAAAACGTATCCCAACGGCGTGCTGGCGCTGCACGGGGTTTCGCTCGATATTGACCACGGCCTCTTCGGCCTGCTGGGTCCCAACGGGGCGGGCAAATCGACCCTGATGCGCACCCTGGCCACGCTGCAGAAGGCGGACACCGGCAGTGTCCACCTGGACGATCGGGATATTTTCAACGATACCCAGGGGCACCGCCGTCGGCTGGGCTATCTGCCCCAGGATTTCGGGGTGTACCCAGGGATTTCGGCGGCGGCGCTGCTGGATCATCTGGCCCTGCTCAAGGGGGTGACGGATCGCCACCAGCGCCGGGAGCAGATCGACGCGCTGCTGCACCGGACCAATCTCTACCCCCACCGGAAGCGGGCGGTGAGCGGCTTTTCCGGCGGCATGCGGCGGCGCTTCGGCATCGCCCAGGCGTTGCTGGGGGATCCCCGGCTGGTGATTGTGGATGAACCCACCGCGGGTCTCGATCCGGAAGAGCGGCACCGTTTCCACGATCTGCTGGTGGAGATCGGGGAGCGGGTGATCGTGGTGCTCTCCACCCACATCGTGGAGGATGTGCGGCAATTGTGCCCGAAGATGGCGATCCTTCACGAGGGCCGGGTGCTGTTGGAGGGCGATCCCCGGCGTCTGGTGGCGGCGCTGTCGGGGCGGGTGTGGCACCGCACGGTGGAGCGGGATCGGGTGGCGGCGTACCGGGAGTCCTGCGTGGTGCTCTCCACCCAACTCCATGCCGGTCGGACCCAGGTGCGGATTCTGGCCGACGGGTCTCCCGGCGATGGCTTCGAGCGCCGGGAGCCGGATCTGGAAGATGTGTACTTCTCCGTCGTACCCGCACTGCCCTTGCGGGCGGCGGCGTGAGGGGGGGTGTCACCATGGGACGCGGCATTTTTCTTTTCGAGTGGCGGTACCACACCCGGCGCCTGACCTTCGCCGTGGCGGCGGCGTTCTTCACCTTCTTTGGCTTTTTTCTCGCGGCCCAGGCGTACACGGCGGAGGGGGTGCACCTCAACGCCCCGTACACCATCGCCAACGCCCTCGGTCTGCTGAGCCTGGTATCCGTCTTTGTCCTGATGCTCTTTTCCGCCCAGGCGTTGCTGCGGGATGGGGAGTATCGGATGGCGGAGATCCTCTGGGCGACCTCGGTGACCAAGGGGCAGTTTCTCTTCGGGCGTTTCGCCGGTTCTCTGGCGGCGGCGGTGACGGCGATGGCTTGCGCCCTGGTGGGGATGGTGGCGGGGGCGTGGCTGATGCCCCACGATGCAGCCCGCCTGGGAGCCTTCGATGCCCTGGATTACCTGTGGAGTTTCGCGGTGCTGGCGCTGCCCAACTTCTTCCTGGTGGCAGCCCTGCTGTTCGCCGTGGCGGCGTGGACCCGCAGCACTCTGGCCACCTATGTGGCTGGGGTGTTCCTCTACATCCTGTACTTTGTGACGGCGCTCTTCACCAACTCGCCGTTGATGGCCGCCGCCTCGCCCCCGACGCCGGAGGGGCTGGCCTTCGCGGCGCTGGTGGATCCCTTCGGGCTGTCGGCGGTCTTCGAACAGACCCACTACTGGAGCGTGGCGGAGCGCAACACCCGGCGCCTGGCGTTGACCGGGTCGTTCCTGCTGAATCGGGTGGTCTGGACGGCGGTGGGGTGCCTGCTGTTGGGGGTCGTCTATCGCCTCTTCGCCTTCCGGTTGCGGGAAGGGGGAAAGGGGGCTGCGGTGGATCCGCAGGCCGGGTTGCCGATGGCCCCGGGGATACGGTCGATTCCGGGGATGCGGTCGGCCCGCGTAACGACGCGGGGCTGGGGATGGTGGCGGGCGTTGGTCTCCACCCTCCGGCTGGAGATGGCCCTGGCGGTGCGGGGTTGGCCCTTCGCGGTGCTCCTCATCCTGTGGGTGGGGATCCTCGCCATGGAGACCTTCGCCCGGTTTCGCACCGCAGAATACGGCACGGTGCTGCTCCCCACCACGGGGTTGCTGATCGGTGGGCTGGGGGAGCCACTGCGGGTGGTCGGCATTCTGCTGCTGGTGTTCTATAGCGCGGAGTTGGTGTGGCGGGAGCGGGCGGTGCAGGTGGAGGAGATCGTCGATGCAACCCCGGCGTCGAGCGGCGTTTTTCTGGTGGCCAAGACGGTGGCTCTGGCGTTGTTGATCGGGATGTTGACCCTGGTAGCGATCCTGCTAGCCATCGTCTTCCAACTGTGGAGCGGCACGGTGGTGGTGGATCTGGGGCTCTACGCTTCGCTGTTTTACTTTGCCGCCGCGCCGTTGGTGCTGGTGGCGGTGCTCACCGTCGTCTTCCAGGTGCTGAGCCCCAATCGGTACATCGGGATGCTGCTCAGCGTGGGGGCGTTCCTGGTGCTCTTTCTGGGGGTGGGAGGGTTGGAGGAACCGCTGCTGCGGTATGGCGTGGTGCCCGAGGTGCCGTACTCGGCCCTGAACGGTTTCAGCCCCGCGGCGGGTTCGTTCGCCGGGTTCTTGGCGTATTGGGGAAGCTGCGCCGGGCTGCTCTTGTGGTTGGCCTACGGGTTGTGGCGGCGGGGCCTGGATACGGGTCTGGTGGCGCGGCTGCGGGCCTTGCCGGGGCGATGGAGGGGACGCTCCCGGGCCGGTGCCACCCTTTTTCTCACTTTGCTCCCCGTGGTCACCGGGGGGCTGCTCTTCCACCAGACGCACCGGGTCAATGTCTACGAAAGCAGCGAGGCGCTCCTGGATTGGAAGGCGGCCTACGAGCAACGGTACCGGCCCCTCGAATCCCTGCCCCAGCCCACGCCGGTCGCCATCGAGACCGCGGTGGATCTGTATCCTTCAGAGCGGCGGTATCGGGTGCGGGGGCGCTATGAACTGGAGAATCGGGGCGAAGAGCCGGTGGCGACGGTATGGCTCGCGGTGCGGCGGGATATCACCCGGGTGACCACCCTGGAAGTGGCGGGGCGGTCCGCTCCCGAGGTGGACGCCCGCTTCGGGATGTACGCCTTCCCCCTGGCCGAGCCGCTGGCGCCCGGGGGGACCACCGCGATGACCTTCGACCTGACGGTGGAGCGCCGGGGCGCCACGGCGGACGGGCCGGATCACGGCATCGTGGGGAACGGATCCTTCCTGCTGAGTACCTTCTTCCTGCCCACCGTGGGGTATCGCCAGAGCTACGAATTGCGGGACCCCGAGGCGCGGCGGAAGCGGGGGCTCGGGGAGTACGCTCGACCGACCACCCTGGAAGGGATCGACGCTGGGGGCGGGCAAGAAGGGCAGCCTCGAGTGCGTTTTGAAACGACGATTTCCACCACCGGGGACCAGACCGCGATGGCCCCCGGTGGTTTGGTGGATCAGTGGGAAGAGGGCGGACGCCGCTTCTTCCACTACCGTGCGGAGCAACCGATAACGCCGACCTTCGGTTTCGTGTCCGCCCGCTACGCCGTGGCCCGGGCACGAGCGGGGGCGGTCGAGGTGGAGGTGTATTACCACCCGGAACACGAACGCAATGTGGATACGTACCTGCGGGCGGCGGTGACCTCCCTGGAATATTGCAGTACCCAATTCGGGTCCTATCCCCACGATTCCTTGCGCATCGTGGAGATTCCCGCCTACTGGCAGCAGTTCGCGGGGCTGGCGTTGCCCGGGATGATCTACATGGTGGAGGATCGGGGGTTCCTGACCGATCTTTCGGCACCGGGGCGGATTGACCTCGTCACCAAACGCATCGCTCACGAAGTGGCCCACCAGTGGTGGGGGCATCAACTCGTCCCGGCCAATCTGCCGGGCGGCTCGGCGTTGGTGGAAACCCCGGCCCGGTATACGGAGTTGATGGTGTTGAAGGAGGTCTATGGCGAGGCGGCGATCCCTCCAGCATTGACGGTGGAGATGGATCGCTATCTCAGCGGTCGGGGCAGCGGCGACGAGCCCGCCCTCTACGATGTGGGGAACCAGGGGTACATCGCCTATGCCAAGGGCGCCCTGGTGATGCTCGCGATGCGGGATCTGATCGGCGAGGGGGCGGTGAATGCGGCCTGGGCTTCGCTGCTGGCGGCCAAGCCCGATCCCCTGGATCAGGCCACGACCCGGGATCTCCTGGAGGCGTTCCATCGGGTGGCACCCGTCGAGCACCATGCACTGATCGACGCGTGGTGGCGGGAGGTGGTGCTCTACGACCTGCGGATTGAAGCTACGGCGGTG
>Ga0210063_1000455_pt1 | contig 12586 bp, 7 predicted proteins | sample Muzzi_PWA_D1_FD_185529 | JGI IMG/M metagenome (GOLD analysis project Ga0210063, IMG submission 185529) | Wetland microbial communities from San Francisco Bay, California, USA, that impact long-term carbon sequestration - Muzzi_PWA_D1 (SPAdes) | ecosystem: Environmental > Aquatic > Marine >... | reverse complement strand
ACGGCAGAGAAGGTTTTTCGCGCGATGACGTGAACGGAAATCCACGCGATTTGCATGTAACGGCGGAAGCGTTCGAGCACAGTGTGCACGGCAAGCGCGATTGCGTGAGTTGCCACCAGGACATCATCAAGATACCGCACCGCAAGGGAATTGATCGAAAAGTCGGTTGCGTCCAGTGCCATACCGAATTGTGGCAGCAGGCGCAGGCTGATGGCACCACCCAGGAAAATGCCCGCCTGGGCGATGTGGTGCAGCAGATTCAGAGTTACATGGGCTCGGTTCACGCCCAGCCCAGCATGGCGGACCAGTCGAGAACCAACGCCACCTGTTATGACTGCCATGATGCGCACTACATCGAGCCCATCGACAGCAGTGTAGGCGCCAAGGGTCGGGAAAAAATTCCGCAAATTTGCGGCAAATGCCATCAGCGGGAACTGGAAGTTTACAAGACCTCGGTTCATGGCATGGAAGTCGCCAGCGGCAACGCCAACGCGGCGGTCTGCAGCGATTGCCATACCACGCACAACATTGTCAGACCAAACCAGACTTCGGGACGGCTGGCCATTACCGAAAACTGCGGTAGCTGCCACAAGGATAAACTGGAATCCTACTTCCACACCTATCACGGCAAAGTCACCCAGCTGGGTTACGGCGAGACGGCCAAGTGCTACGACTGTCATGGATCCCATGGCATCAAGCGGGTCGAGGATAAAGCCTCGAAAATGAACGTCAACAATCGTCTCGAGACCTGCCAGACCTGTCACGAGGATGCAACCGCGGGCTACATCGACTTCCATCCCCATGGCACGACGGATGATTTCAAAGACTATCCCGAAATGTGGATCGCCAAGAAATTCATGATCGGGTTGTTGCTCGGCACCTTCGCCTTTTTCTGGCTGCACTCGGTGCTCTGGTTTTACCGTGAATACAAGGACCGCCAGCAGGGCAAGAACCGGCCACATGTCCTGGCCGAGGCGATCCCGGGTGGAAAAACCTATATCCGGCGGTTTACCAAGTGGTGGCGGCTGGCCCACCTGATCGGCGCGCTGTCCATCATGACGCTGTCCTTGACCGGCCTCACGGTGTTGTTCGCGGAAAGCTCCTGGGCGCCGGTCGTCATGAAAATGCTCGGCGGCCCGGCCAGCGCGGCAATCATTCACCGCATTGGCGCCATCGGGTTCATGGGCGTGTTTTTCGTTCATCTGGTTTACTTCGCGATCCGCATCGGCCGCAACTGGCGAACGTTTGAATGGTTTGGACCCAATTCGCTGGTTCCCAACTGGCAGGACCTGAACGATGCCCTCGCCATGTTCCGGTGGTTTTTCGGCCTCGCGCCGCGGCCGGTTTTCGATCGCTTCACCTACTGGGAAAAATTCGACTACTGGGCGCCGTTCTGGGGCATGACCATTATCGGCCTCAGCGGCCTGATGATGTGGTTCCCCTCGGTCACTGCCGAGTATTTGCCTGGTTGGGTGTTCAATGTCGCCGCGATCGTGCATGGCGAGGAAGCGATCCTGGCCGTGGTGTTCCTGTTCACGGTGCATTTTTTCAACAACCACTTCCGGCCGGACAAATTCCCGCAGGACATCACGATGTTCACCGGCCGTGTACCGCTGGAAATCTTCAAGCATGAGCACCAGCGTGAATACGATCGCCTGGTGGCCAGCGGCGAAATCGACAAATACCTGGTGGATGTGCCTTCGGTGCCCCTGACCCGGGCTTCGAAAGTGCTGGGCACGGTTCTGATTACGATCGGATTGACCTTGCTGACACTGGTGGCGCTCGGTTTCCTGGGAATTTGATGCTGCGTCCGAACGTGGTTGTATAATTGAGTTGTCACCCGGTGACGAACCGTCGCCGGGCTGAGTCCTGTTAGCAGCCGATTGGCTGTCGAGGCCGCCCATGAAAACGCTGGTTCTGCTTGTTTTTGCATTCGCACTTTTAACTGCTTGCACTCAGGAGCAGGATGAAGCCCCGGCGGTTGCCGATACGGCCGCCGGCAAGGCGATTGCCCAGGCCCGCTGTGCCGCTTGTCATGGGATGGACGGTCGTGGCGAGGAAGAGGGCATTCCCAATCTGGCCGCCCAACCGGTTGAATACCTGGTTGACGCCCTCAACGCGTACAAGGATGGCCGCCGGCATCATGCGGCGCTTCAGGACATGGCCTCGGGCATGAGCGATGCCGATATCTATAACATCGCCGGCTACTATGCGTCGCTGCCACCGCTTCCGGTGCCAACCGATTCCAGCGCTAACGCCTCATCAGGTTCTTCCTACGAGGAAGGGGCCGAAGTGGCCGCTGTCTGCACCGAGTGCCATGGAGAGCACGGCTTCAGTCGTGAGCCCGGCGTTCCCAGCCTCGCGGGCCAGCAACCGGCCTACCTGATCGCATCGATCCAGGAATACGCCCGGGGGGAGCGCGGCCACCAGGAAAAAGAAGCCATGCTGCAAGGCCTCGAGCAGGTGGATATCGAAAAAATGGCGCTTTATTTTGCTTCCCAGGTGCCTGAACGCAGAGACCCGCCGCCGTTCGGAGATCCGCAGCGGGGAGAGCCGCTATCCGGCACCTGCGGCGAGTGCCACGGAGACCGGGGAATCAGCCATGATCCGCTGGTGCCGAGCCTGGCCGGCCAGGAACCCAACTACCTGGTCAGCGCGATCAAGGCCTATCGTGACGGTGGGCGGCAACATGATGAAATGGTCGCGGACCGGAGCGACGAGGAAATCGAGGACATTGCCGCCTATTACAGCATCCAGAGAGCCGAAGCTGCGGCAGACCAGACCCTGGCCATACAGGAACTGGCGGCCAAGTGTGATCGCTGCCATGGCCCCTCCATTGGCAAGACAACCATGGTGGTTCCTTCGCTCAATGGACAGAACCGGGACTACCTGGTACGCGTGATGAAAGCCTACCGGGACGCAGATCGCGGCAGTTCCATGATGCACAAGATGAGCGCCAACTACAGCGACGAAACAATCGAAGCGATCGCCAGCTATTATTCTGGAAGACCTGCGGATTGACGGTTAACGGTATGATTTGATTCAGCCGCGAGCATCCGGGTTCTCGCGGTGACGCCGGCTGAGTTGCTCAGGCATCTTGTAAATCCACATCTGGTACATCGAAACCACCCACATGACGGCGAACGAGCCGCCGTTGATGGCGCCGGCTATCAGCACGACCCAGGCAAAGGGTGTGAACACCTTGGTCACGTACCAGCCGAGCACATCCATGACGATGCCGGCAAACGGCGCGGCAATGATCAGGCTCTTGAGCCAAATGGGTCGCAGGAAGGCGTGGCTGAAAATAAAACCAACGATGAAAAATATGAAAGTAAGGCCAAACAGGTGGATGTGTGACACCCGCACCAGCGTGAAAAGATCCTGACCGGTGTCCTTCGCGACAACGGTCTGGATGTTGTCAAACCCGTCCAGGTTGGTCAGGTGCGGGTTGCTGCCGTCGTGACAGCTAAGGCAATTGGTCTCGACTATGGATTCAATGCCGGCGTTGTACGCCCGCTTGTCGGCGCCGTCGTGTATCCATTCCAGCATGGTTTGCAGATCCTGTTGCGGCAGCATGCCCGACATGGGCCCGCGCAGGGCTTTTTCCAGCGGCGTGGTTTCCGTACTGCCGCTGTAGGTGATCTTGATGTCGTCCACCGACAGACCCGGTCTGCCGTCGGCCGAGGAATGCGCCGCGAACACATAGACAATGGCGAACAGGTAGCCGAATCCCAGCACCAGGAGTGCGCCGGAAAACAGAACACGCATGCTGACCGGCAACTCCTGGAAATGCCGGTAAAGGCGATGCACCGCTGGGTCGGTCATGTCTTCTCCCTCAAACCCGGTCAAAAAGCCGGGTTGTCGCTCAGTCAGATTTCAGGCGGCGAAATTCTGGAAAATGCCCGCAGCCTATTTTACCTGTTACCAAAGAGTTACTCGCCCTCGAGGCCGGCGTAGTAGGCTGCCAGGTCCGCCATATCCTGCTCGCTCAATTCTTCGGCGTACATGACCATTGCTTCTTCGTCCGTTCTTTCGCCGGACTTGTAGGCCATGAGCTGTTCGATTTGATAGGCCTCATCCAGACCGGCCAGGCCGGGAACCTCTTCGTCACCCAGGCCATTCTCACCGTGGCAATCGGCGCAGTCTACGGACAGTTCCTTTCCTCTTGCCGGGTCGCCGTCAGCCATTGCGGCGCCAGCAATTATCATAAGTCCAAACACGGTTGCTATCATCAACTTGAATTGCATTTTGAATCTCCTTCTCGGGTAATTTGAGACCAGGGCTCTGAAACGCAGGCCTTGGCCTGTCATCGTGTCCATTTGGGCACTTCAATCAATCGGTTTCCTCACAGGGCAATTGAGCGTAAATCACGGATTTGGGTTGCCGGCTCGAGTAGTAGCCGACGATGTTCCTGATATCTGCTTCGTTCAGTGGCGCCGCCATGGCATGCATGGTGCTATTGTCGCGCTCGCTGTCCGAGTATGCCCTCAGAGCCTGTTCGAGGTACTCCGGGTTCTGCCCCGCCAACATCGGAAAACGCGGATCGGTGCTGTTTCCATCGATTCCATGACAGCGCTCACAGCGATCGATCCATTCCGCGGCCGTGAACGGAACCCGCACGGCGCGTTTGGCCGGAGCACGGGCGGCATAGAATGTGGCAAGGTTTTCCAAATCGGTCTCGCTGAGCCCGTCAGCTGCACTCGCCATGGCTTCGTTATGTCGCTCGCCTTCGCGGTAAGCTTCCATCGCCTTGACAAAATATTTAGGATCCTGGCCTGCCAGGCTGGGCGTGTCGTCCGCCGTGGCATTGCCGTCTTCACCATGGCAACCGGTGCATTCTTCAGCCAGCACGCGACCCGCCGCCTCGTCTCCTTCGCCCTGTTTCTCCGAGCGTTCAGGCTCCTGAACCGCGTAGTAAACACCCATTTCGCTGACGGTTTGTTCATCCAGGTTCCCCACCAGCTTCGTCATCATCCTGTGTTGCCGCGTACCGTCCGCGTAGGCCTGCATCGCCGACATGAAATAGTCCGGATGCTGGGCTGTCAGGTTGGGCATTCCGGAGGCTGAGCTGTTACCGGTTTCGCCGTGGCATTTCGCGCACTTTTTCAGGTTGTCTTGTATATTCTCGAACGGGTCGGCCGCCAGGTCGATACGGCTGGCTTCCGGATCATCGGGCGGTTCAATCCGGACCGGTGTCAGGCTGGCGTAGTAGGCAGCCAGGGACAATAAACCCTCATCGTTGAGGAAGCCGCCGGCGTGGCCCATGGACTGGTCGATGCGGTAGCCGTTTTGATAGGCCTGCAGAACGCGGTAGAGATAAACCGCACGCTGGCCCGCCAGGTTTGGTCTGCTTTTGTCCTGAGTAATACCCTCAAGCCCATGACATTTCGCGCAGTTCGATTCGGCAATAGTGCGGCCTTGCTTCAGCATGTTCTTGGTTGGGAACAGCGCGGCACGCTCTGTTTGCTGAACAGGCTGCGTCGAGATGGACGACTGCGCACCTGCAATCGTCGGCCCGGCGATCATGAATGCTAAAGACAAGATAAGTGAAAGTTTTTTCATTTAAAAATCAGTATAGTCATGACGTTGACAATTGCACCGGTTAAGGGATGGTGACCGACTCGTAATCGCAGTCTCGTGACGTGTGTCAACAAGATGCGATAATGCAGCAACTATTCTGCTGGTCAGTTTACGCCTGAATCTGAGGTTTGACATGCGTGTTCGAATGGAAATTTCTATGCGGCGAGTGTTGTGGAGCAGTTTTCTTCTGCTGGTTCTGCTGTCTGGCGCCGCGTCTTTGGCTGCACAGGAAACGCCGAGCGAATGCGTGGTGATGGGCGCCCTGGCCTTTGATGACTGGACCACGACGGCCGCCGGAGGCAGCGGAAATCCATCTGGCGTTCAAAGCGAGGATTACATCCGGTGCACATCCTGTCATGGCTGGGATCGGCGCGGAATGGAAGGCGGCTATGTCAGGCGCGCACGAACCCAGTCCAGTCCCAACGCCGGTGCGGGCGATGGCGATACCCGGTCCCGGGCGATTGTCACGGGTTCCGTCACCGCTGACCAGGTCCGCCACGCCGGGAAAGGACGAACCTTTGCGCAAGGCCAGGGCAGCTGGGTTCCGTTAAACAGCAACCCGTCGGCAACCAACGCGGCCGCGCATGCCCAGGGCTACACGCTGGGCAATCAACATCCGGATTTTTCGAACAGCCTGACGCAGGAACAGGTCGATTGCCTGGTTGAATTTCTAAACTTTGACGATGGCGATCCCAGTCGGTATTTTGCCGATATCAACCCGGACCAGAACCCGGTGCTCTACACGCCGGCCGCGCTGGCCAGCCGGGAAATCGGCGAAGCCTTTTTTGAAATCAATTGCGAAGACTGTCATACCCTGACGTCCGTGCTGGCCTACATGGAAAGCGACGGCCAGCCCAGTGAACTCAGTCACAGGGCCCGCTGGGGTATCCCCGACACCGATATGACCCGCGATGCCATGGGTAACCCGGATGCGTTCGATATCGCCGACCTGATGTTTTTTCTGCAACAAGCCGGTAACACCGGTTTCATGATGAATCCCGGTTTGACCGGCACCTGGTGGAATGGCCCTGCCCGCAATGGAGAAGGACTGTTGTTCGAGGTCGCCTGGTCCAATGGACAGCCGTACATGTTCGCAACACTCTACACCTACGACCCGATGGGCCAGCAGACCTGGCTCATCGCCCAGGGCCTGGTCAATGGCGACATGGTCGATGTCGAGGTATTCATCACCGATGGCCCGGTCTGGGGCGATGACTACGACCCGGATGACTTCACCGCCACGCCGTGGGGGACCGGGTCATTCATGTTCACTTCGTGCACGGCCGGTACGATGTCCCTGCTACCCAATCCGGCGATGCAGGCCATGGGATTCACGGCGCTCGCCTACGACCTCAGAAGGGACTTGCTGACCTCCGGAATCGCCTGCCCGACGCCCACTTCCGGTTAAACACGGAGCCGGACGCGGTTCCGCTAGCCCTTCACGGCGAATAAATCAAGGGTTCCGGCAAGCGGTTGCGGGTAAATTGACGAAGATCATAAAAACTTCAGAAAATTGCATGATTTCGTTATTTCTTGACCAATGGCGAGTATATTTGCACGCGTATCAGTAGATTATTACCATGGTTTTTGAACATTGGAATCGAGGAAGAAGTCATGATCACAAAATTGAATATCAGGCCGAAACTGAATGAAGCAGGGTTGCTGGCCTTTGTTGCTGTTGCGCTGTTTTTCCTGGCGATTCCAGGCGCCGCATTGGCACAGGATTACGAAGGTGCTGAATACTGTATCGACTGCCACGACACGCAGTATTACGACTGGCTGACTTCCGGCCATCGATTCATTCTGCAGGAGGGGCAGGATGCCCAGCACCGGTCGCTGCCGCTTCCCGAAGGATTGACCTGGGACGACATCAGTTACGTTATTGGCGGTAACCGTACAAAAGCGCTTTACCTCGACGATGAGGGCTACATTTACACACCGAACCGGGGTGAAAATCAATTCAATGTTCTGACCGGCGAATGGGTGGATTACCACGCAGGTCAAACGGTCAATTACGACTGCGGCAGCTGCCACACCACCGGATACGATGCGGGTGGAACCATGGCCGGCCTGCCCGGAATTACCGGTTCATTCGCCTTGCCTGGCGTGCAGTGCGAACACTGTCACGGACCTGGCGACGAAATGGCTTCCGGTAACACGGATCCCGCATTTTGTGGAACCTGCCACCGCAACAATGTCGATGACAATGTCATATCGGCAGCCGGCGGTTACATTCTTTCCGAAGGGCAGTACAACGAATTCCTGGCCGGCGCACACGCTTCCCGGGAATGCGTGACCTGCCATAACCCGCACCAGAACGCGGAGTATGGCATCGTGCGCGAATGCAGCGACTGCCACACCAGCATCGCCGCCTCCTATGCCGGTACGACCATGGATACCTACGGCGTGGAATGCAAGGACTGCCACATGTCCTATGCAACCCTGTCTGCCGATCCCCTCGGACCGCACATGGGCGATACCCGGAGCCATATCTTCTATATCAACACCGATCCCAACGCCAACATGTTCTCAGCCGACGGTTCGACCGTCGCGATGACCGGCGGCAAAGCGGCGGTCACGATGGATTTCGCCTGCCAGCGTTGTCACACCACGGCGGCCCTGGGTGAGCTGGCCAAGTTCGCCGAGGACTTCCACGATTCAAGCAAGCTGTATGAAAACGTCGGCCTGACCCCCGGACTCACCGGCACCTGGTGGGATAGCTCACGGGCCGGCGAAGGCTGGGTTCTGGAGTTTGGCTGGGTTGGTAGCAATTTGAACCTGTTCGCCGCTTTCTACACCTACGACAGCGAGGGCAACCAGATCTGGCTGACGGCTCAGAACACCGCGATCAACGGTCTTGCCGTCACGGTCAACATCTACATCACCAGCGGCGCCAAGTGGGGCAGCGACTTCAATTCTGCCGATGTCGCCCTGGTCCAGTGGGGTACCGGAACGTTCACCTTCCCGACCTGTGAATCGGCAACGTTCCACATGGTGCCGAGTGCTGACATGATCGCAATGGGTTACACGGAACAGACGTTCAACCTGACCCGCGACCTGTTTACCTCAGGCATACAGTGCCCGACCTTTGTGGCCGATGCTCAATAAAAACTGAACCCAACAACAATAAGAATTGGCGCCGCCCCTCTGGGCGGCGCTTTTTTTTGGGGGGAGTTGAATGGGGTCGGAGTTATGACCCCACTGCTTTGGATCAGCTTTCGTCCCGCCTGGCGTCCGGGTGGAACTGGGCCGCCTCGCGAGTGGCCAGACCTTCGTAAACCGACCAGCGTTGATAGGCGACTGCCTGGGCAATGTTGATCAGGCGCTCAGCTTCTTCCGGGTTCTCCCGCGCCAGGGAGCGAAACCGCCCCTCGTGTTTGCGGTATTCGGCCAGTGGAATGCTGGGCCGCAGGCTGTCGAGGGTGAACGGCACGCCGCCTGACTCGCGTATCACCGGGTTATACCGGATCAATGGCCAATGACCGCTATCCACTGCGCGCTTCTGCTGGGTCAGGCCCTCTTCCATGTTGATGCCATGAGCGATGCAGTGCGAGTAAGCAATGATCAGCGACGGTCCGGGATAGGCCTCCGCCTCACGCAGGGCCTGCAGTGTCTGCTGCGGGTTGGCGCCCAGTGCAATGCGAGCAACGTAGACGTTGCCATAGGCGATCGCCTGTTGCGCCACGTCTTTCTTGCCAATGACCTTGCCACCGGCGGCAAACTTGGCCACGGCGCCGAGGGGTGTTGATTTAGACATCTGGCCGCCGGTGTTGGAATAAACCTCGGTGTCCATGATCAGGATGTTCACATCCAGGCCTGAAGCCAGGCAGTGGTCGAGTCCGCTGGAGCCGATGTCGTAGGCCCAGCCATCGCCGCCGACGATCCAGATCGAACGCCGGATCAGGTGGTCAGCCATGGATTGCAGGTTACGCGACACGGGCGTGTCGATCAGCCGCAGCCGGTATTTCAGTTCGGATACGCGTTCCCGCTGTGCAGCAATTTGCGATTCGGTTTGTTGCGGCGCATCCAGTATCGAATCGACCAACTCGTCTCCCAGTTCTTCGCGCAACCGGTTCAGCGACGTCTCCGCCTGCCGGCGGTGATGGTTGGCGGAGAGCCGGAAACCCATGCCGAATTCGGCATTGTCCTCGAACAGTGAATTCGACCAGGCGGGGCCGCGACCCTCCTTGTTCTTCGCCCAGGGCGTGGTCGGCAGGTTGCCGCCGTAAATGGAGGAACAACCGGTGGCGTTGGCCACCATCATGCGATCACCGAACAGCTGCGTGATGATCTTGAGGTAGGGGGTTTCGCCGCAGCCGGTGCAGGCGCCGGAAAATTCGAACAGCGGTTGCAGGTATTGCACACCGCGCACGTTTGAGAAATCGATTTCGGAACGCTTGTTCCACTCCAGTTGTTCGAACCAGGCCAGATTATCACGCTGAGCTTCGAGGATCGGTTCCTTTTCAACCAGCTTCAGCGCCCGGACAATTTCACCCGATTCGGTTTCCGCCCGAACCGGGCAGGAATCCACGCACAGGTTGCAGCCGGTGCAGTCGTCGGGATAAACCTGCAGCACGTAACGCATTTCCGGAAAGCCGCGCGCATTGATCGGTGAGGACTGGAAGGTTTCCGGCGCTTCGGCAAGCGCATCCTCATGACAGAATTTGGCGCGTATCGCGGCATGTGGGCAGACAAATGAGCAATTGCCGCACTGGATGCATTCTTCGTCCAGCCATTCCGGGATGAACTGGGCGATGCTGCGTTTTTCCCACTGGGTGGTGCCGGTGGGGTAGGTGCCGTCGACCGGCAGCCTGGACACCGGCAACCGGTCACCACGCCCCGCCATCATCTCGGCGGTCACATTCTGAACGAAAATCGGTGCGATTTTAGGCACTGTCAGCCGTTTGCCGATGCCGCTGTGCTTTTCTGCGTCGATTTTGACTTCGAACAGGTGAGCAAGGGCATCGTCCACCGCGGCGAAATTCTTTTTGACGATCTCAGCGCCTTTTTTGCTGTAGGTTTTCTTGATCGCCTGCTTGATATGGCTGATGGCGCGATCGGTGTCCATCACGGCCGCCAGTTTGAAGAAACAGACCTGCATGATGGTGTTGATCCGCGTGCCCATGCCGGTATCGCGCGCAACGCTGTAGGCGTCGATCGTGTAGAGGCGGATGTTCCGCTCCACGATTTCTTTCTGCAAGGCCTCGGGCAGCTTGCTCCAGACCGTATCGACGTCGTAGGGACTGTTCAGCAGCAAGGTCGCGCCCGGCGTCGCATTACCGAGAATATCCGTGCTGTGTACGAAATCGAACTGGTGGCAGGCGATGAAATTGGCCGACTGCACCAGGTAGGGCGAGTCGATCGGTTCCGGCCCGAATCGCAGGTGGGACACGGTTTGCGCGCCAGACTTTTTCGAGTCGTAGACAAAGTAGGCCTGCCCGAAACGGTCGGGTTCGCCGCCTATGATCTTGATGGTGTTCTTGTTGGCGCCCACGGTGCCGTCCGCGCCGAGGCCGTAGAACATGGCCCGCACCACGTTGTCCTTTTCAATCACGAAGTCCTCGTCATAATCGAGGCTGAGGTGGGTAATATCATCGTGAATGCCCACCGTGAAGTGGCGACGCGGTGATTCCTTTTGAAGTTCTTCAAAGATGGCCTTCACCATGGCTGGGGTGAATTCCTTGGATGACAGCCCATAGCGGCCGCCGATCACCCGCGGCATGGTTTGGGCCGTGCCGGCCGCAAGACCCTGGGCCAACGCCGTGATGACGTCCTGGTACAGTGGTTCGCCATTGGAGCCGGGTTCCTTGGTCCGGTCGAGCACGGCAACATGACGCACGGTCACCGGCAGGGCCTCGATCAGCGCCTCGGCCGGGAACGGCCGGAACAGCCGAACGATGGCGCAGCCGAGGCGCGCATCGGTATTTGCGTTCAGCCAATCCACGGTCTCCCGAACGGTGGACGAACCGGAACCCATGCTGATGATGACGGACTCGGCATCGGGATGGCCGTAGTAATCGACCAGGTGATAATGGCGGCCGGTTTCCGCCGCCAGCTCATCCATTTTTTGCTGCACCACATCGGGCACGGCTTCGTAATAGGAGTTGACGCTCTCGCGGGCCTGGAAGTAAATGTCCGGATTCTGGGCGGTTCCTCTCATCACCGGGTCATCCGGGTTGAGAGAGCGCTTGTGATGGGCCAGCACCAGGTCATCATCGACCAGGTTACGAATGGTTGATTCTTCGATCCGCACGATCTTGTTGACTTCGTGCGAGGTGCGGAAACCGTCGAAGAAGTGAACGAATGGCACGCGGGACTGTAAAGTCGAGGCATGGGCCACCAGGGCCAGGTCCTGGGCTTCCTGCACGGTGGCGGACGCCAGCAGGGCGAAGCCGGTGGTGCGGGCCGCCATCACGTCCTGGTGATCGCCGAAGATGGACAGACCCTGTGCAGCGAGTGAGCGCGCCGCCACATGGAAAACCGTCGGGGTCAGTTCACCGGCGATTTTGTACATGTTGGGCAGCATCAGCATCAGCCCTTGTGAAGCCGTGAAGGTGGTGGAGAGCGCACCGGCTTGCAGGGCGCCATGCACCGCCCCGGCGGCGCCGCCTTCATGCTGCATTTCCACCACGGTCGGTATGTGCCCCCAGAGATTCTCGATCTTGTGCGTGGCCCATTCATCGGCCAGTTCGGCCATGGTGGACGAGGGGGTGATCGGGTAAATGGCGCAGACTTCGCTCAGGCGATAGGCGACGTAGGCACAGGCCTCGTTACCGTCGACGCACACCATGGTTTGATTTTTTGCCGTCATGTCATTCATGACCGGACCTCCGTGGCGACCATTTCGATGGCGTGGCAGGGGCATTGCAGGAAACAGGCCTCGCAACCCGTGCACAGATCGTAGTTGATGTCGTAACGCTTGCCCTTGCCGAGCTTGATGATCGCTCGTTCAGGGCAGGCGCCATAGCAGCCGTCACATTCGAAACAATTACCGCAGGAGTAACAG
>Ga0210063_1000454_pt1 | contig 12659 bp, 7 predicted proteins | sample Muzzi_PWA_D1_FD_185529 | JGI IMG/M metagenome (GOLD analysis project Ga0210063, IMG submission 185529) | Wetland microbial communities from San Francisco Bay, California, USA, that impact long-term carbon sequestration - Muzzi_PWA_D1 (SPAdes) | ecosystem: Environmental > Aquatic > Marine >... | reverse complement strand
GACGTGCACCCGCCGCAGACTGCCCTGCTTCGGTGGCGCCGCTGTCTTGAGCGCCAGGTTCCAGACAGAAGGCACGGATGACATGAAACTGATGCGGTGTTCGTCGAGCAACGAACCCAGGTGCATGATCAACCCCGACTGAAACGGCGGCGCGATGAACAGGTCGCAACCCGCCAGCCAGGGAAACAGGCAGTTGCAGATCAGTCCATGACCAAAATGAGTAGGCAGAACGCACAGGGTGCGCCGGTAAGCTTCGAGTCCCAGGCTGTGCCGCAAGGTGACCCACCGGGCCACCAGCGAGCGATGGGTATGCACCACGCCCTTGGGGCTTCCGGTGCTACCGGAGGTGAACAGGATCAGCGCATCATCATCCAGCCGGGGATAGATGCCTCCGGGGAGCGACGACGGTTCACCGGGTTGTATCGGATCCGTTTCCAGTGTGTTCAGCACCACCGAACCGGACACCGCCTTGATCGTGGCAGCCGGCGTGCGGTCGTCAATCACGTTGAACCGGGCCTGGGCCGTTTCGACCAGCCGATCGATTTCAAAAGCCGTCAACCGGGCGTCCACCGGGATGGCGCAGCCGCCGACGGCCCAGATCGCGAGTAGTTCGGCAAAAAATTCCAGGCGGTTGCCGAAATGGATCAGTACCCGGTCGCCGGGCGCCATCCCGGCAGCCTGCAAGGCGTGTATACGGCCGGCCACCTGCCGGCAGGTTTCCTCGCGCTTCCAGGAGCGGCCGCTGACCGGTTCGGTGAGCGTGCCAACAAACGATTCGTAGTGCATTCGATAGTCTGATTATGAGCCGCAGTCATGATCAGACCTGATTCGGCTTTTTGCAAGAGCAGTAGTGTTTGAAAAGTTGCCGCCGGTTTCTGTCGGTGCGTGAAACGGTTGCATCGAGTTGCAATATGTTTGGTGAAATTCTCGCCAGACCGGCTATCCTGTTATGCATACAAACCACGGGTGTGGAAAGAAGATGAAACGATCGAACAGAAAGCCGGGAATCAACGCCAACATCACACGGCGGGATTTCATTCACGACGTCAGCCTGGCGTCGCTGGGCCTGGGCCTGCCGGTTTCGGTTCTGGCCGGCGCTGACGGCTCGATGACACCAGTCGGTGACTACCCACCCATCCGCACCGGCTTGCGCGGCGCCCATCCGGGATCGTTCGAAGTCGCCCATGCCCTGGCCCGAGAAGGAAAACTGTTCGAACAGGGCCGCCCACTGGATGAGCACTATGACCTGATCGTGGTGGGTGGTGGTCTCAGCGGTTTGAGCGCAGCCTATTTCTACCGCAAGCTGCACGGGCCGGAGGCCCGCATCCTGGTGCTCGACAACCATGACGATTTCGGCGGCCACGCCAAGCGGAACGAATTTCACCAGGGCGGGCCGATGCGGCTGGCCTGGGGCGGCACCGTCAACATGGAATACCCCAAGTACAGCGCAACCGCGATGGGCTTGCTGACGGATTTGGGCATCGATATCCCGAGGCTGCTCAAGGATTTCAGTTTTCACTGGTTCTACAACTCGACCGGGCTGCAACCCGTCACCTGGTTCGATGCCGAAACCTACGGTGAAAGCCGGTTATTGCCTGGTTTGATCATGAACCAAATGGGCCCCGTTGAACTGGCGTCCCGGGTGGGTGATTTTCCGATCTCCGAGGAGGCGCGCGAGTCGCTTCGGCAATTCCTGCTGTCAGAGCAGGACGTCCTCGCCGACTTGTCCGATGCGCAAAAGGAAGCCGTGCTCCGAAGCACCTCCTATCCAGATTTTCTTCGCGCCCATTTCGGGCTCACCGACGAAGCGCTCCAGGTGTTCAGCGAACTTCCATCGGGCTTCTGGGGCGTGCGCGCGGAAAACCTTTCGGTGATGGAATGCCTCGAATCCGGGCTGCCGGGCATGCATGTGCTGGGTGATTTCGCTCAGCATGAGGACGATTCGGAAGCCCAGCAGGCGTCCTCCGCCATGTTCCCCGACGGCAATGCATCGATTGCCCGCTTGCTGGTCAGATCACTGATACCCGGCGCTTTCCCCAACATGAGCGCCGATTCCGATCCGTTCAGCATTGTCACCGCACAGCTAGATTACACACTACTGGACCTGCCTGTTTCAACGGCCCGGGTGCGCCTGAATTCGACCGCGGTGCATGCCGGCAATACGGATGACGGCGGCGTTTCGGTTCGCTATGTGCAAAATGGAGAGGTCTTCGAGGTCAGCGGAAAACGCTGCGTCCTGGCCTGCTACAACCGGATCATTCCCAGCCTCTGTCCCGAATTGCCCGAGTCGCAGAAAGCCGCGCTTGGCCAGTGCATCAAGCGCCCGATGCTGATCATGAACGTCGAGTTGCGCAACGGCCAGGCGCTGGCGAAATCCGGCATTTCCGGCGGCTACCTGCCGGGCCGGCTGTGCAGCAGCCTGGCGGTGATCACCGGGATCAACGTCGGCGACTATCACCCGGCCTGGCGCCCCGAAGATCCCTGCGTGGTTCAGTTTTACGGCGCGGTGGGCGCGGCCGAACCCGAAGGGTTGACCATGACACAACAAAACCAGGCGGGAAGGTACCGCCTGCTGGGCATGAGCTTCGAGGATTTCGAGCAGGAAATTCTGACCGTGATGACGGGCATCTGGGGACCGTCCGGCTTCGACCCGGCGGAAGACATCCTGGCGATCACGGTCAACCGCTGGCCGCACGGCTACGCCCGCGACCACCTGGACCTGGAAGACCCGGCCTGGAACGCACAGCCGCCGCCCAACGTGGTTGGTCGTCAGCCGTTCGGCAACATCACGATCGCCAATTCCGATGCCGGCGCCGACGCCTACACGCACACGGCGATCGACCAGGCCTGGCGGGCGGTGAACGAGTTGCCGCCTGCAACCTGAAAACCTGGTCCACCGTGGCGCGCGGGCATTAGTCGAGCGATCGGGCTCAGGGCAAGGCGCAACTGCCCGGCGGAACCAGTATCATCGCGTCGACAACATTGAAAGGGTCGGGCAGAAAAGAGTTTGCCGCCTGGATCACGCAAAGTGAGTTTGAACACTCGCTGCCGAAATTTTCCAGTTTACCGCTGGGACTGGACAGGATGTCGAAAGCGTACTGGAAATCGCTGCGACTCACCGTGTTGCCACGGACATTCAGGCAGGCATCGGCCTGCACACCGATGCGCAAATCAACCGTCGCGTAAAACCCTGTCGGGGGGCCAAGAGTATTACCAACCAGGGTCAGATCAGCGTCCACCCCCAGTTGGTTGCCACTGGATCCCAAGCGGGCCAGCACCACACTGTCCCGGATTCCGGAGCTCGCCGTGTTATTTCTGAAATCGAGCACGAGTTTTCCCAGCCCCCTCTGATCCAGGAAGAGTGCGCCCGTCGTATTGCTTACGATATTGTCACGGATCTGGCCCGATAATCCGTGTCCAGCCGTGCTGTTGTCCGCCACTTGCAGATTGAATGCCACGCCGTTCGTCGTCGGTCCCTGGCCGGTGAATTGGCTCCCCTGGCTGACGTCGAAGAAAATATTTGCTGCCTCGAAGCTCACGAGCCGGACGCCGGTGTTGCCGCCGGTAAAAGTCGAACCGTGAATCGTCAGGTCGGCTGTCGATGCACCCTCGCTCCGAATGGTCACACCGCTCGACGTGTTGCCGCTGAACATACCGTTGTCCACCGTGGCTTCAATCATGGCGCTGGTTTCAGTCTGGAGAGAAAGCCCGTCCAGGCCGTTACTGCTGATCGTCATGCCTTCCAGAGTCAGCGGATTCAGCGTCCCGCTGTCATTGACAATCCGCAATCCGTGCTCGTACGAACCGCTGATTTCACTGCCGGTGAAACTGCCCGAGCCCAGCAGGTTCGGATTGAAATAGACGCCGTGCTCGCCGACGCCATCGCCACTATCGATGATCTTGCTGTAGGCCAGTGAGAAATTGCTCACGGTATCGCCCGTGATGCCGTTACCCCCGGATGACAGGATGTTCATGCGGTTCAGGCTGACTCCTTCGGTGTTTTCCAGCTTGATGCCATCAGACACGGAATTGATAATCGTACCGCCCGAGCCGTTCCTGGCGGCCTGGCCATCGCCCGTTACCACGAAGGTGCCCAGCGTGTTGGTGAGCCTCAGACCCTGGTTTGGGCTGTTGGATGAACCCAGGCTGTCGAGCACCACGTCCAGGACCAGGCTGCCGGCCCCGGCGATCCGGACCCCTGCGGCATTGACCACCGCAATTGAACCGCTCTGGATGGCCACCGAACCCGAAACATTGTCCAGGTTGATGCCTTCCTGTCCGGTAGCGGAAGCCGATAACTCCTCGAATTGAACGGACAACACGCCGCTGTCGAGACTGATCCCGCCTCCGATGCCGATTATTTTCGAATGGCTGATCACCAGCGTTCCAGGTGCTTCACCCCTAATCCCGAAACCGGTTGTATTCCCGATGGCCAGCCCTCTCAGGACATTGCCCGACGCCAAAAACAGACCGTTGCCGGCGCCGCTGATGACCGGGTGGGTTCCGTTGGGAACGGGAAGCGGCAAACTGAAATCGGGAAGCGTGATGCCCAGAGTCGCATCGAGCGGGTTCTGATAACCGGAACCGATCACGACCTGGTTATTCAGCAGGCTGTGTCCCGCGGAGTAGCTGCCCGGCGCGATGTAGATGTTCTCCCCCGCCTGGTCCGGTGCAGAGGCAAACGCGGTCAAGTCCGTGAACGGGAGGTGGAGCGTACCGTTTCCTCCTCCGGGCGCGCTGGCGTCGACGAACCAGATCAGATCCGTCACGGTGATGGAAGCCGTGCCGGTGCCGCTGCTGTTCGCCTCGCCGGACTGGTCGTCTACGGTAAAGGTGAAGGAATCTCCTCCCTGAAAACCGGCAGGCGGGTAGTACGTGAACGAGCCGTCGGAAACGATCAAAACACTTCCACCCTGATTGGTGGAAAAGGTGCCTGCAAGCACGATGAGCGTATCACCGTCGGAATCCGTTGCGCCTGAAAGCAGATCTTTCGGTCCCGCGGTGACGTCAAGCCCCACATTACCAATGGATGTGAAGCCTGCGGGATTCTGCACCGACGGCGCGTCGTTGACCGGATTGATCGTCAGTTGGAACTGGTGCGTGGTCGACTGGTTTTCCGTATCCGTTGCGGTGATGGAAATCGTCACCGGTCCACCGTTCTGGTTTTCAGCCGGCAGAATGTCGATGGTGCGATTCGCCCCGGCGCCGCCCAGGGTGATATTGCCATCCGGCACCTTTACCTGGTCTGAAGAGCTGACCGAAACCTGCAAAAAGCTGACCAGGTTATCGTCGCCGATGGTGAAGGGAATGGGGCCGGTTGCAGTGTCCTCATCGGTAAACTGGGGCCCCGGTCCGTCGATGGTCGGTGCGACACGGATTTTTCCATCGTCTTCGTAACTGTCCGAGAAAAGGACATCGACGAACGACAGCTCGACTGAAATATCCGTCAATCTCAAGTTCACGCAATCCAGCGCGTCACTGCACGCCGGGCTTTCGCGAAAGTTAAAACCAACCCCGTTTTTCGAATCCCTTACCTGGCCAAGCAGGAAATCGGTGATATCCAGCCTGATCACTTCGTAATCGGGATCTATCTCGATGGAGCCGAGTAAATTATCCTGTTCGAAATCCGAAAGCGTAATGGCGCCGTCACCATCGTAACCATTGAGCTGCATGAATCGGGGACCCTCCGGGTAGCCCTGCGATGTCATCCTGAGCGTTGCGGAAACCAGCGTATCGGGCAGGTCCGTCAAATCAAATTCAGCGGCATGGCGCGATTCCGTGTAGCCGTTCCAGGAAAAATAACTGCCGCTGACGATTTCGTCGAAAGTCCCGTCGGCCGGGCCATTGTCGGTGCCCGTGGCCGTGGCCACCGCGGGCGACTCGATGGTGCTCACGGTCGGCTCAGTGGCCGTTCCATTGAGCGTGAGCCCGGTGCCGCCGGACAGGCTGCCGGCGAGATCGGCCCAGTCCGGTTCACCGCCCGTTTTGAGGGGATACAGGCGGAACTCCACGGCCGTGTCCGTCACCGGCGGCAGGCCACTCAGGTCAAAGGAGGCGGTCCAGGCACGAAATCCCGTTCCTGTCGTTGAAGCGTTAGAAATTTCTTCGGTCAGGCCATCAATCGTGACACGCAGGGTCAATTCCACGGTCGAGTTTGCGTAACTTACTCCGGTCCAGACCAGGCTTTCAAAATCCAGTTCGGCAGTCGGGTGTGGCGTCACCGTGAAGCTGACGTAGTCCGCCTCATCGAATCCATCCGAGGCTTCAACGGGCCACACAGTCGAATTAAAGTAGCCAAGAGGTTCACTCTGAACCAGCAAACTGGCGCTCAGCGAAGCGGTTTTGACGAAATCCGGAGACAGGGGCGTATCATCAATGACGCCATTCACCTGGTCGTTGGGGCCAGGATCGTACTGAACCAGCACATCCGCCGACGCACCGCCAGCCACAACAAACAATAGCGCCGCCAGCAACCATCGTCGCAGCCGGGTTTTCATACGTGCCTTGAGCACGTGATCGTTTTTTTCAATGGACATTCGAGGTGAGTTTCCGTTAGCGATCAAATAGATTTTTTGTAGTCGACGGTGCTGAATCCTTGCAGCTTCCAGATTCCGAAATGCCGGGCTGGTTGTCAATCAATCGTCTTCAGCACGTGATCCAGGCCACCGATAACGGCTGCGACCTGGGCGGCAATGCAGTTCTCTGCGTCCGATTTGGGGCTGTCCGGGTACACCTCGGTCGTGGTGACGTAGTCTGCGCTCGTCATGCCCATGCACAAACCCAGCGGGCGGGCATCGTAGTTGATGACGCCCCATTGCTCTAATTCGGCCCCGATGATCCGGCCGCTTTCATCGGGCGGCGCAATGTGCGTGACCTTTTCGACCGATGAGATGATCGCCTGCTGAAAGTCGGGCGCCGGCTTTGCGTTGTCGCCCACCAGGTAGAAGCCGTCGGGGATATTCCAGTTGTCCTGTTCTTTTCCATCCCGCGCCGCCAGCGCCGGCCGGAACTCGGTGTTGTCGGTGTCGGTGGTCTCATGCAGGTCGATGTGCGCGAGGATGTCGCCATCGAAACCCTGCAGGTATTGCATCAGCAAGCCGGCTTCCTCCGATGGCGTGTCCGCTTTAAACGACCGGTTGGGATCGACCGCGCCGGGATTCCAGCGATTGATCGTTTCGTATCCCCAGGGACTGACGCAGGGCGCCACGATCAGGTTGAAATGATCGGTGTAGTCCTGCGCCCGGGTTTGAAGAAAGCGAATGGCGCCCTGCACTCCGCTGGTTTCGTAACCGTGAACGCCACCCGTAACCAGCACCACCGGTTTGCCGCTGTCCCAGTGCAGTGATTTCAGGGCAAACAGGGGGTAGCGGGCGGAATCGACCGACAACGCTCCGTATTGGTCCACCCTGAATTTCTTTTTCAGCGGTTCGAGCTTGACCACGACCTGGTCGGAATACAGGCGTTTGACGGTCTGCCGGGATAGCCACTCGGCCCGCTCCGTCTCGCCCCACTTCACGCCGGGCGTGCCAATCGGATATGCGGATGAATCGTTCATAGTCGTCGCCTTCGGCTGCGTTTGATGAATGCCGGGCGATGCCCGCATCATGCCATCAGGATAGTCGTAAAATGGTTTGCGCAGTTTACAACGGCATGCAGGCGAAAAACCATCGGCGCCACTTTTACATTCGGGATTAATCGTTGCATGAATTTTCTCACAAATCCGGTTTCATCCCCCCTATACTCTGACCGGGATTGCCAGGCACCTGAGACATGAGCGCAAGAACACCCATCAGCCCACGCCGTATCAACCGCCGCGACTTTCTACGCGGTTCGGCCGCGGCGGGAATGGCGCTTGCGGGCGGTTGGGCCGCCCCCGGATGGACCATCGAGCGCAACATCCTGCACATTCGCAATTACGTTGACCTGACCGCACTGGATCCGCCCTTCAGCGTTTCGGGCGGAGAAGGCATCGTGAGCCAGGCCATCTACCGTAATCTTCTGTGCTTCAAGCCCGATGGAACCTGGGAAACGGAACTCGACTCGGCCGAATTTTTCGAGCGCGTCGACGACACGCACTACGCTTTCCGGCTCAAGCCGGGCCTGCTCTTCACCAACGACTTTGGCGAGATGACGGCGGACGATGTGAAGTTTTCATTGGAACGGATTGTCGATCCCGCCATGAATGCGCCCAATGCCCCGGATTTGGCCACGCTGAGTCACGTGGAAGTGCACGATCGCTATTCGGGCACGATCGTCCTCGATGCGCCCTACGCGGCCCTGACCACCGTCGGATTGGCCGGAGCCACCGGGGCCATCCTGTCCCGCCAGGCCGTGATGTCCGTGGGCGGGCGATTCGGCGTCCAGCCACCCTGTTGTTCCGGTCCTTACCGGTTTATCGACTGGCAGTCCCAGCGCAAGACCATTCTGGAGCGGAACCTCCAATATCAAGGACCAACTGCGGCGTTCGACCAGATTCACGTTTACGCGATGACGGATGACAAGGCGTCCGAAATGGCTTTCGAGGCAGGTCAACTGGACTGCGCGACCATCTCGGTGGAGTCGACCGGGCCATTTTCAAAGAACCCGCCACCCAACAGCTACGTTGACATCTACCCCTCGTCTCGAAATTACTGGCTCGGCATGAACCAGACCCATCCCAAGCTGCAGGATCTGCGCGTTCGCCAGGCCATCCAGTACGGTATAGACGCCGAGGCAGTGGTCGAGGCCGCCTGGTTCGGTCTGGCCGAAACAAGCACTGGCCCGATCCCGAAAGGCATGACCGGGCATCGGGATCAGGCCCTGGTGCCGCCGCGCGGCGATCCGGACACCGCTCGGAAATTGTTGCGGGAGTCCGGCGTCGCTCTACCCCTGCGTCTGCGCCTGGACGTCGATACCAATACCGTGGTGGTGACCGCGGTCCAGGTAATCCAGTGGTCGCTGAAGAAAATCGGTATCGAAGTCGACATTTACACCCAGGACAACAGCACTTTTCTGACCATAGGACAGGAATCCGCCGGGGATCAGTGGCAGGATGTCCAGTTGTTTTTCCAGAGTTTTATCGGATTGGCCGATCCGTACTATTCACTGGTCTGGTTTACCAGCCAGCAATTGGGTATCTGGAACTGGGAACGATTTTCCAACGAGGAATTCGATCGGTTGAACAAACAGGCGCTGGCGACGAATAACCTGGCGGAGCGCGACCGCATGTACCGGCGCATGCAGGACCTGATGGAACAATCCGGCTGTTACCGATTCGTCACCAATGGCATCATGCCGCAGGCCATTCGCAACACCGTCGTGCCGGTATTCCGTCCGGACGGCTACGCCATGCTGCAACATTTCTCCCCGATCACCTCTCCGGCCTGATGATCAGATTCATCACCCGACGCGGCCTGCTCGCACTGCTAATCCTGTTTCTCGCGGTCACCCTGCTGTTTGGCATGATTCACATGATGCCGGGCGACCCGGCGAGCGTTATCCTGGGGCCGAAAGCGTCACCGGAACTGAAAGCGGAACTCAACCGGCGCATGGGTCTGGATCTGCCATTGCCCGTGCAGTTGGGGCGCTTTTATGGCGACCTGGCGCAGGGCGACCTCGGGCTGGACGTGTTTACGAACCGCCCGGTGGCCGACATCGTCCGGGAACAACTCCCGTTCACGCTGGCGCTGGTGCTGGCCGCGATCGGCGGCGCCGCGCTGATCGGCATTCCACTGGGCTGTTTTTCCGCCATCAGGCGCAATTCCCTGCTGGATCGGGTGACGGCCGTGCTCTCGGTCTCATTCATTGCCATTCCAACCTTCGTCGTAGCCCTGTACCTGCTGCTCTGGCTGGCCGTGAAATGGCGCTGGTTTCCGGCCATCGGCGCAGGGGAAAGCGGCGACCTGGGCGACCAATTGTGGCACCTGGTGCTGCCGGCGATTGCTCTTGGCCTGGGGTGGGTGGGCTACATCGCCCGAATGGTGCGCGCCTCGATGCTGGAGGTGATGGAGGAAAACCACATCCGCACGGCCCGCGCTTTCGGTCTGCCGGAACGTTCGATCATCCTCCACTACGCCCTGCGCATCGCGGTGCTGCCGACCGTGACCATCCTCGGGCTGGGCATCGGCAGCATGTTGTCCGGCGCCCTGTTTGCCGAGATCGTTTTTTCCCGGCCCGGTATCGGCAAACTCCTGTTCGAGGCGGTCATGACCCGGAATTACCCGGTGGTGATGGGCTCGGTGGTGGTCACGACCGGATTCTTCGTGCTCAGCACGCTGGTGGCGGATATCATCAATGCCGCCCTGGACCCCCGCTTGCGGGATAGTGGAAGAGCGTCATGACTTCCGCACCCGGCTTTTTTTCGGAGACCTTCGGCAAGCTCAAACGGGACCCGCTGGGCCTGGCCGGGCTGGGGATCGTGGCGGTGGTTCTGCTGAGCGCGATCTTTGCCTCGTTACTGTCGCCCTACGATCCGCTCGAAGTCGACGTATACGACCGGCTCAGCTCGCCGTCCTGGCAACACTGGCTGGGAACGGACCAGTTGGGGCGGGATATCCTTTCCCGCGTGCTGCACGGCGGGCGAATCGCGCTGAAGGTTTCCCTGGTGGCGATTTCCGTTTCGCTGTCCGCCGGCCTGGTGCTGGGCATGCTGGCCGGATTTGGACCGCGCTGGCTTGACCGGATCCTGGTGGTGTGTTTCGACACCATGCGTTCGTTTCCGACGATCATGTTCGCATTGGCCATCGTGGTCCTGACCGGGCCGTCGCTGAACACGGTGATCGGCATCATCATCATTACCTCCATCCCGCTCTATGCGCGCATCGTTCGAACTCAGACCCAAGCGGTGCGTGGCCTCGATTACATCCTGGCGGAACGCGCCATGGGCGCTTCCACGGCGCGCATCCTGCGTCATCACGTGCTGCCGAATATCGCGGCGCCGCTGCTGATCCTGGCCTCGATGGACGTGCCGGCGGTGGTGGGGATGGAAGCCGGCCTGAGTTTCCTCGGACTGGGCGTCAGCCCGCCGACGCCGAGTTGGGGGGCCATCCTGAACGACGGTTATTCCTACCTGCGCAATTCGCCCTGGCCGATCATCGCCGGCGGCATTCCACTGATCCTGGTGACCTTGGGCTTCACCTTCCTGGGCGAGTCCCTGCGCGATATCTTCGATCCCCGGTTGCGCGGAAAAGGGGGCGGCCACGGATGAGCGACCCGGTGCTGGATATTCGAAACCTGTCGGTCAGCTATCGCACGGAACAGGGCCTGCTGCGGGCGCTGAGGCATGTCGATCTGCAGGTTCAGCCGGGTCGCATCGTCGGCATCGTCGGCGAAAGCGGTTGCGGCAAATCCACGCTGATTTCCGCCATCATCCGCCTGCTGGCGCCCAATGCCGAGATCACCGGCGGCTCCATTCTGTGGAAAGGAGCGGACCTGCTTTCCCTCGATGCAAAAGCCATGCGGGCGTTGCGCGGCAACGAAATTTCCATGGTGTTCCAGGATCCGATGACCAGCCTGAACCCGGTGCTGACGATCGGCCGGCAAATGACCGATGTGCAGCATCGGGATACCCGCAGCATGGCAGAAAAACGGACCCGGGCCATTCGGATGCTGGAGCGGGTGGACATTCCGAACCCGAAAGAGCAACTCCAGCGCTACCCGCATCAGCTGTCTGGCGGCATGCGCCAGCGCGTGGCCATCGCGATGGCCCTGATGACCGAACCCGGCCTGTTGATCGCCGACGAACCCACCACGGCGCTGGACGCAACGCTGGAAATCCAGATCATTCACCGCTTGCAGAGGCTGCAACGCGATTTCGGCTGCTCCATCCTGTTCATTTCCCACCACCTCGGGGTCATCGCCGAGCTGTGCGAGGAAGTGGTTGTGATGTATGCCGGCGAGGTGGTCGAATACGGACCGATGCAGGATGTTTTTTCCAATCCGCTGCATCCCTACACCAAAAAACTGCTGGAATGCGATCCGGCGCGCATCTCGGAGGTCAGCCGCCACTTGCCGGTGATCAGCGGACATTTACCCGATTTGGTCGACCTGCCCGCCGGCTGCGTTTTTTGCGACCGTTGTGACCGGGCGATCGACCGCTGCCACACGGAACGCCCCTTCGCCGGCAAGGGACCGCATCGCGCGGCCTGTCACCTGGTGAACTCATGAGCGATCTGCTGACGGTCAAAGAACTGCAGGTGCGCTATCCGCTGGAAAGTGGTTTGCTGCCGTGGGCCGGCCGCAACCAGCCACGCTTCGTTGACGTGGTGGACGGCGTCTCGCTGAGCATCCGGCGGGGCGAAACCCTGGCCGTGGTCGGCGAAAGCGGCTCGGGCAAAACCACGGTGGCCATGGCCCTGTGTGGACTGGCGCCGGTCCGCGGTGGCGAAGTGCTGCTCGACGGCGCGAAGGTCACCGCCGGCAAGGACGGCTATCTACGGCCCGACCGGCGCCGTGTGGCCCTGATGTTGCAGGACCCGTCCGGTTCGCTCAGCCCGAGAATGAAGGTGCGCAAACTGCTGGCCGAACCCTATCGAATCCATCCCGGGCATTCGAACGACCCGGAGCGCTCCGCCATGAACCTGCTCTCGATGGTGGGGCTGGGCGCCGAGTTCGCCGATCGCTATCCCCACCAGCTCAGCGGTGGCCAGGCGCGGCGCATCAATGTGGCCCGCGCGCTGGCG
>Ga0210063_1000453_pt1 | contig 12664 bp, 12 predicted proteins | sample Muzzi_PWA_D1_FD_185529 | JGI IMG/M metagenome (GOLD analysis project Ga0210063, IMG submission 185529) | Wetland microbial communities from San Francisco Bay, California, USA, that impact long-term carbon sequestration - Muzzi_PWA_D1 (SPAdes) | ecosystem: Environmental > Aquatic > Marine >... | reverse complement strand
TGCCGGTCAGATAAGTCGAATCGATGGATCGTGAATACCAGGGCAGCCTGGATTCGGCGCCGGCGAGGTAGTTCGAGGCATCCATTCCGGTCAGGTCCGCCACCGCCTGGACGAACTCGCGCGTGGCGCCCACGCCGATGGGAACGATATCGATGAAGGGTTGTTGAAACTGGCGTTTCAGCCAGCGGGCGGCGGTATCGGCGATTTCTGGGTACATCACCACGTTGAAGTCGGCGTCCGCGATACGGGCAAGATCGGTTGGCGTCGCCCCCAGGGGCGCAACCAGATTGACCTCGACTCCCAGGTCAGACAGCAGGCTGCGCATTTCCCTGACGTCGTCACGATGGCGGAAACCGAGCGCGGTGGGGCCAAGTAGATTGCAACTCGGCCTGGCCTTTTTGCCGCCGGTTCTGTTAACGCTCTCGCGCGCCGGGGCCATCCCGCGCACCAGGTGATAAAAGGTCTCCGAGGCGCCCCAGTTCTCCTTGCGCTGGTAGGCCGGCAGCTCCAGTGGAATCACCGGGCACGGCAGGCCCACTGCTTCGGCCAGGCCTCCGGGGTCGTCCTGGATCAGTTCGGCCGTGCAGGAAGCCCCCACCAGCATGGCTTCCGGCTGGAATCGCTGCCAGGCGTCCCTCAGGGATTGTTGAAACATGCTTGCCGTATCGGCGCCCAGGTCGCGAGCCTGGAACGTGGTGTAGGTCACCGGCGGCCGCGAAGGGATGCGCTCGATCATCGTGAACAGCAGGTCCGCGTAGGTGTCACCCTGGGGCGCGTGCAAAACGTAATGCACTTTTTTCATAGCGGTTGCAATGCGCATGGCGCCGATATGGGGCGGGCCTTCGTATGTCCAGACGGTGAGGTGCATTCAGACCTCCAGCTTCCGGCGGCGCGCCAGCGGGCGGGCAAAAAGAGCCGCACAATCGCCGGCCTGCTCATAGCCCTGGATGGGCGTGAACAGGAGTTCGATGGACCACTTCGTTGTCAGGCCATCCGCTTCCAGCGGGTTGGCCAGGCCCAGTCCACAAACCACGATGTCCGGCTGGGCCGCATGGCAGCGATCGAGTTGTTTCTCCACGTCCTGGCCCTCGCTGATCTGAGTGTTTTCCGGCAGCAACGCGAATTCCTCCGCCAGGTGTTCGCGATGGAGATAAGGCGTTCCGACCTCGATCAGCTCCATGCCCAGTTCCCTGGACAACATCCGCGCCAGCGGAATTTCCAGCTGGGAGTCCGGGAAAAAGAAAATTCGTTTGCCTTCCAGCGCTTCGACGTAATGCCTTATCGCCGTTTTTGCGCGGGTCCGGGCCGGTTTGGTGACGCGTTCGAAATGAACGGACGGGATGTTCCATTCGTCGGCGATGGCTTTCAGCCAGGCCGTGGTGCCCTCTTCGCCCAGCGGGAAAGGCGCCGCAATCCTCCGCGCTCCGCGCTCTTCGAGCGCATGCGCCGTATCGCTGAGGAACGGCTGGGCCAGGATGTAGCGTGTTTCGGGACCAACGGCCGCCAGTTCGTTTGAGCGTCGGGGCGGCAGAAAGTCGACCGGCCCGATTTCGAGCTGTTCGAACAGGCTTCTGAACTGATCTTCGACCACGTCGGCAAGTGCGCCGACCACCAGCAGCGAGCGTTTGCCTTCGACCGTCGCCGGTTTCGGCATTTCCGGCACCAGTGCGGCCAGGCAGGCATCCTCACCCTGCGTGAAGGTGGTTTCGATGCCGCTGCCGGAGTAATTCAGAACCCGCACATCGGGCAAGAATCGCTCGGTCAAGCGCTCCGCAGCGCGGCCCAGGTCCAGCTTGATGACTTCCGAGGGGCATGATCCCACCAGGAACAATAGCCGGATGTCCGGTCGGCGTTGTAGCAACCGGGTCACTTCACGATCCAGTTCTTCATTCACGTCCGCGAGGCCAGCCAGGTCGCGCTCGTCGATGATGGCGGTGGCAAAGCGGGGCTCGGCGAAGATCATCACGCCAGCGGCTGACTGAATGAGATGCGCGCAGGTGCGGGAACCGACGACCAGGAAAAAGGCATCCTGAATCTTCCGGTGCATCCACACAATTCCGGTCAGGCCGCAAAACACCTCCCGCTGCCCCCGTTCGCGAATCACCGGCATCCGGGGCTTTTCGAGGGGCATACTGAGGGCGCTGGTGCCGGCCATCACGACCAGGCCCCGGCTGTCCCCGGGGATGCGGGCGCACCACCCGGCCTGACGTCAGATCGAGCCTGACGCAACTTGTACAGGAACTGGCCGGCGTTGATGACGTAGGCGGCATAGGCGGCCAGGGCCAACAGGAACTGAGCGCGGGTATCCAGCCATCCGGTCCAGACACAGACCAGGTAGGCCGTATGCAGCGCCAGTACCAGCATGCTGACCACGTCTTCCCAGAAAAAGGCCGGCGCAAACAGATACTGGCCAAATACATCCCGCTCCCAGATGGCGCCGGTAATCATGATGCTATAGAGCACACCGGTCTTGACGACAACCGAGATCATCGCTGCGGTCTCGCCGTGACCGCTCAACAGGAAACGCAACACCAGCACAAGGCTCACCAGGAAAACCAGGAATTGGAAGGGCGCCAGGACACCCTGTACCCAGGTCCACGGCGACTGATCACGGCGCTTGCGTTGTTCGGGCGTGTAAAGGCTGCCAGTCGCGCGCGTTGAATGGACAAATTCAACTGCTCTTCGGGGTGCCATGTCCGGCGGATTACTTCGACTGTCCTTCACGGATTTCTTCAGTTCACCTGGGTTGGGTCTGTGATGAATCTAAATCTGATTTGATCAAGTGTCAACTTTTGTTGTCGTTAATTAAACTTGACATCTTCAAAATTTACGGGTTTATTAGAGTTTGGTTCCGGTTCGAAACACGGGGGCAGACTGGAGAAGATACCGATTTGCCCAAAATGCGTGACAAACACTTATTAGGATGATTAATATGGTCGTCTCCACACCCCGGGAGACTGTTCAAATGAGAAATGGCGACGTCGAAGTTGCGTCCCTGGAATGTCTGAAAGAGTGGGCCGGTTTGCAGGAATCGAGCGAGGATTCCAACCACCAATCAGGATCCAGAGAACTCATGAGGTTGAGCCGCACTATTGAAGGCGAGATCATTCCACGTTTGATGATGTTGTTAAAACCGGAAATCGTTGAAGTTGATCAATCGCAGAACGCACCTACCGACGACTCGCCGCTGTACAGTATCGAAGAACTGGTGCAACTGCTTTTACGTCATGACGCTACGGTAGCCTACCGTTATGTCAATGCGCTGAGATCCGGCGGCATGGCCTTGCCCGCAATCTACCTGGATCTGCTTGCCCCGGCCGCACGGCTTCTCGGCGTCATGTGGGAAAACGATGAATGCAATTTCACGCAGGTCACTTTGGCCGTGTCACGAATGCACCAGGTTTTGCTGCAGTTCAGCCCGTGCTTCTGCGCCAGCGTAGCGACCGGAAATGAGACCGGAAACACCGCATTGATTGTCCCGATCCCGGGAGAACAGCATACCTTCGGTCTGTTCATGGTCACGGAGTTCTTCCGGCGCGCCGGCTGGAATATCTGGAGTGGAAACCCGGCGACCGACGACGAACTGCTCGGCGTCGTCCGGCGCAATTCATTTGACCTCGTCGGCTATTCCGTGGCCGCGGACCGGCAACTGGTTCGCCTGCCTGAACAGATCAGGGCCATCAGGAAAGCGTCCATGAACCGGACGATCAAAGTCATGGTCGGCGGCCGTGCTTTCACAGACAATCCTGACCTGTATCGCGAAGTTGGCGCAGACGCCACGGCCACTGATGGGATGGACGCAGTAAAACTGGCGGCCGTCATCGTTAAGTCGAGATGATCAAACATCGGACTAAACATGCCGGTTTAATGATCCCGGTCACATAATGTGAGCGCCGCAGTCTTGGATCTGGGTATAATTACGCCTTTCAGGACACCAGAACGGTATATGAAAGGATTCGATTCAACATTAGCTGGACAGGTTGTCGCCTCGTCCAATGACATCAGCCTGGTCATCGATCAGGACGGAACCGTCGTGGACCTGGCATTCGGCGATAGTCGCATGAACATTGAGTCTGCGGAAGAATGGCTGGGCCAGCCATGGATCGAAACCGTCACGATCGAAAGCCGGTCAAAGATACGGGGCATGTTGGCCGTCAAGACCTCGGAAGCGCCTTCTTCCTGGCGTCAGGTCAACCACCACATGAAAACCGGTGTGGATCTGCCTATTCTTTACCGCGTTTTGACCCGCGCTGCCGATGGCCACCTGATCGTGGTCGGTCGTGACCTGCGCCCGTTGGCGGAACTTCAGCAGCAGTTGATGGACCTCCAGCACTCGATGGAGAAAGACTACGCGCTGCTGCGCCAGGCCGAGAAACGCTACCGCGTATTGTTCACTCTCGCGTCGGAAGGAATTTTGCTGATCGATGCCGATAACCGCCGGGTGGTGGAAGCGAATCCGGCGGCAGGCGAGATGCTGGAACGGCCGGCCGGCAAGATGGTTGGCAGAAGCTTCCCGAAAGGTTTTACCGACGCCAGCGAAGATGCGATCGAAGCGTTGCTGACCCAGGTGCGCGCCTCGGGCAGCGCGGAAGATATTGTCGTTCGTACACTGGTCAACGAAAACCGTTTCAAATTTGGCGCCACCCTGCTTAAACGCGAAGATGGTGTTTTTTTCCTGGTGCGACTTTCTCCCAACGACCCTGGCGAAGAACGCGGTCCAAACCAGGCATTTCTGGATGTCGTGCAACGTTTACCCGACGCATTTGTCGTGACGGATGTAGATGGCCTGATCCTCTCCGCAAACACGGCTTTCCTGGATTTATGTCACATCGGATCCGAGCAACAGGCCTATCAACAACCCCTGGACCGCTGGGTCGGCCGCGCCAGTATCGACCTGGAAATGCTGCGCAAGAACCTGATCAAACGCACCCAGGTGAAACAGTTTGCGACGACCCTCAAACCCGAATTTGAAGAACCGATCGATGTAGAACTATCGGGCGTCGCCGCACTTGACGCCGAGGTTCCGTGCCTGGGATTCGTCATTCGACACAACCTGCGGCGCACGCCGAGCGTTGCGCCTGATCCGGACCAGCCGTTCGCAAAGTCGCTGCAGGATATGACCGAACTGATCGGACGGGTGCCCATGCGGGACCTCGTCCGGGAGACTTCCGACATCATCGAAAGGCTGTGTATCGAGGCTGCTCTTCGAGCCACCAATGACAACCGCGCATCCGCCGCCGAATTGCTTGGTTTGAGCCGCCAGAGTCTCTACGTGAAGCTTCGCCGCTACGGTCTGGAAGACTTTTCCGTCGACGATTGAAGTCTGAATCCGCCTGAAATCCTGTCAAGCGGGCCTAACACTGTACAAAAATGTTGACACTTTCAGGTGTTGCATATATTTTTGGTACATGGCACGCGTCTCTGCAAGTGCGCTTGAACCTTCTCATCCGACATGGACTGCATTCCTCGAGTTGCTCAAGCCCATCACCTGGTTTCCCCCGATGTGGGCCTTCGGTTGCGGGCTGGTGGCATCCGGCCAGAGACTCGATCAGCGATGGCCGCTGATCATTGCCGGCATTGCACTGGCGGGCCCGCTGATCTGCGGCACCAGCCAGGCCGTCAATGACTGGTTCGACCGGCACGTCGATGCCATCAATGAACCCCGGCGGCCGATTCCATCGGGGCGAGTCCCCGGCCGGCAGGGCCTCTACTTCGCGATAACCTGGACCCTTCTCTCGCTGGCCGTGGCCTTTACGCTTGGCCCCTGGGTTGCCGCGGCCGGCGTGCTGGGAATGGTGTTCGCGTGGATCTACAGTGCGCCTCCTCTGCGTCTGAAGCAAAACGGCTGGTTCGGCAATGCGGCGGTGGGTCTGTGTTATGAAGGATTGCCGTGGTTCACGGCGGCCGCGGTGGCTGCCGGCACCCTGCCCTCGAACTATTCCCTATACCTGGCGCTGTTGTACAGCCTGGGCGCCCACGGCATCATGACCTTGAACGACTTCAAATCCATAGAAGGCGACCGAATCATGGGACTGAAGTCTCTTCCAGTGCAACTCGGGGCTCAAAACGCGGCCCGCCTGGCCTGCGCGGTGATGGCCATTCCACAATTGGCGGTTGCCGGATTGCTGCTGGCCTGGGGCCGGCCGTTGGAAGCCTCCGCGGTCGCCCTGATCCTGGTGGCGCAACTGGCGTTGATGAAGAAGTTGCTGGGCGATCCATTGAAACTCGCCCCCTGGTACAACGCCACCGGCGTCAGCCTGTACGTGCTGGGCATGCTGGTCAGCGCCTTTGCCGTGCGGGCCCTGGTGACTGCCTGATGCGTTCCGGTTCCCCGAACCACGCTTCTTCTTTCGGCTGGCTCGGGATTTTCCGTCTCGGCTGTGTACAGGCGGCCATCGGCGGCGTGGTGGTGCTGACGACTTCCACGCTCAACCGGGTAATGGTGGTTGAACTGGCCTTGCCGGCGGTTCTGCCCGGATTGCTGGTCGCCATTCATTATTTCATCCAGATTACGCGACCCAAATTCGGCCACAGCTCGGACCTGGGCGGCCGGAGAACGCCGTGGATCGTCGGTGGTATGGCCGTGCTGGCGTCAGGGGGCGCGCTGGCTGCGCTGGCGACCGCGCTGATGAGCCTGTCAACAGCTGCGGGCATCGGCCTGGCGGTTGTCGCCTTCCTCTGCATCGGCGCCGGGGTCGGCGCCTGCGGCACGTCCATGCTGGTCTTGCTGGCCGCCCGGGTTGAGCCCACACGGCGGGCTGCCGCCGCCACCGTGACCTGGGTGATGATGATCGCCAGCTTCGCGATTACCGCGGGGGTGGTCGGCTCGGTGCTGGATCCCTTCAGTTACACCCGTCTGGTGGTCATCACCTCCATGGTTTCAGTGCTCGCGTTGGCGATAACCGTCGCAGCAACCTGGCAGCTGGAAGGGCCGGCCGGTTCGGGATCAAGGCAAGCATCCGCCGACAACCCGGAGGCCAAACCGGAGGTGGGATTCATGACGGCCTTGCGGGACGTGTTGCGCGAATCGCACACGCGGCAATTCACGCTGTTTGTCTTTATCTCCATGCTGGCTTACAGCGCACAGGATCTGGTACTCGAACCCTTTGCCGGCGCGGTGTTCAGTTTGACCCCTGGCCAGTCGACACAACTGGGCGGCTTGCAGCACAGCGGTGTGCTGTTGGGAATGATCCTGGTCGCCCTGATCGGTACGCGTCGTGGAGACGGCCGCATCGGTGTGCTGCGGGCCTGTTTGTTCGCTGGCTGCCTGGGCTCGGCAGCCTTGCTGGCATCGCTGGCAGTAGCCGGCTATCTCGGCCCTCCGTGGCCCCTCAAGGTCAACGTCTTCGCACTGGGTTTTGCCAACGGCGCATTTGCTATCGCCGCCATCGGCGCGATGATGGGCCTGGTTTCGGAGGGCGGCAAACAGCATGATGGCATGCGCATGGGCGTCTGGGGCGCCGCGCAGGCGATCGCGTTTGGCCTTGGCGGCATCGTCGGCACGCTGGCGGTGGATATCAGTCGCTGGCTGCTCGGGTCGGTGTCATTGGCCTACGCGTTGGTGTTCTGCGCCCAGGCTGCCTTGTTTGCCTATTCCGCCTGGCTTGCGATGCAATTGAAAACATCCGCATCGGCTTCCGCGGTGGAATCCGGCAGATCCCATCCCCTACCTGGAGGCCAGGCTGCTCATGAGACCAGATGACGACACCGGGAACGGCCGGCCGGCCTGTGAATTTGATGTGTGCGTGGTTGGTGGAGGACCCGCCGGCAGCACGGCGGCCACCGACCTGTCGAGGGCCGGCTACCGGGTACTGATGCTGGACCGCGGGGGCCGTATCAAGCCCTGCGGCGGGGCTGTGCCGCCCATTTTGCTTCGCGAGTTCGACGTTCCCGAGAGCATGCTCGAGGCCAAAGTCAGTTCCGCCCGGATGATTGCGCCATCCGGGAAGCATGTCGATATGCCTATTGGCGGGTTCGTGGGCATGGTTGACCGGGCTGAGTTCGATCCCTGGCTTCGCCGCCGCGCCGTCGATGCCGGCGTCCAGTTGGAGAGCGGCGCTTACGAATCGCTGGAGCGGACAACCGACGGAACCCCGGTGGTGTGTTACCGGTCCGCTGATGCGGCGCGAAGCCGGAAAAAAGTCAGTGTGCGGGCCGTTATCGGGACCGACGGCGCGAACTCGCTGGTGACCCGACAATGCATCAAGGGTGTCAATCGCATCCCCCACGTTTTTGCCTATCATGAAATCGTTGAATCACCTGCTGCAGAAGCGGCTGACGGGGTGTTCGATCCGGTTCGCTGTGACGTCTATTACCAGGGCCGGATTTCCCCGGATTTCTACGGCTGGATATTTCCTCATGGCGCCAAAACCAGTATTGGCATGGGCACCGCGCGCAAAGGACATTCATTGCGCCAGGCCACCACTGACCTGCGGTCGATTGCCGGGCTGCAGGACTGCGCCACGGTCCGTTGCGAGGGAGCGCCGATTCCCTTGCGAGCGCTCAAGCGATGGGATAACGGCCGGGATGTGGTTGTGGCCGGCGACGCGGCGGGCGCCGTTGCACCCTCATCGGGAGAAGGAATCTATTACGCCATGGCCAGTGGCCGGCATGCCGGCGAAGCGGTTGCCGCATTCCTGGAGACCGGGGATGCCCGCTGCCTGAAGGAAGCCAGGCGGAAATTCATGCAGGCGCACGGGCGCGTTTTCTTCATACTCGGCATCATGCAGAAGTTCTGGTACTCCGGCGATCGCCTGCGGGAGCGGTTCGTGAAAATTTGCCGCGATCCGGACGTGCAGCGCCTGACCTGGGAGGCCTACATGAACAAGAAGCTGGTTCGCAAGAAACCCATGGCCCACATCCGGATTTTCTTCAAAGACCTCGCGCACCTGGTGGGCCTGGCTCCACGATGAGCGACGGGACTGCCGGCCGGATCAAAACAGTCCTGATTGCCGCAGCCGCGGCCACTGCGGTGGCCGTGCTGGGCGGCCTGATGACCGACATCGGGCCCTGGTATTACGGGTTGAACAAACCCGCCTGGCAACCGCCTGAATGGCTTTTCGGTCCTGCCTGGACAACCATCTTTGCGCTGACTGCAATGGCCGCGGCTCTCTCCTGGTGGGGCAGCGCCACGCGCGTCAGCCGCCAGAACCTGTTGCTCTGGTTTCTGATCAACGCCGTTTTGAACCTGGTCTGGAGCCTGCTGTTCTTCGGATTGAAGCGGCCTGACTGGGCGCTGGTCGAGGTGACTTTGTTGTGGGCGTCGATTGTCGTTCTGATCGTGCTGTGCTGGCGTCGCAGCCACGTGGCCGGGTTGTTGCTGCTGCCTTATCTGGTCTGGGTGACATTCGCCGCCTTTCTGAATCTGGAAATCGTCCGCCTGAACGGTCCGTTCACGGCCGGTTGATGGCCCCTTGAATGGATGACCTGATCTCACCGCTTCGAGTGGTCGACCTGGCGCTCGCCTGGATCGTGATCGAAACCCTGCTGATCCAACTCAGAAGGAAATCGAAAAACGGCGGAATGCCTTCGCGGTGGACGCTGGCCAATGCGGCGGCTGGCATCATGCTTCTGTTGGCGCTTCGCTCGACACTGGCCGGCTGGGATCAGGCCTGGCTTCTCATTTTCATGTCAGCAGCCGGATTGGCCCATCTGATCGAGCTGACGTCACGCCCCCGGTAGTCGGAAAACGCGGTCACTCCCCCTGGTCCGCATTCAACCGCCACACCGACAGGTTGAGCAGCGCCGCAATCGACACCCAGAGCAAATAAGGCAGGAAAAGCAGCGATGCGAGCCGGTCTACAGGCCAGGCCGCCAGGATGAATCCGGCGGTCGAAAACCACAGCAGGCAAATATCGATCAGGCCCAGGTCCATTCTGCGCCGGCCAAAGAACAGCCAGGACCAGGCCGAGTTGAAAACCCATTGTGCTCCCCAGAACGCCAGGGCAAGGCCCGGGCCCGCTTCACGCCAAACCCGCAGGCCGGCCCAGGCGATCATGATGTAAAGCAGCGTCCACACGATGGGGAAGACGATATTGGGTGGTGTCCAGCCAGGTTTGCGCAGCCCAGCGTACCAGGCGCCCGGTTTGAATATTGCGCCGGTGGATGCTGCCGCCCCAACCAGTAGGATGAAAATCAACAAAGCCATATGGTTTTCCTGTTTGATGATTTCGCCAGGAGCCTGCTGCCTGGCTGTTGGCAGTCAACCACCAGCGCAACCTGGCGCGACAAATCCACGAAACCAGTCATCACGGCATGATGACAGAATACAGCCCGATGGATTGAGGGCTTCAGCCTCCGGAGGCCGGGCCGGTTAGCGGCAAATGATAGGTATAGAACTCGGTATCGCGCTCATAACCCAGATCTTCATACAAGGCCTGCGCACGTGTGTTATCCATCGCGGTCTCCAGTTGGAGCCGGTTGGCGCCCTGCTCCAGGGCGAACCTCCGTGCCGTTTCCATCAACGCGCGGGCCATGCCGGTGCGCCGGGCGGACGGCTCGACGAACAAGTCGTACAGGTAGATCAACGGACCCAACTCGACCGAGCAAAAGGATTGATAGAGCTGCGTGAATCCCTGCAAGGCCCCGTTGCTTCCCTGCGCGGCAAAGATGATGGACTGATCGTTTTTCAAACGCTCCGCCAGGAACCGCCGGCAGGCTTCCAGATCGGAATCTTTTTCGTAAAACACACGGTACTGGTCGAATAAGCCGGCCAGTTCATCAACATGTTCGAGCCCGGCGCGGAATATTTTCACCGGTTACCCGCCATTGCCCACTTGGAAACGGGTTGCGAATGCCGCATCGTGGTCATTGGCAGTTTGCGTCGATGTAGGCCTTGTCTTCGGCAACCTTGTTGGTTCGCACCACGTCATCCATGCGCTCGACTTCACCTTGCTCATTGGTGAAATAGACTCTCCGGTTGGGTTCGAGCCGCGCGACTTCGTTACGCTTTTCCGCACAGATTTTCGCGTTCTTCTCGCGGGCGGCCAGAATTTCTTCGCGCCTGGCGGCCATTTCCTCGCGCCTCTGATCAGCCAGTGAGAGCTGCTCGGAACTGCCCGCCTCGTTGTCCGCCGGTCCTTCGCCCTGGGGCAAATTACTGACCGGCTGCGCCGCTGACGCCGGAATATCGATCTCCGTGACAACCTGCCCGGGTGGCCGCTCATCCGTAAAGTGAACAACACCGTTTTCATCGGTCCAGGTGTACATTTGCCGGCTTTCCTCTTGCGCGACAGCCGAGAACGCCAGGCAGAACACCAGCGCAAAGCTAAATAAAATCTTGATCATGGCTCCATCCCTAGTCTCCAATCCGAACCTCATAATACCCCAGGTCTGAATTTGCACCAATACAGTCTGTGAACGGTCCTGATTGAATCCCGGTTGAAACCGCTGCCCTGTGTTGAAAATCGTCTTCACCTTGTGACAAAATGATGGCTCTTCAATACCTCTTTTGATCCCGATGAGACCAGGGCATCGTCTCATCACCCATTTCAGGAAATCCCAGGTCATATGCAGCTAAAAACCGGTCTTTCAGGTCAATTTTCATTTCTTGCGACACTCACCCTGTTGTTGGTGCTTTTTGTTCTGCCGGCCGCAGGCCAGGCGCAAATCGACCTGCGGCTCACCCAGGTGAGCGAACAGCGCGGTATCGTGGACATCAAAAACGCCGGTGACGGAAGCAATCGGCTGTTCCTGGTGGAGCAGCGCGGACGCATTTTCATCATGAAAAATGGTGAAATCCTGGAGACGCCGTTCCTGTCCTTGCAGGGTAAACTCGCCAGCGGTGACGAACAGGGCCTGCTGAGCCTGGCTTTCGCACCGGACTACGCCGAGAGCGGCTATTTTTATATCTGGTACACGAATACGTCCGGTGGCACCGTGCTGTCCCGGTTCGCCGTCAGTGATGACCCGGATGTCGCCGACTCTGGCAGTGAGCAATCCATTCTGGCGGTTGCCCAACCCTTCGATAATCACAATGGCGGCCGGTTGCAGTTCGGCCCGGACGGCATGCTGTACCTCGGGCTGGGTGACGGCGGCGCGGCCAATGACCCCGATCAGCGGGCGCAGGATGGAAGTACGCTGCTGGGGAAACTGATCCGGATCGATGTCGACCCGGCCCACCAGACCTACGCCATACCGGCAGATAACCCCTTTGTCGGCAACAGCGATGTGCGCGATGAAATCTGGGCCCTGGGCCTGCGCAATCCCTGGAGAATCAGTTTCGATAGCATGACCGGGGACCTGTTCATCGCCGATGTGGGACAGAACCAGCTGGAAGAGGTGAATTTTCAGCCGGCCGGGTCCACCGGGGGCGAAAACTACGGCTGGGACATCATGGAGGGCACCCGATGCATCCCCGGGGGCTGCAATCTGGCTTCATTCGTATTGCCGGTGGCGGAATACGATCACGATTCCGGGTGTTCGATCAGCGGCGGTGAAGTCTATCGCGGCAGCGCCTACCCCGGCCTGTATGGCACCTACCTGTTCGGGGACTGGTGCTCCGGAAACATCTGGGGGCTGAAACATGACGGTTCGCAATGGGTGACCACCTTGCTGACCCAGGCCGGATTCTCCCTCACCAGCTTCGGTCTCGCTGAAGACGGCAGCATGTACGCGGCCTTTTCGGGTTCGGGTATTTACCTGGTGAGCGACGGTGAGCCGCAGG
>Ga0210063_1000452_pt1 | contig 12673 bp, 12 predicted proteins | sample Muzzi_PWA_D1_FD_185529 | JGI IMG/M metagenome (GOLD analysis project Ga0210063, IMG submission 185529) | Wetland microbial communities from San Francisco Bay, California, USA, that impact long-term carbon sequestration - Muzzi_PWA_D1 (SPAdes) | ecosystem: Environmental > Aquatic > Marine >... | reverse complement strand
CCGGGTGATGGATCTGAAAACGCCGGGCTCGGGAGAAGCCGAAAGGAACCTGTGGGACAACCTGGTAAAGCTCACTCCCAACGACCAGGTCAAGTTCGTCATCTGCTCGCGGGAAGACTATGAGTGGGCGCGGGAACAGGTGCAAGAGCGCAAGCTGAACACGCTTTGTGAGGTCCTGTTTTCGCCCGCCTGGGGCCAGGTCGAGGGCAGGGCGCTGGCCGAGTGGATACTGCAAGACCGGTTGCCGGTGCGTTTTCAACTGCAACTGCACAAACTGTTGTGGGGCGATGTTCCCGGAAAGTAATTCCGACGGAGAGACAAACACATGAGTTCATCAAGAAAGGCGGTCGTGCTGGTCTCCGGCGGACTGGATTCGGTGACCGCGTTGGCCATGGCGCAGGAAGAAGGCTTCGAATGTCATGCCCTGTCGGTGGATTACGGCCAGCGACACCGCTCGGAACTGGATTCAGCCAAACGCGTGGCCGAAGCCGCCGGCGCATCGATCAAGGTGTTGCCGCTGGACCTGCGCACCATCGGCGGCTCGGCGCTGACCGATGACATCGATGTGCCGGTGGAGGGCACCACCGGCATCCCGGTGACCTACGTGCCGGCCCGCAACACGATCATGCTCTCGCTGGCGCTGGCCTACGCCGAGGTGCTGGGCGCCAACGACATCTTCATCGGGGTGAATGCCGTGGACTATTCCGGCTACCCCGACTGTCGTCCGGAATTCATCGAGGCTTACCAGCAGATGGCGCGACTGGCCACCAAGGCGGGAGTAGAAGGCGCCAAAATGACCATCCACACCCCGCTGATCGACCTGACCAAGGCCGAGATCATCCGCCAGGGCACCGAATTGGGTGTGGACTACAGCCTCACCGTCTCCTGCTACCAGGCCGACGAAGAAGGCCGCGCCTGCGGCGTGTGCGATTCCTGCCGAATCCGGAAAGACGGTTTCAGCACAGCACAGGTTCCCGACCCGACGCGCTACCGCTAGCCCGCAAATTGCACCAGTCCTCGTAGCGAGACCGTCCAGAGGGGCGTCATGACTGGTTTTCGCGACCGAGGAGCGCGCAGGCATAGTCGACACTATGTTGAGCACTCTGACCGAGTGAAAGCCAGTCGGGGCGTGCCTCTGGACCGTCGCAGTAGCGGATTGGTGCAATATGCGGGCTAGAATAACCCCTAAAGGTTGAGCCGAAGGGCGAATTCCCCTACAATTCCGCCTCCCCAATGTGGGTCGTTAGCTCAGTTGGTAGAGCACTGGACTTTTAATCCATTGGTCGTAGGTTCGAATCCTACACGACCCACCAATTTTTCCGAATTTTTCACCCTTGTTTCGAGAGTTTTTACTCTGACCCCAAATGTTCTGCTCCCAAATGTTAATCTGAAGTGCTCCTTCCCATAAGCCGATAACCCTCGTCTCTTCGAGCGAACATCGATAGGAGGCTTACTATTTCATCATAGTCTCCTGACAGGTATCCTGCAGAGCTTACGGTCTACTGCCCGTATACGTCGCAAGATGGACCAGGGCTTGACTGGCCAGGAAAAACATCATCATCCGAATCGTAATATTTTCCATGGTGGTGAACGCACCATAAATTTGGTGGGGCAGTTCCATTTGCTGATATAGTCCAGGTAATGCTGGAAGAAGATGAAGACGACCACGTTGGCGCCGACATTCCCGTATCTTCATCATCATGTTTCTTTGAAGTGCCGCCTTGCTTAATTTCACAATCCACGTTGTACCCTCCGGCTTCTCCGTTTTGATGAGAACTGATGCAAGCGCCGTCTCCATGATCGGAGTGAGCACATGTCAGTCCTTTGACATGGGAAATTGAAATTTGAGCAAACGCTGAATTGCATGAAATAAGTAGCAGTATTATGCCAATCAGTTGAATTAATTTGGTCATTGAATTTGCCTCCTTCACGCGTTGTTTGGGTCAGTTTTGGCCGTTGCGCAAACGCCAGCCTGATAGTCGCGAGCCTTGCCTTCGGCTTTATCACCGTAGAGCCTTTCAGTATCGATCCGTGTAAAGGAGCTGTTCTTTTTTAACCCTTCCATGTATTGAAGAAAAGCAGATTTCTCTGACGCTGACAGGTGTTTCAACGCGGCATTGTAGTATTCCTCGTAAAACCCATCCTCTGTGTCATTAAAAGCCCATCGGGCGTCCTGGATTTCCTTGAAACTCATATCAGCCCAACCCGAAGGGCAAAGAGCCTTTAATTTTGCAGAGTCCGCCTCGGCACGCACAGATTTGGCACTGGCCAAGAACCACTCCAATTGCGAAGTAGCTCGAGCAATTTCTTCCTTGGTGTCATCATTGATGCCGAGAGCGTCTTTTATGAAATGGGTTTCGTGCCCTGGCATTAACGCTATTGCTTCTACAAGGCCCAGAAACCCTTTATAGGCTTGTGCGTTTGGAAGGTTTGAGGAGCTGTTGTACATCTCTACAACAGCGTCCTCTTTGTTTGCCGATACCCAAATCGGCAGTGTGAGTGTTGCTAGTACTACTGCCGTGAAAAGTAATCTTTTGCGGTGAGTCATTTGATTGCCCTCCTTGCGGTTGTGATTCGGAAGTTACCGTAAGTTTTGCGCAATTGCTGTTGTTTTCCTGTCAGATGGTGACTCCTTGTTTAGATAGAGTGCTGCGATAGTGCAATTTCTCCCACCAACACCCTAAACTCGAAATGATTCGCTCCGGTTACTCCGAAAATGGAGTCACACTGAAATAGACTGTGAATTGAGACACCGAATCGTGCTGAACCCGGCCACCCTATACCTACGACCGATGATCTGGATAACTTTTGCGGCCTTAAATCGGGACTGACTATACGTTGATTACTCACTTCAATTCCTCCTATGCTCGGATCATAGCTCGGAAGTGTCCGCTGAACCCGAGCACTCCAACTCAAAGGTCGAAGTCCCCTGAAAACCTGGATCGGCTCAGTGCCCGATTTGTGCCCAAATAACAGCTAAAAATTGTTTTTTACTGTCAATTACTAGCACATTAATGTTGGACAAGCGCCACAAGTGACTGATTTAATTAAGAACCGAAATTACCGGTTCGACCTTTTAATCCATTGGTCGTAGGTTCGAATCCTACACGACCCACCAATTTTTCCCGCTTGTATTCCGTTTTGAAGCCTTTTCGCGTTTCCGCGGAAACGTCGAACACCACAATCCCATGACTTCGACCCTAATTAATACAATTTTTTGCTGTGGGGGGAGAACTTCCTATCAGCTTGTACTTACTTAAGAAATCGGGGTTAGAAAAGACCGACGCACAAGACTTCTCGAAGTTAAAGCTGTGGGTGTCCTGAATTTCGTGTGCATTTGAGCCCTTCTCAATGCTCTTCCCTACAAGGGCGCCCTGTTTCGATGGATCCAGGGCAGCAGGTGATTGAAATCGCAGGTTCCGGATTCAAACCGCTCGACCAGGAAAGCATAGGCTTCTTTCGCATTAATCTGCATTTTCCAGCCGTTGAGGCGCAGGAAAACATCCATGCCAAAAAACGCGACGCGCTTGTTTCCGTCAACAAATGGATGGTTGATCAACAGCGATTCAAACATCGCAGCCGCCATCTGCTCAAGTGACTCGTAATAGCCGGACTGAGGACGGTAAAGCGCGCTCTCCAGCAGGCCCAGGTCGCGTATACCTGGGGCTCCACCGAACTTCTCGATGACACGCTCATGCAGGGCAAGCACTTCGTCGAGCGACAGGAATTTAACCGTTTCAGCTGGCAAGCAGTTTGCCCAGTTCTTCGTTTTCGCTGATGGAGTCTTCGAGATGCGACATCACCTCGGGGCGCAGGCGACGCTTGCGCACGTAGTCAGCCACCGCCTCGGTTAGCAAGCCGGAGATATTCTGGTTGGATTCGCGTGCAAGTTCCTGCAGTGCTTCCCACTCGCGCTCTTCCACTTTGGAACTGATCTTGATTTTGGCCATGAGCAGAAGGTAGCAGGACATGTCATGACACGTCAAGACAAATGATATAGTGAATTTTTCAGACATCCACGCCTAAATTGCGTCCAGATCAGGCACGGGTACTTGGTGGTGGGTGTCCCCGAGTAACCCGTCGTGCCGTCAGTTCCCGGTACTGCCGGGGCCAAGGGCGTCAAGTTTTTCCTGGATACTCAAATACTGGTGACGTGCTATGAACGCTTCACGGTAAGGGATGGTGATTGGGAACATAAGGGCCGTCATCCAGCTGCCTTCTGCATTTCCTTCGACCGACGATTTATTGAAGCCGCTCTGACCGTTGCGGGCGATCCGGTAGCCCTCGATGCCCTCGTGCCAGTGAATCGGCTCACCGTTGTTGGCCCAGGCTGAATCGCGCATGGAGCTGAGAATGTCACGCGCTTCTTCGCCGCCTTCATTGGGTACGTAAGGCAGGTGTTCCAGCCACAGGGCATGCCCGAATTCATGTACCACGGCGAACACCCAGCGGTCGTGGTTTTTCGGTACGTTGTCGATGGTCAGGGTGATCAGGGCCGCCCCATCCGGATTTCCGACAACCAGAAAGAGCGCGAAAAAGAGCGCGGACACCCACAAGTTTTCATCATCAAAGACGTGGGTGTCCTGAATCTAGCCTCCATGATCCCTCAACTGGAAAGCTAAATTATATCTGGAGTGGAGTTTTCACACAGCCTCGACCCGAAACGGAACTTCCAGCTGCTCAATTGCCTATCGCAGATGCCGGCCAGAAGCAGCCATCAGCGATTCATCGGTAAAAGATCAGCGTTTCATCAGGTTTTCAGCTGAACGATACGTAACTCTCTGACATCCACCATCTCAAACACAGAACGACTATAGGCGGCTTCAATTTATCTATGGAGGGCTTATCTGCGGATGGCTGAGGATAAATGCTATTAGGCGTAACAACCAATAATCTGAGGATAAAAATTATGAGAGTTTTCAACCGACAGAATAAATCTGATTGTGCGAGTGGACGACAATCCCGTTCACCGCAACGACGGAATAAAGAACTACAAAAAAACAGCATCACTTGGAACATGAACTCTCCAACAATTTTGCAAAGAATTTTGCTCGGCGTGTGTTTGTTTTTTGCAATTGGTGTATCCAGTGCTTATGCAGAGGTGATCTACTCAGCGCCGCCTGATGGCACATTGAGTTCTGGCTGGGTCAGTAGCACCATTCCCAATTATCAGCACGACGTCCAGGATTTCTCACTGGGCAGCGACGCTACTGTCACAACGATTACTGTCTATGGAAGGTCCGGCACTTTCGGCAGCAATGCGCCCCAAGCGTTTGTGCTTGAGTTCTTTGCCGATACCGCTGGCACTCCCGAGGCGGCAAGCTTCTACTCGACAACAACCGCGGCGATCGCGGGCGTTGATACCGGTGTGAACTGGGGCCTCTGGGATATTTACAAGTACACATTCGATGTTCCGGCCCAATTATTGTTGGCTGGCACCACCTACTGGTTTGGTGCAAAGTCCACCGATACTACCTATTGGATTTGGAGTCATTCAACGACAGACGGTTCAGGTGATCTTTGGTTTCGAACCGTCGATGGTGCACCCTGGAGCCAGAGCACCGGTGTCAATGTGGGCGCCCGGGACAATCAAGCCTTCGAATTGGAAGGCGAATTGGAAGGCGGCATTATTTACACCTGCATTGACCCATTTGACCAACCATTTGATGCTCCATTGACACTTAAGGCGAAGAAAAATGGCGCCATACCCGTCAAGATGCAATTGTTTGATGTAGATGGATTCGTGGTGATAGATGAAGACCTCGCCGCGCTGCCGGTTTTAAACGTCAGCTTCGCACCTTCAAACGGCGACCCAGCAGAAGACGTTACGGGTGCTTTATTGCCAGTTGGCCAAGCCAATGACGATAACATCTTCCGCTATGATTTTGATGAAGATAAGTTCATTTACAATTTGTCCACAAAACCCTACAAGGCACCCGGAGACTATACTGTGACAGCGGTATCCGGTGACTCGAGTTATGAGATTGAGGGTTGTTCTCAAACCTTTTCTCGTCAATAGAGTAAGTCAGAACAGTCTTTGAACTGAATATTAAATATCGTTGTAAGGGCCGCCACTGCGCGGCCCTTTTCTTTGTATTTGTCCCGTCCTGAAATAAGTTGACACTCAGAGGACTTATGGATGGACAAATCAACAACGGCAAGACGCAAGCGTACTCAGCGCGATTACACGTTGGGCTTTAAATTGTCAGTAGTGGAGCAGGTCGAAAAAGGCCGCATGACCTATAAGCAGGCTCAGAAACGCTATGGGATCCAGGGTCGTAGTACGGTCTTGGTGTGGCTGCGCAAGCATGGTAGCTTGGACTGGTCCCCACAGCATCTACAAGCGATGAGCACTGAAACCCCGGAACAGAAAATCAAGCGTCTGGAAAAAGAGCTCGACGATGAGCGCACGCGCAACCTGATATTGAAAGAGCTGGTCGCTGACATCGACCGACAATATGGAGCCGGCTTGCGAAAAAAGTATTTTTCCAGGTTGCCCGAAGGCTGCAAGCCAAAGGCCAAGTGAGCCTGTCTCGTAGCACCAGGCTGATGAACGTGTCACGTCAGGCGATTTACCAATATGAAGACCGATGGCGACGACGGCAAGAGGATTTGGAACCCGTGTTAGGGATGGTGATGGAGATTCGGCGGCGCTTGCCACGGCTCGGCACGCGCAAGCTGTATCACCTGCTGAAACCGCGCCTGAAAGCGGCTGGAATCAAGCTGGGGCGTGATGGGTTGTTTGATTACCTACGCGGACAGCGGCTGTTAATCAAGCCACGGCGCAGCTACACCAAGACCACCTACAGCAAGCACTGGATGAAAAAATACCCGAACCTATTGCAGAGCCTGACGATTACCGAACCGGAACAAGCCTTTGTCAGCGACATCACTTATGTTGAGAGTGGTGAAGGTATCCATTACCTGTCGCTGGTGACGGATGCCTGTTCACGCAAGATAATGGGTCATGAGTTGAGCTGGGACATGAAGGCCCGAGAGGTAGTGAAAGCGGTACAACAAGCGATGCAGAAGTGTTCGTTCGAGACCCCGTTGGTGCATCACTCCGACCGTGGAGTTCAGTACTGTTCAGAGATTTATCAAAGCGAATTGGCGAAGCATGATGTCCGGGTGTCAATGACCGACGGTTACGACTGTTACCAAAATGCTTTGGCCGAACGTGTCAACGGCATTCTGAAGCAGGAGTTTTTGATCTATCAATGTGCGACATTCGAGGATCTGAAGGCGTTGGTGGACGAATCGATTGAGGCATACAATCAGTTAAGGCCGCACTTGAGCCTGGGAATGAGAACTCCGGCGAAAGTGCACAAAAAAGCCAGCTGCGAAACGCAGCTGGCATCATTTAAACCCGTCAACGTATTTTAGGACGGGACACAGCGATAACGCCTGTCAGTCGTTTTAGTGGATCATCTCGCAACGGCCGAACTCGGCGCCATTCTGCAGGTGCTCCACCATTCCCTCGGGGAACGGGGTCTGCACCGACTTGCCATTTTCACAGACGAACACCTTGGTGATATCCACGTACCAGGACATCTGCGCGCCGGCCAGGCCGCCGACCAGCTTGTTGCCCTTGCCGTCGATGGAAATCGGGTTGTCCATCGGAAAGTCGAGCGCTTCGGAAACACCCTGCTTCTCGAACATGTCCTTGAGCGACATCCAGCCGAGGCCTTCCACCCAGACCGCACCGACAAAACCGCCGGCGAAAGAGCCGGAGCGGCCGACGATTACGGTGCCCGCGTCGTTCATGTCCAGAGGCAGGATCGCCACGGGGCCGGCCAGGTCTTCCAGCTCTTCCGGCGTGCATCCAGCCGGACAGAACCGGTTGCCCGGCGCACACAGGTCGCCGTAGCGAATGTGGACGAACGGGACGTCCGTACACCACTCGAGGCTGCCGATCTCGGTGTAGACGTCTTCAAATGGGTTCCACAACACCGGGCCATTGCTGTAGGTGTCCAGCGCAACCCGGCTGCCGTCGTAGCTGGCCGCATACACGTCGCGGGCCTTGTACGGACCGTTGTAGAGGTCGATCAAGTCACCTTCGTTGACCCAGGCCACGGCGCGCGAACCGCCGTTGTTGCCGAGCACCACCTGGCCATTGCCGGATACGGCGTGGGCGCGCACCCAGGAACTGGATGACTTGCCTTCGATGGACAACTGGCGCATGCCGCCTTTCTTGCCGTCGGTCCAGATAAAGGGCACGATCTCGTTCTTCGAGGTCGTGGTGCAAACGCCGTCGCCGTCGTTGTCGACGTAGGCCGTGCCGACCACCGTGTGCGCGGAATCATCGACGGCCCAGCTGTAGCTGCTGTTGGTGCCAGCTTGTCCGCTGCCCCCACAGGTATCGCCGTTCAGGTCACCCAGCAGGGTGATTTCGAACTTGCCGCTCTTGCCCGTGAATGTCGCGAGGGCGGCCTGGCCGATACCGTTGCCGTCGTCGTCGTATTGCACGTTCATGATCTGACCGTTACGCGTCATCGTAATGCTGGATGCCTTAACGTCGGATGGAAAAATGGAAAAGCCGTGGATCGCGTCCCACTTGAACGCGGTGCTGCCCGCCTGGCCGGCCGAGGCCCTGCCATTCTTCGCCATGTCGACCAAAAACGCGCCGACGACCGGGGTGTACTGGATACCGGTATTGTAGCCGTTGAAGGTGATATCAGCGGTCTTGGTGACACCGGCTTCGGCCAGGATCGGCGTGGATTCGCAGATGTCGTCCAGGCCCGGGTCGTTGCTCTCGGCAGCGTTCCAGTACTCGGCCTGCGAAACGATCCGCGTCGGAGTGGTCGGGTAACCACCGGACCAGATCTCTTCGATATACAGCACGTACTGCTCGCCCGGGGTCAGGCCGTTGATGGTGTAATGACCATCCGGACCTACCAACCCCTGGGTCTGGTCGCCGCTCATCGCGGAAACCGCGTCGCCGTACCAGTTGTTGATATTGCGGGCGATGACGTTGACGCCGCTGTACTCGGTGCTGCCGTCCTTCAGACGCAGGACACCGCTGATGGAGCCCTTGGTGGCGGCGTAATCCGCGGTCGGGTACAGGTTCGAGATGGCGACAATGTCATCGGTCAGGTTGACCGTGCTTTGCGCCTGGCCCGGTCCTGCCTGGTGGACCGACAGGTACGGGAACATGGTCTCGATTTCCTCGAAGCTGCTCTTGGCCGGGAAGGGGCCGCAGTTGCGCGGACCGGCCTGGCGGTTGGCGTAGGCCGGCGCGTAGAACATCGGGCCGTTGACCTGCGAGTGCGACATGTTGAGCGCGTGTCCGAACTCGTGGGTGAAGACGCCGGCGATCTCGTCACCGTAGAAGTCCTGGTCCCAGATGGCGACGCCGTTCAGAACGGCGACGGCCTCGGTGATTTCGCCAGTGGTTTCATCGGCCCACTCGGGGAACGCGATGCCCAGCACGGCGGTCGACGAAACGCCGAAATAGTCCTCGAGGATGCTGCCGTCGGTGTCAAAGTTGACCCAGAAGCCGTAGCCGTTTTCGACGTCGTATACTTCCGACGCGTTGGCGCCAGTGATGTCGGTGATCGCGCCGTTGGTTCTCTCGGCATAGGTGCCGGCTATCCGTGCTTCGAAAGTCGAAGTGGGCACGTTGTTCCACTGGTCGAACGCGTACTGGACGATCTCATTGGCGCGTTCGATGGTTACGAACGGGGTAACGCCGTCATAGTCGAATGCAAACGCTTCGCCGCCGTCGGTGTAAACCGGGATCGGGCCGTTGGACGTATTCCACTTGTAGGGTACCGGCTCGGAGCCGCCTTCCCACAGGTACAGGGGGCCGGCCGCCATGGCCGCGCTGGTCGCCAGCGCGAGGCCGGCGGCAATGGTCATTTTCAACGCTTTCATTATTTCATCACTCCTTTTTCGATCCATTGCCCGGAAACCGCACGTCCGACCAGGTCAACAAATGCGCTGGCGTCGATAGTGCGGGGGTTGAGCAGCATGTTCTGCTGTTCGCTGTTGAGCAGGCTGCTGTCAATGTCGACACCGTCGAACATGCCCGCATTCTGGTACTCGTTGATCAGCTTGCCGTTGATCAGCGTCAACTTGCCCTGGCCCATGCCGGCGGTCGTCTGCAGACCGGTGATCGAGGCGGGCGCGCGCAGGAAGGCCATCACGGTCTCGCCTTCGACCCACTTCGGGAAGCCTTCGGGGCGCATGGCGATAAGAGTCTTACCGTTGGCCATCTTGCGTGGCTTCAGCAGGCCAAACTGGCGGAAGGTGTAGGTGTCGCCATCGGCGATCTTGCCCATTGCGTCGCCACCGACGTGAATCGTCACTTCCGTGTAGGGAACACCTTTGGCGTCAATACCGTCGGTCACGCTGTCAACGGTTCCAAATACGATGCTGCTGGAATCGCTGATCAGCTGGGTCAGGTTCTGGCTCCTGATTTTCATTGCGTGGGCGGGGGTAGCTACCAGCGCCAGCACGGTCAGCAGCAATGCTGCCACCGCCTGCGCCTGATATTGCGGCTTAAATTTCATATCCTGTCTTCTCCTTCAAGATTTGGGGTAGTTGTAGAAATTGCATCCGGTTGAACCGGGTCTGCATACGGGTTCACTTGGGCGCGAAGGTTGGGCGAAATGGCCAGGAAGGCCAGCATGAGAATGATCATGACGATCAAACCGCCCTGTAACCAACGGCTCTTTTCTCCTGGTGTCCTCATTCGTGCTCCTGTGTTCCTTTCGTTGCAATCCAACCGGGATGGTCGGGTGGCGGCACTTTAGCGCCGGCTAAAAAGGCTGCCAATCGGGAAACGCCCTAACAGGGGTAAAATGTGTCTAGGGGAAACCCCTAAGAAGGGTGGTTATGCATTAAATATCAATGAGATATGAACTTTTACTCGTGCGGTGAAACGAGTCGCGCCCGGATCGCCAGGCGCACCAGTCCGGGCACGTCGCGTATGTCCAGGCGCTCCATCAGGTTAGCCCGGTGGGCTTCGACGGTCTTGATGCTGACGTCCAGCAGACCGGCAATTTCGCGGCTCGAGTAGCCCTCGGCGATAAGTTGCAGGATTTCCTTTTGCCGGGGTGTGAGCACCGCCAGTTCGGCTTCGCTGCCCAGCGCCTGTTCAAGTGCCTGCTCGCGTTTTTCACTCAGACGCTGGATTTCACTGGCGTGGCGCTGGATGCGTTTCGCCCTGGCCAGGTGCAGGTAATAACCGGCCAGCAGGATGACCACGACCAGCAACATGCGGAACCAGGGGGTCAGCCAGAACGGCGGGACGATCTGAAAATAGACGGGTTCGGATTCGCCCCATAGCCCGAACACATCCTTGCCGCGGGCCTGGACCCGGTACCTGCCCGGTTGCAGGCCCGGGAAGATGAGCTGTCTTTGCGTCCCCAGGTCAACCCAGCTGTCCTCCGGTTCGAGGCGGTAGGCGTAGTCGTGTGCAGCTCCGGAATAGTCGAGCGTCGCAAACCGCAACATGATGACCTCGCCGTAAGGAATCTTCGCCGGATAGTCGGCACTAGTGCCGCCGATGTCGCTGCTTGTGCCGTCCCGGGCCAGTGACTGCAGCTGAGTTATCCGCACAGGGGCCGGACGCCGTTCCTGCAGCAGGCTGCCCTTTTCGAAACTCAAAAGGCCGTCCGCCGAACCGAAATATATATACGCCGCGTCCGCACCCGACGCGTTGGTATTGTAGTGGCTGACCGGCAAGCCTGATTCGGTGATGAAATTGACAACCTGGCGCGTGACCGGGTTGAACCTGGACAAGCCCTGGCGGGTGCTTAGCCACAGCGATTCGTCCGTGTCTTCCCGGATGGCCATGATGCCGTTGCTGAGCAATCCCTGCTCTGTGCCCCACCTGGTGAAACCGGTTACTTCGGCTTGCTCGTCGAGTATGACCTGGCTGATGCCGCCGCCGTCCGTGCCGACCCAGACGCGCCCGCGCCGGTCCCGATAAAGGGCGGTGATGCGGTGGTTCGCCAGCGCGGCCTCTCCCAGTTCCGCTGACGTGAAATGCTCGCACGACCACGGGGTTTTCCGGCACCGGTTGAGACCATTGGAACGCGTGCCCGCCCAGAGACGCTCCGGCCCGTCATCCAGCAGGGCAGTGATGAAATCATCGCTGATGGATTCCGGGTCGTCGGGGTCGTTTCGATACGCGGTGAACAGGCCGGTGTCCGCGTCCCTGTAATTCAGGCCGGACCCCATCACACCCGCCCACATGCCGCCCGCCGGGTCCGGCAGCAGGGCCGTGATATAACCGGCGCCGATGCTGCCGGACTCATCCGGGTCATTTTGCTGGAAAAGCAGTTCCCGCCCGTCTTCGTCGAACAGGGAGAGCCCGTGATTGGTGGCGGCGAACAGGCGGCCCTTGCTGTCACGCTTGATTGAGAGGATGCCGTCCAGGTTCAGTCTTTCCGACTCGGCATTGCCGGGCCGGGCGGTGCCGGAAACCACGTCCACGCGCTGCGGGCCGCCGCCAAAGCTGCCCACCCAGGGTTTACCCGCGGTTTCGGTCCCCAGGATCGCGGTGATATTGCTGTTGCGCAGGGTCCTGTCCGAGCTCTGGTAGTTCATCAGCTGGAAATCGGATTCGTTCAGCGGGGCACGGTAAACGCCGCTGCCCCAGGTGCCGACGAACAATTGCCCAGCCACCACGGCCAGGCTCATCTGCGGCAACTCGGGCAGGTTGCCG
>Ga0210063_1000450_pt1 | contig 12693 bp, 11 predicted proteins | sample Muzzi_PWA_D1_FD_185529 | JGI IMG/M metagenome (GOLD analysis project Ga0210063, IMG submission 185529) | Wetland microbial communities from San Francisco Bay, California, USA, that impact long-term carbon sequestration - Muzzi_PWA_D1 (SPAdes) | ecosystem: Environmental > Aquatic > Marine >... | reverse complement strand
AGGTGCGCTGGTGGGTGGTGCAATTGGTGGCGGAGGTGCACTGCTGCAACTCCTGGGAGAGGAAGGCCCGGTTGGTACCGGTGCCGTTCGAGGCGTGCTTCGAATACGGCAGGCCGTTATCCGTCACTTGCCACTGGGTGATGGGCAGGGGGTTGTTGGGGAATTCCGGGGCCTGGGCCACCGAGTGGTACTGCACGGTGCGGTTGAACTTCCCATCCGTCCCGGCGGGCGCGTCCACCCGCGTTTCCCGGTACTGGGAGCGGGCGCAATCGGAGCCATCGAACTGCTCCGGATCGATCGCCGGGTGGAGGATGCTCTTGTAGGTCCACTGCCCCTCCAGAGTGCCGTCCAACTTGAGCAGCTTCTTCCACTCGACGCCCCGCAGCTGGTAGAACGCCTCGACGTTGTCCTCCTCCGTGTAGACGCACGCCGTGGGGTAGTCCCACCAGGTGTACTTGTACTCGATCTTTCCCTGGGAAGGGAGCTGCACGGATTTGATGCGCCCGTTGTCGTTCTGGTCGTTCGCGATGGTCTCGAAGAGGTAATCCGCCGCGTCGGGTATTTCTAGCCGGTTGAGCAGCGGCACGGTGATCATATTCGCCACCAGGGGCAGCTCGTTGCGCTCGTCGTGGGGCTTGCCCCGCAGCATGGTGGTGTGGGTGTAGTGCAGCTTGTAGACGGCGGTCTGGGTGCCGAAGGCCGCCACCTGCACCTCGGTCAGCACCCGGCGCAGATCCCCCCACTCGTCGTTGTGCTCGAAGCGGTAGCCCACCGGGCCATCGCCCCCGGCCCGGGTGAGGTTGTCGCGGGCGAACTTCATCTTGTGGCTGCGCCCGGTCGAGTCCGTCAGGGTCCAGGTTTCCGTCGTGCCACTCAGGGCGTAGGCCGCCCGCACGTAGTTGCCGTACCGATCCCGCTTCTCATGGAAGCGCCAGCACTGGCCGAAGTCCCCCTTGCAGAACAGCGTCCCCAGATCTTCCTGCACCCGCCGAAACTCCGTCACCAGCCCGTTGGGCTCTTCCAGAACCACCACATCCGGGGACGTTCGCCGCATCCGCAGGTTGCTGCCATCCTTGGCGTAGCGGATCTCCGCCTCGGCGGGGGTGTTGCCGTTGTCCCAATCATCCAGGGGATGCAGGGTGTGGGAGCCGCCGTCCGGGGCGATGTAGAGCCACGCCATGGTCTGGTCCACCGGATCCTCCGAGCGATTCGGCCACAGCTGGCGGGTGCCGCTGTCCAGATCGCTGGGCGGAATGGGCGGGAAGAGTCGCCCCAGGTGCAGCTCCCAACCCAGCCCGGCGTTGGACGAAGGGTTGGGCAGGGAGAACAGAATGTCCGGGCACGTCGCGGCCCCTGCTGCTGCGGAGCACAAATCCCCATCGAAGGTGATCTTGACCGGATCCCAGACGTTGGAGTTGTGGGTCAGCCGCAGCTGGTAGGACAGCGTCGGCCCCACCGAAAACGCCTGCCCCAGGGGGATCGAAAAGACCACGTTGCCCGAGGAGAGGCTGATGGAATCGATGCCGCTCTGGAAGTCGAACGCCTTATTGGGGGTGAAGCCCCGCTCCGGCTGGATCGGGGAAAAGACCGACGGGCCGGTGGGGGGAGGGTCGCCGCCCGGCGCGTTGCTTTCCGCCAGCACCGTGACCGTCACCGTGGTCGGCGCGGAGAGGTTCCCGGCCATGTCGCGGACATGGGCGGTCAGGGTGTAGGTGCCCGGCCCCGGCAGGCCCCCCGAGCCCACGATGCCGTTCGACTTCAGCGGGTCATGGGCCTTGGTGAGGTCCGCCAGCGATAGGTTGGCGCTGTGCACCACGGTCAGGGATTCGACATCCACCCCGGAATCCAGGTCCAGGCCCGTCCACTGCATGGGCACCGTCTCGGCGTCCAGCTCAAAGCCCGGGGCGGGAGCGGTGAACGTCAGCACCGGCGGCGTGGTGTCCGCGGTCAACGACTCCAACGCCGCCCCTTCGACCACGGCTTCTTCCCCCAGGGCGAAGCGCCGCTGGGGGTACCCATCCCGCACCATCCGCATCACCTCCCGGCGGCCCACGGCCCAGACGGAGAGGTTGTCCGGGACGAGTTGGAAGAGTTCCCCGTCCACCGCCAGCGGGAAGGCATCGGCCCCCACCGAGCCGTCCGTGTCCAGGCGGACCACGCGGGCGGGAAGCTCCGTGTTATCAGTGGCGGTGTACGGCGCCAGTGCCATCCACACCCCGCCCCGGCGGTCGGGGGCCAGGTCCAGCGCCGGGCTGGGGAGGCCGAGGCGGGAGAGTTCTTCCCCCTCCGGGGAGAGCCGCACCAGGGCGTTGGTCAGTCCCACCCACAGTTCCGAGGTCTCTGGATCCACGGCCAGGGAGAGAATCCCGTCCCCGGCGGTCAGCGGGTCCGGGCGCCCGTCGGGGTTGCCGCCGTCACCGGGTTCGCCGGGATCACCGGGATCGGTCGGCTCCGTCGGCTCCGTCGGTTCGGCGGGGTCGCCGGGAGGATCATGGGGGTTCGAGGGCTCCTCCGGATCCGCCGGGGGAGTGACCGGCGGCGTGCTGGGGTCGTCGCCGTCTCCGGACTCCGGGCCGGGCGCCGGAGGCTGTTCCGGCCCCGGGGGCGCCGGAGGATCGGGAAGCACCTCTGTGGCCTCGGTGAAAGGATCGATTTCGATCTCTTCCACCACCGCCGCCGTGATCGGGTCCACTCCCACCAGCCGGTCCACCGCCCCGGAAACCGCCACCCACAGGAGGTTCCGCACCGGGTCATAGGCCAGCTTCCGGGCCGGGGCCGGAAGGGTGACCGGCGGCAGCCCCTGGCCCGCCTGGGTGAAGCCCAGCAGTCTGTCCTCGGAAGTCACCCACAGCGACCCATCCTGGGGCAGGATGAAGAGCCCCGCCCCCCGCACCACCGTCTCGGGAAGCTGGATCCTTCGCGGCGGCCCGCCTTGCGTCGTCGGGTCGTGGCCGAAGAGCTGCCGGGGAAAGAGCAGCCACACCAATTCCCGCTCCGCATCCACCGCGATGGCCAGCGCCCCGGCGCTGCCGGGAATCCGGGAGCGCTCCACCCCGCTGTACCGGTCCAGTTCCAGCACCGCCTGGGATTCGGCGATCCACAGAGGGCCGGGGACGGGTTGGGCGAGGGCGGGGAGGGTCAGGGCGAGGAGGACGACGGCGGACGCAAGAAGGGTGCGAGTGGATTTCACAGTACGGCTCCCATAGACAAAAGATGGCGGCGTGCGGGCCTATAGAGGCCACAACGACCACAAATGTTCCTGATCAGCCGATCATCGTACGGAAAGACGCCCTATCCGTCAACCTTAGAGCGGAATGATGTATGAATGGGGAAACGGGGCGTCCCAACGGACGGATGTCGCGGGCGGGGGGAACTGCGGTGGGGTCGGGAGGGGTTGGGTACCGGGTTGGGGCGATGGGCGGGAGGGGGAATCCCCACCATAAGAATCGGCCTGAGCCTGCTCCACAACAGACCACTGAGTTTTCTGCTCGCTCCGCGTCAGTCCATGAGGAGAAGGAAGGTCTCTTGAGGATGGAGCACCGGGACCGTGGTCCATTCTCTATCCCCGGGGCCAGCGATTCGTACCTCCAGGTTGTGATTCGAACTCGTGGCGAAGGGAAAGACAAAGATACCGTCGGCATCGCTGGCGAGGGGAAAGCTGCGACCCGTCTGGCTCATCGCCGCCACCATGTGGTTGGGTCCCAACTCGATGCCATCGACTCGCACAGCGACGGGGATCTCCGCGAGGGGCTGGCCCGTGAGATCGCGGATTCGGATCCGCAACGGAAAGGGTGGCGCCGACCGCGCCTGGATCTCACCCCCTTGCCGAATTGTTCCGACGTCCAGAACCTGCAAAGAGATGGCTTCGTGGAGAAGGATGAATCGCCGATCACTTTGCGTGAGGCAATCCGGTTTCAAATCGATCTCTCCGGCGGAGGTGGTGCGTGCCGAGCAACGGTAGTCGGTGCCTCCAGACGGGGTCAAGGCGAGCACCGCAGCGCCCACCAGAGGTTGTCCCTCGGCGGTGCGGATCTTTGGTCCGCCCTTGGAGTTCCGGCCATCGGGCTCCAACTCTACCCGCACTGCGGTGCCGCCATCGGTCGCCACCAGTCCCTCCTGGCGCAGCGGGTCGTAACCCTCCGCCCGTACGGCGAGTCGTAGCCTTCCCGGCGGCTGGTCGAGCAAGAGGGCTTTGCCATCCTGATCGCTCACGGTGCCGTAGCCCTCAATCGTGTGACCGGACTGCCAACGGACCTCCCCATTCACAAAATGCAGCGTCTCGGCAACGCGCGTTTCTGACGGGTCGGTCGGTGCGGCGCTGACCCAGGCACCGGATACTGGATCGCCAGTCTCGGCATCGACCACTTCGACGGCCAAGCCCCGGCCTCCACCAAGTTCGAGATCGAGTCGCCCACTGCCGCTGAGGGTCGATCGGTGATGGAAGAGGCGGCAGAAGCCGTCCAGGTTGCACACTCGAAGGACATAGGTGAAGTACAGGCCGCGAAGCTCTTCATCGTCCCGATCTTGTAAACCCTCTGGCAGGAGATTCCGACCGTACCGTTCCGGCAATGAGCCGAAATAGTAAAGGTGGTACAGAAGATCCTCGTCCGTCGGGAAGCGGCGCGTGGGGCCGAAGGCTGGGGTGGGTGCTTCCAGTCGCACTTCGCCCTCCGTGGCCTCACCGTCCTGGAGGAGATGACCGAAGATGTGATCCTCCTTCAGTAAGAGAATCGGAGAGGTGAATGTTCCGGAGTCTTCCGCTTTCACCTCGATACGGTAGTTGTTGGCCAAACCGAAGATCCGTTCGTCATCGATCCAGGTCTCCGGGACGTACCAGCCGACATCCAGGTCAGGGATGGTGAAGCTTTGGACTCCCGGCGCCAGGGTCAGGGTGACTTCCAATTGACTACAGGAACGCGGATCGAAGGTTGCCAGGTTGGGAGCGGGTCGGTGGGAACAGTGATAAAGGAGAGTCTCTTGCCGTTTGTGGGGCCTGGCCGGGGCGTAATCGACGACCAGTTCCAGATCCGCACGGTTCCGCAACTGGATCTCTGCGGGTTCGATCACGGAACCCCCAAGAGGTTCCAGGGGCACCGTGTGGCTCTGAATCTCGGGGTGCCGGATGGCGAGATTGAGGGGCCGCGCCGCCGCCAGATCCAAGAAGAACCAGGTGATCCGCTGCCCCGCCACGAAGGAGGCGTCCGGTCCCTGGCGAGCCGGGTTGGCCCTCTTGCCCAGGGCCTCCACCACAGCCTCCGTCTCCCGGATGGGGTCTATCGCGCCTTCGGGGAAAAGGGCACTGACCACCAGTGCCTGGCGATCTGGCGGCGGGGCACCGGGACGCTTTACCTCGACGGTTTCCGGTGTCTTGCAGCGCTCAATCCGGGAGATACCCTGGATGCCCCTGGCCCCCACGGAGTAAGTGAGGTAGCGGCCCTCCGGGATCCAGAGTCGTTGCCGCCGTTGGGGTGTAACGGGAAAGAGAGCCTGCCGGTCCAGGCTGACCGCGTCCAGCCTTTGAACCCCTTCCCAATTCGCCTCCCCGAGGTTCAACTCGCAGGCGGGCACCATGGGCCAGACGATGTTCTTGCGCAAAGCTGGACCGGCTTCGGGCGCGTTGATGGCCCCGGAAGCCACACTGACATAGCCGGGAGACTCTGCAATCCAATACCAGGTACCGCTGGGAATTTCGTGGCGTTCGTTGGCGGAGAGGGTCAATTCCGGCTCATAGTCACCAGGCCGGTACAACAACACTGTACCCTCCGGCAGGAAGGATTGGGGGCTGGGGCTGCCATTCTGCCACTCAGCCTCCGGGACGAGATAAAAGGTTACTTCGTGGGTCGCTGCACCCACTGGCGTCACCAGAAGAAAAGCGAGGCAAAGCCCCCACAGCAGCCCCAGGGTTCGTGAGCGAAGTTCAGGCCCCAAAGCAAGAATCCTCACAGTTGAACACATGGCAGGTCCAAAGGTAGGAATATACGCAGGCGCAGAATTTTGGGATGATTTCTCTGCACACCGCGCTATAGATCGTAGGGCTCAAGGTGTTGATCTCAGGCTCTCCACGACCGGCACCGCCAGCGTCAGTGCCAACCTGGAAGACGGGCAGGTACTCCGGTAACGGGGCCTTGATCGGTGGTTCGTCATCGGAGAGTGGAGCCTGGGCCATGAGCGGCAACGTCAAGACGAGACAAAAGGCAACAGCGATCCACGAGAGTCGGGTTTCCATGGTGGAGCCTCCGTTATAGGCGGGCGAGCGGCGCGCAATGTCCTGGCCGAACCGGAGGCCGCTCGCCCATCAAGATGTCAGATCAGGCAGTCCTCCGGGCACGAGAACACGTGGCAGGAAGTGAACTGATGGTAGACGCAGGCGCAGAGATCGGGGTAAAGGTAGCGGCAGTCCGCTGGCGACACCCAGGGACTCAGATTGTCCACGGCAGGTTGCCGCAGTCCGGCTCCTCCGGCGTCTGAGCCGGGCTGAAATACGGGCTGGCTGGTGGGTGTGGAAAGGGGTGCCGAAGATTCCTGCCGGACTTCCTGGTCATTGCTCGCGGAAGCCAAGGCACCGACGGCAAGCGTACTGAGAACAAGCGCGACCAGACAAAGAACTGTGTGTCGTGTCATGGGCTCTCCTTTGATTTGCTGGCGTACGTAAGAAACAGAAACAGAGGCGCCTATCACTGATCAAGCGTTGATATGACTATTGTATGCCAAGCGCAGATTTGCATGTCAACGTTTTCATCCACATCCGCAAGGCATTGGACGGGCAAGTCAGCAGCTGTCTTGACGGACTGCTGGGATCGTCAGGGGCGGTCGCCTGGGGTCAGGAGGAACCGTGTTCCCGTGTTCAGCGATGGGAGGGCCACGGGGAAGCTCCGGTTCGGGGTTCGCGGTGGAGCCGACGGTGCCTGAGCCCAGTACCGACCCCGCTTACCGCTGCTCCACCAACGCCCGCGCCTTGCGCAGGATCTCCAGGGTCAGCCGCTGCCCGACCACGGCAACCAGAAGGGGAATCTCCAGGCAGCAGGGGTCGCATACCCTTGAACGGGTAGGAATCGAGTGCGGAAATCGCGATTCAGTCTTCGTCTTCCGAATCCCCCGCCGTCCACTCGACCAGGGTACGGCGCTGTGCCCGGAGCTGCTCCAGGGCGAGTTCCTCCAGCCGGGGCGGCAGGTCTCCAATCCGTAGGGTCCGGAGAGCGCGCCGTAGCAACTCGTCTTCTTCAGGGTCTGGCCCCAAGAATGCATCGGCGAGGTCGATTTCGTCCGCGTCGCAGTGCACCAGGTACTCGTTGATGAGCTTCGAGGAAGGGCCGAACTTGCCCCGTTCCATCTCGGAGATGCGCGGCTGGATGCGGCGCTGGATGGCGGCGGCCAGGCCGTGCTGGGACAGGCCGGATTTTTCCCGTAGGTACGCCAGCGCTGCGCCAATGCCTGTGAGGAATCTGGTCACGAGGCCGATGGTATGCCGTGAATGGAATCGATTCAACTGGCAGCGTCACGAACAGGGCTTCGCGGAGCCCTGGGGACTGGGTTCCGTGGATCTTCCGGCGATGGGAGGGAGTGGGATTTTTCTGTGCGGGAGGGCTAGCCGCGGGGCCGGGTATGCCTCAACCCCGCCCCGTCCCCGTTTATCGGCGCTCCACCAGCGCCCGCGCCTTGCGCAGGATCTCCACGGTCAACCGCTGCCCAATCACGGCCTGTTCCACCAGGGCCAGGGCACTGATGAATCGCGACTCGACCCCCTGGCGCTGGAATTCCTCCAGGGTGCCGGTTGCCAGCCGTCGGACTTCCTCCAGACGCCCCTGGGGCAGTAGCAGTTCCGCCAGTTCCAGGGTGACGATGGCGGCACGGTAGGCCAGTCCCTGGGTCAGGAATTCCTGGCGAACCTCAAGGTAGAGGGTCTCGGCGGTCTGCGGATCGCCGAGGCCCGACGCCATGCGGGCCTCGATCCAGTGAACATGGGTCTGGTGGATCGGCGTGTTTCCCGCTGCAACCAAGCCTTGTACTTCAGGCAATAGCCTTCCTGCCTCGTCAAAACGACCCATCTCGGTCAGGATAAAGAGCTGATGCTGGATGACGCAATACCAGAGACGGGGCTCGCCTAGGCGGTCGATAAGCGGTACCGCTTCGCGCAGGCTCTCTAGGGCTGCGAGGGAGTCGCCCACCGCAATGAGCCTGCTCGAACGTTTGACTAGCAAGCGGGCGCGGAGCGTGTCCGCTGGTTTCATGGCCAGGGCCTGCGCCAGGGTGTCCAGACTGGCTTGCGGTTGGTGCTCCCAAAACTCCAGGTCGGCCCGGAACGAAAGAACGGCGGGTGCCAGTCCCAGGAGGTGCGGTCGCCCTCGCTCCAACTGCCGCGTGGCCTTGGCCATGGCCTTGCGGGCTTCCTCCAACTGGTCGTGGGCTCGATGGGCGTTGGCCAGCGTGGCCCAGGCCAGGGCGCGCAATTCGTGGCGGCAGCCCTTGCCCAGCACATCCACCGGGGCGCGACGCGCCCGGTTTAGGGCAGCATGGGCCAGTCGCAAGGCGCATTTCTGATCGGAGGCGGCGAGACGGCGGCTGCTCTCGCAGACGGCCTCCACCAACCCCCAGTCCAGAGGTGAGGGCTCCTCGGGTAGTCTCATCAGGGCAGCGTCCAGACCCTCCGGCGCTTCTTCCTGCGCCACCCGCCACTGCCGCTCCCCCGCCCAGCGGAAGTGGGCCAGGTACAGATCCCAGTAGCGTACGTCCGTGGCCTCGTCTCCGAAGAGCGGAAGCAGGTGCGCGCAGCACTGCCGCGTCTCTTCGGAGGTCGTCAGGGCGTGGCGCACCAACTGGCCCAGGGAGTCCGTCGGCGCGTGGCTGCCGGAGTAGAGCCGGAGGAAGAATTCCGGGGTCAGGTGGGGCATGGAGCATTCCTCCATCTGGGAAAGGGTCGGTAAGGGCCGGGCCGGGTACCCACCCATTGGGCGAGAGCCGGACCCGGCGAAGGTGGGGCGGTCAGTTGCCGCCGTTGGGTTCCATAGCCGGGCTGCGTTGGGGATCCTCCACACTGAACCCATCGGGTTCGATGGCGGGGGAAACTTCGTTCCCGTTGGGATCGACGCCTGCCCCTGAGGTTCCCAGGAAGCCGTTGGGATCGATTCCCGCACCGGAATCGCCGCCATTGGGATCGATACCCGCCCCTGTTTTTTGGGGCGCTTCCGCCGGTGGGTTGCCGAAGCGGGGAATGAATTTCCAGATCAGTTCCCAGATGGAATCGACCTGGGAGTACCCACCGCCGTGCGGTTCGCTCGCCTGGAGAGGCAGGGTGAAGGCCACAAGAAAGACGAGGGTCAGAAGAACTAGAGATTTCCTCCAAAACATGAGAAGAACCTTTCCTCCCGAGCGCCACCGTACCAACTCCATGCTGGCGGAGCCCCGGGACCAGACCAGTATAGGAACGGTTCATTACCATAACGCCCCGGTGGGCAGGGGACCACCCTGGGCATAGCGCATCAAGGCGGTGACCAGACTCAAGGAAAGGGATTGGCGCTCCGCTGCCTTGGAAAGGAGCGCCAGGGCGCCATGCATCTCATTCGAAAGCTGAAGGGGCAGAAAAAGCTCCAAAGCTTGTCGGGCGTGCTCGACGGTTTCAGCGGGGCGGTCCAAGCTCAGGAGAACGCCTGCAATCTCCAGGGCCAGCAGGGCCGCCGCATCGACTGCCTTTTGGCGGAGAAACTGCTCCTGCAGAACCCGGAAAATCCCCAGCGCCTCCTGATGGTGCCCTTCGGCGCACAGGATGCGCCCCTCTAGCCACCGAACTCTCAGGTTGTCCAACTCCTGTCCGCCGTCGGCACAAAGTTGCTTGACCTGTGGCAACAGAGTACGGGCGGCTTCTGTCAGACTGGCGCATACCAACTGAGTCGCCAGAGTGTGATAGACGCTTACCGCCAGTCGTGGTGAAAGCTCCTCTGCGCTCGCGGCGAGGAGTTCTTCTAATGGGGAGACAGCTTCCAGGTTACGACCGGCCAGGCCAAGAACCAGGGACTGGTTGATAGCAATCTCTGCGGACAGGGCGGTAGGAGTCCGCCCGTCATCCTTGGCGGCGTCACTCGCGGCTTCCAGCACCTGGAGCGCCTCGGTGAGGCGGCGGGTGTCCATCAGCAGGCTCGCCCTGAGGGAGAATACCCGGGCTGGAGCATGGAACAAGTACACCGCCCGCTGGGCCTCCTCCAGATAGGCGTAGGCTTCGGTGAACGCGGCGCCTGCCTCCTCGAAGCGGTAAATCTTGCGCCGCGCGTTGCCCAGTACCGCGTAGGCCAGGGCCAGCAACTCCGCCCGGGCCGCAGGATCCAGGGGTTCCTCATTCTGCGGGCCATGCTCGGCATCGGAATCGGGCCGACGCACCGGCAGGCGTTGGGCCATCTCCACCGCAGCTTCCGCCAGGCGGAGGGCAAGGTCACAATCCATCGAAGCTTGCTGGCGGCTTTCCTCCACCAGCAGATCCACCAGGCCGTAGGTGGCAGGCGTGCGCTTCAGCGTCTGGCTGAGCATCTGGGAGGATCGGCCCGCCAAATCCTTCCAAGCCTGCCGGGCACGACGACGACTGCGCGCCAGGGCCAGCTCAAAATATCCTGCGGACTTCGGGATCTCCCCGGCTTCCAACATGGCCAGCAAATCCGGGCAGTTGGCCCGACACTCCGCACACGTTTCCATCAATAGCAGGGGCAAACCCAACAACCAACGCCCCGGCGTTTCGTGCCGGTCCAACACTTCCAACAGTCGCGGCCAGGTCAGATGATCGTGATCCATGAGCCCTTTCGAAGGCGAGAAATGACGCTTTTCCGAGTTGCGATGCTACATGTTAGCAACGGTTTCCCAAGCACGCAATGCCACCGGAGGGTCTTGAGACCTTCCGCTTGAGGTACGTGCGGTGGAGGCGTCTTCGCGTGACAGATCCACCCCATTGCCGTGCTTGAACCGAACTCGCCAGCAACATACCATGCCCCTTGTGGAAAGCTTTTCCAAAGGAATCGGGCCTGCCTTGGGGGCCATGCGTCGCCGGGCGGGTCTGACCCAGGCCGCTCTGGCGGAGAAGCTGAAGCTCACCCAAAGCCGCCTCAGCCAGGCCGAAAAATCCGGCGCGGCGATCCCCAATCACCTGGTGGATAGCTATCTGGAAGGCTGCGGCTGCGACATGTTCGACCTTGCCCTCGCCTTCCTGGATGCACAGACCCCCGAAGACGACTTGGTGGCCCTCGCCCTGCGGGCGTACCACCTCGGGGACATCCCGGACGATCTGCGGCAACCGGCCCTGGAAGCCCTCCGAAGCCACCGGCGCTTGTTGGAAGGGGTGCTCCGCAAGGTTGAAGAGCTTGAAGACTGACAGAAAAAGTAGTTCGAACTAATTCATCTCGCACTGCCCTTCAACTCATCTCATTGCTCAAGCCCCGTTTCGTGTCGGGAAAATTTCCGTCTATCCACTGTAAAAATTAGGCTTAGATCCTCTCCCACGTGACCCCGCTCGCGGGCGTCGGCCCTTGCCTGTTGACAAAATGACATTAGCTATGATTACTATTCCCCTGTCAGCGAACAATGAGGGGAAAACAGGCTATGTCAGTCAAGAAAAGGCGAGAAAGCTGGAGCTGCTCCGAAAACCGGCCACAGGATCCGGGCCTGGCGCGCCGCCTGGGCGCGGTGCTCGGGCGCGCTGCGACGCGACCAGAGAGGTTGGGGCAGGTCCCGAGGGAGCTGATGTGCCCTTCGGAGGTCGCTAGCTCGCAACTGCCATCGTTGGTGGCCGCCTGATGCGCTCCACGGACGCAGAGATTGGCTCCGCCCTTCGGCAGCTGCGCGAATCGAGTGGGCGCACCGCGACGGAAGTCGCCCACGCGGCGCGTCTTTCACCCACGATCTTGCTTCATAAGGCGGAAACAGGCCGTGCCTCCCTGACGGGGGCGGAACTGGCCGCCGTCCTCGATGCGCTGGGGGCCAACTTCCAGGTCCTGCACTTGAAATTGACCGGTCGCGACCTTGATGAAGCAGCGCTCAACCTCCTGGGAGCCATGGCGACCCTGATGGAGAGGTTTGGCCGATGAGAGGGCGCACCGCGACGGCACAGATTCAGAAGAGAGAGATACTTTCTCCTCATTCCCTCCTCCGGACGACCTGGGGGAGGGTCCTTTTTCCCCAATCCAACTTGGCAAGACGGCCCGCCCTCGGGTCTTCACAAAGGGCACGGGCGGGCCTCCCCAGGTCGCCCGTGCCCTCTTTTTACCCCTTTCAGATCAAACAGTTCCAGCGCGGCGGACGAATCGGGGGGTGCCGTTGCTGGGGGGCGCCGGTGGCGGTGTTTCACTCCTTTCGAGCCGCCACCGGCGTCCTGTTTCGACCCCGGTGGAACGCCGCTGTCGCGTCGGTTCCTCCTCAGCCGCACGGAGGACGGCGGCGTTCCACCACTTTCATCGGGAGCCATCCCGGTGAGCCTTGAAATCCCCATGGCAGCGGCCCGGCGGCCCGGCCACGGCGGCCCAGGGCGCGTTGCACCGCGAAACGATCAGACGGCAGTGAGGTTTCCTCCTCACTTCTTCCCGCACCCCTCCCCGGGCGTTTCTTCTGCCGCCCGGGGAGGGGTGCCTTTTTCATCGGTCGCTCCGGGGCGTCGGCGGAGGGGTTTTTCCAAACTTCCTGCCCTCTGTCGGCGCCTCGTTATTCCTGGTCATGACACTCGGA